>Ga0265303_10000276_pt1 | contig 27991 bp, 27 predicted proteins | sample Helome_2_FD_192494 | JGI IMG/M metagenome (GOLD analysis project Ga0265303, IMG submission 192494) | Marine sediment microbial communities from subtidal zone of North Sea - Hel_20160317 (Illumina Assembly) | ecosystem: Environmental > Aquatic > Marine > Subtidal zone > Sediment ... | reverse complement strand
ACCGTTACACTCGATTGCGACGTGTTGCAGGCGGATGGTGGCACGCGCACCGCGGCAATCAGCGGTGCCTACGTTGCGTTGTCGCTTGCGATGCAACGCATGGGAAAAGCCATTCCAAAGAATCCGCTGTACGGGCAGGTCGCCGCGGTTTCTGTCGGAATCTATCGCGGAGTGCCGGTACTTGACCTGGACTACCCGGAAGACTCCGAGGCCGAAACGGACATGAACATCGTTATGAACGAGGCCGGCAATTTCATCGAAGTGCAGGGTACGGCCGAAGGTCACGCATTCACTAACGATGAGTTCAACGCAATGCTCGATCTCGCCAGGAAGGGCATCGACGAAATTATCATCGCGCAGAACGAAGTACTTGCCGGTTAAGGCAATTGCGTTCGCGGCCAGAGAAAATCGTCCTCGCCAGCGGCAATGCCGGCAAGCTCAAAGAACTTTCCAGGATTCTCGGCGGCCTCGACTTCATCGTCGTTCCGCAATCAGATTTCAATGTCAGCGATGCCGATGAGACCGGTAGCACGTTTGTTGAGAACGCCCTCATTAAGGCGCGCCATGCAGTAGCTGCAACCGGTCTTGCCGCCATAGCGGACGACTCGGGACTGGCGGTCGACGCGATCGGTGGCCGGCCTGGTGTCTACTCCGCACGCTATTCGGGCCCTGGTGCTACCGATGACAGCAACATCGACCGACTCCTTGAGGAGCTCGATGGCGTGCCTGACGAACAACGCACCGCCGCATTTCACTGTGCTGCCTGTTTCCTCACACCTGACGATCCGGTCCCGATCATTGCTGAAGGCGAATGGCGTGGCTCGATTCTCCGTGGGCGGTGCGGCGATGGTGGCTTTGGCTACGATCCAGTGTTCTTCGATGCGGAGCTCGGCTGTAGTTCGGCAGAACTCGGTCCTGACGAAAAGAATGCGCGTAGCCATCGTGGCAAAGCGCTGCAGAAGCTTGCCAAAAAGCTCAAGACGCTGGAATGGAAACAAACCTGACACTTGACGAGTTGCCGCCGCTGTCACTCTATGTGCATCTGCCGTGGTGCGTTCGCAAATGCCCTTACTGCGATTTCAATTCGTACACGATGGGCGATGACGCGCCACGTGAACGCTACCTCGATGCATTGCTCACGGATCTCGATGTTGAGTCGCAGCGCGCCAACGGCCGCGAACTAATCAGCGTCTTTCTGGGTGGCGGGACACCCAGCATATTCTCACCGCAGCAAATTGGCAGGCTATTGGACGGGGTGGGTAAGCGATTCGCACTGAACAGTGACATCGAGGTAACGATGGAGGCAAATCCGGGCACCGTTGAATGTGGAGATCCGGTCGGCTATCGGCAGGCAGGAGTTAATCGCCTGTCGATCGGCGCACAGAGCTTTTCGCCCGAGGCACTCGAAGCACTGGGCCGCATACACAGTGTTGATGACATAGAACGAGCGTTTGGGGAGGCGCGCGACGCAGGCTTTGACAACATCAATCTCGACGTGATGTACGGCTTGCCTGGGCAGTCAGTCGCCGCCGCAATGTTCGATTTGGAGGCAGCGGCTGCTTTGGAGCCACAACATTTATCTTGGTATCACCTCACGCTGGAGCCGAACACGGTGTTTCATGCGCGCCCGCCAGCCGGCATGCCGGACCAGGAGAAAAGCGCGGAAATTCAGGACCAGGGACAAGCCCTGCTTGCCGAACTGGTGTATGAGCAATACGAGGTGTCGGCCTACGCCAGGGAGCGCAAGCGCTGCAAACATAATCTCAATTACTGGTCGTTTGGTGATTACCTGGCCGTCGGGGCCGGTGCGCATGGCAAGATCTCGGATGATGCCGGTGTCTGGCGCTACGCCAAGCCGGCGAATCCGAAACAGTACCTGGAGACGACCGAGACTGGCACACAGGTGTCTGAGCCTCAGCCGCTGGCATCGCCGGACCGGCTGTTCGAGTTCATGTTGAATGTTTTGCGGCTGAATGCGGGCTTCACCGAACGACAGTTCACCGCCCGGACCGGCCTGCCGGTCAAAATGCTGTATGAGCGACTTGAGACGCCATCCAGGAAGGGTCTGATCGAGCTCTCGACAGGCGATTACTGGCGGGTGACGCCGCTCGGGCGGCGTTTTCTGAACGATTTGCAGGCCGATTTCCTGCCGGAATAGCTTATGCCGTTATTCACAAGACCGCGGGTATGCCTATAATTTCAGTGCAAGAGACGCCTCTATTCATTTTGAGTGTCGTGAAAGAGTCGTAACATGTTGTTTTAATTAGTTATATAAAAATGGTCACAAAATCGTCATTTTGACAACCGTGCTTGAAAATCCGCACCTTAGGTCACTCGTTCAATTTTCTTCCACAGAGTTATCCACAGGATCTGTGGATAACAATCGCATAACGGCGGGGGCTTGCGGCGATCGCCACTTCGCTATATATTACGCGCCCTTTTCGCACACAGAAGTGCGCAGGAGAAAGACAATGAAAGCCGACATCCATCCCAACTACGCCGATATCAAGGTAACCTGTAGTTGCGGTAACGAGTTCACGACGCGTTCGACGCTCGGCGAAGACCTTCTCATCGAGGTTTGCTCCTCCTGTCACCCGTTTTATACCGGCAAACAGAAGATCGTCGATACTGGCGGCCGCGTAGACAAGTTCCGCCGCAAGTACGGAATAAAGTCCGCCGCAAGTACGGAATGAGCTAGGGGTTCACCCTAATAGTCCGCGTTTGCGCGGTGCTCTAATCTGTCTGAACAGCCCCGGCACCACCCGGTTTGGTGGCGTTTTGCTATGCTCGTACGGTTGCATTGGGCCGTGTGATTCATGCGCAAAATCAGTAGCCAGAGGAAGACAATGACTAAGGAAGCATTCCGCCTGACAAGCCCCAGCGGCGTTGAATCGGACTTGCCGGTTCGATCCGGCACCGTCGGACCCGACGTCATCGATGTTGGAAAACTCTATAAAGAACAGCGCGTATTTACCTACGATCCTGGGTTCGTATCGACAGGCAGCTGCGAATCCGACATTACCTATATCGACGGCGAGGAAGGCATCCTCATGTATCGGGGTTACCCGGTCGAGCAGTTGGCTGCGCATTCCAGCTTTATCGAAGTCTCCTACCTCTTATTGCACGGTGAACTGCCAAGCGCGGCAGAGCTCGAGAAGTTCGACAACACGATTAGCACGCACACAATGCTCAACGAGGGCATGCTTAACTTTTTCAAGGGCTTTCGCTATGACGCCCATCCGATGGCGATGCTGTCGGCGGTCGTGGGTTCGATGTCGGCGTACTACCACAGCGAAATGCATGCGAGTAATCCGGATCACCGCGATATTTTCGCGCACCGCATCCTTGCAAAATTGCCGACCATTGCGGCTGCCGCTTATAAGCTCACCAGTGGACAGCCGTTCATGTATCCGCAGAACGACCTGAACTACTGCGAAAACCTCCTGCAGATGTTGTTCTCTGTACCGGCGGAGCCCTACGAGATCGACCCGATCGCAGCCGAAGCGCTGGACCTGTTGTTCATTCTCCACGCCGATCATGAGCAGAACTGTTCAACGTCGACAGTGCGCATGGCCGGCAGCTCAGGTGCGAATCCGTACTCGGCAATCGCAGCGGGCATCTCGGCGCTATGGGGTCCGGCACACGGTGGTGCGAACGAGGCCGTACTCAACATGCTCAAGGAAATCGGCGACACGAGCCAGATCAAGAAATACGTCGCCAAGGCCAAGGACAAAGACGATCCGTTCCGCCTGATGGGCTTTGGTCACCGTGTGTACAAGAACTTTGATCCGCGCGCGACGATCATTCGCGAAATGTGCCACAAGGTTCTGGCGCAGCTCGGCCGCGACGACACCCCGATGTTCGACCTGGCACTAGAGCTCGAGGAGATGGCGCTCAAGGACGACTACTTTGTCGAGAAGAAGCTATATCCGAACGTCGACTTCTACTCAGGCATTATCTATCGTGCGCTCGGCATTCCAACATCCATGTTTACGGTTATGTTTGCGATTGGCCGCTCCGTTGGCTGGACCGCTCACTGGCGCGAGATGATCGCCGATTCGAGTACACGAATCGCACGGCCACGGCAGTTGTACACGGGTCCAACGCAGCGAGACTACGTCGCGATCGAAAAGAGGTAGACGCTGAAATCAACTGCCGGTTACGGCCGCCTAGCTAAGCAGCAACTTGACGGCTTTCCTATCGGCGCGTTTCATTGGTTTACCATCGATTGGCGAGATTGGTGCCTGGCGGATGCCATCAACCGGAAATACAGTTGCCTCGACGCAGGCGTCCTCAAGTTCAAATTGAAATCCGGCAAAAGTCTCCGGTTTAGCGCCACGGCCACGGCTCGTCTTGAGACGTCTTTCGTAGGAGCGGTAGCTGTAGCCCATCGCATCGAGTTGCGTCGCAACGGGTTCCGGGCTGTCGGCAAACACATGCAAATTAATGGCAGAGTTTTCGTCAGCCGTGCCATGCAGAACCGGACCGATCAATCGAGGTGTGTACGCGGACAACAAGTCCATGGCAGAAAGAGCGGTCTCGCGCATTAGCCGCAAAAAATCGGAGTGCGAGTCGCCGCCAAACAAAGCCAGGTGATTGGTGATAGCAAGTTCGATTTCTGCATTGCCGGGTAATGCGCCACGCGCATTCATGCCCAGGCGCTCGGCCGCTTTCATCTTGGCGACGCGATAGTCGCGAATTCCCTGTTCGACGATGATACGTGCGGCTTCCTGTGCCAGCGTTTGCCGCGTGCGGTCGCCGTTACCGTCATGTCTTCCCGCCATGTCTCTAGAACAAGGGCTCGGATTCGTCGTCTTCCTCTTCAGGATCCGGATCGACGCTGCCCGCGTTGTTGAATATGTTCGGCAACACGTCAACGTCATCGCACTGTGGAACGTGGCCTTCACGGAAGAACTCAAAAATCGTACCGCGCTGGCCCGAACGAGCGGGGCAGCCGGTTTGCGGATCGATGCGTACTGAAACGATGCCCTCCGGCATTGCCATCTGGTTTTCCGAGACGCCTCTTAGCGCCAGGCGCATAAACTCGATCCAGATAGGCAACGCGGTGCGTGAGCCTTCTTCGCCCGGGCCGAGTGGCAGGCTATCGTCGTAGCCGACCCATACGACGCTGGCGATGTCGCCGTTGAATCCGCCAAACCAGGCGTCGCGCTGATCATTGGAGGTGCCGGTCTTGCCCGAAAGGTCGCGGCGACCCAGTGCAAGCGCACGCCGACCCGTGCCACGACGGATAACATCGCGCATCAGGTCCTGAATCAAAAACGCATTCTGCGCGGTGATGACGCGCGGCGCGGCGTTGACGTGCTCGAACAATTCGGGGGCTGTTGCGGCATCGGGTTGATACTCGAGCGCGACATCTGCCATCTGTTCAAGCGGGAACCGGTCAATCGGGTTGCCTTCCTCGTCGATCTCGACGTAGTGATCCTCTGCCGGTTCCGCAGCACATGGTTCACAGACGACCTGAGGATCAGCGCGGTACAGCGCCTCACCGTCAGGCCCGAAAATCGCGTCAATAACATAGGGCGTAACGGCACGGCCGCCGTTCGCAAACACGGCGTAACCCTGTGCCATGTCGAGCGGCGACGCGTTACCACCGCCAAGCGCCAGTGAGCCGTTGCGAATTAACGCGGCGTCGCCGAAACCGAACTTCGCAATGTGATTGATCGCATTGCCAAAGCCTGTCTCGAACAACAACAAGCGAACCGATACGAGGTTCATCGACCGGACCAGGGCCTCGCGAAGACGGGTGGGCCCATAAAAGCGACCGCTGTAGTTTATGGGTCGCCACACGGCCTCGAGCTCGGACGAACTGATAACGATCGGTGCATCAAGAATGACTGTTGCGACCGTGTTGCCATACTCAAGCGCCGCGGAGTAAATAAAGGGCTTGAATGCGGATCCGGGCTGGCGATAGGCTTGCGTCGCACGATTGTATTTGCTCGTGGCAAAATCGAATCCGCCGATCAGGCTGCTGATCGAACCATCTTGCGGATCGAGCGAGACAACCGCGCTCTGCGCCTTGGGAACCTGCGCCAGTGCCCAGGTACCAGCCGTGGTGGGCATGATTAGAATAAGGTCTCCGGGAGCCAGGACATCGGTCACTGCCTCGGGTGCCGGACCGAACGTCACGAGATCAATGAGCGGATTAGCCCAAGATAGTCCAGACCATGGAACCGTCAGTTTGGTGCCATTGCTTGTAATCGCAGTAGCGCTGTTGTCTGTTTCGGTCGTTTCTGTAACGAGGGCAACCGTAAGCCCACCTGGCGCATATTGCTCGAGTGACTGCCGGATCTCGACAGGCCATTCTTCGAACGGCGTCACCAGGATTTCCGGGCTTAGCTCGAAGTGAGCCAACGGTCCGCGGTAACCACGACGCCGTGTAAATTCGAGCAGGCCGTTTCGAAGTGCATAGTTCGCGGCTTCCTGCAGACGCGCATCGAGCGTCGTCACGACCTGGTAACCGTCGGTATAGGTGGCATTGCCGTACCGAGAAAGCATCTCGCGCCGCACCATCTCGGCAACATAGGGAGCGTTTAGTTCAACGGCGGCGCCGTGCATTCGCGCCTCGACCGGCACAGCCGCGGCTTCGTCGTACTGTGCCTGGTCAATAAACCCGATGTCGAGCATGCGATCCAGCACGTAACCGCGTCGCATGCCCGCGTTCGCGACGCTGCGCACCGGATTGTAACGAGACGGCGCGGGCAGCACGCCGGCGAGGGTTGCAGCCTCGGCGATGCTGATGTCATCGAGTGGCTTGTTGAAATACACTTGCGCCGCTGCTGCAACACCGTAGGCACGTTGCCCGAAGAACATCTTATTAAGGAACAGCGCCATGATCTGTTCCTTCGTGAACTCCTTTTCTATACGTACTGCAAGCGACGCTTCCTTGAACTTGCGCTCCAGGGTCCTGTCGAGCGACAGGAAGTAGTCTCGTGCGAGCTGCTGTGTCAGCGTACTGCCACCGCTCTCGACACTACCCGTCGAAACGAATTGGTAGACGGCGCGTAGCAGTCCGCGGTAATCGACGCCGGGATGTACCCAAAAGCGCTTGTCTTCGGCGGCGATAAAGGCATTAACGACGTGCTCCGGCACCTCGTCATACGTAATAAGTATGCGGCGACGTTCACCGATCTCGTTAATCAGGAATCCATCACGGCTGAAGATCCGCAGCGGAATTTGCAGCGGAATGTCGCGAATCGTCTCAGCGGCAGGCAGTGATGGCGCGACGTAGTAGTAGGCGCCAACGACGGCCGCGAAAACGCCAATTGCCGCGCTGACGGTCAGGCCGGCAGCAAGAATGAGCCAGCGGAAATACCGCCGGCGCGATTTGTGGCGGCCGTTCTTGTGAGGTTTTGCTTCGATTTGCATAGTTGCTGGCGTTATTGAAGGCCTCTCGGGGCCCTACCGCAACTGCGGCATTGCCGGAAATCCCTATTAAAAGGTGCGCTGATGTCTGTCAGGTGCAAAAAATGTGGCGTTTCGCGGGCAAATACCCCGTGAACCCAAGTCTACGGCGGCAGATGATATCAAGCGGGACAGGCCCCGCAATATGGCTGAATAAGTAGTGTCTTCCGGTCCTTCCTCCGGTGTACCGACCAGTTCACGGAATATGCCCGGCGTGCAACTTACTATACGGATCCCGGGATCGTGAACAAAGTCACGTTTTATTTAACATTTTGTTGATATATAGTTAAATCGAATTGCTGAGGCCAAGACTACATTTGCTTCGCAACTTACCGACTTGAAAGGAAAAATACGTGTTATTCGGCAAAAAATCTCAACCACTGTTGGGCCTCGACATAACGACGTCATCAGTCAAGCTGATTGAGCTTACCCAAAGCGGAAAGCGCTTTCGCGTCGAGTCCTACTCTGCGGAGCCCACACCACCAAGTTCGGTCAGTGAAAAGGCGATTGTAGATGCCAAGGCCGTCGGTGAGGCTATTCGTCGTGCCGTCAAACGCGCCGGCGCCAAAGCGACCGATGTCGCCGTGGCCATCAGCGGTGACGCGGCCATCACCAAGGTCATTCAGATGCCTTCGAGCCTGTCCGAGAGAGATCTCGAAGGTCAGGTCGAAATTCAGGCTGACCAGTACATTCCGTTCCCGATGGAAGAGGTCAGTTTTGACTACGAAATCGTCGGTCCTAATGACAAGGACCCGGAACTCATGGATGTGCTCCTTGTTGCGACACGTACCGATAATGTCGAGCAGCGCGAGGCGGCCGTCAACGCGGCAGGACTCGCAACGCACGTTGTCGACGTAGAGGCATTCGCACTCGAAAACGCCTGTCAGCTCCTGAGCCACCAGATTCCTGATAGCGGCATGGGACAGTCAGTTGCAGTCGTTGATATCGGCGCCAGCAGCACGACGTTCAGTGTTCTCTCAGATCTCAAAGTTGTCTATACACGTGACTTCAACTTCGGCGGGCAACAGCTCACCGAGGAAATCATGCGTACCTACGGTCTGTCGATGGAAGATGCCGGTCGCGCCAAGAAACAGGGTGGCCTGCCGAGTAACTACCAGCCGGAAGTGCTCGAGCCGTTCATCGACGACATGACCCAGCAAGTTAGTCGCTCGCTGCAGTTCTACCTGGCATCAGGTGGCGGTCGCGAGCAGCCCGACATGATTCTGGTATGCGGTGGTTGCGCCAACATCCCGGGCATCGCTGACGTGATTTCCAGTCGCGTCGGTATCCCGACCGAGATTGGTGATCCGCTGGGCCAGATGAAGATTTCATCAAAAGCCAAATCGCAGGGAGTGCACAAAGATGCAACAGCACTTCTCACAGCGTGTGGCCTTGCACTGAGGAGCTTTGACTAATGCCACGTATTAATCTACTCCCATGGCGCGAGGCTGAGCGCAAGAAACGCCAACGCGATTTCGGCGTCGCCCTTGCCGGTGGTGTCGTTTCCGCTATAGGCGTGATTCTCCTGACCATGTTTGCGTTCTCACAAATGATCTCGAACCAGGAAGAACGCAATCAGCGCCTCACGAATGAGATCGCCGAACTGCAGAAGAGCATTACAGAGATCGACGGCCTCGAACGGCAGAAAGAGCGCCTGCTGGCGCGCATGGAGATTATTGAGCAGCTGCAGGAAAGCCGCCCGGAAATCGTGCACCTTTTCGATGAGGTCGCCCGACAAATGCCGGAAGGTGTCTATCTGACAGGGCTTAAGCAGACTGGCGCGCGCGTGGAGGTTCGCGGTGTCGCACAGTCGAGCACACGTGTTTCGGCACTGATGCGACAGATCGACTCGTCAGCATGGATGAGCGACCCCGAGGTTGATCGCGTTGAGACGACACAGTCGGGCAACTCCCGGCAAGCAGAATTTGTCGTGTACCTGAAGCAGGAATCGCAGGGCAACGATGATGAGGAGATGCTGCCATGAATGTCGTTGACGAACTCAGAAATCTAGATGTAAATGACGTTGGCCGCTGGCCCCTGATATTTCGTGCCTCGGTTATCTTTATCGTATTTCTTGCGGTAGTTGGTGCGGGCGTCTGGTTCACTATCATCAAAGACAAGTTGCCGGCACTACAGCGTGCCCAGGACGATGAGTCGACACTGCGAGTTACCTTTGAGAACAAACAGCGCAAGGCAGCGAACTACGATGCCTACAAAGCGCAGCTTTCGCAGATCGAACAGTCATTTGGCACGATGTTGCGCCAGCTTCCGGGTGAGACGGAAATCCCCAGCCTGATCGTCGACGTATCGCAGACGGGCCTGGCATCGGGATTGCAGGAAAAACTGTTCCAGCCGCAACCTGAGATTCCCCGTGATTTCTACGCCGAGAAGCCGATCAAGATTCGTCTCTCCGGTGGTTATCACGAGATCGCAAATTTCGTAAGTGGTGTCGCGGCTCTGCCACGAATCGTGACGCTGCATGACATCAACATAACGCCCGAAGGGCAGGACAGCTTCGATCAGTTGAGCCTTGAAGTTACCGCTCAAACGTATCGTTACCTGGACGAGGAGGCGGACTGATGGATGCTGCCCGGAAATTCCGCAATAGCCTGATTTTGGTTGCAGCGCTGGTTGGCGTTGCCGCCTGCGGTGGAGACATGGACGATCTCGATCAGTACGTCAACGAGGTCAAGTCACGGCCAGGTGGTCGCATTGAACCGCTGCCCGAAGTCAAACTGTATGAAGTCTTCCCTTACGTTGCCGATGCGCAAGGCGTGCGCTCACCGTTCGTGCCAGATACGCCGCAGGTTGCAACAAGCGGTCAGGGTGGTGGAGTCGGACCTGATCCAGGGCGCAGCCATGAGTTTCTCGAGGGCTTTCCACTGGACACGCTTAGCATGGTCGGAACGCTGTATATTGGCGAGACCATGTATGGACTCGTGCAAACATCTGACGGTTTGATTCACCGCGTCGTGCCGGGTAACTACCTCGGTCAAAACGATGGCCGGATCAACATTATTAACGAATCTGAAATTGAACTTGTTGAAATCATCTCTGACGGGATTGGCGGATATATAGAGAGAGATGCCGCCATCAGTCTTTCGGACTGATGCCTGAATGGAACTGGGAGTAATTGGAATGATGCTCAAAATCAAACAGTCGGTCGCACACAGCATGGTGCTGAAAATGACCGCAATAGCACAGGTCGCGCTCCTGTTGTTTGTGGGATCCACAGCAAACGCACAGGAAGGCAACCGGTTGCAGGACATTCAGGTTCAGAGTCTGCCCGGTCAGCGTGTGGAGCTGAAGTTGATCATGAGCGGGACGGCCCCTGAGCCGCTTGCATTCACGATCGAGGACCCGGCACGCATCGCGCTCGATCTGCCCGAAACCACACTCGGTCTCACGTCGCGCCGTCGTGACGTCAATCTCGGTCCGCTGGACACGATATTGACGGCAGAAGCGAATGGCCGCACACGTGTTGTACTGAACCTCGATTCGATGGTCTCGTACGAGACTCGCGCCAGCGGTAATACGGTTACGATTACGCTCGGCGACGGCGAAGACTACAGCGCTGGAACCACCCAGTTCGCCAGCAATGTTGTTTCGCAGCAGTCCTACTCGAGCTCTGGTTCTGGCCGCGAGATTACGGGTGTTGATTTCCGTCGCACGCGTGACGGCGGAGGTCGCGTTGTCGTGAACCTGACCGATGCATCAACACCGGTCGATATTCGCCAGGAAGGTGGTCGTGTTGTCGCGATCTTCAAGGACACCGACCTTCCGGCGGAGCTGATGCGTCGTCTTGACGTCATGGACTTTGCGACGCCGGTTACGACCGTAGACACCCTGCGGACGAATCTCGACACACGCATAGTTATTTCGGCTGAAGGCAAGTATGAGCAGCTTGCGTACCAGTCGGACAACGAATTTACCATTGAAATCAACCCGTCTGCAGCCGAGTCCGAAGAAGGCTCGAACCTGTTCTCGGAGACCAAAGAATACGAAGGTCAGCGCCTGACGTTGAACTTCCAGGACATCGAGACACGCGCTGTACTGCAGCTGCTGGCTGAGACGTCCGGTCGCAACATCGTTGTTTCTGACACGGTGCAGGGCAACGTTACGCTGCGTCTTCGCAATGTACCGTGGGACCAGGCGTTGGATATCGTCATGACGACGAAGGGCCTGGATATGCGCCAGAACGGCAACGTCATCATCGTTGCACCCGCCGAGGAAATCGCGGCTCGTGAAACGGCTGACCTCGAAGCGCAACAGGCTATCGCCGAACTCGAACCACTTTATTCCGAGTTCTTGCAGGTTAACTACGCGAAAGCTGCCGATCTTGCCGTACTGATCAGCGGTGATGCCGGTGGTGGTAACTCGATGTTGTCGGACCGCGGCAGTATTGCCGTCGACGATCGCACCAACACGCTGCTCGTGCAGGATACAGCTGAGAATTTGCAGGATATGCGCCGCATGGTCTCGACGCTTGACGTACCTATCAAGCAGGTGTTGATCGAGTCACGCATCGTCGTTGTCAACGATGACTTTAGCCGCGACCTCGGTATTCGCCTTGGTGTTACCGCACTAAATGAGAATAGCGACGGCGACGGCGGTCAGTTCATCTCAGGTACTGGCACCGGTACGGACACGATGGTGAACTCTGCAATCGACAATCTGGGTGATCCGGCGAACGGCACGATCTTCCCGGTCCAGGTTCCGCAGCTGGGTAATCGCTATAACGTGAATGTGCCCATCGCCGATGCGGCTGGCCGCTTTGCACTTGCGGTTCTCGAAAATGACTTTCTTGTCGATCTTGAGCTGACAGCTCTCGAAGCTGAAGGCCGCGGCGAGATCGTTTCGACGCCGCGCGTCATTACCGCGAACCAGAAAGAAGCTCGTATCGAGCAGGGTGTGGAAATTCCATACCAGCAATCAGCTTCTTCAGGTGCAACGACAGTTCAGTTCAAGAAAGCTGTGCTGAGCCTGACGGTTACGCCGCAGATTACACCGGACAACAACATCATCATGGATCTTGCAGTTCACAAGGACAACGTCGGTGACATCATCTCGACGGGTGGTCTTGGTGGCACGGTGCCGAGTATCGATACTCGCGCAGTGGAGACTCAGGTGCTCGTTGCGGACGGGCAGACGGTTGTTCTCGGCGGCATTTACGAGACAGAGCGTCGTGAGACGATCAAGAAGGTTCCGTTCCTCGGTGATATCCCGGTAATCGGCTTCTTTTTCAAGAGCAAACAGCGTGTCGATAACAAGGCCGAGTTGCTTATCTTCGTAACACCGAGGATCCTTGAGGAAGGCTCAAGCATTTACTAGGCCCCTCACAAGGCAATCAATGATGAAAGCCAACCCTCGGGTTGGCTTTCTCATATAGGCACACCGTCGACACAATGAAAAAGCCACAAAACGTGTTCCTTATCGGCCCCATGGGGGCGGGCAAGTCAGCAGTCGGACGACAACTCGCCCGCCTGTTACACCTGAATTTTATGGACAGTGATGACGAGATCGAGTCACGCACAGGTGTCGACATTTCCTTCGTTTTCGAAAAAGAGGGTGAAGAAGGATTTCGCAAACGCGAGGCAAAGGTCATCGATGACCTGAGCAAGATCGAAGGTGTTGTTCTCGCCACCGGCGGCGGCGCAGTTATCAATCCACAGAACCGAAGCCACCTTGGCGCGCGCGGATTTGTTATCTACCTGTATACGACTGTCGATCAGCAGCTCGCTCGCACGCAGAAGGGTCGGGAACGCCCGCTGCTCGAGAGCGGCGACCGCCGGAAGATTCTCGAGGAGCTGATGGAGCAGCGAGACGCGCTTTACCGTGAAGTCGCGGACCTGATCATCGAGACAGATGGTCGCAAAGTGAGAGCTGTCGCCGACGAAATCCTGGATCGCCTCTGACGAAGGGGCCTTGCAGTCGGCATGCTTTGTTATCTGCATGGCTCGCTGGCGCTGCGCTTTACTTCCGATAACAAACATCCCGCCCGCGAGGCCTTTCCGGTAATCTACGCGGATGGATGCGCGCACCATCAACGTCGAACTCGGCGAGCGGAGTTATCCGATCGTCATCGGCAGTGATTTGTTGGGTGGCAACTTCGATCTCAATGACCATCTGGCAGGCGGCGACTGCCTGATCGTCAGTAACGAAACCGTCGCCCCACTGTACCTGGACAAACTGAAGGCGAACCTGGCCAGCAGCGACACCAGGACTGTCGAATTGCCCGATGGCGAGGAACACAAGACGGTCGAGACAGCCAATCTCGTACTCGACGCGCTCGTCGACAGTGGTGCGAATCGGGACACGACCGTGGTCGCACTGGGCGGTGGCGTAGTGGGCGACATCGCGGGTTTCGCCGCTGCTTGCTACTTGCGCGGGGTCGCATTCATCCAGGTACCGACTACGCTGCTCGCACAGGTCGATTCGTCAGTCGGAGGCAAAACCGGCGTCAATCATCCGCAGGGCAAAAACCTCATTGGCGCATTTCATCAGCCACAAATCGTCCTTGTCGACACGTCCACCCTGGCTACGCTTCCCGCAAGGGAGCTGCGGGCCGGTCTGGCCGAGGTCATCAAGTACGGCGCCATAACGGACGCCGACTTTTTTGCGTGGCTCGAGGAGAACATAGCTGCTCTGCTCGATCTGGACCCGGATGCGGTCGCGTACGCCGTACAACGATCCTGTGAACTGAAAGCCGAAGTCGTGGCCGAAGATGAGCGCGAGGCCGGCAGGCGTGCCCTGCTGAATTTTGGTCATACATTCGGACACGCTATCGAGCACTGCCTCGGATATGGAGAGTGGCTACATGGAGAGGCGGTCGCTGCCGGCATGGTGATGGCAGCACAGCTCAGCGGAATCGATAGCGGTGAGCTTAACCGCCTGCAAAACCTGCTGGTATCGGCCGGGTTACCCGCAAAGCCGCCGGCCGTTGGCGCGCAAGCGATGCTCGATGCCATGGGAATGGACAAAAAGGTGCTGCGCAAACAACTCCGCTTTGTGCTGCTCAGTGAGCTCGGCAGCGCTCATGTAAGCAGCGATGTCGATCGGTCGCTACTGGACAATGTCCTCGAGGCCGCAAACTGATGTCCGGACTTGCAGCGTATGCGGCCAACGAGGCGCAAAGTCGGGGCCGGCGCTACGAAGAACCTGCCGCTACTTATCGTGGCGAGTATCAGCGCGATCGTGACCGCATCATCCATTCCACCGCATTTCGCCGGCTTGTCTACAAAACGCAGGTCTTCGTTAATCACGAGGGCGACCTTTACCGAACGCGCCTGACGCATTCACTCGAGGTGTCGCAGGTTGGGCGCTCAGTTGCGTCGGCCCTGTCATTGAATGAACCGCTTACCGAGGCGATCTGTCTGGCGCATGACCTCGGGCATACGCCATTCGGCCATGCCGGGCAGGATGAGCTCAATGATTGCATGCGTGAGTTCGGTGGTTTTGAGCACAATTTGCAGTCACTGCGAGTGGTCGACGAGCTCGAGGCTAAATACGCCGAATTCCCCGGGCTCAATCTGATGTTTGAAACCCGCGAAGGCATCCTCAAACACTGCTCGAAAGCGAATGCACGCGAGCTGGGTGATATCGGGCAGCGATTTCTCGATCGTGAACAGCCGGGGCTCGAGGCGCAGATCGCCAACATCGCCGACGCGATCGCCTATAACAACCATGATGTTGACGATGGTATTCGCGCGGGCCTGCTTAGCATCGAGCAACTTCGCGGCCAGGCGCTGTTTGCTTCGGGCTACGAGGCGGTGCAGCGACGCTACCCGGATCTCGAGGATCGGCGGCTTATCTACGAAACGATCCGGCGCATGATCGGTGCCGTTATCTCAGACCTGATCGAGACGACGCGGGCAAACATTGACGCGGCCGCGCCGCAATCCATTGACGACGTCAGGAAGGCCGGCAAGACCCTGGTATCTTTCTCGGACGAGGTCTATGAGCAGCACATTGCGTTGAAGCGTTTCCTGCAAAGGCACCTCTATTCTCACGAGAAGAAGCTCGAGATGACAAAGCGCGCGCAGACTATCGTCCGTGAGCTGTTTGGGCTCTATTCGGCGAACCTGGAGCTGCTGCCGGATGATTTTGCTCATCACGCCGCGAACGAGGACGCTCTCGGCCGGGCGCGGATCGTGGCCGACTACGTTGCGGGGATGACGGATCGCTACGCGATTGCCGAACATGAGCGACTCCTCAGCACAAAATGAGCTTGCGGCTCTGCTAGAATGCGCCCGCGCCAGCGAAACTAACCAAGAGGCAAGCTCGTGATCGACAAAAACATTCCCGCCAAAGACCGACTCATTTTTGCGATGGACGTGCCCGACTGCGATCGGGCCAGGACGCTTGCGGAAGAGCTGGGCGACTCGGTGACGTTTTACAAGATTGGCCTCGAGCTTATGATGAGCGGCGGCTACTTCGAGCTACTCGACTGGATGCTGGCGCGCAACAAGATGGTCTTCTGTGACCTGAAGTTTTTTGATATTCCGGCGACGGTCGGATCAGCAGTGCGGCAGCTCAAGGACCGTGGTGCGAGTTTCGTGACCGTACATGGCAATCAATCAATTATGGAGGCGGCTGCCGAGAATAAGGGTGATTTGCTCAAAGTGCTCGGCGTAACGGTGTTGACGAGCCTCGATCGAGGCGACCTCGATGATATGGGCTTCGACTGTGACGTGAGCGACCTCGTGCTGTCGCGTGCACGCCGTGCACTCGAAGCAGGTTGCGACGGCGTCATATCGTCCGGACTGGAGGTACCCAGGTTGCGTGAATTCGTCGACTCCAAACTGCTTGTCGTAACTCCGGGTATCCGTCCGGTCGACAACAAGCCAGCGGGAGACCAGAAACGCGTGGTCACAGTTGACACCGCATTCTCGAACGGTGCCGACTACATCGTCGTCGGGCGCCCGATTCGGGATGCCGACAGCCCTCGAGCTGCGGCTGAGGCAATTCAGGCCACGATTGCCGCACAGGTGGCGCAATGACTGAGCTGAAAAACGACCTGCTGTTGCGTGCACTGTTGAGACAGCCAACCGAGCGCACGCCGCTCTGGATCATGCGCCAGGCAGGACGCTACTTGCCCGAGTATCGCGAGGTGCGCGCGAAGGCCGGTGACTTCATGGCCGTCTGCCGCAACCCGGAGCTCGCCTGTGAGGTCACGATGCAGCCTTTGCGGCGATACAAGCTCGACGCGGCGATTCTGTTCTCCGACATCCTGACTGTTCCTGATGCTCTCGGGCTTGGACTGTATTTTGAAACGGGCGAGGGACCGAAGTTCGAACGGCCCGTCCGCACTGCGAGTGAGATCAACAAGCTGGCGGTTCCCGACGTCTCTGATTCGCTCGGCTACGTCTTCGATGCCGTACGGACGATTCGCAAAGAACTGGATGGGCAGGTACCGCTAATCGGCTTTGCAGGTAGCCCCTGGACCGTTGGTACTTACATGGTCGAAGGTGGTTCGAGTCGCGAACTCAAGATCATCAAGGGACTTGCTGTCGAAGATCCGGCGACGCTCGACAAGATGCTGGATACGGTTGCACGAACCACGACTGAGTACCTGAACGCGCAGGTTGAAGCAGGTGCCCAGGCCATAATGATCTTCGATACCTGGGGTGCAGCCCTGGAACGCGATGATTACCGACGGTTCTCACTCGATCCGATGCAGAAAATCGTCGACGGCCTGACCCGGGAGCGTGACGGCAGGCGCATTCCGGTGATCCTGTTTACAAAAGGTGCCGCGGCGTTGCTGACAGACATGGTTGGCACCGGTTGCGATGCACTGGGTGTCGACTGGACCACGGATCTTGCGGACGCACGCAAGTACGTCGACGACAAGGTGGCGCTGCAGGGCAATCTCGACCCGGCAACCCTGCGCGAGTCACCTGAGGTTATTCGCCAGGGCGTGGCCGACACGCTCGCAAGCTATGGCAAAGGACCAGGGCACGTGTTCAACCTCGGACATGGCATTACACCCGATATCGACCCTGAACACCTGGGCGTGCTGGTTGATGCGGTCCACGAACTGAGCCCGCAATATCACGCATAGCACGAATGTCAGAAAAACTGCAAATGCGCCGGGTTCGGAATCTCAATGATCTGGATGTTCTGTCGTTGGTAACAAAGTCGGACGAATATTTAAGTTCACTGTATCCACCCGAAAGTAACCATGCCGAACCCTTAGTTGCGCTCGTCGGCAAGGACTCGGCATTTTTCGCCGGGTATATTGATGAGCAACTGGTCGCGTGCGGCGCTGTGAAATTGGCCGATCACGATACGACATACGGAGAGATCAAAAGAGTTTATGTCGATGTAGAGCACAGAGGAAAACGTCTTGCGACTGCCGTAATGCAGCACCTCGAAGATTACCTGTTGAGTAACGGTGTGCGGATCGTCAGGCTAGAGGCCGGCCCGCTGCAACCGGAAGCCCTCAGTCTTTATTGTAAACTCGGCTACACCGAACGCGGCCCATTCGGTGCGTACAAAACAGACCCCCTTAGCGTGTTCATGGAAAAAACTCTGCCCTACAACAGCTCTACTTCTATGACCGAGCACTGTTGAATGACATTGGACGTCTCACCGCCGTGTGTTTCGGCTGGTGCCCATGTTGGTTCGCCGAACCCGAACGATTCCATGCGCTTGCTGCCATCGTCTTCTTCGATCAGCCAGGCACAGGGGTTCAAATAGATGACAACGCGATCGGGCTGCGCGATCAACGGTGAGGTCTCGCCGTTGCGGATTGTTCTCTGCAGCACCCTGACGCGATCGTTTTCGAAGGCCAGCTCATAAATATGTGGCGCGACCCGCACCGGGTCGAGCGCGGAGGTTGCGGCCATACCGGCGGCAAGCCCGAAGATGAAAATCCCCAGGCCGATAGCAATTCGTTGCATGGGTAGCCCCTTACTCGTCGCGCAGCGCGCGCCGCAGAATTTTTCCGACGTTGGTTTTCGGCAGTTCGTCGCGAAACTCGACTATTTTCGGTCGCTTGTAGTTCGTCAGGTTCTCGCGGCAGTAGTCGAGTACGTCCTGCTCGGAGACGCTCGGGTCGTTGCGCACGGCGAATAGCTTGACGATTTCACCCGAGCGCTCGTCCTCCAGTCCAATCGCGGCGGCCTCGAGGATGCCATCCATCTCGACCACGACGTTTTCGATCTCGTTGGGATAGACGTTGAAACCGGACACCAGGATCATGTCTTTCTTGCGGTCCTCGATGAACACAAAGCCATCTTCGTCGATGCGCCCGATGTCGCCTGTCTTGAGCCAGCCACCGGGCAGCATGACATCGGCCGTGTCCTGCGGGCGTTGCCAGTAACCTTCCATGACCTGCGGCCCCTTGATGCAGATTTCGCCGATTTCGCCGACTGCCAGAGGATTGCCAGCATCATTGCAGATCATCACGTCTGTGGACGAGACCGGCAGGCCGATAGCGCCGGTGAATTCAGCGCCAATGGGATTGACGATCGCTACGGGTGACGTCTCTGTCAAACCATAGCCCTGTAGAATCGGGTTGCCGGTGCGCTCACGCCATTCTTTGGCGATCGCGGGCTGCACGGCCATACCGCCGCCGACGCAGACGCGAAGATCGGTGAAGTCGATATCGTCAAACCCGGGCGTGTTCATCAATGAGGCAAACAACGTGTTTACACCGGTGAACATGTTGAATCGAAATTTGCGGATCTCCTTGATGAAACCTTTCGAATCGCGTGGGTTTGTGATCAGGACATTCTGCCCGCCCTGCGACATCACCGTCAGGCAATTCCCCTGCAGGGAGAAGATGTGATACAGCGGCAGCGCTGTAATAGCGATGATGTAGTCGAATTCCTCGTAGGCAGGGCCCTGCCATACGACGGTCTGCTGCACATTGCGCACCATGTTGCGGTGACTGAGCATGGCGCCTTTTGAGACCCCGGTGGTGCCGCCCGTGTATTGCAGGAATGCGATGTCGGCAAACCCGATATCGACGACTTGCAGTGCTTGCCCATTGCCCTGCTTCATGGCCGACTTGAATGAAATCGCGCCAGGCAACGAGTATGCCGGCACGACCTTTTTGATGTAGCGCAGAACAAAGTTCGTGGCGAGCCCTGTGGGAAAGTTGAGCAGGTCACCAATGCCTGTCGTGACGACATGCTCGACTGGCGTCTTGTCGGCAATCTCTTCGAATATGTGCGCGAAGTTCTCGAGGATGATGAGACAGCGGGTACCCGAGTCCTTGAGCTGATGCTCCAGTTCGCGAGCCGTATACAGCGGATTGATGTTGACGACGACAAGTCCTGCGCGAAAAATGCCGCACAACGCGACAGGATATTGCAGGATATTCGGTAGCATGATGGCGACTCGCTCACCGCGCGTGAGGCCGAGTGTCTGCTGCAGATAGCAGGCAAATTGCATCGACTTCTCGTCGAGCTCACTGTAGGTCAGCGTGGTTCCCATATTCGAATAGGCGGGTCGGTCGGGCCAGTTTTCAAAAGCCTGTTCGAAGAGTTCGCGGACGCTACGGAACGGTGCGTCCGGCAATTCAGCCGGAACGGAGTCCGGGTAGGATTTCAGCCAGATCTTATCCAATGGGATGCCTTTAGTTCGCCAGCGCTGTGCTGATCATTGGCCATGCATTATCCAGCAGAACTGGTTGCGCTGCAGCATTGGGATGAATGCCGTCCCCCTGCATCAGTTCTTCATTTAGCGCGATGCCTTCCATAAAGAACTCAATCCAGGGCACGTCATGCTCCGCAGCAAGCTCCCGAAAGACGCTTTCGAAGGCGTCTATGTAGCGCTGGCCGTAATTTGGCGGTATGCGAATGCCGAGCAAAACGACTGACGCGCCTGAGGCGGTACTCGACCCGATAATTTTGCTGAGATTCCCTTTCATGCGGTCCGGCGGAAAGCCGCGCAGCCCGTCGTTGCCGCCAAGCTCGAGAATAATGAGGTCGGGGGCAAACGTCTCAATGGCTGATTCGATGCGTGAGGCACCGCCCTCGGTCGTTTCGCCGCTGATACTGGCGTTCACAACGCGATGTTCGTACCCTTGCTCTTCGAGCCGCGTCTGCAACAATGACGTCCAGGACTGGTCAACTTCTATTCCGAACCCGGCACTGAGGCTGTCACCAAATACGAGAACAGTTGGGGGTTCCGCGCGGCATACAGGCGCTGTCAGCAACAAGACGATAAAGGCAATAATTCTAAGCATGGAAAATCAATCTACCGGTGGCGCCACTGTTCTAGCGGCACATAACACTAGCAAAGAGGTTAGCAGCCCCGAGGGCAGTCTGACCATTCTTGACGACGTCAGTTTCAATATTTCTGCGGGTGAAAGCATTGCGGTGGTCGGCCCATCGGGTGCAGGCAAGTCGACATTGCTCGCACTCCTGGCCGGGCTGGACCTGCCAACAAATGGTCATGTCGTCTTGAATGGTGCCAACCTGTCGGAGCTCGACGAGGACGGCCGCGCCAGGGTTCGGGCGGAAAGCGTCGGATTTGTCTTCCAGTCATTCCACCTCGTGCCGTCACTCAACGCGCTCGAGAACGTCATGTTGCCGCTCGAACTGGCAGGTGGAGAAGACGCGCGCGCCGCATCACGCAAGATCATCGATAAGGTCGGGCTGGGGGATCGCTGGAGCCACTACCCGGCTCAGCTATCAGGCGGCGAGAAACAACGCGTCGCTATCGCACGCGCTTTTGCGACGGAACCTGCCGTTCTGTTTGCCGACGAACCGACCGGCAATCTCGACAGCCGGACCGGCAGCAACATCATGGAGCTGATGTTCGACCTCAATCGCAGTTCGTCGACCACGCTTGTGCTTGTCACGCACGACCTGTCGCTGGCCGAACGTTGTGATCGCATCCTGAGCCTGGATGCCGGGCGACTCGTCAGCGATACGCGGAGCGCTGCATGAAAGCGATCGCATTCGCGCTGAGGAGTTTTCGCCGGGAGATTCGCTCTGGCGAGGTTCTCGTGTTGCTGTTTTCCGTTGCGCTCGCCGTTGCAGCGCTCACCGCCGTGGGTTTTCTGACCGATCGCATCGGCAAGGCGGTTGCGAGGCAAGCGAACGAGGTTCTGGCGGCCGACTTGCGGTTACGATCGCAGGAACCCATACCCGAAACATGGCGCGTAAGGGCGCAAGAGTTCGATCTGCAGACCGCCGAGACGAATACATTTCCGAGTGTCGTGTTCGCGGACGACCTCAGTGCGCTCGCGACGATAAAGGCTGTCAGTGAAACCTATCCACTGCGTGGCAATGTCCGTGTGTCCGATACGCTGTTCGGCGAACAGCGCGTCGTTGACAATACGCCGGCCCGCGGCACGGCGTGGGCTGATGGCGCGTTGCTGGCGCGCATCGATGCGGACGTTGGTGACCGACTGACGGTCGGCAGCCTGGAGCTCGAAGTAACAGCCGTACTGACCTACCGCCCGGACCAGAGCATGGGCTTCGCATCACTGGCGCCGTCATTACTAATTAGCATCGAGGATATCGCCGCATCGGGCCTTATTTCAGAGGGCAGTCGCGTTGGCTATGCATTACTTGTCGCCGGTAACGAAGACTCGGTAAACGAATTTGATGCGGCCATTCAGCCTGAGTTGCCCGACGCAGTTCGTTCATCAAATCGCGAGGAGAGCAGTGAACGGGCCTATCGCGCAGCAGATCGTGCGCAGCGCTTCTTGTCGTTAACGGCAGTGATCAGCCTTTTGCTGAGCGCCGTTGCGGTGGCGATGTCCGCGCGTCGCTTCGCGCATCGGCGTATGGACACGGTTGCGTTAATGAAAAGCCTCGGTGCGACACAGCGTTTCGTGATTTCGGCGTCGGTCGTACAGTTGGTACTGCTCGGCCTGCTGGGTGTCGTCGTTGGAAGCATCATTGGATTCGCGGCCGAGGAAGCCCTGACGAGAATACTGGCAGACCTCATTGCCAGTGACCTGCCGGGTATTGGCATCATGCCGGTCGTGCTGGCTTCCGGCAGCGCGATGGTGTTGCTTGTCGGATTCGCGTTGCCGTCACTGATCCAGCTTCGTAATACACCACCGTTGCGTGTTCTGCGGCATGACGTCATGCCGCCAGCCCCGTCCCGGATGCTAGTCGCCGGGTTCGCGCTCGCCGCCGTGGCCGCGTTGTTGTATCGCTCGGTCGGCGACGCGCAGATGCTCGCCATCCTGCTCGGCGGCATCGTCGTCATCGCGATCGCCCTGTACGCGGTCGGGCGTGGCCTTGTGGCAACGATGGGACACTTCAGGTCAGGGGTGGGCGTGGCCTGGCGTTACGGCCTGGCAAATGTCGCTCGGCGTGGTCGTGATAGCGCGGTCCAGGTCGTAGCGTTCGGCCTCGGGCTTACCGTGTTGTTGCTGCTGACCATCGTACGTACCGACTTGCTCGAGGGCTGGAGACAGACCCTGGATGAGGATGCACCCAATCACTTCATGATCAACATTCAGCCGCACGAACTCGAATCGGTAGCGAACATCTATCGCAACGCGGGCGTAGAGCCTCCCGAGTTTGTGCCATTGATCAGGGCACGCATGTCCACGATCAATGACGTCTCAGTCAAAGACCGCGAGTACCCGGATAGGGGCGGCGAGTGGATGGCAAATCGCGAGGCCAATCTATCGTTTGCATCGAAACTGTCAGCAAGCAACGAAATTGTTGCAGGCGAATGGTGGCCAGAGGATTACGACGGAGCACCACTCGTTTCGATCGAGGAGGAGGCCGCGCTTGAAACCGGGCTGACAATCGGGGATCGCATGACTTTCATTATCGCTGGGCGGGAAGTCGATGCGACAATTGGCAGTGTGCGAAAAATTAATTGGGACTCGTTTCAACCAAATTTCTTCATGGTCTTTTCTCCAGGGGCGCTGGATGGGATGCCGACAACATACATTGCAAGCCTGCGCCTCGAGAAAAAGCAGCAACCCGTACTTGTAACACTCGTGCGCACACATCCAAGCATTTCGGTCATCGACCTGGACTCAATCCTGCAACAGATTCGCGGCATCGTGCAGAAGGCGAGCCTCGCCGTGCAGGCAGTATTCGTCTTCACATTGGCGGCCGGCATTGCTGTGTTGTTCGCTGCAGTACAGTCGACAATCGATGAGCGGCGCTTCGAAAGTGCGATGCTGCGCGCGCTTGGCGCGCGCAAGCGCACGGTTTTTGCCGGTGTCATGGCCGAGTTCGCTGCGCTGGGAGCGGCGGCCGGAATTCTGGCATCTGCCGGCGCATCGATCCTTGCGGCGATCGTCGCGACACGCCTGTTCGAGCTGCCTTACGAATTCAACCCATTGCTGTGGGTCATCGGCGTTGCAGCTGGCATCTTCGTCGTCTGTGCAAGCGGCTTCGTTGCTGCTCGCGGCGCGGTCAATGCGCCACCGGTTGATGTATTGAGGGCGGCCTGATGGACGTACCGTTTCTTTCCTGTGGTGTCGTGCTGGCGCGGCAAACTGATGATGGCTGGATGACGCTGTTGCTGCGTGCCTACCACCACTGGGACTTTCCGAAAGGGCTGCAGGAAAAGGGTGAGCAACCCCTCGAGGCGGCACAACGGGAAGTCTTCGAAGAGACGAGCATCGTCGAACTCGATTTCGACTGGGGTGAGCGTTTTATGGAGACCGGACCCTACAGCCGGGGCAAGACAGCCCGTTACTACATCGCAAAGACAAAGCAATCGACTGTAGTCATGGGGCCGTCACCGGAGACGGGCGAGCCGGAGCATCATGAGTGGCGCTGGGTCAACTTTGACGAGGCTTACGATCTGACTTCGCCTCGTGTGCGCACCGTTGTGCAATGGTCACGCCAGGTTATTGGTGCTTAAACCAGCCGGTTTCGTTCCTCGCCCTTCAGGAATGCTTCGATATTAGCCGCCAGCTCGATGATCGAGTCCTGGCGCGCGCGGTCGGTGCTCCACGCGATGTGTGGCGTAACCAGCAAGTTGTCGCCCGGGTAGTCGAGTAGCGGGTCGCCATTGACTGGCGGCTCCTCTGGCAACACGTCAATAGCAGCAGCGGCGATATCACCGTCGCGCAGCGCTCTTGTAAGCGCGGCTGAGTCTATGAGCGCGCCACGCGCAGTGTTTATAAGTATCGCTGAGCTCTTCATGCGCCTTAACTCGTCTGCGCCGATCAGTCCTTGTGTTGCCTCCGTCAGCGGGCAATGCAACGAGACGACATCGGAACGATCGAGGAGCTCGTCAAAAGCCACACGATCATCAGGAACAGAATTTGAGCCGGGGCGTCCGGAGACGATGACTCCCATGTCGAACTCACGCGCTGTGCGTGCGACCGAGCGTCCGAGTTCGCCAAAACCGACAATGCCCATTGTCATCGAGGAGAGCTCGCGCACCGGGTAGGTCAGCATGCAAAAGTCCTCGGACTTCTGCCATGCGCCGTCGCGAACGGCGGCGGTGTAGGTGTGCAGGTTGTGCGCCAGCATCAATAGTACGCCGAAGACATGCTCGGTGACCGAGGGCGAGCAATAGCCACGAATGTTGCAGACAGCCACGCCATGGCGCCTGGCGCTATCGAGATCGATATTGTCGGCGCCTGTCGCGGTCAGGCCAATGAAGCGCAGTTTGGGTGCGGCATCTAACAAGGCATCGCTGATGCGAATCTTGTTCGCAACCACGAACTCAGCATCCCTGACTCGCTCGACGACTTGATCGTCTCGCGTACCATCAAAGATCTCGAGACCCGGTAGCAAGTCGGTCAATGGGCTCGTATCGAGCCCGGGGCCCACTGTCGAATAATCGAGAAACACGGCTTTCATTGCCATTTTCTCCGGTCTCTGTCACAAAGTGCATGACGATGAAGGATGAATACTGGAAACGCAAATCACTCTCGGAGATGACGACCGAGGAGTGGGACGGCCTGTGTGACGGTTGCGCACTCTGTTGCATGCACAAGGTTGAGGACGAGGATACAGGGGAGGTCTTCTATACGGATCTCGCCTGTCGGTTACTCGACCTCGATACCTGCCGCTGCACCGACTATGCAAACAGGGCGAGGAAGGTTGCTGAATGCTTCGTGCTGTCGGCAGACAACCCCGAGATGTTTGCCTGGTTGCCGGCAACCTGTGCTTACCGGCGGCTTGCCAATGATCAGGACTTGCCCGACTGGCACCCGTTGATTACAGGGGATCCGGAATCGGTGCATGAGGCCGGCATCTCTGTGAGAGGGAAGGCAGTTTCCGAGAACGACTCCACCCTGTTTACCGTACTACAAAAACTGAGTGACTAAACGTGAGTGAATACCCGACAATCCCATTAACGACCTATCGCGAATACCCGGTCGATGAAATGCGCCAACGCGTCACGGATTTCTACGAAGAAATAGACCGTCGCCGCACGGTGCGCGAGTTCTCCGACCGACCTGTGCCACGCGATATCATCGAGACGGCATTGCTTGCGGCTGGCACGGCGCCGAGCGGGGCGAATTTACAGCCGTGGCATTTCGTTGTCGTCAGCGGCGCAGAGACAAAAAAGAAGATCCGCGTTGCGGCCGAAGTCGAAGAACGCGAGTTCTACGAGCACCGTGCATCAATCGAGTGGCTCGAAGCGCTCAGGCCACTTGGCACCGATTCGGACAAGCCATTTCTCGAAACCGCGCCCTACCTGATTGCTGTGTTCCTGCAGAAATTTGGTGAGCTACCGGACGGGCGCAAGGTCAAGCATTACTACCCGGTTGAGTCGACTGGCGTTGCCACGGGTATTCTGATTACCGCGTTGCACGCAGCAGGGCTTGCAACACTCACACACACGCCGAGCCCAATGAAATTCCTAAACGAGATTCTCGGTCGGCCAAAGAGTGAGCGGCCATTCTTGTTGCTGGTGGTGGGTTACCCGGCCGACGACGCCGCGGTTCCAGACATCGAGCGCAAGCCGCTTGAGGACTTTACGAGTTTTGTCGACTTGTAGGGACTCGCCCTGGCGAGCGACAGATTCACTAATCGTTGTCGGGACTCTTACTATCGTCTTGTCGACCGAGCTGCCAGGCGTCGACCCACTCGGTGCTTTCGTAGGTAAGCTCCAGCTGTTCAAGCAGACGCTCTTCCATATCGGGCATGTGAGCCACGCCGTAGAAGATCCCAATACGTTGCGCGCCGCCGTCAATCTCTTTTACCAACACATCAATAGCGTGCTGGTTCCTGGCTTCGATCACGGCGGAGCCCGAGTCATCCCCGAGCATGTCACTGGCCTGTTTGACGTTTGTGATCTCATACGCGGCCATGGTCTTTAAAGAGTCGCCCTGGCCGGATGACAGCACGCCAGACAACATTTCCATGTCCTTCAAGCCGAGCGGGTCTTTCGCATACTCGTTGAGCGATGCGAAGAAGATTCGCCAGAAGTAGACGTACAAGGATTCGCCGCGCGCCTCCATGCTTTCCCGCATTTCTTTGGGAGACAGATCGGCGTGTACGAAATTGGCAGCATCGTAATTGATTTCATCGAGCTGAAACGACAGGTCGAGCAAGCTCATCATGCCGACCTGCGTTGCTGAGAGAATGCCGGAACGTTTTTCGAGCCGACCTGGTGCCAGTGCGTCTTCGGTCGCAATCAGTTCGAACAGTACAGCGTCGTAGTCGCGAAAACGCGTATTGAGCTCAGCGTAGTATGACGGATCGCCGATATGAACGGCGCCTACAAGATCGACTTCGAGCAGCCGATCGTTCGCGGAAGGAACGTAGCGGACGATCGACATCTGCAACGCGCTGGGCCGGTCCTGATCATCAACGGCAACTCGCGCAAACTCAGGCGCCGTGTCCTGGGCCAGGGCACCCGATACGAATGCAACGGCAAGCAGGCCCGCCAGCAGCGGCCACGTCTGTCGAGTCATGTTCATAGGGGTATTCTAACCCGTATTTTGCAGCCCTTGAGCGATACCGTTCACACTCGCAAGCAGCGCATCGAACAACGTCGTATCCTCGTAGTCGGTCGCGCGCCACCTGGCGAGCAGGTCGATCTGCATCAGGCTCATTGGGTCAACGTATGGATTGCGCAACATAATGGCTCGCTGCAGCGTGACGTCACCTTCCAGTAGAATCTCGCGGTCGGAGTACTCAAGAATCAGGTCGCGGGTGAGGTCGTGCTCTTTGTCAATGATGGGGAAGAACTCATCATGCAGTTCGCCGGCCAGCTCAGAGTAGAGCTTCGCTATGCCGAGGTCTGCTTTTGCAAGCACCATTTCGGCATCGGCCGTCAGCGCGCGCATGAAGTACCACTCGGCAAACATCTGGCGAAATGCGTCACCGTCGAATTTCTCGGCCGCCTTCGCGAGCCCTGTGCCAATACCGTACCAGCCGGGCAACATGCAACGTGACTGCGTCCAGGAAAACACCCATGGGATCGCGCGCAAGTCCTCAATGCCCTTCTGAGAGCGACGTGACGATGGCCGGGAGCCAATGCGCATGCGCTCGATCAGGTCAACCGGTGTTGCCAGGCGGAAATAGTCGTAAAACTTCGGCGTTTCGTAAACCAGCTTGCGGTAGGCACGACGGCTTTCCTCGGCGATGACGTCCATCATGTCATGCCATTCCGGCATATCGTTGCCACGATGCCTCGGCATGGCCGTGGCGAGAGCGACCGA
>Ga0265303_10000275_pt1 | contig 27995 bp, 26 predicted proteins | sample Helome_2_FD_192494 | JGI IMG/M metagenome (GOLD analysis project Ga0265303, IMG submission 192494) | Marine sediment microbial communities from subtidal zone of North Sea - Hel_20160317 (Illumina Assembly) | ecosystem: Environmental > Aquatic > Marine > Subtidal zone > Sediment ... | reverse complement strand
GAGGAGTAACTGGTGTTGTTTTAGCAAACTCAGGTATTGATATTGCATTACATGATACTTACTACGTTGTGGCTCACTTTCATTACGTATTATCCATGGGAGCTGTATTTTCAATGTTTGGTGGTATTTATTACTGGTTTGATAAAATTACAGGAGTTGCTTATAACGAAGTTTTAGGTCAAATACATTTTTGGATTTTCTTTATTGGAGTAAATTTTACATTTTTCCCTATGCACTTTTTAGGAGTAGCAGGTATGCCACGACGAGTTCCTGACTATCCAGATGCTTTTTATGCGTATAATAAAATAGCTAGTTGGGGTTCTTATATATCAGCGTGGTCTACACTAGTTTTCTTTTTTGTATTATACGAAGCTTTTTATACTAGCAGAAAAACTGTAATAAATAGTTAAAAACGTAACTTTTTTGGAATATAGCCAAGTGGAAAGGCACTCGTTTTTGGTACGAGTATTCAAAGGTTCAAATCCTTTTATTCCAATTTTATAAAATTATATTTAGCTTATTGTCAATTAATTATTGTATTTAAGATAGATTTTATAGCACTTTCAATAACATCCCAGTTAGTAGATTTTAATACTGATCCTATAGGAGAAGAATTCTATACATGTTTAAAAAATGATTTTTATTAAAGAAGTATCCTTAAATAATTTAGGCTGAATAACATAACTGGTTAATGTATTAGATTGCAAATCTAATAATATCGGTTCAAGTCCGGTTTTAGCCTGTCTAAATAAACAAATTTAATGATAATTGATAACAAATTTTTATCGAGTTTCATCTGTGATGCGCCAGAGTCTTGGCAGGTTGGTTTACAAGAGCCTGCGAGTATTACCATGGAAGGTATTTTAATTTTTAATAATCATTTATTATTTTTATTAATAGCAATTGTCCTATTTGTTGGTTGGTTGATATATAATACTATTTTTTATTATGAAGAGTTTAGCAACAAATTTAATTCTAGATTTGTTCATTCTAACAGTTTAGAAATAGTTTGGACAACAATCCCAGCACTTATTTTATTAACATTATCTACACCTTCGTTTACATTATTATATGCGATGGATGAAATTTCAGAGCCGGAATTATCTATAAAAATATTAGGACACCAATGGTTTTGGAGTTATGAAATTTCAGATTTTAATTCTTGTAGGAAAAATCAAAAAACCTTCAAATTAGTTTGCTATATGATGGTATTAGATGGATTACCTAAAGAAAAACAAGGGTATTTTCGACTACTTGAAACAAACAGACGATTAATATTACCAACAAATACTCACCTACGTCTTTTAGTTAGTGCGGCTGATGTTTTACATAGTTGGACTATTCCTTCTTTTGGGTTAAAAGTTGATGCTTGCCCAGGAAGATTAAATCAAGTAAATTTATTTATAAAACGTGCAGGATTATTTTACGGTCAATGTAGTGAAATTTGTGGTGTAAATCATGGATTTATGCCAATTGTTGTAGTAGCTATGCCAACTACGCAATTCCACCATTACGTAATGATTAAATTAGGTTTAATCCAGCGTTAAAATACTGTTTTAGTTTATTAGTAATTTTTATATACAATTTACAAATGATTATAAATATAAATTATGTTTTAACTATATTAGTAGTATTATTTTTTATTGGTATTTTAGGCCTAGTGTTAAACAGAAAAAACATTTTAATAACATTAATGGCTCTTGAACTTATATTGTTAGGTGTAAATTTAAATTTTGTTGTTTTTTCTGTATACTTAGATGATATTGTTGGTCAGATTTTTGTACTGTTTATACTGACAATAGCCGCTACTGAATCATCCATAGGGTTAGCATTACTAATGGTATATTTTAAACTTAAAAATAGTATACATATGGAAAAAATTAGAAAATCAAAAAAATAAGAGGAATTATTTTAGATTTTTATGGAAAGCCTGTAGCTCAGTCGGTTAGAGCGTACGCCTGATAAGCGTAAGGTCAGTAGTTCAAATCTACTTAGGCTTATAAAACAAATTTTATAAAAAATGAGTTTAAAACCATATCAATATAATAATATATACAAACGATAATACTCCACCTGTCATATTAGGACAATTCTCATTTCAAACGCCGACTTTCAAATAAAGTTAAGAATTCTTTACTATTTAGAAATATAAAAATATTATAATTTTTAAAATAAATAAACACAACTAAATAGCATAATTGGTAAATGCGCTAACTTATAATAGTTTAGAAATGTTGGTTCAAATCCAACTTGAGTTTTTATGATACTTTTAAATTCCACAATTTGATTTTATGACGCTGGGTGCTCAAATAACAAATTCAAATAGTAAGTTTAAAGCTAAGTTCAGTGAATATGACCCGCAGAATTCATTTTGTTGTAAGAATAATGCGGACAGTATTTGTTGTCAAGCCTCTTTACGGAGATTTAATAGTGGTGACGTTGTGTGTTGTTACAAAATGAAATGTCTTGGCACGCCCTGTAAAGAGTGTTATGACTGTAAAATTAAATGACTTAGTTTAAATTATTATTAAAAGTCTGTAGCTCAGTCGGTTAGAGCGTACGCTTGATAAGCGTAAGGTTAGTAGTTCAAATCTATTTAGGCTTATAAAAATGACAATTAAAAAACGAAACTTATTAAAAAAAATTAAAAATTTTACTATAAATTTTGGGCCCCAACACCCAGCGGCACATGGAGTTCTTCGATTAGTGCTGGAATTAAAAGGAGAGGTAGTCGTTAGAGCTGAGCCTCATATAGGACTTTTGCATCGTGGAACTGAAAAACTAATTGAGCATAAAAATTATATTCAAGCTTTACCTTATTTTGATCGTTTAGACTACGTTTCAATGATGTCACAAGAGCATTCTTATTGTTTAGCTATTGAAAAATTATTTAATTGTAAAATACCAAAAAGAGCCCAATATATAAGAGTTCTATTTGCCGAAATTACAAGAATATTAAATCATTTGTTAGCTGTAGGATGTCATGCAATGGATGTTGGAGCAATGACACCGTTTTTATGGGCGTTTGAAGAAAGAGAAAAACTTATGGAATTCTATGAAAGGATTTCAGGTGCTAGGATGCATGCGGCTTATTTTAGACCTGGGGGTGTTCATGTAGACTTACCAAAGGGTCTTTTAACTGATATATTTATTTTTATTGAGCAATTTAATTTGCGGTTATTAGAAATGGAAGACATGCTAACGGAAAATCGGATATGGAAACAAAGATTAGTTGATGTAGGAATTGTTTCAGCCAAAGATTCTTATGAATGGGGTTTCAGTGGCGTAATGCTTAGAGGTTCTGGTACCTATTGGGATTTAAGAAAAAGCCAACCCTATGAAGTTTACGATGAAGTTAATTTTGAAATTCCTGTTGGGAACAACGGTGATTGTTATGACCGATATTTGATCAGAGTACGCGAAATGAAAGAATCGTTAAAAATCATTGAACAATGTATAAATAAAATTCCGTTTGGTCTTGTTAAAAGTAGTGATAATAAAATTACACCACCGTTACGTAATGAGATGAAACAGTCTATGGAATCTTTAATTCACCATTTCAAAATGTACACACAAGGTATGGTTATTCCTGCAAATGAAACGTATGTAGGTACTGAAGCGCCAAAAGGAGAATTTGGAGTTTATTTAATTTCCGATAATACAAATAGACCTTATAGATGTAAAATAAAAGCACCAGGCTTTACTCATTTACAAGCATTAAATATGATGGCTAAAGGGCACATGGTGGCAGATGTTGTTACAATAATAGGAACCCAAGATATTGTATTTGGTGAAATAGATAGATAAATAAAAATGGAATTAGTAAAAAAGCGAAAAATATTACAAATTTTTTCTAATGGAAGTTTAAGTTTTTGTTACAATAGTTTTTTTTCTCCAAAGGATAGCCAATATACTTTTTATGAAAAAGATTTTAAAAACTTTTATTTTTATGCTAAAAAAAACAATCAACGCCTAACTATAAACGATGGAGAAAATCTAAGCTATAGAAAAAAATATTTTGGTATTGAAAATAATTTTTAGAAATCACGATAGTATCTTGTAAAAATTTGCAATTTTTAATTGAACTTTATAAATGATAATTGTTATATAATGCTGGGGGTTCGTCAACTGGAAAAATCTTCCCCGATTTGTTTTTGTGGCAGATATTAAAAAAAATTGGGTAAACCAATACACAAAAGCTTGTAAAGAATTTGATCATGAATTTATAGGTATTAACCTCCTGAAAGTATGTGATCATAAAGTAAAAGGAGAGTCAAATGAACTAAGCCAAAAATATAGAGATTTTGATATACAAAGTTTGTTAGAATGGAGTAACGGTTAGCTCGTGGGGCTCATGACCCCAAGCGTGTAGGTTCAAATCCTACTTCTAACATAAAAAATGAAAAATTTAGTACAAAAAGATAAACAATCTCGTAGTGATGTAAAAAAATTTGAACGAAAACGTTTAATTTTAAAAAGTATAATTAAAAATACATATTTAACAGACTTAACTAAATGGAATGCCATATTAAAATTAACGCAATTACCTTCAAATAGTTCTAAAGTATATATAACAAATCGCTGTACCTTAACAGGCCGTCGTAAATATATTAATAAATTCTATAGATTTTCGCGAATTGAATTTTTAAAACTAGCTAGGTCAGGTAATATTAGTAATTTACGAAAGTCTTCCTGGTAAACTATTATACATTTTTTATTCCTATTTAAAAAAATTTAAAATAAATAATAAGATTTATGAATTACAAAAAAAAAAATTTATTTTCTTTTAACGTTGAAGACTGTTTATTAAACATTACTAAAAAAGTGAAGCATCAATTTTTTTTTAACGAAAAAGAGTTTCGCTATATAAAAACCCGACACTCATTTCACTTAGTTGACCCAAGTCCTTGGCCTCTAACATCAGCGTTAGGAGCGTTTATGCTAACAACTGGTGGAGTTTTATATATGCACAAATTTATTGGCGGAGACCGCCTTCTTTTAACAGGATTATTTGTTATATTATATTCAATGTATACTTGGTGGCGAGATGTTATTAGAGAAGCTACTTTTGAAGACCAGCATACTTATGCCGTTCAAAGAGGTTTACGTTTAGGAATGATTTTATTTATAGCTTCAGAAGTTATGTTTTTCTTTGCTTTTTTTTGGGCTTTTTTTCATTCTAGTTTAGCACCGGTTTTCAATATAGGAGGAGTTTGGCCACCAGAAGACATTTCTCCTATTCAAACCTCAGGAATACCATTAACAAATACCTTTTTTTTGTTAAGTTCTGGTGCAACAGTTACTTGGGCACACCACGCTATTATTGTTAGAGCTAAACGACAAGCAATTGTTGGCTTAATTTTCACGCTTGTTTTAGCTGTTTTATTCACTGCGTTACAAGGGCTTGAATATGTAAATGCGCCTTTTTGTATTAGTGATGGTGTTTTTGGGTCATGTTTCTACATGGCAACAGGCTTTCATGGTTTTCACGTATTTATTGGTACTATGTTGCTGTTTGTTTGTTTGCTACGTATTGTTGTAAACCATTTTACACCTACTCATCATTTTGGTTTTGAATCTGCCGCTTGGTACTGGCATTTCGTTGATGTTGTTTGGTTATTTTTATTTATCACTATTTATTGGTGGGGTGGGAGCACTTCTGATAACTTTGTAGTGGTAACACAATCAATGGCTGGTGACAGCCAATTAAATAATTCTCTTATTCAAATGAAAGCTCTTTCACAGAGACTTTTTATATATATGAAAGCATTTATTTTGGCAGAATTGTTTCTTGTGTTTATGTGTAATGTTGTATTAGGTCTTTACCTAATTTACACGGCCCGAAAAAATCCAAAGTTTGTTTATAAGGATTTAGAAAAAAAAGTTAATAAACTTCCTTTATTAAATAAAATGACTTTAGCATTATTTACTGTTTCAGTAGCAGTACCTAATAAAATACTTGTTAATAATTCAATAAAACCATTATACCTATATTTATTCCTTGTATTTTATTTATTTTTGGGTTTTGTTGAGCCTTTGTTGTTGATTATTTTTATTCAGTATTTTATGATTGCAGGTTTTTCGTTGATATTCGCATATTGTTATCAAACTTTTGATTGGTTTAAAAAACGGGTAGATAATATCCTTTTTTTTGACGATATTTCCTTATCAGAAAAATATTTTAGTTTCTTTTGGGGAAATATGCAGTCAGCGGGGCCGTAAGGTTATTAGTAGTGCTGTTGCTTCTGGTGCTACTATAGCGGCTGTTAATCATCAGCGGAATCACGAAATAAATATTCGACAAAGGTTTGCAGATAAGCAATTTGAGCATGCCGTACAACATACCTCTATGGGAGACCGAGTTATTACTCCAGCGGAGATGGAGAGTTATAAGGAAGCCCAAAAAACTAAGTGGGATGAAAAAGAGGGGGTAGTGTTGAAATTAGAGGATAGGTTGCGTAATTTCAACCCTTTCGGGGCTTTATCTGATTAAACCAATCGTTATTTAAATTTGAATATTTAGCAATTTTAATTTTTTTAATTGTTGCAGTCGTGCTATCTTTAATTATTGTAGGACTTTCTTATCTTTTATCCATTCAAAATCCGGAATCTGAAAAACTATCTACCTACGAGTGTGGGTTTGAACCGTATGAAGATTCGCGGCACAAGTTCGATGTAAAATTTTATTTGGTTGCAATTTTATTTATAATTTTTGATATAGAAACAATGTTTTTGTTGCCATGGAGCGTAACATTATCACAACTAAATCTTTTAGGTTTTTGGGCTATGATTGATTTTATTATTGAATTAGGTGTTGGGTTTGTATATGTTTGGTATATTGGAGCTTTAGAATGGGATTAACTAAAAGCTTTTTTAATAAAATAGAATAAATTAGCACACTGATTTATTACTTAACTTTTGCATTACCCGTTAGAATGGAGTAACGGTTAGCTCGTGGGGCCCATGACCCAAGCGTGTAGGTTCAAATCCTACTTCTAACATAAAAAATGAAAAATTTAGTACAAAAAGATAAACAATCTCGTAGTGATGTAAAAAAATTTGAACGAAAACGTTTAATTTTAAAAAGTATAATTAAAAATACATATTTAACAGACTTAACTAAATGGAATGCCATATTAAAATTAACGCAATTACCTTCAAATAGTTCTAAAGTATATATAACAAATCGCTGTACCTTAACAGGCCGTCGTAAATATATTAATAAATTCTATAGATTTTCGCGAATTGAATTTTTAAAACTAGCTAGGTCAGGTAATATTAGTAATTTACGAAAGTCTTCCTGGTAAACTATTATACATTTTTTATTCCTATTTAAAAAAATTTAAAATAAATAATAAGATTTATGAATTACAAAAAAAAAAATTTATTTTCTTTTAACGTTGAAGACTGTTTATTAAACATTACTAAAAAAGTGAAGCATCAATTTTTTTTTAACGAAAAAGAGTTTCGCTATATAAAAACCCGACACTCATTTCACTTAGTTGACCCAAGTCCTTGGCCTCTAACATCAGCGTTAGGAGCGTTTATGCTAACAACTGGTGGAGTTTTATATATGCACAAATTTATTGGCGGAGACCGCCTTCTTTTAACAGGATTATTTGTTATATTATATTCAATGTATACTTGGTGGCGAGATGTTATTAGAGAAGCTACTTTTGAAGACCAGCATACTTATGCCGTTCAAAGAGGTTTACGTTTAGGAATGATTTTATTTATAGCTTCAGAAGTTATGTTTTTCTTTGCTTTTTTTTGGGCTTTTTTTCATTCTAGTTTAGCACCGGTTTTCAATATAGGAGGAGTTTGGCCACCAGAAGACATTTCTCCTATTCAAACCTCAGGAATACCATTAACAAATACCTTTTTTTTGTTAAGTTCTGGTGCAACAGTTACTTGGGCACACCACGCTATTATTGTTAGAGCTAAACGACAAGCAATTGTTGGCTTAATTTTCACGCTTGTTTTAGCAATTTTATTTACTGGCTTACAAGGTCTTGAATATGTTGAAGCTCCTTTTTGTATAAGTGATAGTGTTTTTGGGTCATGTTTTTATATGGCTACAGGTTTCCACGGTTTCCATGTATTTATTGGAACTCTTTCACTATTTGTTTCTTTACTACGTATTGTTTTAAATCATTTCACACCTACTCACCACTTTGGTTTTGAATCAGCAGCTTGGTATTGGCATTTTGTTGATGTTGTTTGGTTATTTTTATTTATTACTGTTTATTGGTGGGGCGGTATTCACTAGTAAACTTTTTAATTTGTGTTGTTTTTATTTAAAGGTTATTTTAATTATTTTAATTTAATATCTCTATAAGATTTTAAATGTAAAAAAGCTACTTTTTTATAAAGAATAATATACATATTGTATACCTGAACTCAAAAAGAACTCAAGTGGTATTATTAAAAAATTTAGCTAAAATACTAACTTATTTTGGGAATTATTAATAAATTTTTTAATGTAATTTGGCGATTATAACTCAGTTGGTAGAGTGTTAGGTTGTGGTTCTAAAAGTCACGGGTTCAAATCCCGTTATTCGCCTTTATAGCTTTAAGTAGAAAGTGTTAAAAAGTTTAAGTACAGCATTAAATGGATGCCTAAACATCAAAGTAAGAATGGACGTTTTTAAAACGAAATGTTACAACGAGTAAGATTAAATCTGCTGGGTAGATTTGTAAATTTCCATTAACGGAAAACCGAACTTTAATGATTTAAGTTTATTTTTAGCGAATAAAAATATAAAAACTTAGAGAACTGAATCATCTAAGTAACTAAGAAAAAAAATCAACCGAGATGTCGTTAGTAGTGGCGAGCGAACCCGATAAAAGACAAATAAAAATTTTAAAAAATTTTGTTTAATAAATATAGCCAAAGAAGGAAACCTATAGTTAGCCCTGTAAAACAAAATAACTAAATTTTTAAATTAGTAAAATGATACATGTCGTGTGTTGTTTAAATAATGGGGGACCACCCTCAAAGTCTTAAAATTTTGATGCTTGATAGCGTATTAGTATTGTGAAGGAACGGTGAAAAAGAATTTGAGAATTTGAAAAGATCCTGAAATTTAATGCTAAAAATCAGTTGAAGCTTGTATAAGAGTAACAGCGTACCTTTTGTATAATGGATCAACAAGTTTATTTTAGTGGCGAGCTTAAACAAACAAAATGTGTAGGCTAAAAGAAATTAAGTTTAAAAATGCTTTTAAGTCTCTGAAATAAGACCCGAAACTAGGTGATCTAACCATGAACAGGTTGAATTTCAAGCGGTAACGCTTATTGGAGGACCGAACTCGTGTATGTGGAAAAATACTGAGATGATTTGTGGTTAGGGGTGAAAGGCCAATCAAACTTAGAGATAGCTGGTTTTCTGCGAAATCTATGTAAGTAGAGCGTTTAAATAGCTTTATTTTGAGGTAGAGCTCTCGATAAATAATGGGGACATAACGTCTTACTGAATTTACTGAAACTTCAAATACAAAATAAAAGAATTTAAGCAGACAGACTATGAGTGCTAAGATTCATAGTCAAGAGGGAAACAGCCCAGATTATATGTTAAGGTCCTTAAAAGTAATTAAGTGCAAAATTTGTAGAAAAGTTTATACAACCGAAAGGTAGGCTTGGAAGCAGCCACCCTTTAAAGAAAGCGTAACAGCTCATTGGTCTAATAGTTTTTCCGCATTGATAATGTATAGGGACTTAAATTACTTACCGAAACAATAAATTTAAATGTATTATTCTAATATATTTAAATGGTAGCAGAACGTTCTGTAAATTTAAAAAGATTTATGGTGACATAAATTGGAGAGATCAGAAGTGATAATGTTGATATGAGTAGCGAAAAACAGTGTGAGAAACACTTGTCGCCTTAAATTCAAGGTTTCCAAAGGTAGGCTAATCCGCTTTGGTAAAATTAATCGGTCTCTAAGAAGATAACGAAAGTTTTATTTGATGAGTAATAAGATTAATATTTCTTTTGCTATTTTAAAGTGACAAAATACAAATGTTATTTTTATTTGATGGTTAAAATAAAAGTTTCATAATATTTTCAAGAAATAGCTTTAAAATAATATAATAGAACCGTACCCTAAACCGACACAGGTGAATGAATTTAGTAAATTAAGGCGCTTGAGATAATTGTGTTGAAGGAACTCGGCAAAATGGCTCCGTAACTTCGGAATAAGGAGTAGCTTTATTAGGGAAATCTATTAAAGCTGTCACAAAATCGGGGACAGCGACTGTTTAATAAAAACACAGGTCTCTGCAAATTCGTAAGAAGAAGTATAGAGACTGACGCCTGCCCAGTGCTGTAAGATTAAAGGAAAAAGTTTTGGCTTTAACCCTAACTCCCAGTAAACGGCGGCTGTAACTCTGACGGTCCAAAGGTAGCGAAATTCCTTGGCATTTAATTGGTGTCCTGCATGAATGGCGTAACGACTGTCCCACTGTCTCCAACACAAGCTCAGTGAAATTGAATTCTCCGTGAAGATGCGGAGTATCTGCGGCTAGACGGAAAGACCCCGTGCACCTTTACTATAATTATATATTGTATTGAAAAATTTTGTGTGTAGAATATGTGGAAAGTTATTATCTTTAGGCATTTGCACAAGCAAATAGTTTAAACACCTTTGAAATACCACTCTCAAAATTTTTTCTATACTAATTTATTAAGACATTGTATAATAGGTAGTTTGACTGGGGCGGTCGCCTCCTAAAGAGTAACGGAGGCGTACAAAGGTAAGCTCAAATTGGACAAAATATCAATTTTAGAGTGTAATAGTATATGCTTGCTTGACTGTAAGATTGACAAATCGAGCAGGGACGAAAGTCGGTTATAGTGATCCGGTGATTCTGTGTGGAAAAGGTCACCGCTCAACGAATAAAAGGTACGCCGGGGATAACAGGCTAATCATCCTCTAGAGACCCTATCGACGGGATGGTTTGGCACCTCGATGTTGGATTATCGCATCCTGGAACTGTAAGCGGTTCCAAGGGTTTGGCTGTTCGCCAAGAAAGGCGGTACATGATCTGAGTTTAGAACGTTGTGAAACAGTTTGGTCCCTATCTACCGCAGGTGAAGGAAAATTGAGAGGAGTAAACCCTAGTACGAGAGGACCGGGAAAAGTGAATCTCTGGTGAATCGATTGTTATACCAATAGCACCGTCGAGTAGCTATATTCGTAATAGATAATCGCTGAAAGCATCTAAGCGAGAAACTAACCTCAAAATTAATTTTCAAATAAATGTAAAAGATTATTACATCGATAGGCTTGGTGTGTAAGAGTTGTAAAACTTTCAGCTAACAAGTACTAAAAACAAAAAATTTAAGAAACTTTTTAAAACTGTTTTGAATTAAATAATTTTACAATTAAGAATTATTTAATTATATTATGTAGATTTTAATTCACAGTAATTTAAAATTATATAAATAATTTAAATTATTATATTATGAGTTTGATCCTGGCTCAAGGTGAACGCTAGTAGTATGCTTTACACATGCGAGTTGTACGAAAAATTTTTCGTGGCGAACGGGTGAGTAATGTGCAGAATTCTACTTTTTAGTTTAGAATAAAACATATCAAAAATAAAATTTTGATTAAAAACTGATATAAAGTTTGTGTTAATACTAAATAATTAAAAAAGGCTATAATTTTACTAAGTAATAAACGTAGTAATCCTAAAAATAATTAAAGCTTATTTTTAGAATAGTCGCTAAAAGATGAATCTGCATAAGATTAGGTAGTTGGTAATGTAATAGCTTACCAAGCCTTTGATCTTTAGTTGGTCTGAGAGGATGATCAACCACACTGGAACTGAGACAAGGTCCAGGCTGATTTTTTCGGCCAGCAGTGAGGAATATTGGACAATGAACGAAAGTTTGATCCAGCAATACTATCTGAACGATGACGGCTAATTTGGTTGTAAAGTTCTTTCATTAAAAATGATAATGACATTATTTAAAGAAGTTTTAGTCCCGGCTAATACTCGTGCCAGCAGCCGCGGTAATACGGGAGGGGCAAGCGTTATCTGGAATGACTGGGCGTAAAGTGTCCGTAGACTGTAATGTAAGCTAATTGTTAAATTTTAAATCCTAACTTTAAGACGGCAATTAATACTGCTTTACTTGAGTTTGATACAGAAGAGTGGAATTTTATATGAAGGGATAACACCCGTAGATATATAAAGGAACTCCATCAGCGAAGGCGACTCTTTAGTACACACTGACGTTGAGGGACGAAAGTATAGGGAGCAAACAGGATTAGATAACCTGGTAGTCTATACTGTAAATTCTGAGTGCTGTGATTTAACTTTCGTAAAACGAAATGATTTAGATCTTCTAAGCTAACGCCATAAGCACTCCGCCTGAGGAGTACGATCGCAAGATTGGAACTCAAAGGAATTGACGGGGGCCTACAACTAGTGGTGGAGCATGTGGTTTAATGCGATAATCCGCGCAAAACCTTACCAACCCTTGACATAAAATAAATTTAGAAGTTTTACTCAGTTAGTAATACGTGCTAATTATTATTTTACAGGTGTTGCACGACTGTCGTCAGTTCGTGTCGTGAGATGTTTGGTTAATTCCGTTAACGAGCGCAACTCTTATCTTTAATCTAAAGTTTACAAATGATTTTAAATTAAAAATTTTAATTTAATCATGCTTTAAAGAGACAGTCAATGATAAATTGAAGGAAGGTAAGAATTAAGTCAAGTCAATGTGGCCCTTATGGGTTGGGCTACACATGTGCTACAATGAAAATTACAATGAGTAACAAAAAAATTTTAGTTAATCTTTAAAAATTTTCCCAGTTCGGATTGTAAACTGCAACTCGTTTACATAAAGGTGGAATCACTAGTAATCGCAAATCAGCATGTTGCGGTGAATATGTATCTTGGCCTTGTACACACCGCCCGTCACATGCAGAGAGCTAGTTTTGCTTGAAGATTTGATTGTTTAAAATTAAGTCTATTGAGAAATTAGTGATTTGGATGAAGTCGTAACAAGGTAGCTGTACGGGAACGTGTAGCTGGAAATATTAAAGTGAAATAGTTCAGTTGGTTAGAACATTGGAATCATAACCCAAATGTCAGGGGTTCAAATCCCTTTTTCACTATATCAAAATATGATTATTAATATATTATTTTATTTTTTTTCAAATATTTTACTATTTAGTGCTTTGATGGTGGTTATTGTGCAAAACTCTATATACTCAGTATTATTTTTAGTTTGTAGTTTTATATCTGCGGCAAGTCTTCTATTTATTTTAGAATGTGAATTTATTGCATTGCTTTTTATTATTATTTATGTAGGAGCAATTGCCGTACTGTTTTTATTTGTTGTTATGATGCTTGATATAAAAACTATAAATTTAACAAAAAATACTATTAAATACTTCCCATTCGGTAGTTTTATTAGTATTATATTTCTATTTGAAATTTTAGCTATAATTTTAAAAAATTTTAAATCTAATCCCTATCAGGAAAAATTTTTAGTTAATTTTTATTATAATTGGTATGAAAAATTAGATGGATTAACAGAAATCGAAGCAGTAGGACAGGTTCTATATACGCATTATGTATTGCAGTTTTTAGTTGCCGGATTTATTTTATTTTTAGCAGTAGTTGGGTCAATAGTTTTGACAATTACTCCGCCAAGTAAAAAATCTAAAAGTCAAATTATATATAGACAAATTTCTAGAAATCAGGATAGTGTCTAGTAAAAACTAGTAATCTTTAATTGAACTTTATAAATGATAATTGAAACAGTAAAATTGAACGAAATGGGGATATTCCCTGAGTTATTTTTTGGTATTTGTATTATATATCTTTTTCTTTATGGAACTTTCACGTGTTATAACAGTCGATTTAACTTCCCAATAATACAAACTTCAATAAGTTACCTGGCTATTTTAGTTTTAATTATGGTAAGCTTTTTATTAATTAATGATTGTTTAAATGAATTAAATTACATAAGCTTTAATAGCTCAATTGCGAATGATTACTTAAGTTTTACTTCAAAACTTATTATTAGTCTATCAGCAATAGTTTTTTTATTAATGACTCAAGAACATATATTAGATCAAAAAATTAATCATTTTGAATATATTTTAATATTTTTATTTGCCTTACTAGGTATATTTTTATTATGTTCTTCTAATGATTTAATTATTGCGTACTTATCAATAGAATTACAAAGTTTAGCGTTTTATATTTTAGCGGCTTTTAGAAAAAATTCAACCTATTCAATTGAAGCAGGTTTAAAATATTTTGTATTAGGTGCTTTTTCGTCTGGTCTATTTCTTTTCGGTTCTTCGCTACTCTACGGTATTAGTGGCAGCGTTAATTTTGCAGATTTTAAAGATTTATTTTTTTGGAGTATTCCTGGTTACACTACAGTTACGTTACAATCTTTACCTTTACTTGATAGATTTGAATTGCTTACAAACAAAATACGTCTAATGGGGATAAGCCAATTTTCCCTTTCAGAATACGACTGTGAAACTTTATTAACCGACTTTGAATATCTTAATCAATACAATCAATTAGACTCTGTAGCTAGAGCAGAATTACAAGACCTCATTATTAAAACTGATTTATATAACGAGCTTGGTAGATATTTTGAAGCAGGTTTCTTTTCGCAAATGAATACTCCACTTTTTAATGAAAGAGGGCTTAGATTAATAGAAAATTTGGATATTTTTAATTATTATGGTATAATGTTTCCTAGTTTTGCAAAAAAATCTTTATGGCAAGCTGTGGCTAATGAAGCAGAGAATTCTCGACTATTTATTGAGTTTATGATGTACGATATTGCTGGAGAAAAAATCGCAATGGGTACTGACAGTCAACATGCACATTCTCCTCTTTGTTACCTTAGAATTTTAGCACACAGTATTTCTAGTTATTTTAATGATTCTTATCCAAAAAACTGTCGACTATTAACGGTATACATGCCTTATTTTATAGAACCTGATGATTACCAAACAAAAAAGTATTTTTATGAGCATGAAGCTTTTGATGTTGGTTTATTAAAGTTTGCTTTAACATTTATTTTAATAAGCTTATTTTTCAAATTAGCAATAGCTCCTTTTCACACTTGGTCTCCAGCTGTGTATGAAGGTTCTCCTACTAGTACTACATTTTTTTTTGTAGTTGTTCCTAAACTTGCAATTTTTGTTTTGCTGCTAAGAATTTTTTATTTTGGATTTTTTGGCTTTATTGACAGTTGGAGGTATTATGTTATAATTGGTGCAATTTCAAGTGTTCTTGTTGGTTGTGTCGCGGGGTTAGAACAACGTAAATTAAAGAGTTTATTAGCTTATAGTTCAATTAGCCATATGGGATATTTACTAATATCATTTAGTACAGGTAGTTTTGAAGGTATTCAAATGTTATTAAATTACCTAATTATTTATATGATTTCTGGTTTATGTGTTTGGTCTATTTTTGTTTTAACTCGATTAAAAAATAATTACTCGAAAAAACAAAATAAAGATTTAGGAGATTTGGTTTTATTACATAAGTCAAATAATATGTTAGCATTAATATTAACAATATCTTTATTTTCCATTGCAGGACTGCCACCAACAATTGGTTTTTTAGTTAAAATGAGTATCTTTTTATCTGCAATAGAATCTTCAATGTATTTTGCTGCATTAATAAGTATTTTATTTAGTGTAATATCAGCTTTTTATTATATAAGAATAATAAAAATTTTGTACTATGAGCCTGTACTGGTTGGAAAACTTTATTATCCAATAGCGACTCAAAAAGCATTTGTTACAACATTATTATTCTATTCATTTTTCTTTTTTTTTATAAATCCTACAGCTTTATACTTAATGACACACAAAACTAGCTTAATGTTTTAAATAAATTTTTTTATAAACCACTGTAACCTTAGAATAGACTTAATATAAATGGTTTTATTAAATTCAACATTTTTAGCTCAGTTGGATAGAGCAACAGCCTTCTAAGCTGATGGACATAGGTTCGAATCCTATAAAATGTTTAAAATGATTTATATCAAAAACTTATTACTTTATATCTTAATACTACCTTTAATAGGTACTTTTTTATTGATGATAACACCTTCAAATAAACAAAAAACTTTAAAATTAATTGCTTTGAATTGCTCTTGTTTAACTTTTGTTTGTTCTTTATTTTTATGGGTAATTTTTAGTAAAGCTCGGGGAACATTTCAATTTGTAACTAAAATTTTATGGATTAACATATTAAATTTAAATTTTACTTTAGGAATTGATGGTATTTCTTTATTTTTTTTAATATTAACAACTTTGTTATGTGCGTTATGTTTTTTAGTTAGTTGGAGCAGCATACAACATAATTTAAAAGCTTATTTAATTGCTTTCTTAACTATGGAATTTTTTTTAATTGGCGTTTTCTGCGTGCTAGATTTACTTCTTTTTTATATTTTTTTTGAAAGTGTTTTAATACCTATGTTTTTAATCATAGGTATTTGGGGTTCACGAGAACGAAAAATTAGAGCAGCATATTTCTTTTTTCTATACACTTTACTAGGTTCGGTATTAATGTTATTATCTATATTGTATATTTATTACCAGATAGGTACAACTGATTACGAAATTTTATTAAGTTTTTCTTTTTCTAAAACTGAACAAAAAATATTATGGTTTACTTTTTTTATCTCTTTTGCTTCGAAAGTGCCTATGTTACCTGTACATTTGTGGTTACCCGAAGCTCATGTTGAAGCGCCTACAACCGGTTCAGTTATATTAGCTGGAATTTTACTAAAGCTTGGAACGTACGGATTTATTAGATTTTCATTACCGCTTTTTCCAGAAGCGTGCTTTTATTTTGCTCCTTTTGTTTATGCTATCTCTGCAACTGGTATTGTGTACACTTCGTTAACAGCAATAAGACAGTCTGACTTTAAAAGGATTATTGCTTATACTTCAATTGCTCATATGAATTTAGTTATGTTAGGAATTTTCAGTTTTAACACTATTGGAATTGAAGGTGCATTATTACAAAGCATAAGTCATGGGTTTGTTGCAAGTGCTCTCTTTCTAATAATTGGAGTAGTCTACGATAGACACCATACACGAATGGTTAAATACTTTGGAGGGTTAGTTCATGTAATGCCTATTTATACATTTATATTTTTATTTTTTACTATGGCTAATATAGGTTTACCAGGAACAAGTAGTTTTGTTGGAGAATTTTTAATATTAGTTGGGTCTTTTAAAGTAAATACAAGTATTACTTTTTTTGGAGCTCTTGGTATGATTTTAGGAGGATGTTATGCCCTTTGGCTGTTCAATAGAATAGCTTACGGAAATCTAAAAGTTCAATATTGTAAAAATTTTATTGATTTAAATAAAAAAGAATTTTTAGTTTTTTTACCTTTAGTTATTGGGACACTTATTTTAGGTTTATTACCTGATATAATTTTAACTTCTATGCATATGAGCGTAAATAAATTAATTGAATTTATATACTTTTAAATGGTTTATTTATTTGAAACTGAATTAGAAGAAAACAAATCTGTGTTTTTAGCATTAAAAAATGTATATGGCATTGGGAAATCTAGATCTTTTTTTATATGCAAACAACTTGGGTTTGGTCTAAATTTAAAAATTAATGAATTATCAGATGATCAGCTTACAAAATTGTTAAGACTAATTGATTCATCAAATTATATTATTACAAGTGATTTAAAGAAATTAAAGCAACTACTTACTAAAAAATTAGTCTCGATAAAATCATACAGAGGACTTCGGCGAATTAATGGTTTTCCTGTAAGAGGACAACGAACACACACTAATGCAAAAACAGCTAAGCGAAATAAACGGTAAAATTTTTTGTGTAATATAATAATCAAAAAAGTATTCTTGTAAAAAATGAGTTTAAAACCATATCAATTATTAAAATATAATAATAATGTTTTATATACAAAAGATAATAAAAAAAGTTTAAGTAATCCGATCTTAAATGTTGCAAAATTTGTAATGTCTTCATTTAGATGGACAAAACATTCTTTAATAACACTTTTAGCTAATCATATAATTTATTACCCTTCACCAATAAATTTAACATATGCGTGGAGTTTTGGTTCAGCTGCAGGGGTTTGTTTAGTTATCCAAATTCTTTCTGGAATTTTTCTAGCAATGCATTACACACCTCATATTGATTTGGCGTTTAGTAGTGTAGAGCGAATAATGAGAGACGTTAATCATGGTTGGTTTATAAGATACGTGCATGCTAATGGTGCATCGATGTTTTTTGTTGTTGTATACTGTCACATTTGTAGAGGACTTTACTATGGTTCTTATATGGCTCCTCGGCAATTATTATGGGCGTCAGGAGTTGTTATCTTTCTTTTAATGATGGGTACTGCTTTTATCGGTTATGTACTTCCTTGGGGCCAAATGAGTTTTTGGGGTGCTACGGTAATTACCAACATGGCAACCGCTATTCCTGTAATAGGAGAACCAATCGTACGATGGCTATGGGGTGGATATACTATAAATAATGCAACTTTAAATAGATTTTTTAGTTTACATTTTTTTTTACCATTTGTTATTGCGGGTTTAACTATTATTCACTTAGCTTTATTACACAAAGACGGGTCTAATAATCCTTTAGGTGTAGATAGTGGTGTTGATAAAGTTCCGTTTTATCCATATTTTTTTGTAAAAGACTTATTTGCATTTTTTATCTTATTATTCATCTTTGGTGGGTTAGTTTATTATTCACCAAATACTTTAGGACACCCTGTAAATTATATACCTGCTGATCCTATTCATACTCCAGCACATATTGTTCCTGAATGGTATTTTTTACGTGCGCCATCTAATTTGCACACTGCTTGTTGAATTAGCCGTTCAACATGGTTTACTCTAATAACCATTAAAACAACCGACTTATCCGAGTCTAGTAATAGATCATTAGTTCGAAAGAATAGGGGAGTGCAGCATGTCGGTAAAGGTATACCCGGACTTATCCAACGTAGTCTAAGATGTATATCGAGTTATTGTAAATATGTATATTTAAGTTTTGAGAGGCAGGAAATTGTACCGTCCATCAAGGGTTGGAATACACCTTGGTTTACAGCGTTGCGAGATACTGGTAGGAGATCTTGTAATAGAGTTGCTGTGATGCTTTCCACAAATAGTGGTAGAAATCAATATGCTAAGTTTACGAAAGTTTCTTCTATGAAACTTTTAGGCGGCAGTGTGTTAAAGAATTTGGGATTGCCTAAAGGAAGTAATTCCCATGGTAACAGAGTTTTCGTAGTAACTAGAAATTTTGCTAGTGAAGGGAAACAGCTAAAATCGTCTGATAATAAAGACTTAGCTACGAAAAGTGGTTTTGATCTTCTTAAGGATATTGCAGATGGGAAACTTAACCCATCAAAAAATGTATATCAAATAATATGCGATCCTCAAGTGCTAAAAGCAGGTTATGCAAAACTTAAGTCAAATCCAGCGTCTATGACTCCTGGAGTAGATGAAAAGGATTTAAATGACTTGCGAATTAACGAACAGTATTTTATGAATTTAGCGAATAAATTAAAAATGGAAAGGTATCAGCCAAAACCGACAAAAAGAGTTTTTATACCTAAAACTGGTGGAAAAACGCGTCCCTTAGGCATACCTGTAATTGAAGATAGAATTGTACAACACGCTTTGTTATATTTATTAGAAGCAGTCTTTGAAAAAACGTTTAGTGATAGAAGTCATGGATATCGACCGAACAGAGGGGCACATACTGTATGTAAAAACATTAGACAGTGGAAAGGTGTCAGCAGGTTTATAGAAGGAGATATTGTAAGTTACTTTGATACAATTAACCATAATAAACTTATGGAAATAATAAATCTACAAATTAAAGACCAACAAATTATTGATTTATTATGGAAGTTCCTCAGAGCGGGAGTAGTAATAGATAATCTGTATCAGAGAACGACAATTGGCGTACCACAAGGTGGTATAATTAGTCCTATTTTAAGTAACATTTATTTACATTGCTTTGATATGTATCTAGATAAATTAAAAAAGGAACTTGATACAAAAAAAACTAGTGAACCAAATCCTGAATATATTAGTGCGAAATCTAGGTTGCGTTCTAAGAAAGGAGCTGATAAAAAAAAAGGTTATAAAGAGCTTCGAAAAATTAAATCAACAATAAGAACTGGTTTTAAGCTGTATTACATACGCTATGCTGACGACTGGTTAATAGGGGTTTGGGGTTCAAAAAAAGATGCGACAAAAATTCGAAAGAAAATCGAAATCTTTTTAAAAGAAAAGCTAGGTCTAGAGCTATCGATAGAAAAGACAAAAATTACACACGCTAGTAAAGAAAAAGTACAATTTTTAGGTTACGAAATTTATTCACCAACACCAAAAGAATCGTTTTTCGCAAAAGGTAATGTTAAAAAAAGAGCTTCGCATGTGAGTATATATATTGATGCTCCTTATAACAAGCTTAAAGAACAACTTATTGATGAAAACATTCTTGTGGAAAAAAATGGCAAGTGGCTAATTAATGCTGTAACTCATTGGATTAATTACGATCATGCTGAAATTTTATATCGGTATAATTGGATAATTAATGGCTACTTAAATTACTATTCACATGTTAATAATTTAAATATATTCCATAAGCTTATCGGTTTTGTATTACGTCACTCTTGTGCAATAACCTTAGGAAGAAAACTCAAATTAGGGAGTCGTAAAAAAGTGTTTAAAAAGTTTGGCAAAAATCTTGAAGAGCCAACGACAAAGTTAAAGTTATCAATACCGGTTAACTTCGAAAGTAATATTAAAAATTACAAAATTACGACTAATAGTGATCCTCTTAAAATTCTTAAATGGACAGTACGAACTCAAAATTTGATGCAAGGACCTTGTGTAGGCTGTGGTGCAACAAGTAATATTGAAATACATCATGTGAAAAAACTTTCCAAAACGGTTAAAGCCAAAAATCCTATTCATAGAATAATGTCAATATTAGGGAGGAAACAAGTACCTCTCTGTAGAAGATGTCACAAAGATATACATAGTGGGACTTATGATAAAAATAAGTCACCACGAAAAGCAAAATAGATTTTAGTGGAGAGCTCAGTGCAGTGAAAGTTGCACGCTGAGTTCGGAGGGGAGTTATTGGATAGCCTCGCTTTTCTTTTTTTAATACTATTTATTATTGAAAGCAAGGTCCTGGTTTCTTACCCTATCTTTTTATGCTATTTTAAGGTCAATTCCAAATAAAATTGGGGGTGTTTTAGCAATGTTATTTGCAATTTTAATTTTATTTATATTACCTATAGTAAATACTTCTGAAATTAGAAGTACAACATTCAGACCTTTATTCAAAATTTTTTTATGGATACTTATAGGAGACTTTCTATTTTTGGGTTGGGTTGGACAAAAACCAGTTAGAGATACTTTTATATTTGTAGGTCAAGTAGCTACAGCTTATTATTTTATTTTTTTCACTGTTTTAGTTCCTATAATAGGTATTGTTGAAAAAAAATTAATACGTTACCCGGCGGTGTCTTAATAAAAATTTAAAAGTAATTAACTCAATTGGTAGAGTGTCTCGCTTACAACGAGAAAGTTAGTGGTTCGAGTCCGCTATTACTTATTATAAATCACTAGACTTTTGCCTATAATATACTAGTAATAATATATGATTTTATCACCTTTAGAACAATTTGAAATTATTTCAATACTACCTATTCAAATACTATGTTTTGATTTTTCAATTACAAATTCATTATTAATAAGTATGTTGACTTTAGCTATTTTTAGTAATATGGTTTATTTTTTTAGTTCAAACGAAAATTACTTAAAAAAAGTTCCTTTTTTCTTTATTCCTAATAATTGGCAAATGCTAATAGAAGCTATATACGAAGTAGTTTCAAAATTAGTATTTGATAATGTTAGTCTGGAAGGCGAAAAATATTTTCCTTATATTGCTGTACTTTTTACTTTTATTTTATTTAGTAATGTAATTGGATTAGTTCCTTACAGCTTTACAGTTACAAGTCATTTAATCGTAACTTTTGCTTTATCTTTTTCTACTTTTATAGGTATAAATATTATAGGATTTCAACGACATAAATTAGATATGTTATCATTAATTATACCTGCAAATACTTCTTTCGGATTAGCCTTAATATTGGTTCCAATTGAATTTATTTCTTATATTGCTAAACCTATTAGTTTAGGTGTTCGGCTTTTTGTTAACTTAATGGCAGGACATACTTTATTAAAAGTAATTGCTGGATTTGCTTGGAGTATGCTTTTACTTGAAAATTTACTTTCTTTTGCTCATATTATACCACTTTTAATTTTAACTATTTTAATGAGTTTGGAGCTGGGAGTAGCTTTAGTACAAGCTTACGTTTTTACAATTTTAACTTGTATTTATCTAAATGATAGTATAAACTTACACTAATCAATATTTCCAATTGTCTTAAAATATGTTTATTAATATAAAAGTATCATCGAAAAATCAAAACTCTTTAAAAAAATTTTTAACTATTTTTAGTTCTTTTTGTCTAAAAGAGTCAAGAAAAAAAAATTTATATACTATCAAAAAAAAGTTAACAAAAATTAATAAAAAAAAATTATCAAATAAAAGTAAAATATTTTTACCATTATTGCCTAATTTTAAAATAAGTAACCATAAAAAAACATCTAAATATAAGGTAAATAAAAGAAAATATCGTATGAAAAAAAAGATAACTGGGATTTTAAGCTACTCTCAACAAAAACAAAAACGAAAAATTTTTACAACACTAAAATCACCGCATGTCAACAAAACTGCACAAGAACAGATTGAATACCGACTTTTTTCCAAACATATAAATATATTTTCATTTCAAATTTTAAAATTTTTAATATTAATAAAAAAAATTCAAATGAAATTATGTCCAGACATTGTGATACAAATAAAATTTGTATTAAACAATAGAATAATAAAAAAAACTAAACTAGTATCATTAAATCCTGATAATTATAAAACAAATTCATTTTCTCCTGGTAAAAAAAAGAGGAGTTGTTCTATAAAAAAAGTACCAAACCTTAACAAAAAACAAATATTATCTTATTTACAATTATTCGATATTTATGGAGAACTAAATTTACAAAAAACTAAGTAAACTACCTTGTAAAATTTCGCTGTTTTACAAAAAAATTTAAGTTTTAAGATGGATTTTCAGAGGTCGGCATTTGAAATAAGAAATGTCCCAAAACTAATGTTTAGATAGCTCAGTTGGTAGAGCAAAGGACTGAAAATCCTTGTGTCGGCAGTTCAAGCCTGTCTCTAAACAAATTAAAAAATTTATGAAACATTATTTTTATAATATGATTGCAAATATTAAAAATGGACAAACAGCACGAAAATCCTTTGTATTACAAAAGCGGAAAAAAATATGCAATTCGTTTTTAAATATATTATGGGATGAAGGGTATATTCTCGGTTATAAAACTCATAAAAACAATTCAGACACTATTAAAATTTTTTTAAAATATAACCAAGGAAGGCCAGTAATAAACTCTTTAAAGTTAATATCAAAACCAGGGCACAGAATTTATTATTCGGCTAACCAAATTTGGAAAATAAATTCTACTCGAACTTTTATTATTTTTACAACTAATAAAGGTTTACTGACTATTAGTGATTGTAAAAAATTCAGAGTAGGGGGTGAGCCTTTAGTATCTATTAATTAAACAAAAAACATGACAACTTTTTCAAAAAGATATATAGTTAAAATACCCAAAGATATTTGTGTATTATATTGTGAAAAAAAACAAATATTAACATTAATAGGTCCTTTGAGTAGAAAATCATTACAACTTAAATTAAAAATCTTAATATTAAAACCAGAAAATGTCTTAGTAATCACTCAGGTACCTTTTATCCAAATGTCAGGTAATGAAAAAAAAAAATTAAAAGCTGTACGAGGAACAACAATAGCTTTAATAAAACAACTAATTCTAGAAGTTTCTGTTATTTTTTCTAAAAAACTCGTGTTCATTGGAGTTGGTTATAAGGCTTTCCCAATTGTATTGTATAAAAACCAAATATTACAATTTAAACTAGGATATAGTCATCAAATATATTTTAAAGTTTCAAATAATTTAAACGTATATTCCCATAAAGCAACAACACTTATTATTTCTGGTACCTCAAACCAAAATGTGTGTCAGACAGCTGCTTTAATTCGATCTTATAAATATCCTGAGCCCTACAAAGGAAAAGGTATTTTATACAATAACGAAAAAATTACTTTGAAAGAAGGAAAAAAAGTTTAAAAATGAAAATTAGAAAAATTAAAAAATTTCAATATACGCTATTAAAATTAAATTTAATTAAAGATCAAGTATATAAAAAAAAAATTCAAAAAAATAATTATGATGATGTTCTTAATATCAAAACTGAAACTATAGAGTTACATTTAAAAAGAGCTTTACAAATTATTTATAAATATCATATGAATTCTAAAAAGATTCTTTTTATTGGGGTTCCTCAAAACTTTCAAAAAAAAATTTCAAGTGTATTAAAAAATACAAAACATGTTGCGATTCCTAAATCGATATGGATCAATGGAGTATTGTCAAACCGTTCTGCTATATTTCGTCATTTATATTTAAAACGACAAAAAAACATAGAAAAGAAAATAAGATTACAAAACAAAACAATTCATTTTTTAATGTCAGTAATCAGCCAACCAGACTTAATAGTGATTTTTAACCAAGATTTAGAAAAAAATGCATTGAATGAAACTTATAAATTAAAGCTTCCTATTATTACATTAGGTAATAATTTATTTTTTGATACGAAATCTTCTTATAGAATTCCTGGAAATTTTCAATCAATTTACAAAAAAACTCATCATGCAATTTTTTTAGTTTTAACATCGATTTTAAGAAAAAATCCTTTTTTTTTTAAGAGTAAAGCTAACGTACTAACAAAGTTACCGAAAAAACGAAGATACAAAAATATGAACTCTAAAAAACGGTATTTTTGGTCCCAAAAAAAGTTTTAAAGAATTATGTTTCATACAAAAAAACATAGGCATAAACCATTATATAAACAATTTGTTCGTTTAAGAAAAAATGTTCAAAACCGCCGAATTATTCGTGTTAGAAAAAGTAAACCTTTTCCAAATAAACCTAACTATACGCATAACACACTAATAATTAAATTTAAGAAAAGAAAATGGAAAGGATTTATTAACTATTTAGAAAAAATATTAAAATACCGTAAACGGAGTTTTAGAATGTATAACATAAAACTGTATCATATTCAAAGATTTCCTAACTATTTTAAAAAAAAATATTCGAATAAAATACAAGTTAAAAAAAGTCTTGGTTTATTTTATGGCGGTCTGCTAGAAAAATATTTAAAGAAACAGATAAATATTTCGTTAAAAAAGACAGAATATTCAAGAAAAAATTTTGGTAATATTAATCTCTTTCTTATTAAAATACTAGAAAGCCGTTTAGATACTATATTATACAGATCATTTTTTACATTAACTATTAGGAGTGCTCGACAGCTAATTACTCACGGCCACGTTCTTGTAAATAAAAAAATAATAAAAACAAATTCATATCTTTTAAAAAAAGGCGATTTGGTAGAAATTAATCCAAAATATCACAAATTAATATATACAAATATACAGAGATCTTTTATTTGGCCAATACCTCCGAAATACTTACTTATAGATTTTAGAACTTTTCAAATTCTTTTTAACGAAAATATCGAAGGTACAAATTTGTCAATACATTTTCCTTTTTGGATAGATATAAACACTTTAGTAAAATACTATCGTTAGTATTTTGCTAAATTTTAATTTATTTTCTTCAGTAGCTCAGAGGTAGAGCGAGTGGCTGTTAACCACCAGGACGTTGGTTCAAATCCAACCTGAAGAGAATCAAAGCTACTATATCCCATAAAAAACTTTTCCAAAACAAATTACTCTTTATGGAAGTAATCGGATTTGAACCGATAACTTTATGTTTGCAAAACATACACTCTACCAATTGAGTTATACCCCCCTTATAGTACTAATTTTTTTGAATAAATACTTTTAATTTATAGTTTACAAGTTTTAAAAATTGATTCACTTCTTTTTCTATAATTGTTTTTTCAGTTGTATTTTGAGACAGTTTTTTAATTCGTAATTTATTAATTCCTAACACGTTTGGAATAACTAATTTAACTGTATAATAATAAAATGAAAAAAATCCTATAAATAAACCTGTTATTTGAGCACCCAGCGTCATAAAGTCAAATTGTGGAATTTTTAAAAAATATAAAGTTTATTAAGCTCGTTTGGTGAAATTGGTAGACACGTCAGACTTAAAATCTGATTCTTATAAACAGAGTATCGGTTCAAGTCCGATAACGAGTATAAAAACCAAAATGATGGAATTGGTAGACATGCTAGGTTTAGGTTCTAGTTCTTTAGAGAGAGTAGGGGTTCAAGTCCCCTTTTTGGTAAAAATAATATGTGGACTTTAATTTCAGGCCAACTTATAAGTTATATCTTTAAATACTTGATTTTTAAACTTTTCAAAGATGAATTTTCAAATAAAAATATGTCTTTAACACAAATTACTTTTGGATGGCTGTTTCAAGAACATGTCCGAGAAGATTTTAATATGACAGGTGGAAAGCGTTTTATGCTAAAACGGGATTTTAGAAACAGGTTTATTACGCAAACTATTAAAGTAATCAGAAATGTAATTTTTTGGGTCCACGCTATAACAACATTGGAGCTTGGGACTTGGTTACTATTTTTATTTGCACTATTTTATTTAGTATATATTGAATTAATTTCTAAACAAAAAACGGAATACGTTTTTACTGAACATTTTATTTTCATAATGCTGCTTTTCCTAATAACACAAGGCTGTAAGATATATGGATTATTTGATGTGGTTTTTATTACAAGACCTTTTATTATTTTTATGTTAAAACTTTATACAGTCTTAACAATAATAATTTTTGGTTACTTGTTTTATTTTATATTGATAAATATTTCAAAAACACTCAGTTTAACTATTCGATTGTGTCTTAACAAAATAGCTTTTATTTTATTTATTTTTTTATTTACAAGTGTTTTTTTTATTGCAACCATCTCACAAGAAAACATAATAAATGAAAACTTTTTTCATGAGTTGACACTACGAGCTTTTTGTTTTAAATACTTTTTTTTTACTTTTACAAATGATTAATATTTTATAAGTTTAATATCTAAATAAAAATATAATGCCTACAATAAACCAACTTTGTAAGAACAAAAGAAAATCAAAAAAAAAGCTTAATCGGACTCCTGCTTTAGAGAAATGCCCCCAAAAAAAAGGTATTTGTACCAAACTAATATTACGAACCCCCAAAAAACCTAATTCGGCATTACGAAAATTAGCTCAATTAAGATTAACAAATAATAAAAAAGTTTTTGCATATATTCCTGGGGAGGGACATAACTTACAAACATACTCAACTGTTATTATAAGAGGCGGTCGAGTTAAAGATTTACCTGGAGTAAAATACCATATAGTAAGAGGAGTTTTAGACTTTTCAGGTTTAAAAGACAGGAAAACATCACGTTCTAAATACGGAACTAAAAATTTATCTAAATACCTATGACTAAAAAATTTATGAAAACTTTAAATATTAAACACAAAATTTTTAATCATTTGATGATTAATGGAAACAAAGAAACTTGCGAAAAAACTCTCTTAAAAAGTTCAAAATTATTACAAAAATCTTTACTTAAAAACCACCAAGAAATCGTTAAAATTGGGATAATAAATACCTCACCTACAGTTAATGTTAAACAAGTAAAGCTTAAAAAAGGAAAAAAAAAAAATATTAAAGAGTATCCGTTTGTATTAAATTCTGAAAATAGAATTTCATTAGCAATAAAATTTATTCTAGATACAGTAAAAAAAAAAAAAAAAAAACCATTT
>Ga0265303_10000274_pt1 | contig 28054 bp, 24 predicted proteins | sample Helome_2_FD_192494 | JGI IMG/M metagenome (GOLD analysis project Ga0265303, IMG submission 192494) | Marine sediment microbial communities from subtidal zone of North Sea - Hel_20160317 (Illumina Assembly) | ecosystem: Environmental > Aquatic > Marine > Subtidal zone > Sediment ... | reverse complement strand
TACTTTAGCTAGTGGGCCATTATTTCCCGTAGTGAACTGTGTGTATGCTTCATCAGAAACATATTTTCCAACCCAAATTTTACTATCATCTGCATCACCTACGATCAAAATAGGCGCAAACTTTTCGTTAGGAAGGATATTTGTGATCGTGATCTTATATTCTGCGCCTTCAGTTTGCCCGGTTACTTCTGGTTGAAAATATTGGCAAGCACCAAGCGAGAAAGTTGCAATAGCAAGTAAAGAAATCTTGATCATAGGTCTAGTCAATTTATTCATGATATATGTCCTTTGTTAAAAGTTAATGTTGTGTTTATTGAATCTGTTATCGCTGAAACTGGTAATAGTCCAGTCACGATGAAAATTTTGGTGGAATGAAAGAAAGAAGGATATTCGTGTTTGTATCAACCGCCACTTCGGAAAACCACAGGGACCAACACGAAAATGTCTTATGAAGGGTACTGACAAGTTAACTGCAGTTCGGCGACAATTGCCGAATGAATAAATCTAAAATATACAAACGGTATCGGTTTCCAGCAGAAATCATCCAATATGCGGTATGGCTCTACTATCGATTCAATCTCAGTCATCGTGATATTGAAGATTTATTAGCTGAGCGCGGGATAAATGTCACTTACGAAGCGATCCGATTGTGGTGCAATAGGTTTGGTTCAATATATGCGACCAGGTTGAAGCGAAGGCACCAGGGATATGGCGATACATTTTTCATAGATGAAGTTTTCATCAGGATTGATGGTAAACAACATTACCTCTGGCGAGCGGTTGATCAAGATGGTGAAATTGTTGATGTGTTTCTCCAGAGTCGACGAGATGGTTCGGCTGCAAAGCGATTCTTCAATAGGCTATTAAAGGCACATCAAGGCCAACCCAGGAAGATAGTAACGGATAAATTGAGGAGCTATGGAGTTGCACACAGGGATCTAATCCCCGATACAATTCATGATACTTCTCAATATGCTAACAATCGCGCTGAGCTTTCGCACCAACCAACAAGGGTTAAGGAGCGGGGCATGCGAAGATTTAAATCGATTATTCAAGCCCAGCGATTTTTAGGTGTGCATTCGGTCGTGTATAATTTATTCAATCTGTGTCGCCATCTAATTTCTGCTAGTCACTATCGACAATTTCGAATGCGTGCCTTTGCGTCTTGGAAGAGCTCGGTGGCTTAAAATGACAATAACTGGAAGCGTTCTCTCGGCTAAAAATGTTAACTTGTCAGTACCGCAGCAGGGGGTGCACCCTGGGCTACTATTTATCAATATTGTAGCGCTTCATCTTCTCCCAAAGATTTTTGCGGGAGATCCCAAGCGCAGCCGCGGCCTGATTAATTTTGTGACTATTTTCGACTAATGCCTTGAGTATGGCCTTCTGTTCAGCTTCTTCGATTGACTCCCTCAGCGTTGCTGTGCTGATGTCATCACGGTTGTCGGCCTCGAGTAACAATTCAGCGGGAGTGATCCAGGGGGTGTCGCATAGCGCGACCGCTCTTTCGATGATGTTTCTGAGCTCGCGCACATTCCCTGGAAATGACATGGACTGGAGCTGCAGTTCCGCGTCCCTGGATAATCCCTTTATCGCGCTTGCCGTTCTGGCCATTTGCTCGGTGACGAATAATCTGGCCAGATAAACGATATCTTCGCGACGTTCCTGTAGCGGCGGGATGCTCATATGAATTACGTTGAGACGCCAGTAAAGGTCTGACCTGAACTCGTGATTTTTGATGGATTCGTTCAGATCTACCTGGGTTGCCGCAATGACCCTGACATCCAGGCTGATCGGTTCCACACCACCAACGCGTTCGATTTCGCGTTCCTGCAGAACGCGCAGGAGTTTGATCTGAATTTCAGGCGATACCTCGGCAATTTCGTCAAGAAAGATGGTTCCTCCCTGGGCCTGTTCGAAGCGGCCGATACGCTGTTTTACGGCTCCGGTAAAGGCGCCTTTCTCGTGACCAAAGAGTTCACTTTCAATCAGCGTGGGCGACAGCGCGGCACAGTTTACCTTCACCATGGGTCCGTGTTTGCGCATACTGTTATGGTGAATCAGGCTGGCAACTACCTCTTTGCCGACACCGGACTCACCGGTAATCAGTACCGAACTGTCACTGGCGCGAAGACGTGCCACCAGCCTTTCGATCTTACGCATCGCGGGGCTTTTGCCGAGACGGCCAGTGCCGGCCTTGAAACTGGTCTCGTCCGCAGAATTGTCAAACGTTAGCTGGGCGTCGGCGATACGCGACAAGTGGCGTTCGACTTTGTCGATAAAATCTTTGATATCGAAAGGTTTGGTGAGGTAATCGAGGGCACCGGCCTGAACCAGCGTGACTGCATCCGATATATCGCCAAAGGCGGTCATCAAAATCACTGGAATTCCGGGAAAGCGATTCGAGATATCGCCAAACAATTCAATGCCGGTTCCATCTGGCAAGCGGATATCGGTAACAACCAGGTCAATTTCACCTTTTTCAAGTTCCTTCCTGGCGCCGGATATGTCGGCTACGGCATACACCGGGATACTTTCAAGTCGCAATCGGTCCTCCAGCGAAAGGCGCATGATTTCATCATCCTCGACCAGCAGCACACGGTAGTCACTGAAGTCGTCTCTGTCCAAATCCTGGTCTGGCTCATTTTGCATCAGGCTGCCTTCGTGGTTTCAGCCGGTATTGAAACATGAAATGTAGTGCCATGACCTTGCTCACTCTGCACTTCGATGATTCCTTCCAGGTTCTGGGTAAGACGATAAACCACCCACAGGCCAAGGCCGGTGCCATTGGGTTTGGTTGTAAAAAAAGGATCGAACAACTGGTTTCTGATACTGGATGGAATACCGGGACCATTGTCGCTGATCTCGATATTTAGATTCGCCCCATCGAAGTACATTTTGAAGGCGACAGTACCGCCGTCGGGCAGCACCTCGATCGCATTTTTGAGCAAGTTGAAGACAATTTGTTCGAGCTTGCCGGGTATTTGCAGATCCTTGTTGGCACTATTTTCCCAGATGATCTCGATATCCCTGTCACCTATTTCAGCGTCAATCAGATCGTGCAGCTTATCGATGTGGTCAATGCCTTCAATTTCGTCGCCTTCTTCGATCCTCAGCCCCACTAGCAGGTTATGCACGATATCCTTGATCCGGTGTAGGCCCTGGTCGATGACCGGCAGGTAACGATCGATCAAATCTTTATCATCCGGATGCTGGCGCAGCGTATCGATACAGTTAAGCAGGCCTGCCAGCGGGTTGTTAACCTCGTGCGCAACGCCAGCGGTAATGCGACCTAGCGCGATCAGTTTTTCGCTCATTGCGATTTCTTCTTCAAGCATCTTTTTTTCGGCCAGTTCCGCCATGATCTGGTTAAAGGTGGCGCTCAGGCGTCCGATCTCATCTCTTTCTCTAACCGGTACTGGTGCAAAGTCGGTCATTTCACCGCGGCCTACCGCTTCGAGTCCCTGGGTAACCGCCGTCAGCGGTTCAACCATGCGCCTGGAAACAATAGTTCCGAGTGCGCTGCCGATGACGATGAAAACCAGGACCAGGGCGAGCACGAGGAACGCGGAATATAACGATTTTTCATATAACTGGCCGACCGATAAGCGAACCCGGATCACGCCCAGGTATTTCTGGTCAGAGAACAGCGGTACGACACCTTCCTGAAAGCCTGTCCGGCTATAGCCGCCACGACTTATCACAACAGGTTTTCTGGCGGCCATTGCCTGTTCAAACAGATCTTGTTCGGTACTGTTTACGGGTTCAAACTTGAGCCCCATCGGGTTGTCGGCGGGGTGAAGATGCGCCTGAATTGTGCCGTTGGTATCGAGGATCATCGCGGTAATGATTTCGTGCTTGCGGGACCGCATATTCTTGAGGCCTAGGTAAAGTGCCCAGTAATCCCTGCGAAGCATGTCTCTTGGTGTGGTGATGGCAACGGATTCCGATAACAGGAGCGCTTTTTCGCCTAGCTCTTCGTGAGAACGCCTCCAGTCCTGCAATACCATGACGCTACCGATCATGAAGCCCACAATAGTCACCACGACGGTGATCATCAGTGGTAACTTGATCGCCAGGGGCCAGATTTTCGGATTAAAATTTGGCATTTACGCTTTACGCTTTACGCTTAATCGGTTAGCGCGGTGAAACTCGAATGGACGGATTTGACCTTGTTGGCAATAGCGCGTATTCCATTGAACAGCGAATCCGGGTAAGAACCGAAGCCATCCAGCTTGAGTTGAGCTAGTAGCGCCTTGCCGTCAACATCCTCATCCATATCTTCAAGTGTGTTTTTCATCACTTCGACCATGGCGGGGTTTACCCCTAACCGGGAGACGATCGGTGGGAAGCCAAAGCGGGGAGACTTTTTTATTATCCGGGTCTTGTTGGTAACTTCCGGTTTGAAGATGGCAAGATACTCCCATATATAGGAGTCTACCGCTCCGCCGTCGGCAAACTGATCGGAAACGGCTTGCACCGTTTCGGCGTGATTGAAAGTGAAAAAAGTTTGCCGGAAATAGCTCTCGGGTGTTTCATCCTTCGCAACCATCAATGACAACGGATAAAGAAAGCCGGAATTTGAATCTGGGTCGGAGAAAGCGAAGACCTTTCCTTCTAGGTCGCCAAAGTTTTGATGGGGGCTGCTCTCGGGGACGATGATATAGGAATGGTAACGAGGTGCTCCCCGATAGACCGGTACGGTCAGGAGCTGAATTGATTCCGGTTCTCTTGACTGGATGTACGGGAAGCCGCATATCCACGCGAAATCAATGTTACCCGAGTCTAATAAATCCATTACCTCACGATACGATTTTCTGAGTACCAGCTCGACCTTGCGGCCCATTTTGCGCTCGAGGTAATGGCTCCACTGGTCGAGGAATCTCAGATTTTCGGTGACGACTACTGCGGTCAAGCCAAAGCGGATGGGAGGCTGAGTGTCAGCAGCATGGAGCGGCGTAACCCAGAAAAGCAATAGCAAACAAATCAATCGCACTTTGGTCCCCCTTCGCCGAAGCAATAATACGGGTCGGCATTGATGCACTACCTAAACTCATCGGGCGGCATCGCATAATTCCGCTCTCGCTAGAGTGTAAATGCCGTTACCCATTGCCGTTTATATCTCACCTGTGGCCAGAATAAGCGGGGCGCTTTACTACTCTAATTAACTTCTCTGTATGCTACCGTACCGGTAATTAACCAGTTCTTATCATGCTCGGGCATTAAGTTAACTCTTTGATTTGTGTCAAGAGTGTAGAAGGTTTTCGTATTATCTTTTCAGCTTCATCCCAGATGTTACCGACCGGTAACCACTGATTAGATCAAATATCCATAAGGTCCCGATTTTTATCCGGTTAATGGGAAAGTTACAATTTTTTCTGAAATGTTACCCGCGGGTAACATTTCGATAGTTTTTAGCGCTTGCCGATAATTAAGTCCCCGTAATTTAAGGTATACGGGCAGATGGCCCGGTTCTTGCAAAACTCTCAGATGTAACGATCTTTTTCGATGAATTTTATGGCCGAAGTTTTAGCCTGGAGTAAACGCAATCGAGGTTGGGTGGGTAAATGAAATTTAAACCTGGCTGGCGATTAGTAGCACTAATTTTTGCAGGAATCGTTGTGTTTCTATTAACGGCATGGGGTGGGACCGAGTATTACACCGCGCAATCCTCTTTTTGCGGCGCTAGCTGCCACACCATGACCGAACAGTACGAAGCCTGGCAGGCTGACTATCATCACAAAAGCAATAATCCCGATGAAATGCAGGCAGAATGTATCGATTGCCATTTTTTGCCGGGTGAAAAATATGGATTAAAAGCAAAGTACGAGGGCCTGCGGCACCTCGCGGCCTACCTTTACGATCCCGATGCACCGCTACCCATACGTCCGGTTATCAAGGATGGCGCCTGCCTGCAGTCCGGTTGCCATGACAGGGAAACGGTGGCGCAAAAGGAAATTCAATACACCGAGAAGGTGCGTTTCAAGCACGAAATTCACTTTACCGAAAAGGCCCTGAATGGTCATGAGATTACCTGCGATACCTGTCACTTCAAGACTTCTGAAAAGAAGCATTTCGAGGTGCCGACTGAAATCTGCTTTCTGTGTCACCTCAAGCTGGAAAAGCCAACGCTCGAAATCGCCCAGGCAGGTAACGGGGAACTTAGGCAGATTTCCTTCGACAACAGGCCGGCCGTCGATTTTAATCAGGGCGCCTCGCGCTGTGATGTCTGCCACACGATCCCGACCCGATCACTGCAAAGTCAGTTGGATGCTGACGATCCTGCCAGCACCAAGAAACCGATTACTCATCAGACGATTCAGGAAGCAGGCGTAGCCTGCGAAAGCTGCCACTTTGAAGTCGTCAAAGGCGGCGGTGAAATCGAGACCGGAAACGTTGTCGCCAACGGCTGTCTTACCTGCCATAACCGGAGCCAGACACTCCTTGCAACCGCGGGAGACCGCGATCTCATGCACGATGAGCACGTGCCCACTAAAGCCGATTGTTTTGACTGCCACACCGTAATCGAGCATCAGAACAGAACCGATCACCTCGACTTTGTGCGCAACGATTGCCTGCTCTGTCATGTCGATCAGCACAAGTATCAAAAGTTATTGCTTTCCGGAGCGCCGGTTGACGCCGAGATAACAGGCGACCCGCACCTGATGTATGAAGTGAATACCAACTGCATGGGCTGCCATCTAAAGAAAACGGTGCGTAACGGGCACGATGTCAGAACCGCATCCGGTGATACCTGTGCCGCCTGCCATACGAAGCAACACAGAAAGATGCTGGATGACTGGAAAGAAACGCTTGAAACCGAGATTACCGACGTTGAGGAGCTCGAGGCGGAAGCCCAAAAATTGTTGGCAGAACTCAGAGATAGTCTGGATAAGGAACAATTAAATCAGGCCGAATCGATGATTACCAGGGGTGGCGAACTGATTGACATTGTACGCGTTGGCAACGGCGTGCATAACAAAAAATATGCCATCACCATTATTGATGGCGCATTTGGAAATTTCGAAGACAGCATTGATCTACTCGAAGAGGCAAGGTAGGCAAAGACAGGACACAAACTTATATGAACCCCAACCTTAAGCAGGTTAAGAAATGAAGAGGAGAGGAAAAAATGAGTAAAGATAAATTATCAGAAATTAGTCGTCGTCAATTCCTCGGTGGTGCCGGGGTGACGGCCGTCGGCGCCGCGACGCTGGTAACGCCCGGTATGAGCCAGGCGGCGACAGACGCCAAGGTTCCGCGCTGGGGTATGGTCATGGATCTCAGGCGGTGCATCGGTTGCAGAGCCTGTACTGTCGCCTGTAAATCGGAAAATAATGTTTCGCTCGGCCGTTTCAGGGCGGTTATCCAGGAAAAAGTCATTGGCACCTTCCCTAATACCAAAAAGGTGTTTCTGCCTTTGATGTGCAATCACTGCGAAGGTAATGAAAAAGATGGCGTCCCACCTTGCGTGAAAGCCTGCCCTGAATTCCCCGGTAAGCGTGCCAAATTTAAAACCGCTGATGGTAGCACCGTACGCTACCGTAAGGGAGCCACTTACAAAAGACCCGATGGATTAATTTTGATTGACAAGGATTTGTGCATCGGTTGTGGCAAATGCATTGATGCCTGTCCGTATGGCGTGCGTTCATTCGATCCGTTCGTCAAGGCCGGTGCCAAACCGACCGAGCAGGCCGCAGACAAATGCGATATGTGCGTTCATCGCCTCGACAATGGGTTGGAGCCATCTTGTGTCAACACCTGCCAGGGTCGTGCGCGTATTTTCGGCGATCTCAATGATCCGAACAGCGAAGTGTCCAAGCTTGTGAAAAAACACGATCTGGCCAAGGACGATCATGTATTGCTTGCCGAAGAGGGGACCAAGCCACACGTGTTTTATATCGATCCAGATAATCTGCTCAAGACCGTTTACACCGAGCGCAAGAAGAAAAAGCTGGATCACTTTGTGGATCAGATTACATAACCCCGTGAAGAATGAATTGAGTGAGGAATTGATATGAAAAAGTTAAATCGTCGAGATTTTGTAAAATTAGCCGCGGCTAGCGGCACTGCAATGGCAACGGGGTTAGGAACCGGCCAGAATGCGCTAGCTGGAACAGTCAAACTAAAGGAAGGGGGACAGGGATTCTCTCCGATAACGAACAAGGAAAGAACGGCTATCCCTACCGCCTGCTGGCAATGCGTCACGCGCGACGCGATGATGGGTTTTGTCGAGAATGGTCGCGTGGTAAAACTTGAAGGGCATCCCGACTCTATTCGCACCATGGGAAAACTCTGCGCCAAGGGGCAGGCTGGTATCAACCATGTCTACTTCCCGGACCGCATCCTCTACCCGATGCTGCGGGTCGGTAAACGGGGTGAGGGTAAATGGAAGAGAGTTTCCTGGGACGAGGCGCTGGATCTGATGGCATCCAAGCTTAAACCACTGCTTGCTGCCGGTACGCCGGAATTATTCATGTACCAGTATGGTCGGCACAAAGGCAGCCAATCCTCCATCATGCACGATTTTATGGACGCCTTCGGCTCCCATACCATCGGCACTCACACCTCGGTTTGTGAGGGCCCTAAATGGGTCGGCCAGGAAAGTCTTTGGGGTGGCATGTACGATAACTGGGACTACGACAATACCGACTTTGTAGTTAATTTCGGCTCCAACCAGTTTGAAACACACACCAACCATATACCGACAGCGCAACGTTTGATTAGCGCGATGGTGGATCGTGACGTTCCGCTATATACCTTTGATGTGCGCCTTTCCAATACCGCTGCGAAATCAACCGAGTGGGTTCCTATCAAGGTTGGTATGGACGGTCTGGTGATGCTTTCCATGGTTAACGTGATCATGAACGAGGGTTTGTTCCGCAAAGACCATCTCAAGTATATGCGCGTATCGCCTGACCATCGTGCAACCGATGACGAAAAAATTGCCGCTATCAAGCAGCATGTAGCCAAGTTCACGCCCGAGTTCGCCGAAAAGGAAAGTGGGGTTCCGGCTGCCAAGATCAAGAAGATCGCGCGCGGTTACGCCAAGGCAAATTCGGCCTGTTTGATTACTTACCGTGGCACCGTCATGCATCATCACGGTGCGGATCAGGAACGCGCGGCGATGCTGCTATCGGCTATCACCAACAACCTTGACCGCAAAGGCGGACGTGTGATGGGCGTTGGCGCGGGCTGGAAACACCCTAGTTCTCCGAAAGCCAAGGTGCAGAAAGGTCTTGATATCGTCAACGGTTTTCCAGGAGAAGCCGCCTTTCCTACCCATCAATGCAGCCAGCAGAACTTGCCGATGATTAAGGACGGTCAAAATGGACGACCCAAGGTCTACTGGTCCAGTTGTAATAACCAGGCTTTTATCAATGGTAACAACAAGGAAGCGGAAGAGATCCTGAGGGACGAGAGCTTGATTCCCTTTTATGTGAATTCGAACATAGTTTACGACGAATCATCGCAATACGCCGACCTCATCCTGCCGGACGTTACCTACCTCGAGCGTTGGGATTACGAGGATATGGTGTCGCCAACCGGAATCGCCGAATATTATATTCGCCAACCGCTGATCAAGCCTCTTGGCGAGTCGAAGGATCAGGGTGAAGTCTTTTACGGACTGGCACAACGGCTGGGAATTGAGTTGGCCTATAAAACCAAGGAAGAGTTTGTGCGCCAGTCCTGCGAGATGACCCCGGGTGTCAGGGAAGCCGGTGGTTTCGAGTACATGAAAAAGAAAGGCGTCTGGCATGACAAGAATGCCAAGCCTAACTTCGGATTCTACGAAGCCAAGGTCGATGTTTCCGGTGACGGCGTTATTCTGGATGAAAAAACAGGGGTTTACTGGAACTACAAGCAGGCTGGCGTCAGCAAGACCGAAGCCCAGAGCAAAGGTTATCTGGGGGTTGAGGGTGCGAAAAACGCCTACGTAGCCCAGAACATCGAGGGGACTCCGCGCAAGGCCTACCCGCCGAATACGTCGTTTACCAAGTCCGGATTGCTCGACTTCTACAGCGATAACTTTGCCGCCAAAGGATTCCCGGCGTTTCCGACCTACACGCCGATTCCCGAGCATCAGAAGATGGGTAAGGACGACCTGCACCTGACCACTTACAAGGTTGCCGTGCATACGCACTCTCGTACCGCACATTGCAAGTGGCTATCCGAGATCAAGCATGACAATCCGGCGTGGATCAACAGCAAGACGGCCGCTGAACGCGGTATCAAGGACGGTGATGCGATTAAGGTATCCAGCGAGCTGGGCGAAATAACCACTACTGCCCACGTTACCGAAGGCATCATTCCCGGTATTGTCGCGATCTCACACCATTTTGGCCGCCAGCACTCCGGTATCTACGGATCAGGGAAGAAATCCCCGACAACCGTGGACGTGGCAATGGATTCAGATGTCAAGAATATGTGGTGGGATAAGCACGGAAATCACCCTAATTCGATCATTCCGAACAGTTCGGATCCGATTAGCGGTGGGCAGCGATGGATGGATACAGTGGTACGAGTCGTGAAAGCGTAATTTGACTGTGATACAGGAGATGTGAAATGGGAACCGACTGGAAAGAGCAGGCCGAAAGTGCCGGATACCGTAGCAATATTTATGGTCTATTGGCCACTGTTTTTCGCCAGGAGCCAGGTGTTGCCCTGATCAGGAAACTGAGAGACCCCCCATTGCGGGGGGTCTTCTCGGACCTTGGGGTAGACCTCGGCGAATTGTTTTTTACGACGCCGGAAAGCCAACTGGTTGAGATATTGGCGCAGGAGTTTACCCGCTTATTTATTGGCCCGAGTAGCCATATATCAGCCCATGAGTCAATTTTTGCGGAAATGGATAATGGCGTGAGCGCGCTTTGGGGAGAATCTACCGTTGCCGTGAAAAGTTTTATTGAAGCAACGGGACTTGACTACAACCCAGAATTTAACGGGGTGCCGGACCACGTCAGTGTCGAGCTCGAGTTTATGCAGAGAATGACCGAATGGGAAGCAGATAAATGGCGGCAACAGGATCGCGAAAATGCGGAGTATTGTTTGAAAGTGCAACGCATGTTTCTCGACCAGCACCTGTCGATCTGGTTGCCTCAATTCTGTGATGTGGTCAAAAAGCAGGCAGATATCCGGTTCTATGCGGGAGTGGCTGAATTGGCCAAAAACTTTCTCGAGTTCGAGCAGGATAGCTTTAAAACTGAGGCAGCTGCGTGAGCGCCATGATTTTGTGCATATGAATACTGCAGATAATCAACAGCCTGACCAGAATTTGATCGATCCGTTTGAACGTAAGATCGAATACGTAAGACTGTCGGTTACCGACAAATGCAATTTGCGCTGCTTTTACTGTATGCCAAAAGGTTTCAAGTCCTTTGAAGACCCGGCCAACCGGCTCAGTTTCGATGAAATCGAAAGAGTCATCAAGGCGTTCGGTGAACTGGGTGTGCATCGGATTCGTTTGACCGGCGGTGAACCATTAGTAAGAAAGAACCTGGCGTGCTTAAGTGCCAAGCTTTCGAGCCTGCCGGGTATCGATGATTTATCACTATCGACCAACGCCACCTTGCTGGAAGGTCAGGCCGAAGCCCTGTATGCAGCAGGAATTCGTCGCATCAATGTCAGCCTGGATACGCTCGATGCAAGCCGTTATGCGGATATCACCGGTGGCGGTAAGCTGGATAGTGTTTTGAAAGGTCTGCAAAAGGCACATGAAGTGGGCTTTAAACCGATCAAGATCAATATGGTGGTGATGAAGGACACGCCGATCGACGAACATCAGCGTGTAATGGAGTACTGTATGCAGCATGGCTTTACGCTGCGCTTCATCGAAACCATGCCAATGGGTTCGCCCGGGAGAAATGGTAGTGAACAGTATTTAAGCCTTAAAAAGGTCAAGCGGAGACTCGATCGACAATACGATCTGGTGCCCGGTTTGATGACCGGTGGCGGACCCGCTCGATATTACCGAATCGATGGCACCGACTTTCAAATCGGTTTTATCACGCCGATTTCGCAACATTTCTGCGCAACCTGTAACCGCGTCAGAATATCGGTTGATGGGACCCTGTATCTTTGTCTCGGCCAGGACGACAAAGTGGAATTGAGATCCCTTCTGCGCGCCGGTATATCGGACGCAGCATTAAAACAGACGATTGTTGATGCGATTGCGAGAAAACCCGAACGGCATGAATTCAAGCAGAAGCCCAGCCAGATAGTCCGCTTTATGTCGATGACTGGTGGCTGAACTAATCCAACTCAAGGAAATCTGAGCGGAAAGAAATATCGTGAACAAGATGGCACCATCTGACTCGGTACATATCGTCCTGAAACTCTCGGTGATGACCGTGTTAGATTCCCGTACTGAAGAAATTGATACTTCCGTTAATATCCTGGTCGGTAGGTTAATGCTTGCAAGCCGTGTACAGGTCGAAATGACGCCGCGTTTTCCGGTAACCTGACATGTCGGTTAGGAACTCAGTTGCCTGTTACCTGACACAGTTTGTTTTCAGAAAAGGTAATTTTTCTGTAAAAAACATTCGTAACTTTTGCCTGTCATTGACCTTGGCTCTGGTGGCTGCGTTACCCATTAAGGCGTATTCAAGTCCCGCGCCTCTAATTGCTGCTGCCTCGGATCTGCAATTTGCCCTGACGGAAATTGCGGCGCTGTTTCAGTCTCAGACAGGCCAGTCGGTAAAACTCGCGTTTGGCTCGTCTGGAAATTTTGCGCGCCAAATTCGACAGGGCGCGCCATTTGACATTTATTTTTCCGCCGACGAAAGTTACGTCCTCAATCTTTTCCAGGAAGGATTAACGCGGGATCAAGGGGCACTTTATGGGATCGGGCGCGTTGTTATCATCGCGCCACATAACTCAAATTTGAGCGTCGATGGTGGTCTGGATGGCTTGCGGACAATGCTTACCACGGACCGGATAAAGCGATTTGCGATCGCTAATCCTGATCACGCGCCTTACGGGCAGCGAGCCGAGGAGCTATTGAAATACTATGGACTCTGGGGTGAGGTTGCCCAACACCTCATCGTCGGCGAGAACATTTCCCAGGCCGCACAGTTCGCAACCTCAACCAGCGCCCAGGGTGGAATTATCGCTTATTCACTGGCACTTTCACCCAGGGTTTCCACACTTGGAAGCTACTCCCTGATCCCACAAGAGGCGCATTCGATTTTGCGACAAAGAATGGTTCTCCTCAACAACGCAGGGCCTGTCGCCGAGGAGTTTTATACTTTTGTCCAACGCGGTGATGTGCGTGCTATATTTCGTCAATACGGTTTCACGCTCCCAAGCCAAGGCGAGTGAAAGTATACCGCGAGGGGTAATGAATTATGGATTGGACCGCACTGTGGCTTTCGCTACAGTTGAGTACGATCACGATTATGTTGTTACTGCCGATCGGCATTATCTGCGGCAGACTCCTGGCTTATCGTGAATTCGCCGGAAAAGGAATTGTCGAAGCTATAGTCGCGCTCCCCCTGGTATTGCCACCGACAGTATTCGGCTATTATCTACTCGTGGCCTTCGGCACGGCATCACCCCTTGGCCAGATCTGGCAGGAACTCTTCGGTCAATCGCTGGTGTTCAGCTTCGAAGGTTTGCTGATCGCTTCGATCATCTTTAATTTACCGTTCGCGATCCAGCCGATGCAACGCGGATTTGAATCAATCTCTTCCGATATTAGGGAAGCAGCAGCGTGTTGCGGCATGTCTCCCTGTACAGTACTTATGAAAGTTGAGTTGCCGCTGGCATGGCCGGGCATTTTAACCGCAATGGTATTAAGCTTCGCGCACACGCTCGGCGAATTTGGTATTGTTCTCATGGTGGGTGGTTCGATCCCCGGTGAAACCAGGACGATCGCGATTTCAATATATGATCGGGTACAGGCGTTTGATAATGCGGCGGCAGCACAAATGTCGGCGCTATTGCTTGTGCTATCACTGATCGTAATCGCGCTGGTCTTCACGCTGTCGCGACGAGCCAGTCGTTCGTTTAACTAACGCTCCATGAATGGTCTGCGGCTCAACCTCTGTCAGGATTTGCCTATCCCGTTGGAAGTTGCGTTCGACTGTGCACCCGGCGAGATGCTGGCGCTCGTCGGTCCTTCGGGAAGTGGAAAAACGACAATATTGCGCGCTATTGCGGGCACCTATAAACCAGAGCAGGGCTTTATCAAAGTCGGCGAGACGGTCTGGTCCGATGCTGGTGCCAATGTGTTTATCCCGAGCCATGACCGATCGGTTGGCATGGTGTTTCAGAACTACGCATTGTTTCCCCACATGAATGCGCTCGAAAATGTCGCCGCCGCCCTCGGGCATCTGCCACCCAACCAGCGCAAACTTCGTGCCCACGAGCTCCTCGATAGAGTCAATCTCAGCGGCTTGGAAAAGCGCCGGCCAGGGTCTCTCTCGGGAGGGCAGCAGCAGCGTATCGCGCTAGCTCGCGCACTGGCCCGAGACCCCGCGGTGCTGCTACTCGACGAACCGTTCTCCGCGGTGGACAGGGCAACTCGGCAACGCTTATATCGTGAAATCGCCGAGCTCCACAGTAGCCTGAGTATGCCGGTTGTGCTGGTCACCCACGACCTCGACGAAGCCATGATGTTAGCCGATCGGATCGCTATCGTACACCGTGGTCGCTTGTTGCAAATAGGGGTATCAGGCGAAGTTGCCCTGAAACCCGCTTCAGCCGAAGTAGCGCGCCTGCTCGATTTGCGTAATATTTTTAAGGCCACGGTAATCGAACATGATGCGCAGCAAAAGCTTACCTACCTGGACTGGTACGGTCTAAAGCTTGAAGTCGGCCTTAATCTGAACTCGCCTGGTGACGATGATATATCCTGGGTAGTGCCGGATGGTTATGTAGTGCTGCATCGCCGCGATCGGCCGTCGAGAGGCGAACATGAAAACCCTGTGCCAGGGACTATCGGTTCCCTGGTTGTGATTGGACAAATAGCGCAGCTTACATTGATTCCCCATCACGAACCATCTCTACCGATTCACTTCTCTATTCCATTGCACGTGGCATCAAGAAACGGTATCGATGTGGGTGTGGAAGCGACCGTTTCGCTGCTTGCCGAGGGGATTCATATTATGCCTCAGCAAAATGACAACGAGGATTAATATGACCGATACAATAACCATTAATTCAGACTGATAATTCATTGTTAATTTATCTGTAGATATTAGCGCTCTGCAAAAAATTTAGTATTTACAGTGAGTTCCGGATAGTTGGTGGGGCACTGATTGACGAGTGTCTGAGATTTCTTTGTGTATTCCCTGGTTTCAGCGGAAATATTGAAACTAATTCGCATGAGACCGCATCCACCACCAGTAACATTTTTATACAAATGTAATAAAATGAACTCCTAAACTTATCAAGATCGGTATATAAATACGTATAAAGATAAATCTTCGTAAATTCAAACCATCGGAAAGCGTAGGGACGCTGTTCCGTCTGTAGCCCTCCAATCTTAACAACCCGCCTAACGGGTCGGACAACAGAGATGTAAGCAGTAGGACCGGGATTCGACTCCTCGTACCGGCGGCTTTTTCCTTAAGATCAATAAATGAAAATTAGGCCGCTCGTCGCGATTACGATCCTTGCCGCTAATCCGGAAGTCGTCGAGCTGCGCAACATCGCTTTGCACTAGCGCATCTCAAAAAGGAGAATTCAGTCATCACTTATTTCTTATAACTGAGAACTGATTCTTTTTGAACTTGTCGTTTGGAGCTCCTGCTACCACCCGGACTTATTTTTCTTAGTACGCATCTTGTTGTTTTTATTAACTTATTTCCAATTTTTTCAGGTTTCTTGGTTCGGCGCTGATCAAATTGGCGCAATCCTTGCTTCTCGTTACTGAATTATATTGTTTATTTTTTGCCATTATTTCTCATCCTTAGCAGCGAGGAGGGGCTACTGTGGTTAGAAGCACTTTCAACACCGGGTTCTTTTCGTTTTGGCATTATCTGTTGTTAGCCATTAAAGAAAGGCGATTTGCGAAACGCGTTTCCAAGTCTCTGTTGAAATCGTATTCAACGGTCAGTGTCGAGAAACTTGACCTGTCAGGTAAGGCGCTTTACCGGGAAGTCCTCTTGCATACTCAACAAATCGATCCATCGCGTGTAGACCAGATTTTACAGCAGGCTGAGGAAAGCATGGACGATTGGACTGCCCCCGGCAGGAGCAGGTTCGGATTTCGAGAGGTCGTCCATTTCTTCGTTATGTTGCAACATCACGAGGCCGGTCATAAAGGGACTGTGGTTTCTTTCGGAGAAATCGTTGACGCGTTGATTCCTGCCCATCTTTAACACAGATTTGCAGACGACAAATCATGCACGAGTTCAGCACGACCGGCGGTACACTAAGCGGTAATGGTTATACCGGAAGTCCTAAGATCGGCCCAGATCGAAATCGAAGCGGAAGATGACCAGAGGTGGCATGAAAGACACGGTCCTGGTACTGGGTGATCTGTTTAATGTACTTCCCGATTCAATTGTTGTTGTGGATGGCGCGGGCCTTATCGTATTTGTCAATGTCGCGTTAAGCGGGTTTCTGGGGTACAAAGCGGACGAACTCATAGGCCAACCTCTTAATTGTCTCATCCCCGAGAGTTATCGGAAGGCGCATAAATCTCATTTCGCGAGATTTTATGATCGTGGTAGACCCACTTCTATGGGGGCGAGACCTTTACTTAGCGCGCTTCATAAATCAGGCCGGGAGGCGCCGGTTTCCATTTCCATTGCGAACCTTGATCTTGATGGCAGGCGTTACTCGGTTGCGGTGATGCGCGATGGCGGTGAAATACATTCAGAAATAACCCAGGCTACGGTCCAGGCCGAGACCGACTTATTGACAGGAATCGGTAATCGCTTGCGGTTGTCGCGTGCCATACAGGCGGCACTGGAAGCATCGAGTCCATTTGGTCTACTATTTCTTGACTTGAAAAAATTCAAGCCCTTCAATGATAACCATGGGCACGAGGTTGGCGATAAGGTACTACAAATTGTCGCTGGACGCCTGCGGGCGCAAATTCGATCCGAAGATTTAGCGGCCCGACTCGGCGGCGACGAATTTGTGGTAATGCTCGATGGGCTAGTCGATATCGATTTGTTGGAGCAACGCGCGGCGAAGATCGCTAGAAGCCTGAGCAGGCCTTTCCACATCGGCGACCTGTCAGGCGCGATTGGTGTCAATATTGGCGGTGCGATGTACCCACGGGATAGTGAAACCGAAGATGGATTATTGAAGCTGGCTGACCAGAACATGTACTGGGCCAAGCAGGCCGATGTTGATTACCATGTTGGGAAGAAGGGGTAGTGATCCGAGAGGAGAGCGCCAAGAGACATACATCATAGTAATTGATCTAGATCAGCTAAAATCGTTAAAACACTATATATAGTGATCGGTCCGGCACAAAAGCACAATATGTCGTTTTAACTACATCAACCATAACGGATAAAAAAATGACCCAGGGCATAGTAAACGATGTCTTATCCTTACCTCGACGAATCATCAAGCGAGACGGTACCGAGGTTAAGTTTGAGCAAAAACATATCGAACAGGCACTGATTAAGGCGGGTGAAGCCACACAGGAATTTGATTTTTCGGAAGCCTGTCTTTTAACCCAACAGGTCATAAAGGTTTTATGCCATCGTTTTGCCAACCAACAAATCCCGGATGTCGAGGCAGTTCAGGATATTGTTGAGCAAGTCCTGATTTCAACGGACCATGTCAAAACCGCTCGGGCTTATATCGTTTATCGAGAACAGCATCATCGCTTGAGACACGATAAGCGAACCCTGGTGGATGTTTCTTCATCGGTCAATGAATACCTGGACCGATCGGACTGGCGGGTGCAGGCCAATGCTAATCAAGGTTACTCGCTTGGAGGGCTGATCCTAAATACTTCCGGAAAAATGATCGCCAATTACTGGCTTAATCATGTTTATCCCTGCGAAATTGGCGATGCGCACCGTAACGGTGATATTCATATCCATGATCTCGATATGCTGGCTGGTTATTGTGCTGGCTGGTCACTACGCACGCTATTAAATGAAGGTTTAAATGGAGTCGAGAGCAGGGTCGAGGCTGGACCGCCCCGGCACATGTCTTCTGCTGTAGGCCAGATTGTGAATTTTCTCGGTACCTTACAGAACGAATGGGCAGGAGCTCAGGCCTTTAGTTCATTTGATACCTATATGGCAGCCTTTGTGCGCAAAGACGGACTGAGCTATGCGCAGGTTCGTCAGTATATCCAGGAATTGATTTATAACCTCAACGTGCCTTCAAGGTGGGGGACACAGACGCCTTTTACCAATCTGACATTTGACTGGGTTTGCCCTGAAGATCTGCAGCAACAGGTTCCACTCATTGCAGGTGAAGAACAGGCCTTTACCTATGGCGAACTACAACGCGAAATGGATATGATCAATCGCGCCTATATTGAAGTGATGACCGAGGGTGATGCCAAGGGCCGCGTATTTACCTTCCCTATCCCAACCTACAATATTACCGAAGATTTTATCTGGGATTCCGAAAATGCAGATCTGTTATTCAAGATGACAGCCAAGTATGGGCTTCCCTATTTTCAGAATTTTTTAAATTCTGAATTGAAACCGAACATGATCCGCTCGATGTGTTGTCGATTGCAACTGGATTTACGCGAGCTATTGAAGCGAGGTAACGGACTGTTCGGTTCGGCCGAGCAAACCGGTTCGGTAGGTGTGGTAACGATAAATTGCGCACGCCTAGGCTATCTGTGTAAAGGCAATGAAGCAGCGCTTTTAGCTGCGTTGGACCAGTTGCTGGTACAGGCCAGGAACAGCCTCGAGATCAAACGTAAAGTGATTCAGCGACATATGGATGCCGGGTTGTTTCCCTATACGAAACGCTACCTAGGGACATTGCGTAACCACTTTTCCACGATAGGTGTAAACGGCATCAATGAAATGATTCGTAATTTTTCGCTCGACCAAGAGGACATCACCACCGAGGCGGGACGAGATATGGCAATTCGGTTCCTCGATCATATTCGGGCGCGCATGATTGAGTTTCAGGCGGAAACCGGCCATATGTATAACCTGGAGGCGACTCCAGCCGAGGGGACCACCTATCGACTGGCGCGCGAGGATCTTAAAATGTTTCCCGATATTCTGCAGGCGGGAACAGCTGCAAAACCTTATTACACAAACTCGTCGCAGCTACCGGTCGGCTATACCAGCGATCCGTTCGAGGCCCTGCAGATGCAGGATGAACTGCAAAAGAAATATACCGGGGGGACAGTGCTGCATTTGTATATGAGCGAACGGATTTCCAGCGTCGAGGCCTGTAAGAAACTGGTTCAGCGATCACTGGGTAACTTTCATCTGCCGTACATTACGGTGACACCGACTTTTTCAATTTGCCCAAATCACGGCTACCTGAGTGGCGAGCATGAATTTTGTCCGCGTTGCGATGACGAATTGATCGCGGCAAGGCAGCTTGAATTAAATCAACAAGAGGAAGTAAGCAATGACACAAAAAGCGTCCATTAGGCTAAAGGATGAAGACAGAACACGTTGTGAGATCTGGACTCGGGTCATGGGCTACCATCGACCGGTGAGTTCTTTCAATCCTGGAAAACAAGCCGAACATGGTCAGCGTAAATTCTTCCAGGAAAAAAAGTAACGCTAACGACCCGATTGTCGTTGGTGGAGTAACACCGTTTACGACCATTGATTATCCGGGCCAGCTTGCCGCGGTTCTGTTTTTGCAGGGATGCCCCTGGCGCTGCCATTATTGCCACAACAGTGAACTGATACATCGACAAGCTACGCCTCGAATTCCGTGGTCATCGGTCTTGGATTTTCTGGAACAGCGTAAAACTTTGATCGACGCGGTTGTTTTCAGTGGCGGCGAACCAACCCTGCAATCGGGTCTTGCTATGGCCGCTCGGCAAGTGAGAGACATGGGTTTCAAAATAGGCCTGCACACCGCAGGGATCTATCCCGACCGATTGGAAAAGTCTTTGCCTTTGATCGACTGGGTCGGTCTGGATATTAAGGCATCGGTTAAAAACTATCCGAATGTTACAGGCGTTAAACAGTCCGGGGAACGCGCGTGGAGAAGTGCGCGATTAATTGTTGAATCAGGTCTGGATTATGAAGTCAGGACGACAATTCACCCTCGACTTATTGACCGGGGCAGGCTGTTTAATCTGGTTGATGAACTGGTTGGTCTTCGGGTTGAGAATTACACGATTCAGGAATGCGTTCCAGCTCAATGCGTTAGTCCTGGGTTTCGTGTCACCGAGCAATTTCCTCTCGATGAAATGGATGTTCAGAGAATTAAGCAAAGCTTTACCAACTTTGAGCTGCGCATGGCCAGTTAAACAGGTTAGAATAATTTAATTCCTGACTCCCTTGCTAGTCGAAAAATTCTCAAATATTAGAAACTCAAGTCAACTCAGCCGGCACCAAGTTTAAGAGAAATTTATATCTGTTATTGCTATCCTTTTCGTTGAAAAGATATCCCAGCCATTCTGATTTAAATCAAATTTGGATGATCAATTCAAAAACCGACCGCGACCATCGTTAGGAACACAGGATGAGCATGTCATCACCATTGCGCCAGTTTATGATTGTCAGCGTCGTCGGCATGACGGTCACGTTGTTAGCGCTGCTTTATTTTCATAATGAATTAAGTCAGGAGTACTTGCGCGAACATCTGGATTCGCACAACAAGAATCTTTCGATCGTATTGCGTAACTCCCTGCTCGCAGAAGGACTCGAAGAGGAACTCGTCGAGTCCAGTAGCGCACTATCGGATTCATTGCGCGCCAATATCGAATATAACCTGGAGCAGCAATTGCGCTGGGTTCCGGTGGTGAAAGTTAAAATCTATAGCCAGGATTCAGTCGTCCTCTATTCCACTAACAGTCATGAAATAGGTGCCGACGCCAAACAGAATCAAGGCGTGCAAAGCGCGCTCGCAGGCACACCGGTTTCTGGCCAGGTCCATCCCAATCATTTGAACGAGTTCGATAATGTCATCGAAGTGCTGGACCTGCACCAGCAATACATCCCAATCAAGTCGCGAGAGGCAGGTGACGTGATCGGTGTATTCGAAACTTATCTAAATATATATGAAGTGGTTAGAGAAGTTAAAGCCAGGCAGCGAGTCGTTTTCTGGCTAATAGGTGGAATACTGGCCGCATTCTACGTCGCCCTGGCATTCACGTTTCTCGCAACTCATCGCTTGCTGCGTCGTGAGACGCACCAGCGTGAGGCTTATCTCAAAGAGCTTCATGAAGTGCACGCAGACCTCGAGCAACGCGTCGAACAACGCACCGCAGAGCTAAATCATACAAGAAATTTTCTGCAGTCGGTAATCGATGGTATTGCGGATCCGTTACTGGTTATCAGACCTGATTTCACAATAGCATTGATGAATCGCCAGGCAAAAAATCTGATCCCGCCAGGCCAGGATGAGAAAAATCACAGGTATTGTTACCAGTTATCACACCGGCTGGATGCGCCCTGTACAGAACCTGATCACCCCTGTTCATTTGCGGAGGTCATGGAGAAAGGATGCGCTGCAAGGGTCAGACATAGCCATTACGATGCAGATGGTAATCCTGTAGTCTTGGAGCTGATAACCTCACCGCTGTATTCGGAAGACGGAAGATTCGAAGGAGTGATCGAAGTGGAGCACGATGTTACCAAGATCGTGGAGATGCAAGATGTTCTGTTTAAAAACGAGGCGCATTTACAAGCAATCATGGACCATGTGCCCGATGCAATTCTGACCTGTGATTCCGAATACACGATTCAAAGCACCAACCAATCTGCACGAGTTCTTTTTAACGCCGGGGAGTCTGATCTGACCGGGAAAAATCTGCAGGAATTATTTTCTGCTGATTCAGCAGCCAATGAATTCATGTCAGAAATTGCGACCCATCAACAATGTGTTTTTAAGCGCATCGACGGCACTGAATTTCCATCAGAACTCTGGGTCGGGCCGCTCGAAAAGTCCAACGGGGACAGCAATTATATAGTAGTTGTGCATGACATCACTGGGCGCCTGCAAGCTCAGCGTGAACTTGAGACTACCCGGCAACAGTTTTTTCATCAGGATAAAATGGCAGCTATCGGTCAACTGGCTGCTGGCATACTACATGAGGTGGGCAATCCAATTGCGGCAATCGCGGGAGCTGTCTCCGAGGTACAAGGTTCGTATACCAGTACCGATAAAGACGATGGCCTAAGCAGTAATATCGATCTGATCAACGAGCAAATTCTCAGACTTGGGAAAATTACCCGGGAGATTGCCGATTTCTCATCGCCGAAGCCTCGTGAGCGCGAATTGCTGGATCTCAACGGACTGTTACGTAGTACTGCCGGTCTCCTGTCCTATGATCGCCGTTTCAGTTCAATAGGCGTACAGCTGCAATTGGATAAGAATCTTCCGGCCATTGTCGGCGTGGCCGATCAACTGACCCAGGTGTTCATGAATCTACTGATTAATGCCATGGATGCCTGTGCGACCATCGACCTGGAAGAGGACTGTATTGTCATTAAAAGCGAACTCGAAGGAGATCGAGTTCATGTCTGTGTCCAGGATTATGGCCCCGGCATGTCAAAAGAGGTTCTTGGGCATGTTATGGAGTTGTTTTTTACCACCAAACCGGTGGGCAAAGGCAGTGGCCTCGGTCTTTCGCTTTGCGATACGATTGTGCGCGAACATGGAGGTGAGATGGCTATCGAAAGCGAGGAGGGGAAGGGTACGCAGGTACACGTTATTTTGCCTATCGACGTCGGTATACAGGAGCAAGCAGGTACTAAAAACACATGCGCTAGATAAAGATCATTCGTAGTTGGCACGCTAAATGCTGCATCTACCTGATTATCAGGCCAAAAAACCGGCAGGGAGTTGGATTTCTGTATTTATTTATAAGTCAGTGCAAACTTAACTTCGGTTATCTATTGTCACAGGCCATAACCGGCTGGTTTGTGTCATGAAAAGGACGATCATGCCAGTGATTATCGGAATACTTGTATCTTCGCTTGGGCCAATATGGCTGGAGGCTGCTACCGCCAATGAGAGCACAACGCTACCGGCGAGTGAGCACCCCCTGACAACCTATGAACGATTCCTGCCGTTGGCGGTTGCAGGCGATCCTACCATCCAGCATTTCCTCGGATACATGTTTTTTTACGGTGAGGGTGTAGAGCTTAACTACGAAGAGGCACACTACTGGTTTCACCAGGCTGCTGAAGAGGGTGATTCGAGATCGCAGCGCAACCTCGGAATTTTTCATGCACGTGCCATCGCGCGCATTCCCGAAAAATTCTATGATCCCGGCGAGGCGAATCTGTGGTTTAGTCTGACCGCGGCAAACCCTGAAAACCCGGAAATTTCACCGCTGGCTGCGCAATTATACGATAAGTTTCTGGCTTCGAGCGCTGAAAGAGTGAAATTAGCGGCTGACGGGAACCGGCTCGGTGAAATCGTTTACCAGGGTTCCTGCGCGGGCTGCCACGGATTTAATGGACATGCGGCTTATCCCGATGCCCCTTCCTTTGCGCGTGGAGATAGCCTTTCGCAAAGTAATCGTGCGCTGGTTGACAGCATCCTCCATGGGCGCGGCAAGATGCCCCCCTGGGGTGATACTTTGTCGACGGAAGCAGCTTATAAAGTAGTTTCTTACATCCGCAAGGCCTATACCCAGGGCGCAATGCAAGAAGTACCGAAAACACAGCCGGTCGCGAGCCCCGATAAGGACCATATAGCCCTGGGCGAAAAAATTTATCTACAGTTTTGCGGCGGTTGTCACGGATTCAACGGCATTGCCTGGTATGTTAATTCGCCCTCGTTTGCGTTGCGTGAGCGAATGGACAAGACCGATGCAGAGTTGAAATTCAGCATTAAAAACGGGCGCGGCGTGATGCCTTCATGGGAGTATATGCTGAAATCCGATCAGATCGATGCGCTGGTACAATTCATACGCACGCTTTCACAGACCTACGAAAGCGGAATTATCGGAGAACTACGTCGGCCCGAGCAATTTCTGCGCTTTCGTCCCAAAAGCGAAATCGGTTCCAACTGGACCGGTGACGACATCCGTTAGCTGGTTAGCGTGATGCCATTCAAGGCTGTGTCTTTGCAGCGGGGAAAGTACTAGGCTGATAAAACAGTTACAAATTGATACCGATGCTAAACGAAACCACCTTTTTATATATCGCCTGTATTTGTTATGGCCTGAGCTTTGTAATCACCTATTTAGGTCGGCTGCAGTTTCCATTTCGGAGCCTGCTTTTCTTCAGCTTTACAGGATTGGTTGCTCATAGCATAAGCCTGGCGTTGAGATGGGATCGGGTAGGGCACGGACCATTTATAAATTTGTATGAAATCCTGAGCAGCAATCTGTGGAGCCTTTTGCTGGCTTATTTATTATTCCTGATCTGGGCCCGGGAACACCGCCCCGCCGGGCGGTACATCGTTCCGCTACTGGCATTGCTGATGTTTTGGCTGCTGATCAGCGAACCCCGGGATACCTATTTACCCCCCACCTACAATACGCTCTGGTTATATTTTCACGTGGTCTCTGGCAAGTTTTTCCTCGGTTTGCTGATGCTGGCGACCGGGGTCGCGATTCTCGAAATGACGCGTGCGAAATCCACAAAAGGGCCCGGGGTCAACCTGGCCAGCACGTCGTTGAGCTATCGCCTGCTGGCGTTTGCGTTTTGTTTTGAGTCCTTGATGCTGATGTTCGGCGCGATCTGGGCGCAGGATGCCTGGGGTCGTTACTGGGCCTGGGATCCGCTCGAAACCTGGGCATTTCTGACCTGGATGAGCGTGATATTTGTGCTGCACTGGCGCTTGAACTACTCCCGACAGGGAATTTACGCCGCGCTGGTTGTGGGCTGTTTTACGCTTGCCTTTTTAACCTTCTTCGGTGTGCCACTGATATCGACCGCACCGCACAAGGGAATGATCTGATGGCTGGTTCCGCGAGCAGAAAACACGCCTCCGCGAAAAGTCGGTATCTTCTGGTGGCCCTGTTGCTGGCGGCCGCGGTGTTTTTATTCGGCTGGGCCCTGAATCACTGGATCACCGATTCGGAGCTGACAGGAGTACCGACCAGCACCATCGAAATGAACAGTGATGAAAAATTGCCGAGGTTGTTTAGCGCTGCCGTGGGGCATATGCAGCAGGGCCGCTATCAGCAGGCCCTCGATATGTGGCATAAGGCCCTGTTACTGGCGCCCGATCTCCCGGAGATCAAGGTTAATATGGGTTTTTCGCTGTATGAGCTGGGCGAGTACGCGACCGCACGCGATGCTTTCATCAACGCAATGGAACAAAATGCCTATCAGGCAAATGCTTATTACGGGCTCGCCATCGCCAGCGAGAAACTGGGCGATCTGGAGGGTGCCCTCGGCGCGATGCGCAGTTACATCCATCTGGCTGCAGCTGGCGATGACGACAGGTTCATACGGCGCGCGCGTGCGGCACTTTGGGAATGGGAAACCCAGTTGACGGAGCGTGCCATCACTCCGGTTCTGGAAAAGGCTGAAACGCAGCCAGCCGATCAATAAACAAGCTGGCAGACGGACGCCAGCAGCGCAGGAGGTGACCTGCGTTATCTTTGCAGCCGTGTTACCCCGCCGAAGCTGCCTACCCAGAGTAACTCGTTCTGCTGGGTCGCCATCGAAAACACGGTGTTTGAAAACAGACCCTCGTGCGTCGTCAGGTAATTGTCGAAGCGACCCTGGTTAAACTGGACCAGGCCATTACTGGTGCCGACCCATAAAATTCCCTGCTGGTCCTGGTGCAGCATGAAGACGTGATTTGAGGGCAATCCATCCCGCACCGTGTAGTTAACGTATTTCTCGCCATCGAAGCGCGCCAGGCCCCCGCCCCAGGTGCCGACCCAGACGATGCCATCGTTATCGACTTCCAGCGCGACGATGTAATTTGGGTTATAGGCGGTATCGACTTGCTGCAGCCCCATCTCCAGTTTTTGTCTGGCGTGATGGCTCGACATGGTGGCCGGGTCGGTGCCGAAGGTATTGTCGGCCTTTACCAGTTCATAGACGGCGCCCTGCCCATCCTGGTGATTCCAGTTGTCCCAGCGATTGTCCTGAAAGCGCGCCAGGCCGCCCTCGGTAGCCAGCCAGACTTCCCCGTTTTTGCCAAGCGCAAGTCCGTAAACCCAGTCGTTGGGCAGACCGCCGTTGGTATTTTCGACGGTATAGGTTTCCCAGGCATCGGGATCCGACAGACTTCCGTTTTTTACCCGGTTGGCGCCGGACCAGGTGGCGATCCATAGGTCGCCATCCGGCATTAGCAGCACGTCATAGACGAAAGCATCAGCGAGACCTTCGGGCACATTGAAAATGTCAAACTTATCTTTGGATTCGTCGTAGATTGCGAGGCCACCACCGTAGGTGCCGACCAGCATTTTGTCGTCGGTCCAGCGGCTGACGTGAAACACGCCGTTGGCGAGCAAGCCGTTGCGCACATCGAACAGGCGATAATCGTCAGTCTCGGTACCGTATCGAATGACACCGCCCGAAGTCCCCACCCAGACGACATCCTGCTCGGCGAATATCGACTTCACGTTACGGTTACCGATGCGAAAATGCGTGAATTTCGGGTTTTGCGCCGAATCGGTGGATTGCATCTCGCCTTGCCCGGCGGTCGCTTCTGCCGGTGTATTCACTTGTGGCTTTTCTGCCTCTAATGGGGAATTGTTGCGCGTGCCGTGGTTAAGCCCTGCCCAGTAGGCGCTTGCAAGCAGTGCGGCAATGATAACAATCGTGATTGCCAGTGTTTTGTTACTCATGCGAGACCTTTTTGGTTCATCGGATTAGTCGGTAGTTATTGATTTGGGGTTGCATTCAGTCCGAGACGAGTAACCCCGCCGAGGGTGCCAATCCAGATGTCGCCATCGGCTTCGAGCGCAATTGCATAGACGTCATTGTTGGGCAAGCCGTTGTGGACGTTCCAGCTATGCCAGGTTTTACCGTCGTAACGCGATAGCCCCTTGTTGGTGCCGAACCAGTAACTGCCGTCGGCAGCCTGCGCGATCGAGTAGACGATATTGCCAGCGAGTCCGTCCTTTTCCATGAGGTTGATCCAGCTACCGTTCCGATAGCGTGTCACGCCGCCGCCCCAGGTGCCGGCCCAGATAGTATCCTCGTGATCGGCGAGAATACTGAAGATATATCCAGGATTGTAGGTCGCCTTGCCATTGTTCAGGATACCCAGGTCATGACGGGAGCGGGTGCCCAGGCCGGTGTTGCGGCTAAACGGCAGGGCGTCAGGGTTTTCGCCCCCGAGACCATCCTCGTGGTTCCAGGAAGCCCAGCTGGTGCCGTCAAAACGGCTGACGCCACCCTCGGTGCCGAACCAGACTACACCCTTGCTATCGACGCTGATGCCATAGACCCATTCGTTGATCAATTCCTTGACATAGGTTTTGAATTCGCCGGTTTCGCGATTGAGGTAATTGGCACCGGCCCAGGTTCCGATCCACAGGCCGTCATCGTTAGCGTTGGCAAAGGTGTAGATCCAGTAATCGGCAAGGCCATGCATCGGGAAGTAGGTTTTCCAGTCGCCGTTTTTGTAGCGAGACATGCCGCCAGCATTGGTGCCGAACCATTTATAACCCTCGCGATCGATGCCAATACCGAATACGTACTCATTCGCCAGACCATGATCGCGAGTAAATGTATTCACCAGCGCATGATTGTCGAGGTCTATCTCGTTAACTCCGAGCGAGGTGCCGACCCAAAGATGATTGGTATCAGTCTCGATCGCGAGTGAGCGCACATATACCGATGGCCCGACATTGAAAACATCCAGTACCTGGGGTAACGCCGGTTCGACCTGACTGCTCGTCGGCTCGGCCGTTGTGGCTGACCCCGACTGATTGCCGGTAGATTCATCGGAGCATGCTGTGATCGTGATGAGTATCAGGCCCAGGGCTCCCGCACGCAGCAGAGCCATCAGAAAAAGGTCCTGATATAGGCAATAACGTCCAGGATTTGCT
>Ga0265303_10000273_pt1 | contig 28070 bp, 26 predicted proteins | sample Helome_2_FD_192494 | JGI IMG/M metagenome (GOLD analysis project Ga0265303, IMG submission 192494) | Marine sediment microbial communities from subtidal zone of North Sea - Hel_20160317 (Illumina Assembly) | ecosystem: Environmental > Aquatic > Marine > Subtidal zone > Sediment ... | reverse complement strand
AACACAGAGAAAATAAATATCTGCTCCGTTAAGGCGCAGATTATATCCTCAGGGAACGTTGCAGTCGGATTGTTATCAGGAACTATAAATATGATTGTCATTCCCGCGCGATGTACAGGGATGTACATCGCGCGGGAATGACAAAATGATTTTTACACTCGGGAAAACGCCCTGTTTCCTGAATGATTTTCTCTGTGTCCTCTGTGTCCTCTGTGGTCTCTGTGGCAAATGTTTTTCTTGCTTTGCGCCTTGGCGGCTTTGCGCAATATTTTTGTCGCACCTGCAATCGCTTCAATTTGTCAGCGCATATGGGATGATTGATTCCTGAACCATGCAGGCTTCCTCTGACACCATTGCAGCGATCGCCACGCCGCCCGGCCAGGGCGGTGTCGGAATTGTGCGTGTGTCCGGTCCGGGCGTTCCGGCAATCGCTCAACAGCTGTTCGATCGTGTACCGGTTGAACGCCGGGCGGAACTGCACGGCTTCCGCGATGCGGATGATGAACTGATCGACAGCGGTCTGGTGCTGTACTTTGCCGCACCGGCATCGTTTACCGGCGAGGATGTGCTCGAGTTGCATGGCCACGGCGGCCCGGTGGTGCTGGACCTGTTGCTGGCACGTGTCCTGTCACTCGGTGCCCGCCCTGCCCGTCCCGGTGAATTTTCCGAACGCGCCTTCCTCAACGGCAAGCTCGACCTGGCGCAGGCCGAGGCCATTGCCGACCTGATCGCCAGCGGGACCGCGACGGCCGCGCGTGCCGCGACACGTTCACTGCAGGGCGTGTTTTCCGCGCAGGTGCATGCGCTGGTCGAGCAGTTGACCCAATTGCGCATGGTTATCGAGGCCGCCATGGACTTCCCCGACGAGGAGATCGATTTCCTGTCGGATGCCAGTGTCACGCGCCGGCTCGATGAACTTGCCGGCGCGAACGAGACCTTGCTGGCTGGCGCCCGCCAGGGCTGCCTGCTGCGGGACGGCCTGACCCTGGTCATTGCCGGGCGCCCGAATGCGGGGAAGTCCAGCCTGATGAATGCCCTGGTCGGCCGCGAGATGGCGATCGTGACAGATGTCCCCGGCACCACCCGTGACATGCTGCGCGAACAGGTACAGCTGAACGGGTTGCCGCTGCACCTGATCGACACGGCCGGGCTGCATGACAGTGCCGACCCGGTGGAACAGGCGGGCATGGAACGGACCCGCAGTGCCCTGGCACAGGCCGACCATGTCCTGCTGGTGATTGATGACACGCTCGGGTTCACTGCGGACGATGCAGGCATCCTTGCAGAGTTGCCGGCCGGGCTGCCCTGCTCGCGGATCTACAACAAGGTCGACCTGACCCGGCGTGCGCCCGGGGTGATGACGAACGAAGCCAGACCGGCAGTCGCGGTGTCGGTGAAGACCGGGGCCGGCATGGACGCACTGGCCGCGCACCTCACGGCGGCCGTCGGCTACGCAGACCACAGCGAGGGGACCTTCACCGCCCGCCGCCGCCACCTCGATGCGCTGGAACGTGCGCTCGCACACCTCCACACCGGCCGGCAACAACTCGAGGCCGCGCACTCCGGCGAACTGCTGGCCGAAGAGCTGCGCCTGGCACAGGCCGTCCTCGGCGAGATCACCGGTGAGTTCGGCAGCGACGATCTGCTGGGTCGGATCTTCAGCGACTTCTGCATCGGTAAATAGTCCGGCACAGCCCGGCAGGCTTATAATAGGCAACACCCCAATATTTGTGTATGCTTGCGGCAACCGGCAGGGTGGACTGGCGCTATTCAGTCATTAACTTAATCAAACCTAAAATATATAGTACGCACCATATAATTAATGCATATAAATAACAATAACTTAAAGTCAATTGCGCCATTTCGGGACCAGGATTTTCGCGATCCGGGCGCAAAAATGGGCCTCATCGCCTGAAAACCCCGCAAAATTAATGTGTTTAACCGGTAAATCGGCCTGGTTACCCATAACGATCGCAAGCCCCTTACAGACATGAAAAATTTATATTAATGTAGGCAATATTATTGGGGTATACTATGCAAATGACCGAAACAGCTCGACCCTCGCTGCGCGAGCGAAAGTTTGCCCGTACCCGCCTGGCCCTGGCGGAGGCCGTCACCCTGCACCTCGAAATGGCACCCTTTGAAAACCTGTCGGTGAAGGCCCTGTGCGAGCGGGTGCAGATTTCCGAGGCCACCTTCTTCAATTATTTCCCGAGAAAGGAAGACCTGATCGTCTACCTGGACCGGCTGTGGACGCTGGAACTCAACTGGTATGGCCGGCAGGCGGCCGGGCAGCAAACCGGCCTGCCCGTGATCGAGGCCCTGTTTCGCTACACCTCTATCCAGATCCAGAAGAAGCCCGGGCTGATGGGAGAGATCATTGCGCACGAGGCGCGGATCCGATCGCGGGAAGCCGGTCCGGAGATCACCCAGGCCGAACGCATGATCGCGTTTGCCGATCTCGAGGACATCGATTCCCTGCCGGATGACTCGCTCGAGAACCTGTTGCGTTCGTCACTGGAGGCGGCCATCAAACAGGGCGACCTGCCGGAGAACACGGCCATCGCGGCGGCCATGGTGGGTCTGGTATCGATCTTCTACGGGGTGCCGCTGGCCATGCAGTATGCCAACCCGGCCGCGATCGGTGCCATGTATCGCCAGCAGCTGGCACTGCTGTGGGCAGGTCTGCGTGCAGTGGTCGAGAAGTAGTGCGCCCGGCCCCGGGAACGGGCGTCAGGTATTGTGATTGCCGCGTGCCTTGTCGAGGGACTCATGCCAGGCGCGCACAAAGTGCGGCCACCAGGAGGGTTGATGCAGCTGGTCGAGCGCCGCATGGCAGTGGCGCGCGGCGCGCAGCGTCCGGGTATGCAGGCGCCTGGCATGGTCCCGGAGGAGCTGCTTCAGGGGCGGGCGGGCGAGCATTTCCAGCAGGGTGTGTTCACGTTGCTTGGCCGCCCACAGTTCATTGTTAACACTGCGCTCCAGCAATTTCATGCGCTGCCTGAGCTGTTGCAGCTCCATGACCGGCAGCGGGCTGCCTTCCACGCGCGCCCGCTCGCGCATGCGACGTTCCAGTACCTGCACGCGTTGCTGCAGCTGCTCGATGTCGATCGGCTGGCGGCGAAGCGTTTGCTGCATGGCATACTTGCCGCTGGCAGGAAACACCTTGCGGGCAGGGGTTTTGGCCGCGTCAGGGCGCTTGAGCGGGGCGGCCCCGTCAGCCGGTTTATGAGCCGGTTTCCTGGTCAGTGTCGCTGCCTGCGGGTTGCTCCCGTCGTTGACGTTTTCGAACTCAAGCAGCCTCATCCTTCATGCCTTATGTGGTGTACTTTCGGGCAGTCTAACAGAACATATTCTATATTAGAGAAATTATTGTCTTTGTATGCGCGGTGCTCAGGCCGACTGCGGCATTGCCGCCGATTCAGACACGGGCGTAGAATTCCTGATAATTTTTTAAGGGCACATTCATCATGACTGCGCATGACAGGCAATATGACGTGATTGTCGTCGGGGGTGGCCATGCCGGGACCGAGGCCGCGCTGGCGGCGGCGCGCCTGGGCGCACGTACCCTGTTGCTGACCCATAACCTCGACACGCTCGGACAGATGAGCTGCAATCCGGCAATCGGCGGCATCGGCAAGAGCCACCTGGTACGGGAAATCGATGCCCTCGGCGGGGTGATGGCGCAGGCCGCCGACCGTGCCGGTATCCAGTTCCGCGTACTCAACGCCAGCAAGGGTCCGGCGGTGCGCGCCACGCGCGTGCAGGCCGATCGCGTGCTCTACCGCCGTGCCATACGCACTGCACTGGAGGCACAACCCGGGCTGCAACTGTTCCAGCAGGCGGTGGACGACCTGCTGATGGAGCAGGGACGGGTCACGGGCGTGGTGACGGCCAGCGGCCTGCGTTTTCAGGCCCGGGCGGTGGTGCTGACCGTAGGCACCTTCCTTGGCGGACGCATCCATGTCGGACCGGTGAATCATGCCGGTGGCCGTGCCGGTGATCCGCCGGCCAATGCACTGGCCAGCCGCCTGCGCGACATGGACCTGCGCGTGGCGCGCCTGAAGACCGGGACACCGCCGCGGATCGACGGGCGCACCATCGATTATTCACGGCTTGCCGAACAGGCCGGCGACACGCCGTTGCCGGTCATGTCGTTTCTCGGCCACGTGGACCAGCATCCGCGCCAGGTCAGTTGCCACCTGACGCATACCAATGCGCATACCCATGACATCATTCGCGCGGGGCTGGCGGATTCGCCGATGTACAGCGGTGCAATCGAAGGCGCAGGTCCGCGTTACTGCCCGTCGATCGAGGACAAAGTGGTGCGTTTTGCCGACAAGCCGTCGCACCAGATATTCATCGAGCCGGAGGGCCTGGATACGCGCGAGGTCTATCCGAACGGCATCTCGACCAGTCTGTCGTTTGACGTGCAGTGCGCGCTGGTGCAGTCCATCACCGGTTTCGAACAGGCGCAGATCATGCGCCCGGGCTACGCCATCGAATACGATTATTTCGATCCGCGCGATCTGCGGCATTCTCTCGAGACGCAGCGCATCGCCGGCCTGTTTTTCGCCGGACAGATCAACGGTACCACCGGCTACGAAGAGGCCGCGGCGCAGGGACTGCTGGCCGGCCTGAATGCCGCGCGCCAGTGCCGGGATGCGGCACCCTGGACGCCGCGACGCGACGAGGCCTACCTCGGTGTGCTGGTCGACGACCTGGTCACGCGCGGCACCAGCGAGCCTTACCGCATGTTTACCAGCCGGGCGGAATACCGGCTGTTGCTGCGCCAGGACAACGCAGACCTGCGGCTGACGCCGGCCGGTCACGCGCTGGGCCTGGTCGATGAGCGACGCTGGCAGGCATTCAGTGTGCGTCGCGAGGCCATCGAGCAGGAACAGCGGCGCCTGCAGTCACACCGGGTGCGGCCCGCAACAGCGGCGGGCGAGGCCCTGTCAGCACTGCTCGACAAGCCATTGTCACGCGAGCAGCGTGCCAGTGAATTGCTGCGTCGTCCGGAGATCGATTACCGCTCACTGATGGCAATCGAGGGTATCGGGCCCGGTGTCACGGCGACGGACGTCGCCGAGCAGGTAGAGATACAGGCGAAGTACGCCGGCTACCTGGAGCGGCAGCAGGCGGAGATCGAACGCCAGCAGCATTATCGCGAACAACCATTGCCGGTGAATTTCGATTACAATGCGGTCACGGGGCTGTCCGGCGAGGCATGCGAGAAACTGCAGGATGTTCAACCGCAGACCATTGGCCAGGCGGCGCGCATACCGGGCATCACGCCGGCCGCCGTCTCGCTGTTACTGGTACACATGAAGAAACACAGGTATTCCAGACGGAGCGCGTGATACAGTACGTTCGACAATGACAGCCAATGTATACCGGACTATATAACCGCAAGCGCAAGGGTCGAAAAAGCAGTTTTGTCGATCCGGGCGAATTGCTGGAAGACGGCATACTCGAGCTCGGCCTGGAAGAACGCCTCGGCGGGGATGACCTGCTGATGGCTTACGTGACCGAGCTGATGAACTGGAACCGGGTCTATAACCTGACCTCGGTGCGCAAGCCCACCGATATCATTACCCGCCATATTCTCGACAGCCTGTCGATCCTGGACTACCTGCACGGCAACCGCATCCTCGATATCGGCACCGGTGCCGGCCTGCCGGGTATCCCGCTGGCGATTGCCTGTCCGGAGCGCGAGTTCGTGCTGCTGGACAGCAGCAGCAAGAAACTGCGCTTCGTCCAGCAGACGCTGGGTATCCTCAAGCTGGATAACGTCACGCTGAAAAATTCCCGCGTGGATGAATACCGGGCGGACAGTCCGTTCGATACCATCGTATGCCGTGCGTTTTCCGACCTGCCGGACTTCTATCGCTTCGCCGCACGCCTGTGCAACACCGGCGGACGCATGCTGGCGATGAAGGGTGTATACCCGATGACGGAAGTCGAAAGCCTGGAAGACAAGTCGGTCATCTCCGATGTCGTTTCGCTGAAGGTGCCCGGCCTGGATGCAGAGCGCCATCTGGTGATCATGCAGCCGCCAGTCAACGGCAGTGACGTAGAGCGCGCAGAGTGAGCGGGGCTTGACCGGCATGGGCAGGATAATCGCGGTAACCAACCAGAAAGGCGGCGTCGGCAAAACGACGACCAGCGTCAACCTCGCGGCCTCGCTGGCGGAGACCGGACGCCGTGTCCTGCTGGTCGACCTGGATGCCCAGGGCAACGCCACCATGGGCAGCGGCGTCAACAAGTACGAGGTCGCGCTGACCGGCTACGACCTGCTCATGGGGCATGTCGATATCCGCAGCGCTATCGTGAAGGCCGATGCTGCCGGCTACGACCTGTTGCCCGGCAACGCCGACCTGACTGCTGCCGAAGTCGAGTTGATGACCAGGGATGACCGCGAGCGCCGCCTGCGCGCGTCGCTGTCGTACATACAGAACGACTATGACCTGGTCATGATCGACTGCCCGCCGTCACTCAATATGCTGACGATCAATGCACTGGCTGCGGCCCATGGCGTGCTCATTCCTATCCAGTGCGAATACTATGCGCTCGAAGGCCTGTCGGCCCTGCTGGATACGGTCGAGCGGGTGCGTGCGGCGATCAACCCCGAACTGCGCATCGAGGGCCTGCTGCGCACCATGTATGACGCGCGCAACCGGCTTGCCGGCGAGGTGTCCGTGCAGCTGCATGAGCACTTCGGCAACAAGGTCTATCGCACCATCATTCCACGCAATGTACGGCTCGCCGAGGCGCCGAGTCACGGTTTGCCGGTGCTGCGCTATGACAAGAGTTCGCGCGGCGCGTCTGCCTACCTGGCGCTGGCCGGTGAATTCATCCGGCGCGAGGCCGAGGAGGCGCAACTGCGCGAACAGGAGCGGGCCGCGCACGGCGAACACGGCGCTACACAGACATCACATGCATAGTAAAAGCGGTCGGTACCCGTTTCTTGCGGCACACTTGTGTAAAAGAACTAACAGGGTTCCACCGCTTTTTTACCACGGGTGAGGCGGTAACGATATGGCAGCAAAGAAACGGGGATTGGGACGCGGCCTGGATGCCTTGCTGGGATCGACGGCAGGTTCGACCGGTGCGGAAACCGTTCCCGCCGCCGCCCCTGCGCTGAAGGCGGTGCCGGATGACGGCAAGGCGGTGACCGACGCGCAGCGGGTTGACGGTGCCCTGTGCAGTTTGCCGGTCGACATCATCCGGCGCGGAAAATATCAGCCGCGCATCGACATGCACAAGGAAACGCTGCAGGACCTGGCGGACTCGATCAGTGCACAGGGTGTGTTGCAGCCGATCGTGGTGCGTGCCGTCGGCGCAGGCAAGTACGAGATCATTGCCGGCGAGCGCCGCTGGCGTGCCGCGCAGCTGGCCGGTCTGCACGAGATACCGTCCATCGTCCGCGAGGTGGAGGACCGTGCCGCCATCGCCATCGCGTTGATCGAGAATATCCAGCGCGAGAACCTCAACCCGCTGGAAGAGGCCAGGGCGCTTGATCGACTGATCCGCGAATTCGAGCTGACCCACGAGCAGGCGGCCGCGGCCGTCGGCCGCTCGCGCGCCGCCGTCAGCAACCTGTTGCGCCTGCTGGAGCTGGAGGACAGCGTCAAGGATATGGTGGAACAGGGTGTGCTGGAGATGGGACACGCACGTGCCCTGCTGGCATTGAGTGGTACCCGCCAGGTCGAGGCGGCCCGTCAGGTGAAGGCCCGCGGACTGAGCGTGCGCGCGACCGAGGGACTGGTCCGGCAGCTGCAGCAACCACGCAAGGCCAGGCCAGCCACGGCGCCGAAGGATCCGGACATCCAGCGGCTCGAGTCGGACCTGGCCGACAGGCTCGGTGCCAGTGTGCTGATCCGTGCCGGGCGTAGCGGCAAGGGCAAGCTGGAGATCAGCTACAACAGCCTCGACGAGCTGGACGGTATCCTGGCGCACATCCGCTAACGGGCAGGCTACCTGGGGGCATTTACGGCAGAAAAATTATTTCTGCCGGATTTTCCTGTAACTTCATTGACCCCTCCCATAGAGCGTCTTTATAATTCCCCGTTGCCGCGTGGGTGGCCGGCGTGTTGCGGATCCTGTTGAAAAACCGATCCCCGCAGGCGGCAGTCTCACGTAACCTATTGAAAAAAGGCTGATATTCGTGTCCCTGGTGCGGAGCTTCCGCAAGCTGGCAGCGTTACAACTGGCACTGGTGATGGTCATCTCAGTCCTGTTTTATATGTGGAGCGGCACCGGTGCGGCGGTCTCGACCCTGTTTGGCGGCGGTATCGCGATGGTGAATGTTGCGCTGCTGCTGTGGCGACGGGAGGGGGCGGAGCGGGGCCGCGCTATGAGCGCCGGTGAAAGTATCCGCTTGCTGTATCGCAGCGCGCTGGAGCGCTTTTTCGCCGTGATTGCCCTGTTTGCGCTGGGTATGGGTGTCCTGAAACTCTACGCACCCGCGCTGCTGACAGGTTTTATCGTGGGCCAGGTGGCCCTGTTATTTACCGAAAACAAAGGAAAATCTGAACGCCATGGCGTCTGATACGCTGACAACTTCGGGATACATCAAGCACCACCTGACCAATCTCACCTATGGTCGCTTTCCGGAAGGTCATGAGCATGCCGGGCACTGGGGTTTTGCCCACAGTACGGAAGATGCCGCCTCGATGGGCTTCTGGGCCATCAACGTCGACAGCATGCTGTTCTCGGTTGGTCTGGGTGTGCTGTTCCTGTGGTTGTTCCGCAAGGCGGCCAAAACCGCCACGGCTGACACACCGCCCGGCTGGCAGAACTTTGTCGAGTGGATTGTCGAGTTCATCGATGAAAACGTGCGCGGTTCCTTCAGCGGCAAGAACCCGCTGGTCGCACCGCTGGCGCTGACGTTGTTCGTGTGGATCTTCCTGATGAACCTGATGGACCTGATCCCGGTTGACTGGATTCCCTGGGCGGCGACCCTGATGGGTGTCGGGCACCTCAAGGCCGTGTCATCGACCGATCCGAATGTCACCTTCGGCCTGGCGATTCCGGTGTTCATCCTGGTGCTCTACTACAGCGTGAAAATGAAGGGTCTGGGCGGTTTCCTCGGTGAACTGGCCTTCCACCCCTTCCCCAAGTGGATGGCGCCCGTCAACCTGATACTCGAGGGTGTGACGCTGATCGCACGGCCGCTCTCGCACTCGCTTCGTCTGTTCGGCAACATGTACGCCGGTGAAATGATTTTTATCCTGATCGCCCTGATGTACAGCGGCGGCATCGTCCTCGGTGCCTTCGGCGGCCTGCTGCAGCTGGGCTGGGCCATCTTCCACATCCTGATCATCACCCTGCAGGCGTTTATCTTTATGGTGCTGACGATTGTCTACCTCGACATGGCCTGTGCGAAGGACCACTGATTAACTTGTTTTGAACAGTACTTAACTCGGGAGAGAAAAATGGAAAACGCTTTGTTCTATATCGCCGGCGGCCTGATGATGGGTCTCGGTGCGCTGGGTGCAGCGGTCGGCATCGGTATTCTCGGCGGCCGTTTCCTGGAAGGCGCCGCGCGTCAGCCGGAGCTGATTCCGATGCTGCGTACGCAGTTCTTCATCGTCATGGGTCTGGTCGACGCCGTGCCGATGATCGCCGTCGGTATCGCCATGTACGTCATGTTCGCGGTGGCGGCGTAACCCGGGCGGACTGTTAACAACGGTATTTGCGGTACGAGGTGCAAGCATGAATTTCAACGCAACACTGATTGGCCAGAGCATCACGTTTATCGTCTTCGTGTGGTTCTGCATGAAGTTTATCTGGCCGCCGGTCATGAATGCGCTGGAGACACGCAAGAAGAAGATCGCCGACGGCCTGGCGGCAGGCGAGCGCGGCAAGCACGAGAAGGAGCTGGCCGAGGAGCGCGCCAAGGACATCCTGCGCGAGGCCAAGGAGCAGGCCGGTGAAATCATCAGCCGCGCCGACAAGCGTGCCGCGGAGATTGTTGACGATGCCAAAGGCGATGCGCGTGTCGAGGGCGATCGCCTGAAGACGGCCGCACAGGCCGAGATCGAGCAGGAGCTCAACCGCGTACGCGAGGAGCTGCGTGGCCAGGTGGTCTCGATTGCGCTGGCCGGTGCCGGCAAGGTGCTGGAACGCGAAATCGATGAGGCCGCGCACGGCGAACTGCTCAACAAACTGGCGGCGGAAATCTGATGGCTGAAGCGATCACCATCGCACGTCCCTACGCACAGGCCGCCTTCAATTTTGCCAGCGAGCAGGGCAAGCTGCAGGACTGGTCGGACACGCTGGGCCTGCTGGCCGCTGTGGCCGACGATGCCGACATGCGCGAGCTGGTGGAAAGCCCGCGCCTGACGGAAACACAGCTGGCCAACCTGTTTATCAACATTGGTGGCGATCGACTGGATGACAAGGCAGCCAATTTTATCCGTGTGCTGGCGGCCAATCGTCGCCTGGGGCTGCTGCCCGAGATCGCGGCCCTGTTTGAGATGCAGCGTAGCGAGGCGGAAGGTTCGGTGCAGGCCGAGCTGGTGTCGGCATTTCCCGCCACCGAGGCACAGCAGGCCGAGGTCATTGCCAGCCTGAGCCGGCGCCTCGGACGCGATGTCACCCTGGCCTGTACAACCGATGCCTCACTGCTGGGCGGCGCCATTGTGCGTGCCGGCGACCTGGTCATCGACGGTTCCGTGCGCGGCAAGCTGGAGCGCCTGGGCACGGCCCTGCATAACTGATTCGACAGTTTTTTCAAGGTAAACAACTATGCAACTAAATCCGACCGAAATCAGCGAGCTGATCAAGAGCCGCATCGAACAGTTCGAGGCCGTGGCCGAGGCGCGTACCGAGGGTACCGTGGTCAGCCTGAGCGACGGCATCGCGCGTATACACGGCCTGGCCGATGCCATGCAGGGCGAGATGCTGGAATTTCCCGGCAACATCTTCGGCATGGCACTCAACCTGGAACGTGATTCCGTTGGCGCCGTTATTCTCGGTGACTACAAGAGCATCACCGAGGGCGACAGCGTCAAGTGTACCGGGCGTATCCTCGAGGTGCCGGTGGGTGAAGGCCTGCTTGGCCGAGTGGTTGATTCACTGGGTAATCCGGTCGACGGCAAGGGACCGATCGAAAGCAGCATGAGCTCGCCGATCGAAAAGATCGCACCGGGCGTGATCGCGCGCCAGTCCGTCGATCAGCCGGTGCAGACCGGCCTGAAATCGATCGACTCCATGGTGCCGATCGGCCGCGGTCAGCGCGAGCTGATTATCGGCGACCGCCAGACCGGCAAGAGCGCGGTTGCTATCGATACCATCATCAACCAGAAGGGTACCGGCATTAAGTGTATCTACGTGGCGGTCGGTCAGAAGAATTCTTCCATCGCTACCGTGGTGCGCAAGCTGGAAGAACACGGCGCCATGGAGCACACCATCGTGGTGGCGGCGGCAGCGGCCGATTCGGCGGCCATGCAGTATATCGCCCCGTATGCCGGCTGCTCGATGGGCGAGTACTTCCGCGATCGCGGCGAGGACGCGCTGATCATCTATGACGATCTGACCAAGCAGGCCTGGGCCTATCGCCAGGTTTCGCTGCTGCTGCGTCGTCCGCCGGGTCGTGAGGCCTACCCGGGTGACGTGTTTTACCTGCATTCACGCCTGCTCGAACGGGCTGCGCGCATCAACGCCCACGACGTCGAGGAGCGCACCAATGGCGAAGTGAAGGGCAAGACCGGCTCACTGACCGCACTGCCGATCATCGAGACGCAGGCGGGCGACGTATCTGCCTTCGTGCCGACCAACGTGATCTCCATTACCGACGGCCAGATCTTCCTGGAGTCCGACCTGTTCAATGCCGGTATCCGTCCGGCCATCAACGCCGGCCTGTCCGTGTCGCGCGTGGGTGGTGCCGCCCAGACCAAGATCATCAAGAAGCTGGGTGGCGGCGTGCGTCTGGCACTGGCGCAGTATCGTGAACTGGCGGCCTTCTCGCAATTTGCCTCGGACCTCGACGAGGCCACCCGCAAGCAACTGGAGCGCGGCCAGCGCGTCACCGAGTTGATGAAACAGAAACAGTACTCACCACTGTCGGTAGCCGAAATGGCGGTATCGCTGTTTGCCGCTGACCAGGGTTACCTGGATGACGTCGAGCTCAACAAGGTCGTGGATTTCGAGCATGCGCTACACGCTTTTATGCACGCCAGTCATGGCGAGCTGCAGGACAAGATAAACACAACCGCAGATTACAACGACGAGATCGAGGCAGGCCTGAGAAGTGTGGTAGAGGAATTCAAGGCCAACGCTACCTGGTAGGCGGGACACACGGGATAACGACATGGCAGGCGCAAAGGAAATACGCACCAAGATTGCGAGCATCAAGAGTACGCAGAAGATCACCAAGGCGATGGAGATGGTGGCGGCGAGCAAGATGCGCCGGGCGCAGGACCGTATGCTGGCGACGCGTCCGTATGCGGCGAAGATCGGCAACGTCATTGCACACCTCGCCCACGCGCATCCGGAATACCATCATCCCTACCTGGTGGAGCGCGAGGCGAAGCGTGTCGGTCTGATCGTCATTTCCACCGACCGCGGTCTGTGCGGCGGTCTGAACATCAACCTGTTCAAGAAAATCATTACCAGCATGAAAGAGTGGGACGCGGCCGGCCTGAAAATCGACCTGACACTCATCGGCAGCAAGAGCAACGCCTTCTTCAAGCGCATGGGTGGTAATATCCGCGCAACGGCATCGCACCTGGGTGATGCGCCGTCCATGGTCGAGCTGATCGGTACCATCAAGGTCATGCTCGATGCCTACGAGGCCGGCGAGATCGACCGGCTGTATCTGGCGCATAACGTGTTCATCAACACCATGACCCAGAATCCCGAGCTGTCACAATTGATCCCGGTCAGCGGCGAAGCAGATACCGATGCACTGAAGACGCACTGGGACTATATCTACGAGCCCGATTCCGTGCCGGTCATGGATGCCCTGATGATCCGCTACATTGAATCGCTGGTGTACCAGGGCGTGGTCGAGAACGTCGCCAGTGAACAGGCCGCGCGCATGGTTGCAATGAAGTCCGCTACCGACAACGCCGGCGATCTGATCAACGAATTGCAGCTGATCTACAACAAGGCTCGCCAGGCGGCCATTACACAGGAAATTTCGGAAATCGTCAGCGGTGCCGCGGCGGTTTAGATTAATTGCAGGAGCGGACGCTGTCCGCGAACAAACATGGCTGGTTTCTTCGCGGACAGCGTCCGCTCCTACAGCGAAAAGAATTACGTTTATGAGGACTAAATCATGAGTGCTGGCAACATTGTGGAAATTATCGGTGCTGTCGTCGACGTGGAATTTCCGCGCGACAGCGTGCCGAAGATCTATGACGCCCTGAAGGTCGGCGATGCCGGCCTCACACTGGAAGTTCAGCAGCAGCTGGGTGACGGCGTGGTGCGCACCATTGCCATGGGATCCACCGACGGTGTGAGGCGCGGCCTCGAGGTGCTCAATACCGGCGCACCGATAACCGTGCCGGTGGGTGAGAAGACACTCGGACGCATCATGGACGTACTGGGCAATCCGGTCGACGAGGCCGGTGATATCGGTGCAGAGGTCAGCCTGCCCATTCACCGCACCCCGCCGGCCTATGCGGACCAGGCCGCGACGCTGGAGATCCTGGAAACCGGCATCAAGGTCATCGACCTGGTGATGCCGATCGTCAAGGGCGGCAAGGTTGGCCTGTTCGGTGGTGCCGGCGTCGGCAAGACCGTGGCCCTGATGGAGCTGATCCGCAACATCGCCGTGGAGCACTCCGGTTATTCCGTGTTCGCCGGTGTCGGCGAGCGTACCCGCGAGGGTAACGACTTCTACCACGAGATGACGGAAGGTGGCGTTATCGACAAGGTGTCGCTGGTCTACGGCCAGATGAACGAGCCACCCGGCAACCGCCTGCGCGTCGGTCTGACCGGCCTGACCATGGCCGAGCACTTCCGCGACGAGGGCCGTGACGTGCTGATGTTCATCGACAACATCTACCGTTACACCCTGGCCGGTACCGAAGTGTCGGCGCTGCTGGGTCGCATGCCGTCCGCGGTGGGCTACCAGCCGACACTGGCCGAGGAAATGGGTGTGCTGCAGGAGCGCATCACTTCCACCAAGACCGGTTCTATCACCTCGTTCCAGGCCGTGTATGTCCCGGCCGACGACCTTACCGATCCCTCGCCCGCCACGACCTTCGCCCACCTCGATGCTACCCTGGTGCTGTCGCGCCAGGTGGCCGAGCAGGGTATCTACCCGGCCGTGGACCCGCTGGATTCGGCCTCGCGCATCCTCGATCCGAATGTGGTCGGCAGTGATCACTACGACACCGCGCGTGCGGTGCAGGGCATGCTGCAGCGTTACAAGGAACTGAAGGACATCATTGCCATCCTCGGCATGGATGAGCTGTCCGAGGATGACAAGCAGGTCGTGACCCGTGCGCGCAAGATCCAGCGCTTCCTGTCACAACCGTTCTTCGTGGCCGAGACCTTCACCGGTACACCGGGCAAGTTTGTTTCGCTGAAGGACACGCTGGCCGGCTTCAAGGGCATTGTCAACGGCGAATACGACGAGCTGCCGGAACAGGCGTTTTATATGGTCGGCACCATCGAAGAGGCCGTTGAGAAGGCCAAGACGCTGTAAGGCGTAAAGAGACGAGACTATGGCAATGACCCTGCATGTTGATATCGTCAGCGCCGAGGCGGAAATCTTTTCCGGCACGGCGACGATGGTGTTCGCGCCCGCCGAGATGGGCGAGGTCGGCATCTCGCCGCGGCATACCCCGTTGCTGACACGGTTGAAGCCCGGCGAGGTGCGTGTCCAGACAAGCGACGGTGAAGAAAAGTCGTTTTACGTTTCCGGCGGCATGCTGGAAGTGCAGCCGCATGTCGTGACCGTGCTTGCCGATACCGCGATACGTGCGGACAGCCTCGACGAGGCCCAGGCGCTGGAGGCCAAGGAGCGCGCCGAAAAACTGCTGAGTGACAAGTCTGCTGACATCGATTATGCCAGGGCGCAGGCCGAGCTGGCCGAGTCCATGGCCCAGCTGGCAACCATACGCAAACTGCGCGAAAAGGCGAAATGACCGAACAGTTCATCGGCAGCGGCAAGGTCGTTTCGTTTACCTATTCGATTGTTGACGAGTCAGGCGAAATCATCGAGCAGTCGGATCTCCCGATCAGCTATGTCCATGGCGGCCAGCATGACCTGTTCGAAAAGGTCGAGGAGGAGCTGGAGGGCGCGGTCATCGGCGATACCGTCGAGGTTTCGCTGACACCCGAGGAAGGCTTCGGGCCACATGATCCCAACCTGACCTACACGGACAGCCTGGACAGCGTGCCACCCGAGTTCCACCGCGTCGGTGCCGAGGTGGAGATGGTCAATGACCAGGGCGATGCCAAGACCTTCGTCGTGACGCAGATCGAGGACGGCAAGCTGACCGTGGACGGCAATCACCCGATGGCCGGCAAGGTCATTACCTTCCATATCCGGGTCACGGCCATTCGCGATGCCACCGACGAGGAAATGGCCAATGGCGTCGAGCCCATGGCCATGCCGGTTCTGCACTGACAAGCCTTGTTTGGGGGCAGGCCCCGTTTCCCGGTTCACTGTTATATTGCCGCAAGATTCACTGACCGGAAAACGGGGCCTGCCCCCGGTTCTCCCATGCTATATTCCTCGCATTCCAGTTCGGTCGTTTCCAGTCGATATCAGCAAGTAGCGACAACCGGTCACCTATATCTATGAGCCTGAGTATCATCATTCTCGCTGCCGGCAAGGGCACACGCATGCGCTCGGACCTGCCAAAAGTACTGCACAAGCTGGGTGGTCGCCCGCTGTTGTGGCATGTCCTGCAAACGGCACAGCAGTTCACTGATGCACGCGTCCACGTGGTCATAGGACACCGGGCCCGGGAGGTGCAGGAGTCCTTCAGCGCTGCCGATGTCGAGTGGGTCGTGCAGGACAAACAGCTCGGTACCGGACACGCCGTGGCACAGGCCATGCCGGGTATCGCGGACGATGACTCGGTGCTGGTCATGTACGGCGATATCCCGCTGATTCGCCAGTCCACTCTGGCCCCCTTGTGTGCCATTGCTGAGCAGGGATTTCTTGGTTTGCTGACGGCTGAGCTCGAAGACCCGACCGGTTACGGGCGCATCCTGCATCATGCCGACGGCAGCATCAGCGGCGTCGTCGAGGAAAAGGATGCCAGCGCATCGGAGCGGTCAATCAGGGAGGTCAATACCGGCTTCATTGCCGCACCCGCTGCCAAGCTGCGGCGCTGGATTGAGGTGCTCGACAATAACAATGCGCAGGGCGAGTTCTATCTGACCGATGTCGCCGCCCGGGCCGTTGCCGACGGTATCAGTGTGCGCGGCCTGTCGGCCGAGTCTGTCGACGATGTGCTGGGTATCAACGACCGGCTGCAGCTTGCGGAACAGGAGCAGCGTTACCGGAATCGCTGTGCTGTCGAATGCATGCGTGACGGTGTTACGCTGATCGACCCGACGCGTTTCGATCTGCGCGGCCAACTGCAGGCCGGCGAGGATGTCATCATCGATATCAACGCCGTGCTGGAAGGCGATGTCCGGCTAGGTAATCGTGTTTCGATCGGCCCCAACGTGGTGCTGCGAAACGTCGAAGTTGGCGATGGCACCAGTATCCTTGCCAACTGTGTTATTGAAGACGCCGTAATCGGCAAGGGCGTGCGCATCGGGCCGTTTGCGCGCGTGCGACCGGAGACACGCCTGGCCGACAATACGCATGTGGGTAATTTCGTCGAAATCAAGAAGTCCGATGTCGGTACGGGTTCCAAGATCAACCATCTCAGTTATATCGGCGATACCACCATCGGCAGGGACGTCAATATCGGTGCCGGTACCATTACCTGCAATTACGACGGCGCCAGCAAGCACCGTACGGTGATCGGCGACGATGTGTTCATCGGCTCGGATACGCAGCTGGTGGCGCCGGTCGAGGTGGGGGCAGGCGCCACCATAGGCGCAGGCTCGACCATTACAAAGGATGCGCCGGCCGGCGAGCTGACGTTGAGCCGGTCAGGGCAGGAAACGCGCAAGGGCTGGAAACGGCCTACAAAAAAGAAATGAGTTATCGATCCCTGCGTGCTGATAATTACGTTCCCTCTCCCTGCAAGGGAGAGGGACAGGGAGAGGGTTACATCAACTCTTTATACCCCTCACCCCAACCCTCTCCCCCAGGGGGGAGAGGGGGTGCACTTTCAAGCCTTGCGGTGGAGTTAAATTCATGTGCGGCATAGTCGGTGTAGTAGCGACGCGCAACGTGATCCCGGTGCTGGTCGATGGCCTGCGCCGGCTGGAATACCGCGGTTATGATTCTGCCGGTGTGGCAGTGCAAAGTGATAATGCGCTGCTGGAACGTGTGCGCAAGGTCGGCAAGGTCGCCGAGCTGTCCCGTGCACTGGAGGAAAATCCGGTCAGCGGCATGACCGGCATCGCGCATACCCGCTGGGCCACACACGGAATTCCGAGTGAACAGAACGCACATCCGCATGTCTGTCACGAGCGTGTGGCGCTGGTCCACAACGGCATCATCGAAAACCACGACGAACTTCGCGAGCAACAGCAAGTCGGCGGCTACCGGTTTACCTCGCAGACCGATACCGAGGTAATCGTGCATCAGATTCACCACTACCTCGACCAGGGCCAGGACCTGCTCGCCGCGGTGCAGTCCACGGTTGCCGATCTTGAAGGCGCCTTTGCGCTCGGTGTCATCAGCAAGGACGAGCCGGGCCGCCTGATCGCGGCACGCCGCGGCAGCCCGCTGGTTATCGGTGTCGCCGAAGACGAGATGCTGATTGCCTCTGACGTGGCGGCGCTGATTTCCGAAACCAGTCGCTTTATCTACCTCGAGGATGGTGATGTGGCCGATATCGTCCATGATCGATTGACCATCTACGATCATGACGGCCATGCAGTCGAGCGCAGGGTTCACACGTCGAAAGTCACGCTGGATGCGACCGACAAGGGTGACTTCGATCACTACATGCTGAAGGAGATCTTCGAGCAGCCGCGCGCAATCGCCGACACCCTGGAGGGGCGCATCGGCAGTCACCAGGTGCTGGAAGAGGCCTTTGGCGGCGGTGCCGGTGATATCCTGAAAGACGTACGGGGCGTACACATCATTGCCTGCGGGACCAGCTATCATGCCGGCATGGTCGGGCGTTACTGGCTGGAGTCGCTGGCCGGCATTCCCTGCAGCGTCGAGGTGGCCAGCGAATTCCGCTACCGGCATCCGGTGGTACGCAAGAACTCCCTGATCGTGACCCTGTCCCAGTCAGGCGAAACGGCGGACACGCTCGCCGGACTGCATGAGGCGCGCCGCCTCGGTTTCGGGCATTCGCTGTCCATCTGCAACGTGCCGGAAAGTTCGCTGGTGCGCGAATCCGACCTGGTCCTCATGACCCACGCCGGTCCCGAGATCGGTGTTGCCTCGACCAAGGCATTCACCACCCAGCTGGTTACCATGCTGCTGCTGACCATCGTGCTGGGCCGGCGAAACGGTATGTCGCCGGAGGTCGAGATCAGGCTGGTCAACGAGCTGCGCAGCGTGCCCGGCAAGATCGAGCATGCCCTGCAGCTGAACGACCAGATCCGTGACCTCGCCAGGGCGCACTTCAACGACAAGCACAACGCACTGTTCCTCGGCCGCGGCGACCAGTTTCCCGTGGCCATGGAGGGCGCCCTCAAGCTCAAGGAAATTTCCTATATTCATGCCGAGGCCTACCCCGCGGGTGAACTGAAGCACGGGCCGCTGGCACTGGTGGACGAGAACATGCCGGTGGTGGTGGTGGCGCCGAACAACGTGCTGCTGGAAAAGCTCAAGTCGAACCTGCAGGAAGTGCGTGCCCGCGGCGGCAAGCTGATCGTGTTTGCCGATGTCGATGTCGGCATGGAAAGCAGCGAGGATGTGATCGTGCTGCCGGTCGCACCCACCGAGGACAGCATCGCTCCCATCATCTTCTCCGTTCCCCTGCAGCTGCTCGCCTATCATGTCGCGGCCAGCAGGGGCACGGATATCGATCAACCCCGCAATCTCGCCAAGTCCGTTACAGTCGAATAGGCGCCGCGCCGCCGGCAAGTCATTGATATCTTTGATATCATGTGACAAATACTAATTTCTGTGTTAGAGTTAATCGTTTATCTGAGCGAGGCGGCCCGCGTCTTGAGGCGGGCCTGAAGGAGTTATAAATTGACTATGGATTCAATGTTTTACTGCATTCCCCAACAGGCATACCTGAGCGTCACCAGCTGCAAGAATTTGCGTGAGCGCCCGGTTGGCAAGGCGCCGGCCGGTGCCCCCCCGAAGCTGATTGCCTGCGAGAAGTGCACCATGCACCCGCTGGTGGACATGGCAAAGATCCCGACGGTCACCCTGGAAGCCTACCTGGGCGGCTCCAAGCCGAAGGTCGCCAACCTGAATTCACCGAAAAACAGGAAACTGCTGGCGGACGTCGCCTAGACCGACGCCTACAGGGTGTGACTCACCCAGCGGTCGCCCCGCCGGCGCCCCGCGTTGGCGCGGCGGTCCGGGTGGGTCTTGTCAAAGCGCACATCGACGCGGCGATCCTGCTGCAGCCGCCGGTGCCTGGCACGGCGTTCGCGCAATCCCTTGAACTCGCAGGAGCAGGTTCCGAGCGCCTGCGTACAGCCCGGCAGCGGCAAGTCCGGTGCCTGTTCGAAGGGGAACTGGCGTCCCAGCAACGTCCTGGACTCTGCACAGCCTGGCTGGCTGAGTTCTGCACCCCAGAAAAACCTGTTTTCCCGCAAGTGCTCGAGCGAGCCGGTTTGTACCGGCGAGGCGGATTCACTGCGTGCGATCCGGCGGGCGCGCGAAGGTGTACGCCGGCCGCGTAACAGGATCAGTGCTCCGGCAACAATCACGAGGCTGAGCAGAACAGTCAGGAAGATGGCCATATTGTTTCCACTAAAATCATCCCTGCTGTGATGGCTGGCACGGCGGGCGATAAAACAATTCAGGACCCGTGTTTTTGCGTGCTGCAACCGATATTAATCCTTATTCTAGCGCAAACTTAAACCCTGTGGGGCCCGCGGGTATTAATAATTTATGAACCGTTATTTGCCTGCCTTCCCGGCACCTTATTGCTAGAATCACCAGTCTATGGATGTCTCCCGGATTATCGAGTCGCTGAACGATGCCCAGCGCGATGCTGTGTGTGCGTCGGCCGATCCATTGCTGGTGCTGGCGGGCGCGGGCAGCGGCAAGACGCGCGTGCTGGTGCACCGGGTTGCCTGGCTGGTTGATGTGGAGGGCCTGTCGCCGTATTCGATCCTGGCCGTCACGTTTACCAACAAGGCGGCCGGGGAAATGCGCGGTCGCATCGAGCAGATGATCGCGGCGCCGGCCACCGGCATGTGGGTGGGCACCTTTCACGGGCTGGCACATCGCCTGCTGCGCAGTCACTGGCAGGAGGCGCAGTTGCCGCAGGCTTTCCAGATCCTCGATTCGCAGGATCAGCAGCGCCTGGTCAAGCGCGTCATCCAGGCCATGGAACTGGACGAGGCGAAGTGGCCGCCCAGGCAGATGCAATGGTTCATCAACAGCTGCAAGGACGAGGGCCGTCGGCCACAGCACATCGAACACCGCAACGACCCGTACCTTAAACGGCAACTTGAAATCTACCAGGCCTACGAGGAGTTGTGCCAGCGTTCCGGCCTGGTCGATTTTGCCGAGCTGCTGCTGCGTTCGCATGAACTATGGCTTAAATACCCGGCCCTGCTGGATCACTACCGGGAACGCTTTCAGCATGTCCTGGTGGACGAGTTCCAGGATACCAATACGATCCAGTATGCCTGGCTGCGCATGCTGGCGGGTGACAACGCACGTATTACCGTCGTTGGCGACGATGACCAGTCGATCTACGGCTGGCGCGGTGCGCGGGTCGAAAATATCCTGCGCTTCCAGAAGGACTTCACGAATACCCGCGTCATTCGCCTGGAACAGAACTACCGATCGACCGCGACCATCCTGAAGGCGGCCAACGCGGTGATCGACAACAATGCCGAACGCATGGGCAAGCAGTTGTGGACGGAAGGTCATGACGGCGAGCCCATCAAACTGTATACCGCCTACAACGAACAGGACGAGGCGCGCTACGTGGTCGACTGTATCGAGGACCATGTCGACAAGGGCGGCATGCGCAGCGATGTCGCTATCCTGTATCGTTCGAACGCACAGTCGCGCGTGTTCGAGGAGCGGCTCATGCAGTGCGGCGTTCCGTACCGGGTATACGGCGGTCTGCGTTTCTTCGAGCGTGCCGAGATCAAGGATGCACTGGCCTACCTGCGCCTGACGGCCAACCGCGAAGACGACGCCTCGTTCGAACGCGTCGTCAATCATCCGCCGCGCGGTATCGGCGGGCGCACGCTGGAGGCGGTTCGTCAGCTGGCAAAAGACAACGGGATCTCGCTGTGGCAGGCAGCGATTACCGTGGCGAACGAAAAGCTGCTGCCGGCACGTGCATGCAACGCCATCATCACGTTCCTCAGGCTGGTTGATGATATTGCGGATGGCATCGGCAGGCTGCCGCTGGGTGAGCAGGTCGAGCATGTCATGCAGCCAAGCGGCCTGGTCGACCACTTCGCGAAGGAAACAGGCGAGAAGGGCCAGGCGCGTCTGGAAAACATGCAGGAGCTGGCGAATGCCGCACGCGAATTCGAAGCGGATCCCGACAGCGGCATGGACCCGCTGTCCGAATTCCTGTCGCATGCCGCGCTGGAGGCCGGTGAGGGGCAGGCCGATGCCTGGGAAGACTGCGTGCAGCTGATGACGCTGCATTCGGCCAAGGGGCTTGAGTTTCCGCTGGTGTTCCTGTGCGGCATGGAGGAAGGTCTGTTCCCGCATCAGCGCTCGGTGGAGGAACCTGGCCGGCTGGAAGAGGAGCGACGGCTTTGCTACGTGGGGATTACGCGTGCGCGCCGGCAGCTGGTGCTGACCTGTGCCGAGCGGCGTCGCCTGTTCGGCTCCGAGACCTACTGTTTGCCCTCGCGCTTTATCGATGAGATCCCGAAAAAGCTGGTCGACGAGGTACGGCCCCGACCGGGTGTTTCCATGCCGCATACATCGCAGCGCGCTGCTGCAGACAGCTTCAGGGATACCCCGGCCGGTGGTTTGCGCCTGGGTCAGCATGTGCGCCATGCCAGGTTCGGCGATGGTGTGATCATGAACTGTGAAGGGCAGGGTTCAAGTGCGCGTGTGCAGGTCAACTTTTCGCGCGCCGGCACCAAGTGGCTGGTGCTGGCCTACGCCAACCTGGAAGCAGTCGGGGCGTAGCCATAATAGGATCAATCCTTGTAGGAGCGGACCGCGTCCGCGATCCCATCAACATATAAATCTATCGCGCACGCGGTGCGCTCCTACGACCATTGATTAATATGTAGGAGCACCTTGCAGGCGCGATCATGCAGGCGTTGAAACATGCAGTGTAGGAGCGCTTCGCAAGCGCGATAACTATGGCCTGCGCTGATCGCGGACGCGGTCCACTCCTACTGTGTCATAGAAAGGCTGCCGGCGGGATCCGTGGGCGGTGCTAGCGGACCAGGCAGGGCGTCGGGGCGTCCGATGTGATTGCCCTGTGCGCGGTCGACGCCTATTTCTTTGAGTATATGCAGGGTTTCCTCGTTCTCCACGCACTCTGCCACGGTTTCCTTGCCGAGTGCGTGAGCGACCTGGTTCATGGACTCGACCATGGCCTGGTCGACCGAGCTGTGCGCCATGCCTTTAACGAAGGCACCGTCGATTTTCAGCTTGTCCACCGGCAGGTGCTTCAGGTAGGCGAATGACGAGAAACCGGAGCCGAAATCATCCAGTGCGAACTGGCAGCCGATGTCCTTCAGCGCAGTGATGAATTCCTCTGCTGCAGCCAGGTTCGCGATCGCCGCAGTCTCGGTGATCTCGAAGGTCACGCAGGAAGCCTCCAGCCCCGTGGAATCCAGCAGGTCGCGGATCAGCGGCAGCAGCGTGTCATCCTCGAAGGCCTTGCCGGACAGGTTAATGGAAAAATTCGTGTCGTGTCCCTGCAGGTGCAGCGTATGCAGCTGCTCGATGGCACGACGTACGATCCACCGGTCCACGCTGTGGATCAGGCCGAAGCGTTCCGCTGCCGGCATGAAACCGCCCGGCAGGATAATCTGGCCGTCGTCGCAGACCATGCGTACCAGCACCTCGTAGTCGAGCACCTCGCCGCCATCGGTGGCGATGATTGGCTGGTAGGCCAGCTGGAAGCGGTCATGCTCGAGCATGGCGCGCACCTGCGTGGCCCAGCTCATGTCGGCGGCCATGTCGGCCTTGTCCAGGTCGGCGGGATCGTACAGGTTGATGCGATTGCGCCCCTGCTGCTTGGCGATATTGCAGGCAAGGTCGGCGTGCGACAGGACCTCGTCCGCAGAGTGCATGTGGCGGTCTATCATGGCGATGCCGATGCTCGCGCTGACATTCCACGACTTGTCATTTTCGGTGAACGTGTAGTTGTCGCACAGCAGGCGGAAGTTTTCCGCTGCACGAAGTACATCGTTACGATCTATGTTGTACAGAAGCAGCGTGAACTCGTCGCCGCCAAAACGTGCGATCAGGTCGCCGTCGCGCACATGGCTCGAAAGCAATGCACCGATGTCCACCAGCAGCCGGTCACCAGCAGCATGCCCGAGCGTGTCATTTATGTACTTGAACTGATCGAGATCGATATAGAACAGTGCACAGGTCAGGCCGCTGCGTGCAACACGTGCCACTGTGCGTTCGAGTTCTTCCTGGAAATAATTGCGGTTGAACATGCCAGTCATCGGGTCATGCTCGGCGTTGTAGGACAGCTGGTGCTGGAACGCCTTCTGTTCGGTCACGTCACGCGTGGTACCGCTGATGCGCAGCACGAAACCAGCCGGGTCCTTGTGCGAGCGTGCACTGAACTCGAGGAAGTGCGGACGGCTTTCGCTGTCCAGGTGCACTGTCTCGAACTGCACATTGTCCTTGCCGCGTATCAGCTGCCCTATGGCCTCACGGTCATGCGGGGGATGGTCCGGTGAGCGGAATTCATACAGGTAATGGCCGCGCATTTCATCCTGCGTAAAGCCATAGATTTCACTGCAGGCCGGGTTGACGTAGGTAAAGCGTCCATCGGTGTCGAGTGTCCAGACCATGTCATGCGCGCTTTCGACCAGGTCCCGGTAGCGGGTTTCCGCCTCGCGCATCCGCTTTTCAATGGCCTTGCGCTGGCCGATGTCGGTGACCAGGCAGGTATACAGCAGGCGGCTGCCGTTCTGCAGGGTACTCATGCGTACGGCCAGCTGTATGCGCCGGCCGTCGTGGTCGATACCTTCCACCTCGCGTTCATGGTCGGTGGGAATCAGGCGCCCCTGTTCATCGAACAGGTGTGGAACAAGTGACCGCAGCGACTGTTGTCGAATCTCGCCGGCATGGTAACCGAACAGTTTTTCCGCGGCCGTGTTGAAGGTGTCGATCGTGCCGTAGGTATCGATGACGATGATGCCCTCGGCGGCGGTCTCCACCACGGCGCGCATCTGCGACTCCAGCTGATTGAGCCGCCCGGGCGCCTGGGCATTAATACGTAAATAACTGAAATATCTGAAAAAATAAATTACCGCGATGATCGTGAAGCCAAGCGTGAACGCGCCCATGATGAACAGGGTGCGGGTGGCCTGCAGCTCGGTAACGCTGACCAGACCAGACAGCAGGGCGGCAGACAGGCCGGTCAGCGGCGCAATCAGCAGGCCGACCAGTACCAGGACGAGGAAACGCATACGGATGCGATTGAGCTGGCTCAAGATGGCATTGCCCGGGACTCTCTAGTGCTGCGTGCCAAAGTCTGCGTCCGTGAGAGTACAGAGAGTTAGTTTATTTAAATTAGTAAACTGGCATCAATACCGTAAGCGATGGCTGAATACTATTCGATAACTGTGTGTAATATCAAGATGAATATGGGCAACGTCCGTTATGACGGCGGGTACGATTCGATGCGGCATACAAGAGGTTGCACACGTACAATGGCCACCATTCCATGACAGGGGTCAGGCTATGAAACGACGCGATTTTCTCGGTGCTGCCGGCGCCGGGCTGGTGTTGACGGGATGTGGACAGGAACAGGCCGCACCAAAAACGGCAACGACGCGAGCGAAGCAGACGTTCGATTGGAAAATGGTGACCACCTGGCCGAAGAATTTCCCCGGCCTGGGTACCGGCGCAAACAACGTGGCACGCCTGATCACGGAGATGAGCGGTGGCCGAATCAACGTTACCCTGTACGGCGCCGGTGAACTGGTGCCGCCGTTCGAGGTGTTCGATACCGTCGCCGGCGGTACTGCGCAACTGGGGCACGGTGCGGCCTATTACTGGAAGGGCAAGAGCGAGGCGGCGCAGTTCTTTGCCGCGGTACCGTTCGGTATGAATGCGCAGGAAATGAATGCCTGGCTGTACTACGGCGGCGGCATGGAGCTGTGGACCGAGACCTATGAACCGTTCGGCGTGCTGCCGGCCGCGGCCGGCAACTCGGGCGTCCAGATGGGCGGCTGGTTCAACCGCGAAATCAATTCCGTGGATGACCTCAACGGGCTGAAGATGCGCATTCCCGGGCTGGGTGGGGAGGTGCTCAAGCGGGCCGGCGGATTGCCGGTCAGCATGCCGGGCGCGGAAATCTTCACCTCGATGCAGACCGGTGTCATCGATGCGACCGAGTGGGTCGGCCCCTACAACGACCTGGCATTCGGCCTGTACAAGGTGGCGAAGCACTATTATTACCCGGGCTGGCACGAGCCGGGTACCACGCTGGAATGCCTGATCAACCGGGACGCCTACGACAGTCTGCCGGCGGACCTGCAGAGTATCGTTACAAACGCCTGTCGTGTGGTGAATGGCGACATGCTCGCCGAGTACACGGCGCGTAACAACACCGCCTTGCGCGCACTGGTCGAGGAACACAATGTCGACGTGCGCCCCTTCCCGGACGAGGTCATCGCGAAGTTGCGCGAACTGTCGGAACAGGTGGTCGCGGAAGTCGCTGACCAGGATGCGCAGTCAGCCAGGGTCTATAAATCTTATCTTGAATTCAGGCAGCAGGTGTTCGACTGGCACGATATTTCCGAACGGGCATATTTAAATTTACGCAAAGGGGCGGGTTAACTGCATGTCGGGGAATGATTATTGATGTAATTACCCTGATTTTCAGGCGTAAATATTTTGACACCAAGCTTCCCTTCTGTGGCTTATTGAGTACACTTAAATAATGAAAATCAGTACGTTCCTGCTGCTTGCACTGTGTCTGTCCGTGGCCGAGGCCCGCGACGTCTATCGCTGGGTCGCACCGGACGGGACGGTCCACTACGCCGATGAACCCCGTCCCGGGGCAACCAGGATCACGCTGCCGGAATGGGTGCCACCGAAAATCATCCGCCCGATGGCGCCACTCACTCCACGCAGGGCGGTCAAGCCCAGGCCGGTTGCCTACGAGCAGCTTGCCATCACCAGCCCGGTAGCCGAGGAAAACATCCACGATAACCAGGGCATCGTCGCGGTAACCGTCAAGCTCGAGCCCGAGCTCGTCACTGCCAAGGGTCACCGCATCCAGCTGTTGCTCGACGGCAAGGCCAGGGGGGCGCCGTCGCCGGCCGTGGGACAATCATTCGAGGGTGTCGAGCGCGGCGAGCACACGGTCGCTGCACAGGTGCTCGACCGGAATGATCAGGTCCTCATCACCAGTGAGACGGTGGTGTTTTATATGAAACGTCAATCGCCAATGTTACATCCACCAGTAAATGTTGGCACAACTTACCCGCAACAGGCACCGCGTGCACCCATGGCACCCAGGGCTCCGCGGGCGGAGCATTCACCCTTCATACCGGCTCCGCCGCCGCAATCAACACCGGGCAGCGGCACACCCTGATACGCACAGTGAGAAAAAGGGGCCGGATACAATTTTAAAACGTATCCGGCCCCTTTTTGCTGCCACGTCTACTGGTCGAGATACTCTTCCGCCGGGAATGGATCGAAGGTGAAGTAGACATCGTAGTGGATGGGTGGCAGCGAACCCAGGTAGGTTGCCAGTGCATGCTTGTCATAGCTGCTCAGGTGCATGCCGCTGGTACCCAGTACCTCCGCCATGAGGCTGCCTGTATAGCGTCCATCGGGCCGCCTCCCCGTGTTCAGGAAGTCGACCATCTCCTGTCGTGACCAGTTGCCGATACCCGTCACGCTGTGCGGGGTGATATTCGGCACCCTGACGCCCTCCGGTCCCTTGCGTGTGCCGGCAAGATAGCGATTGCCGAGCGGTATACCGGTCCAGCCGCGCGGGGTATGGCATTCCGTGCAGTGTCCCAGTGCAGTGGCCAGATAGGCGCCACGGTTCCATGCAGGTGATTTCGTCGGATCATTTGAGTAGACACCCGGCGTAAACATGCCGCGCTTCAACATGCCAAGCAGTGTTTGTGAAGTGACAGGCCAGGGCAGTTCGTGTGGGCGATCCGGTACCGGAAAGGCGGGCTGTGCCTGCAAATAGGCCCACAGGGCCAGCATGTCCTCACGCGTCATCCGGGTGTAGGTGGGGTAGGGGAAGGCGGGGTAATAGTGCCGGCCCTGTGGACTGACGCCCTCGCGCAAGGCCCTGATGAAATCCTCCGCCGACCAGGTACCAACGCCGTGTTCACGGTCCGGTGTGATGTTGGGACTGTAGAATGTCCCGAAGGGCGTCGCGATTGGCCGTCGCCCGGCAAGCGGTCGATCGCCGGTATGGCAGCTGATGCAGCCGGCGGCGTTGAAGATGTAGCGACCGCGCTCGAGCAGGTCCCCGGCCGCCAGCGCATTGCCTGCGCTGCAGACTGCTGCCAGTACCAGCAGGAGAGCCAGGGCGTGCGGGAGTGTGCTGTTCCAGTAACGCAATTGACCGGTTATTCGAAGTTATAGCCCAGTCGCAACAGGTGCAGGTCAAGCCCGTCGTTCGGCGACTTGATATTTGCATTGGAGATGTGCTGAAAGCGGTAGGACAGCT
>Ga0265303_10000272_pt1 | contig 28143 bp, 30 predicted proteins | sample Helome_2_FD_192494 | JGI IMG/M metagenome (GOLD analysis project Ga0265303, IMG submission 192494) | Marine sediment microbial communities from subtidal zone of North Sea - Hel_20160317 (Illumina Assembly) | ecosystem: Environmental > Aquatic > Marine > Subtidal zone > Sediment ... | reverse complement strand
TGCGAATTTTTGCACAACCGCAGTCCTTCAAGACAGCAATAATTTAACCCAGAAGGCAAGTTGACCATGGCCAAAGAATTTATTGATCACCTGCTCGCAATACGCGATCAAAATGTGCCCTATGCCGTCGCCACCGTAATCGACGTGGTCGGCTCGACCTCCGCCAAGACCGGCTCGAAGGCGTTAATCGATCAACACGGCAACATCGTGACCGGTTGGGTCGGCGGCGGCTGCGCCGAATCCACCGCCTGTCATGCGGCGCTCGACAGCATCGAAAGCGGCAGGACCAGCATCATCGAGATCGATCTCGACGACGAAGTGCTCGGGGTCGGCATGCCCTGCGGCGGCCACATGCGCGTCTACATTGAGCCCAGCATTCCGAAGCCATCAGTCTGGATCATGGGGCACGGTGCCGTGGCCGAGCATATTTGTCACCTATCCGACCTGATGGGATTCGCCGTCATCGTCAACGACGCCGCGGCTACGCGCGACAAGTTTCCGGAAGCAAGCCAGCTGATCACCGACGATATCGATTATAGCGAACTGAAGCCGCGGGCCGGCGACTTTGTCGTGATCGCCACCCAGCACAAGGGCGACCATGAATCCATGAAACGTGCGCTCCGCTCCGAGGCCGGTTATATCGCACTGGTAGCCAGTCGCAAGCGCTCCCGGCTGGTGCTGGATTACCTGCGCGAAGAGGGCTTTGACGAGGGTGACATCGCGCGGGTGATGGCGCCCTGCGGCCTGGATCTGGGCGCACGCACGCCGGAGGAGATCGCTTTGTGTGTGATGAGCGAGATCGTGCTGTTGCGCCGGGGCGGCAGTGGTCTGCGTATGCGCGAGAAGCTGGATCAGGAACGGCGGCTGCGCTCCGCCGGGCGTTGAGGTATGGCCATGGCGGCACGCGATGTAAAGCCGGACGACAGGCTGGATCCGCTGCTTGTCCGTCAGGACTTTCCGCTGCTGCGTGATGCCCCGCTCGCGCAGGGCCTGCACTATCTGGACAATGCGGCCACCACCCACAAGCCGCAGGTCGTCATCGATGCGATCAGCGATTGCTACGGCGGCTATTACGGCCCCATCCATCGCGGCCTGTACCCGCTGGCGGAGGAGGCTTCCGGGCGTTACGAGCTCGCGCGCGAGCGGCTGGCGATTTTTCTGGGCGCTGATTCGGCCGACGAACTGGTGTTCACGCGTTCTGCCACCGAAGCGATCAACATGGTGGCTTGGGGTTGGGCAAGGGAGCGCCTGCAGCCCGGTGACCGCATCTGGGTCAGCCGCATGGAGCACCACGCCAACTACCTGCCCTGGCAGCGGGTCTGCCGCGATCGGGGTGCCGAACTGCGCATCATCGAACTGCATGAGGACGGCAGCCTGGATCTTGCCGGCTCGCCCGAGCTTTTCGCGTCGCAGACCCGGCTGATTGCCTTGTGCCATGTGTCCAATGTGCTCGGGGTGGAGAATCCGCTGCGCGAGCTGTGCGCAACTGCGCGTGCCCACGACATCCCGGTAATGGTCGACGCGGCGCAGGGTGTTTCGCATCTGCGGCAGGATGTCTCGAAATTGGGTTGTGACTTTCTCGCCTGCTCGGCGCACAAGATGTATGGCCCCGGCGGCATTGGCCTTTTGTACGGTCGCGCCGAACGATTGCAAGAGATGGCCCCGCTGCTGTTGGGTGGTGGCATGGTGGATGAGGTTGGCGAGGGCACGGCTGAAAGTACCTGGACCGGGATGCCCGCGCGTTTCGAGGCGGGTTCACCGAATCTGGCGGGCGCGGTGGCCTTCGCTGCCGCGGCCGATTACCTGCGCGCCCTGGACCGCCATCGCGTACAGGCGCACCTGACCATGCTGACCGCGGCCGCCGCCGGGGTGCTGGCCGAAGTCCCAGGGCTGCGCCTGTTGCCGCCGGCGGAAACGCCGCGCTCGGCGATCCTTTCTTTCACCCTGGATGCTGTTCATCCACATGATCTGGCACAGGTGGCGGGCGAGCAGGGTGTCGCCATTCGCGCCGGGCACCATTGTGCGCAGCCGCTGATGCGCAGTCTCGGTCTGGTCGCAACCGCCCGCGCCAGCTTCGGCGTCTACAACGGCATGGATGATGTTGAGGCCCTGGTGCGTGCCGTTGACAATGCACGACGCCTGTTCTCTTGAGACCCCCGGATGACTGATCACAGTCTGTACAAAGAGACCCTGCTCAGGCACTACCGTCATCCGCACAACAAGTGCGAGGGTGAGCTGCAGGGGGCGGACGCCGTGCGCCGGGGAGACAACCCGCGCTGTGGCGACGAGGTCGAGGTCGGCGTGTATCTGCATGATGGCCATCTGGCGCAGGTGAAGTTTCGCGGCCGCGGCTGCTCGGTGTGTATTGCTTCAGCGTCGATGATGACGGAGGCGGCTCAGGGTCGCAGCGCCAAGGAGGCCCGCCAGCTTTGTGCTGACATGAAGGCGTGGTTCCAGAAGGGGGACGGCGGTGAATTGGCTGAGCCACCGGAGGACCTGCAGGCACTTTCCGCAGTTCGCGAATACCCTGCACGTCGTCGTTGCGTGCTGCTGTCCTGGGAGGCGCTGGACGGTGCCCTTGGTTCGATCTGAACGGACGCAGCTTGTGGGGAACACGGGGCCTGGACGCTGGCCGGATGCGGGCTAGCGCTGCCTGACGCCAACCAGGGCTCACAAGGCCTCGAAATGGGTCTCCATCCGCCTGCGCATCGCCGGGTCAGGCAGCCTGCCGAAACCGGCGCCCATGTTGTCGACCATGTGGTGTACCTTCGATGTGGCGGGTATGGCGCAGGTCACCGCCGGGTGGGAAACAGCATACTTGAGGAAGAACTGCCCCCAGCTTTCACAATCGATATCGGCTGCCCAGTCGGGTAGTGGCTGGCCCTTGGTGGCGCCGAACAGGCTGCCTCGCGCGAACGGCCGGTTCACGATCACTGCAATGCCGCGTTCGGCGGCCAGCGGAAGCAGGGCACGTTCGGCCCCGCGGTTGCCGATGTTGTAACTGAACTGCACGAAGTCGAAGGGATGATTCTTTAGCACAGACTGCAATTCTTCATGGTCACGACCGTGAGAAGTGGTGATCCCGATGTAACGAATGCGACCCTCGGCCTTCATCGCCTCAAGTGTCCGATAGTGAACCTTCCAGTCTCGCAGGTTGTGAATCTGTATCAGGTCAAACCCCTCGATGCCCCAGAGTTTGCGCGACTGCTCCATCTGCCGGATGCCGGATTCGCGTCCGTCGGTCCAGACCTTGGTGGCCGCAAACAGTCCATTTGGACCCTTGAAATCCTGCAGCAGCCTGCCCAGCACTTGCTCGGATGAACCGTACATGGGTGAGGAATCGATCACCGTTCCGCCATGTCCGAAGAATGTCTCCAACACCTCGCCCAGCCTGATGGTGACTTCCCGATCATCGGCGGCATCGAAGGTGCGTGAAGTTCCCATGCCGATGACCGGGATCTGCTCGTTGCCGGAAGGGATGGGTTTTCTGATGACTGTCCGGCCCTCGGCAAAGTTGATTCGGGGATAGAGGAGTGTACTTCCCGCGAGTCCGGCCATGAGCCTCATGAAATCGCGCCGATCTGTCCGTTTGTACCGATTGCTCATGTCATGTCTCCCGTATTTCGACTGATTGCTGTTCCGCCATGGCAGTCTGCCTTTGTCCCAGCCGCAAGGCGACCCAGGCCCACAACAGGGAAAGGGGAATGGCGATCCATGCGATGGTCGAAAGGCTCAGGCCGAGACTGCGCATACCGGCATAGACCCAAGAGCTTGCCGCATCGCCCCCGCGATAGACCACGGTATCAATGAAGTTTTTCGCCTTGTATTTTTCTTCACGGCTAAGCACTACGTATAGCATCTCACGGGCAGGTCGCATGATGGCGTAGTTGCCTGCACGCCGGATGATCTGGACTGCGATAAGGACCGAAAGGACCGGTAACAGGCCGAGCACCAGAAAGCCGACGCCAAGCAACAGCGGAATCAGGGCCAGCGTCATGCCAAGACCCAGCCAGCGGACCAGCCGCGCGGTAAAGAATGTCTGAATCAGCAGGGTCAGGGTATTGACGGCCAAATCGATGCCGGCGAATACGGCGGTACGGGTAGCGGGGTCGTCAAATGCATCCTTGACGATCTGGGCCTGTTGAAAATAGAGAAAAGTGGACAGCGAGCTGTACAGCAACATCAGCAGGCAGATACCCAGCAGATACGGGGAGCGGACGGCCAGCAATATTCCGTCGAGGATACCCCCCGCCAGCGGCTGCTCGGGATCGCCTGTGGATCCGGTCGCCGGCAAATTCGAATCGCCCGCCGCGTACCTCCAGGCCATCAGACGTGAGATGCACAAAACAGACAGACCTAGCAATCCCGCCGAGATCAGCAACATCCGGCTGGTACCAAACTGTTGTACCAGGATGGCGGTGATTGCGGGGCCGGCTATGGCCCCGAGAGTTCCACCGGCCGCGATGAAACCGAACAGGCGTTTCGCCTGTTCGTCTCGAAACAGGTCCGCCATGAAACTCCAGAACACGGATACGACGAACAGGTTGAATACGCTGAGCCAGATGAAAAAACTGCGGGCGATCGGGACAATCGCCAGGTCTGATTCGAACAGGACGTAAAACAGCAGGATAGTGGCGATGAAGAAATAGTAGATATATGGAAGAAAGCTTCTGCGCTCGAAGCGCGACGTGACCCAACCGAATACCGGCACGATCAGGAGCATGGTGATGAAAGTCCCGGTGAACAGCCAGTGCATCTGGTCTATGCCCGCGCTGATGCCCATCTCGTCGCGGATCGGCCGCAGTATGTAGTAGCTGGCCAGCAGGGAGAAGAAATAGCAGAATGACCAGAAGATCGCGCGGCCTTCTCCCGGGCGCATATTGACCATGCCCTGGAGATGAGACTGCAAGGCATCGATCGTCGGTTTGAGGTTTCGGGGCATGGGGTCTGCTTACCGCACCGGATTCAACACCTGGCCATCTCGATCAACACGCTGCGCGCCTCCTCGGCGGTATTTATCTCACTGGGCAGTTCCAGGCGATGGAGTTCGTCGGCCACGCGCAGATCGATGCCCTCGGCGTCCATGCCGACCATGATCACGGGGGAGTCCGGGACCCGCTTGCCGAGGTGACCCAGATAGTGATGCAGGCTGTCACCATGGTCCTGGTTCATATGGGTCAGGATCTTTCTTTCAACATCGGGATCGAGCGGGTTGGCCCGGATGATCCGGCTGGCCGCGAACCAGCGAGCGGTGGCAAAACCGCCGTTCCAGTGAAACCGCTTCGGTCGAAAACTGTAGAAACGAAATCCCAGTTGTTCGTGGTAGACGCGTGTTTGCGGAAAGTATTCGAAGTAGCGCTCCATGCCGGGTGTCTGGTCGGTTCGAGCGACATCCCCCAGGACACTGAGCCGGCTGCGTGTCTGTACGTCTCCGCTGCCGGATTCCATGACCGTGAGACCGCAACGGCCGTCCGCATCGAGGTTAGCGGTATGTTGCGACAGATGGCTGAGCAGCATCAGCGGTTTGCCTTCGGCGTCCAGCACATAGGGAACAACCGAGCCGAAGGGGTAGCCTTCGTGTTCCAGTGAATGTGTCGACAGCACGCCATGGAAAGTGCCTGCGAGCAGTTGTCGAGCCAATCTTGCCTGTTCGTCACCCTTTTGCATGCGCAGAGTCTAGCCGTTACGAGCGAAAACTGGATAGCGGATCAGGAAAGCATCTGTCCGCCCGGCAGTTGTGGGAACAGCCGGTCTTTTGCCGGATCGGCGTCGATGTAACAGCCAGGTGCCGCGGTAGCGGGCGTTTTGACCTCGCGGCCATGCTGCAAGGATTCCAGGGCATTGCGCAGATAATGGTGACGCGGAAAGTCGCGCGTGTAACCCGGACCGTATTGATCATCCACTGCCCCCCGGTAACGCAGACGATGATCGGCATCCAGCATGAAGACATCGCCGGTGCTTTTGACCCCCAGGGCATCGGCGAGGGCAAAACTGCCCCGATCCACGTAAAGTCCCGGGACGCCCAGACGTTCTGCGTCCTGGGTTCGCTGTTTGGTCTGTAGCTCCTCATTCGGATAGATGAACACGAAACCGAAGCCGTCGGCGCTGAACTGACGGGCAAGCTTCGATATTCGAGGTCGGTAGCGGCGCGATACCGGGCAGTCCGGATCACGGACCACGATTACCGTGCCACGCTTGCCTTCGGGGAACGGCACTTACGTCTCCGGGAGCGTCAGGTGCTGTCAGAAAGACTTACGATTGCTTGGGATGGAAATGCCTAGGGGTTCATCTTTGGCTCGGCGAACGTATTTCGCATGAATTGTAACTAATTGTATATGAAGGATTAAATGAAGATTTTTCGCATTAGATGAACACGTTTCCTGTTTACTGGCACGCTCGATGCTTAATGTCTGTTGGAGTGCTTTATTTACTCCGGCGCGGGATTCGGGAGCGGCAATGGCAGCACGGACCTTTGGAGACGGGATGGGGCCAACGGGCTCGGTGCAACCACTGGCTGTGGTGTCGCAGCAGGACCCGTTGAGCGACTTCGAGCTGCGACTCCAGAACGTGGCATACGATGGCACCGGTGGCGTGAGCCAGAATAACCGCCAGACGGGATTCAGACCGGCCTACAGGAACATCCGCACCGGGCAGACGGTTGATTCACGGTTCGCCGACGGCAGTCAGGCGCCCATACACGTGCTGGACGGGCTGCCCGACGATTGGGTCGTCGCGCGCGACGAGGATGGGCGTGTTCGGCGCGTATTGGCGACCATTGTGTCGGGTTTCATGTTTCGCGGACGCTTCTACACCCGTGAAGCCGCGGCTCGTGCAATGAGGGTCGGGAGCCCGGGCTGATCAACGCGAGCAACAGGTCCGCCGGCGCAGGTCGGACGACGGATTGTTCATTGTCATCTCCGGACGCTCGCCATTGGTGCCAATGGATCACGTAATCGTGCACATGTCCCTTGAATGGCAGCGCCAGTATCCCGGGCAGGCGCGCAACCTCGTGCGGGTCGCTGTGGCCATGGATGCCAATCTTCATGCCGATATGTCCTGCGCGCGGTTGGCCCCGATAGCTGCGGAACGGGACATCGCTGCGCGTGGTTCCATACAGGGATGCGGGATGCTGACCGGCAAGCTGCGGCAGTCGGTGGGGTAGATTTTTTTCCTTGTTTGGCCTTACCGATAGTCGGCTGTATTTTGAAGTTATCGGAGCTAAGGGCCAACGGAGACAGGTACGCGGCAACGTCCTCGCTGTTCCTTGAAGGGTCGATTGTTAACCTGCGTTTTCGGTGAAAATCATTGCACGGGCGCAGTCAGCGCTGTGTCTCGTAGCCATGGATTGGATATCGCGATGGTCGTGGTCGCCCCGCTGTTTTTCTGTCCAAGGCTTTGTATACGGACATCGAGGGAACCGTTTTCGGCGCTGGGTGTGCCGCCTGTTTCGATTCCAAGACTGCTCGGCAGCCGTGCCCGGGAATGGGCGCGCGAACGGCGTCCCGTTGTCAGGGACTTCCTGCTGCGTGTGAGTCGCCGGTCTGTCGCGAGTCCCGCCGGGGCAGGGACCTTATCCGCGGCTGGTTCTCACCTGCGCAGGTCAGTTTACGCGTCGTCATACATTCAGCTGACAGCATCTACGATCACAGATGCAAGCTCGACAGCCGCCGCCTCCGCGACAGCACTGAGTCCCTCTTCGGTATGGCCGCCGATTTCCACACCGTAAATGTCCGCACGCGCCGGGAGGCAGCCAAGACTCGCAGCCAGGCGCAAGCTTGTCGATAGCGCCAGGTCGTGACTGGTCAGCCGCCCGCCCGAAGTGTCCAGTTGTGCAGGGTCGACCTTTATCAAGGTTCCTGGTGGCGCAGCGGAAGAAACCGCATCGACGAGGATCAGATGGTCAATTTCCTGCATCCAGTTGATCAATGAAGCACCCGGCCGGTCGAGCGCGACGAGGTCGATCTCTTGCGGCAGACGGCCTTGGAGCAACTCGATGACCCGCCAGCCCACCCGGTCGTCACCAAAGGGTGAACCGAGTCCGACGATACGGATCATTGCCGCTTTACATCGAGCTTCAGGAAGTGCGTTGCGCAGGAGATGCAGGGGTCATAGTTCCGGATCACGGTCTCTGCACGCAGACGCAGGGCGTCGTCTGGATGCTGTAGACCGAAATTCACCAGGCTGCGACGCAGATCGGCCTCGATACGCGCCTGGTTTTGACTGGTCGGCGGCACGATACGTGCGCTCTTCACCAGACCGTCACCGTCGACCTCGTAACGATGCCAAAGCAGACCGCGCGGCGCCTCCGTGGCGCCAAACCCGGTTCCGGCATTTGGCGTTACCTCGAGATGTGGGCTGGATGGAAGCTGGTAGTCTTCGAGCAGGCGGATGGCCTCCACGATAGCAACATGGATTTCGACTGCACGCGCGAACAGGCTGTGAAACATGTTGCTGCTCGGAAAAGAGATATTGCTTTGTTTGACTAGTGCCAGACTGGATGCCGGCAGGCGGTCCATATTCAGATTGAGGCGCGCCAATGGCCCGACCAGGTAAGGCTGGCCACCTAACGCGGAGAACAGGGCCGTGGATTGCGGCCGATGCTCTTCCGCGAAGTGTTGTTCGTACTCGTTGACCGGGATGTCCAGGCCATCGTCCGACACGATGCGGCCTTCGGCCAGGGGATAGTCTGTCTCGTGACGCAGAGAGACATTGATGAAGGCCTGCTGATCATCCGGCATGGGTAGGGCCGCAGCCCATCCGACTAAATCCCCGGCTTCCGGCAGGGCGGAGCGCAGTTGCCCCAGCATGCGATCCACCTCGGCCTGTTCCGGTGCGCGAAAGAAGCCGCCGACGCAGGCGCCCACCGGGTGCACGGAGCGTCCCCCGAGCAGCCGGATCAGGTCGTTGCCCAGTCCCTGCAGCCGCAGGCCACGTCGCACGGTATCCGGATGCTCCTCGGCCATGCTGACCACGCTGTCAAAGCCGAGGAAATCCGGGGCGGCAAGCAGGTGAACATGAAGGGCATGACTCTGCAGCCACTCACCGCAATAGAAGACGCGCCGCATGTCGCGCACCCATTGACCGGGTTGGATATCGAAGACGTTTTCCAGCGCCTGTGCGGCGCTCATCTGGTAGGCGATCGGGCAGATGCCGCAGATGCGGGCCACCATATCGATGACCTCGTGATACCTGCGGCCTTCCAAAAACTTCTCGAAGTAACGTGGTGGCTCGAAGATGTCGAGCGCCAGTTCCTCGATCCGATCGTTCTCGATCCGCAGCCTGAGCGATCCTTCGCCTTCGACCCGGGTCATGGCTGGCACATGGATGGAGACAGAACGCTCAGTCATCACCGAACCCCGGTTGATAGTGTTGTTCCGCGGCCTCACGGAATGCCGCTGCGTCGCTGTTGATGAACAGGAACCGGCGGGCAATGTCAGACGGGGGCAGGCCGAGGCCCTCGAGTCGGAGACTCATGGCATCCGCGTTGATGTTCTCCGCGGGACCGAAGCAGGCGTAGCAATCGCGGCCAAAGCGGGGGCACAGGGCGCCGCAGCCGGTACTTGTGACCGGGCCGAGGCAAGGCCGGCCCTCTGTGACCATCACACAGACCGCATGTTGGCGTTTGCATTCCATACAGACTTTGTCGCGCTGGTCGAGTGGGGCCACCCCGAACAGCAGTTGCTGTACGGCTGCCATGACGTGGCGACCGTTGACCGGACAGCCCCAGATCTCGAAATCGACCTCGATGTGGTCACTGACGGGTTCGGCGCGATCCAGCGTCTGGATAAACTCCGGCCTGGCATAGATTGCGTGCTTCCAGGAATCGTTGCTGTCGTCCAGGTTGCGCAGGGCCTGTAGGCCACCCGAGGTTGCGCAGGCCCCCAGGGTGACTACGAAACGGCTGTTTGCACGTACCCGTTGGATGCGGGTCAGTTCATCCGTGGTCGATACGCTGCCCTCGACGAAGGCGATGTCCACCTTGGCGTATTCGTCGGCCACGCCGGCCTCGAGAAAGTGTCGGATATCGACCAGCTGAGCCAGTTTCAGCAGGTCCTCTCCGGCGTTCAGGAATGCCAGCTGACAGCCATCGCACGAGGAGAACTTGTGCACCGCGATACTTGATTTGGCCATCTCACAAACCTCTTATGCCGAGCAGTTCATGCACTTCGGGCCAGGGAAACACGGGACCGTTCCTGCACACGAAGTGTTCACCGAACTGACAGTGACCGCAGTGACCGAGGGCACACTGCATATTGCGCTCCATGCTCAGGTAGATCGCGTCCGCGGAGAGACCAAGCGCATGCAGGCGCTCGGCGGAGGCGCGCATCATGATCTCCGGGCCGCACAGCATGGCGATCGTTCTGTCCGGCTCGAGCTTCAAGTAGTCGAACAGGGCCGTGACCAGACCGACGTGACCATGCCAGCCGGGTTCAGCGACATCGGCCGCCAGGTGGACCTCGACATCCGGCAACTGCGCCCAGGCGTCATATTGTCCGCGCCAGATAAGGTCGTCGGTATGTTTGACGCCCTGCAGGACGGTCAGATGCCCGTAGCGCCGGCGGTGCGTGATTATGTGGTGGATGATCGAGACCGAAGGTGCGCAACCCAGACCACCGGTGACAACGACAACGTCGCGGTCTTCAGCCTCGCGCATCGGCCACCCGCGACCGTAGGGTCCGCGTAGCCCGAGGCGGTCGCCGACCTTCAGTGCGGTCAGACCATTGGTTATCCGCCCCAGCGCGCGGATGGTGTGGCTCAGCACACCCGTATCTCCGGCATCCGCCACGATCGAGATCGGGACCTCACCTGATCCGTAGAGGTAAAGCATATTGAACTGACCGGGGGAAAAGTCGTAGGGCTCACCATCCGTCAGACGGAGTTCCAGGGTGAAGGTGTTGGGAGACTCCTGGGTGCGCCCGACGATTTCGGCCTCGCGTGGCACGTAGGGGTTCATGGGGAACCCCCGTGCGAAGCATCATCGTCGCAGATCGCTCGGGTTTCCGCGGTGATGTCGATGCCCACCGGGCACCAGGTGATGCAACGGCCGCAGCCGACACAGCCACTGCGGCCAAACTGCGCATGCCAGCTGCCCAGCTTGTGAGTCAGCCATTGGCGATAACGATGGCGCGTTTCGGGGCGGATGACGAAACCATGCAGATAACTGTGTCCCTCGCTGAAACAGGAGTCCCACTCGCGCACGTGCTGACTCGAGGCGCCGCCAAGTTCAGGCAGGTCCTGCTCGGCGTGACAGAAGCAGGTCGGGCAGACACTGGTGCAGTTACCACACGAAAGACAGCGCGCGGCCACCTCTTCCCAATGCGGGTGTTCGAGCCGGTCGAACAGCGCGTCACGCAGGTTTCGCGACGGCAGCCCGCGACGCTGCCCGCGGCCGGCCTCGGCGATCTCCTGGTCTGCCACCGTTCGCAGCCGGTCCTCTGCATTCTGCAGCGGAAGCTGCATTGCGATGGTCTGACCGCGTTCGCTGCCGATCTCGACCAGGAATCCCTGGTCAAGTTCACTGAGGGCAAGATCGAAACCGTGTGTGGCGCGAGGACCGTCACCGGTGGACGCGCAAAAGCAGGTCTCGGCAGGGTGGGTGCAGTGCACCGCCACGATGAACAGATCCTTACGTCGCGCGGCATAGTACGGATCCCGGACATCGTCGAGAAAATGCTTGTCCTGCAACGCCAGCGCGGCCAGATCACAGGCGCGGGCGCCGATCAGGGCGAGCGGCCGTTCCTTCATGGGCTGAGCAGCGAAGGTGAGGCTGCCGCTGCCGTCCCGACGCGTTTGCCACAGTGTCTCGCGCGCACTGAACAGCCACGGCTTCAGCGCCTGCGGGCCGTTGGCCCAGGCGAAGCAGCGCGCCGATCCGTTCGCGCTCAGGTGATAGCTGCCGGGCGACTGTTCATCGGTCCAGCCTTGCGGGAGTCGGTCCGCATCGCTCAGATCGAGGTACTGGATGGCGCCATCCTTTATCAGGGGCCCCAGGGTGCAAAAACCCTGCCTGTTCAGCACATCGAACAGGGTCTGGAGTGCCTTTCGCGGTAAGAATCTGCTGTCTTCCATCGGAACTGCCGGAGGTTTGTTCTGCCGTATCAGGTTAGCGCAGCGGAGGGGGCTCGGCACGGCCAGGCAGTGTGGTTTCTTGACCTGAGTGGGGTTTCGGCCCGATAAGCCGATTCTCGTCGCATGATTACCCAAGATGCGTGACCAGGTTGCGCGACTGCTTTAAGCTCAATCGACGCGAATAGCTTTTCCCCGGGGTGGGGAGGGACAGGTCGATGACTTTCCGCCATGCCGTTTTGACTTTATTGCTGCTGCTTTTGACGGCTTGTGCCGGAGTGGACTCTTATCGGGACCCGATCCGGGTCACGGTGTCCGGAATCCAGGTACTCGAGTCGACGCTGCTGGAGCAGCTTTATCTGGTCACACTGCGGATCCAGAACCACAATGAAGATCCCATCGCTATCCGCGGCGGCAGTTTCGATTTAGAGATCAACGGCAAGGACTTCGGATCCGGCGTGACCGATCAGGCGGTGACCGTACCTGGTTACTCTGACGCCAAGGTCGAGGTGCGCATGGTGAGCACGGTGTTCGGGATGCTGCGGCTTATCCAGAGCATGCGAGAGCGCACAGATCAGACGATGCAGTATGAGATCTCCGGAAGGTTGTCGGCCGAGGGGATCCTGGGTGGTCTGCCTTTTCGCGAGGCGGGCGAGATATCGTTACCGGACAGGTCGTCCGAACGTCCCGTGCAGTAGTCGCGACTGCCGGGATATATTTTCCCGGGATGTTGTTTTTGGGGCATAATCGACGGTTCAATGGTGGTCCCGTTGGTCTTCCGCGACAATAGATTGTGAACCCGGTCAGGCCCGGAAGGGAGCAGCCGCAGCAGTTGACTTGTGCGCCGGGATTCGCTGGCGGGGCCACCGCCACCCCCAATTCCGCACCGCTTCCCGGGCTTTCTGTCGCCCTCCGGACGCATGGGTTAGACTCTTACGCCTGTTCAGTCGCAACTTGACGGCCTCCATGTCATACCAGGTTCTTGCCCGCAAATGGCGCCCGCGCAACTTCACCGAAATGGTGGGACAGGAGCACGTGGTGCGTGCCCTGAGTAATGCGCTTGACCACGACCGGTTGCACCACGCCTATCTGTTCACGGGGACCCGCGGCGTGGGCAAGACCACGCTGGCGCGCATCCTTTCCAAGTCGCTGAATTGCGAGACCGGGGTCAGCGCAAGCCCCTGTGGTGAGTGCAGCATCTGTCGCGAGATAGACGAGGGGCGCTTCGTGGACCTGTTGGAGGTGGATGCGGCCTCCAAGACCGGCGTCGACGACACCCGCGAGCTGCTGGAAAACGTGCCCTATGCGCCCGTGCGCGGGCGCTACAAGGTGTACCTGATCGATGAGGTCCATATGTTTTCCGGGCACAGTTTCAATGCCCTGCTAAAGACGCTCGAGGAGCCTCCGCCGCATGTGAAGTTTCTGCTTGCGACGACGGACCCACAAAAGGTGCCGGTGACCGTGCTGTCGCGCTGTCTGCAGTTCAATCTCAAGCGCTTGCCGGTGGAACAGATCGAGGGGCAGTTTCGACACATTCTGGAGGCCGAGCAGGTGGCCTTTGAGCCCGCGGCGCTCGGGGTGCTGGCGCGGGCTGCCGACGGCAGCATGCGTGACGGTCTGAGTCTGCTCGACCAGGCGATCGCGTTTGGCGGCGGTGCGGTGAATAGCGCGGATGTGCGGGCCATGCTGGGCGTGGTTGCAACCGAACGTCTGCCGCGGATGATCGACGCCGTGCAACGCGGCGAGGCAGCCGAGGTGATGGCGGAGGTCGAGGCGATATCCGAACATGCCCCCGACTTCGCCGGCCTGCTGCGCGAGGTTGTGACTGTGTTGCACCGTATAGCGGTGCTGCAGCAGGTGCCGGCGGCCGCCCAGGCCAGTTGGGGCGAGATCGACACGCTGCGCCCTCTGGCGGTCCGGATTCCGGCGGAAGAGGTACAGCTTTATTATCACATCGCGCTCACCGGGCAGCGTGACCTGCCGCTGGCACCGGATGAGCGCAGTGGCTTCGAGATGGTCATGCTGCGCATGCTGGCATTCCGTCCTGACACTGCAGAAGATACCGAGGTGGAAGAGCGTGGCTCGCGCAAGTCGTCGAATCCTGTTAAACCGCCAGTTCCTGCGGCCTCAAAAAACACGCCTGACAGCCCACTGCAGACCGAGGTCCAGCCGTCATCCGCTGACGCCAGGCCTCCTGCCGCCAAAGCCGCAGGGGCTGAGACTGCGCCTCGGAGCCTGACCGATTTTTCAGACTGGCACGGGCTTCTGAACCGGCTGGGGATCAAGGGCATGGCCGCTCAGTTGGCCGACAATTGCGTCGTTCACAGCTGGGACGGCAGGCAGCTTTCGCTGCGGGTGGATCCGGCTTGCAGCGGGCTGATCGGCAGCCTGGCGGAGCAACGTCTGCACGAGGCCTTGTCAGAGGCGGCCGGCCATACGCTGATTCTGAAGCTGGCCGCAGAGCTGACACAGGATGAGACCCCGGCCCAGCGAGAGGCGCGCGAACAGCGCGCCCGCCAGGACGCGACCGAAGCGGATATTTCAGGTGACCCGCTGGTGCTGGCCATGCAGGAAACCTTCGATGCGGAGATCGTTCCCGATTCGATCCGCCGGACAGATTAACCAAATACTTGCAGGGGATTGAGCATGAAAGGACCGATGGGAAACCTGATGAGACAGGCGCAAAAGATGCAGGAAGACCTGCAGAAGGCGCAGGAAGAACTCGCGAACGCCGAGGTGATGGGCGAGTCTGGCGGGGGGCTGGTCAAGGTGACCATGAATGGACGACATGAGGTGCGGCGGGTGCAGATCGATGACAGCCTAGTCGGCGACGACAAGGATATGCTGGAGGATCTGATCGCGGCAGCCTGCAATGATGCAGCCCACCGTATCGATGCACACTCCAAGGAGCGAATGTCCGGCGTGACCGCCGGTCTGAACCTGCCGCCGGGAATGAAGCTGCCTTTTTGACGATGATGGAAGGTGCTTTGCCGATGTCGGAAAAACCGCTGCTCGATGAGTTGATTGATGGCCTGAAATGCCTGCCGGGAGTTGGACCGAAGTCCGCTCAGCGGATGGCCTTCCATATCCTGCAGCGGGATCGCGCAGGCGGTGCGCGCCTGGCTGCGGTCCTCGCCGAGGCGGTTCAGTCGATCGGCCACTGCCGGTTATGCCGAACACTCACCGAGCACGAGGTCTGCGCCTTATGCAGCAATGCCGGTCGTGACGATTCGGTATTGTGTGTGGTCGAAAATCCCTCGGACGTGATCGCCCTCGAGCAGGCGACCGGCTTTCGCGGACGCTATTTCGTACTTGGCGGTCGGCTGTCTCCGCTCGACGGCATAGGACCGGCGGAGCTCGGTATTGAACAGTTAAGGCGGCGGCTCGATGAGCTCGCACCAAGCGAGCTGATTTTGGCGACCACCACCACCGTAGAAGGTGAGGCGACGGCGCATTACGTAAGCGAGCTAGGCCGCGAACGCGGCATCCCGATCTCGCGCATCGCACATGGCGTGCCGTTGGGCGGTGAGCTGGAGTACGTCGATGGCGGGACCCTGGCACATGCCTTTGCCGGACGCCGCGACCTGAGCGTCGAGTAAACCGCACGTTGAGGGGGGAGGCACATGACAGCTGAATACGGCAATTGGGTGGCCGGGTTAATAATGGGATAAAAGCGAATGGAAGACTGCATTTTCTGCAAGATAGCGGCCGGCGATATCCCGGCCGATAAGGTCTACGAGGACGATACGGTCGTCGCGTTCCGGGATCTCAGTCCGCAGGCGCCGACGCATATCCTGGTGATCCCGAGGAAACACATCGCCACAATCAACGACCTGCAGCCGGAAGACGAGCCGATCGTGGGTCGTATGTACGGTGCGGCGCGTGAGATCGCTGCCCGGGAGGGATTTGCCGAACTGGGCTACCGGACGGTGGTCAATTGCAACGAGGCCGGCGGCCAGGTCGTGTTCCACGTCCATTTGCATTTGCTCGGTGGTCGCATGATGCATTGGCCGCCGGGTTGAGCGATACGGCTTCGTGATATAAAATCAGGCACTTAGGACTTGTTTCTCTGGTAATAGTTGACTATTGTGAGGGCCAGGGAACTAAAAAACTAATGGCTGTCCATATGAAAACGACCTTGCCAAACCCGAGCGCTGACCGATTGCAGTGAACATCACTCCAACATTACCGAATCCTTACCAGCCGCCTGTCGATCGGGACAGATCGGGCGTGGCTGCCATTCGGGCACCGAATCGCGCACGGGATTCGGCGGACGAACCGGAACGGCGAACACAACCCCTGCAGCGTATCGACCAGCCGGAGCGCGAGCGCCTGGCCAGCCGGATGGAGAATCGGCTGGAAAAACACCTCGGCAGTTCGGCCCGCGCCAGTCATGCCCTCGCATCCTACGCGGAGGTGGCCGGCAGTGACGAGCGAAGTGGTCTGCACGATCTGCTGGGTTTCGATGCCTATGCCTGAATCCCTGAGCTGATCTTCCTCGGTTGCGTCTGCGGCGTTCAAGCCGCCCTCCATTTGAGCCATACTGTCAGTCGGGCTGCGGCCCGCGCATCCACTGACAGGGGAGGACCCGAACATGCTTTCTCCAGAAGCAGGCGGTAACGTCGAACCGGAAAAGACCGAATCCATCGATCTCAAAGATCCCTCGTTGTACCTGAACCGGGAGCTGACCTGGCTGGCATTCAACCGACGGGTCCTGCACGAGGCCGAGGAACCACGAAACCCCCTGCTCGAGCGTCTGAAGTTTCTCGCCATTGTCAGCGCCAATCTCGACGAGTTCTTCATGAAGCGTATCGGCGGTCTGAAGCAACAGCTCGGTGCCGGCATGAGCGTGAAGACCGTAGACGGTCGCACGCCGAAGGAACAGATCAGTGAATGCTATGAGGTGGTTCGGCAGCAGGAGATTGCACAACACCAGGTCTTCACCCAGTTGCGCGAGGAACTGAGCAATCACGGGATCGAAATCCTAAGTTACGATGCGCTTAGTCGTGACGATATCGATTATCTGCGGGGGCATTATCACGACAACGTATTTCCTCTGATCACGCCGCAGTCGATCGATCCGGCACATCCCTTTCCTTTCATCTCCAACCATGCGCTGAATCTCCTGGTCGAGGTGGGCTTCCCCGACCAGGAAGGTCGTAGGTCCCTGGCACGGGTCAAGATCCCGACCAGCGAGCATGTGCCGCGGTTCATCCAGTTACCCGACCGCAACCATTTCGTGCCGCTGGAAGATGTGGTGCGCAACAACCTCGATATGCTGATGCCCGAGATGGATGTGATCAGCGTGCATATGTTCCGTGTCACACGTAATGCCAATACGGAACGCAACGAGGACCATGCAGACGACCTGTTGTCGATGATCGAATCAGAGCTACGTGACCGGCGCTTTGCACCGATTGTGCGGTTGCAGGTGCAGGGTGACATGGATGAGACGAGTCGCGGCATGTTGGCTGCCGAACTGGGTCTTGATGAGCGTGAGGACGTATTCAATGCAGGGGGGGACATGCTCGCCATGCGCGACTTGTTTCAACTTGTCGGAATCGATAGACCGGAACTCCATGACGAACCCTTCCAGCCTTTAGACCATCCGAGCCTGGTCGAGGGGATAAACATATTTCATCTGATCCGCGACCGCGGTCCATTTCTGTTGCAGCATCCCTATGAATCGTTTGGTACCTCGGTAGAACGCTTTCTGAAGGAAGCGGCCTATGATCCGAAGGTCCGCGCCGTCAAGATGACCTTGTATCGTACATCGAGTGATACCAAGGTTATCGACCATCTGGTTCGCGCGGCCCGCAACGGCAAACAGGTTGCGGTGGTCGTCGAGCTGAAGGCACGATTTGATGAGGCGGCGAATATCCGCTGGGCGGCACGCATGGAAGAGGCTGGAATCCACGTAACCTATGGTGTGGTGGGACTGAAGACCCATTCGAAGATCGTGCTCGTGGTACGTAACGATTACGCCGGTATCAGGCGTTATCTGCATATCGGGACCGGTAACTATCACGCAGGTACAGCGCGTCTCTACTCCGATCTTGGCATACTTACAAATGACCATGATCTGGGGCGTGATGCTACCGAGCTGTTCAACTACCTGACTACCGGTTACACGCCTGAACGTTATTATCGCAAGTTGTTGCCTGCACCCAAGGTACTCAAGGCGGCTTTGTTGGCCCGTATCGAACGGGAGCGATCCCTGCACAGCGAGGAACGGCCGGGTCTGATCCAGTTCAAGATGAATGCGCTCGAGGATGCGGATATCACGCGGGCCTTGTATGAAGCCAGTAAGGACGGTGTGCGGGTTGATATGATTGTGCGTGACACCTGCCGTTTCCGGCCCGGTATCCCCGGTCTGTCGGAAAGCGTGCGGGTTATCAGCATCGTTGGCCGTTTCCTGGAACACACCCGCATCTACTATTTCCAGAATGCAGGTGACGAAGAGTATTTCATCGGTTCGGCAGACTGCATGAAGCGCAATCTGGAGTCGCGGGTGGAGGTGGTGACGCCCGTGGAGTCGGAAAGTCTGCGCGAAGAGTTGCGGGAGATGTTGGACAGTCAGCTGGGTGATTACAGGAATGGCTGGGAGATGCAGTCGGACGGCAGCTACCTCAAGCGCATGCCACGCAACGAAGCAGAACAGATCGGGTCGCAACAGCACTCGATCGACCGCGCCATGCAGCGTGTGAGCCAGGTTACGCGTTATCAGCGTGGCAAGGGGCATCGGCCTATTGCAGGGCGAAACCTGCGTTGATGGGATGAGCGTTAGTAGAATGAACCCGGCAGGGCATGTCCGGTCCAATTCAAGGAACAGGCTTTGGCCAGTATTTTTATGGATGGGAGCATGAGGTTGGAGACGCAAGAGTTAGAGAATCCTTCCCGAGGCGGTGGTATCCGCGGCATACATATCCTGTGGATCGTTCTCGCAACCATCGTGGTGACCATGGCGGTCACGTTCTGGGTCGTACGCACCTATGTCTATGCGCGGGATTTCAAGCCGGTCGAACTCAATGTCAATGAGCAGAAGACGCTGGATGCCAAGCTGAAGGTGTTGGGCTATGACGCCGGTCCGGGCGTGGGTTCGCAAGCCAACCCGGCGCCAAGTGAGACTGACGAGGAGTGGTTGAGGTCGGAACGATACAGCGAGGCCGGGTCAAGACGCGAGGTCAGGTTCAGCGAGCGCGAGCTCAACGCCATGGTGGCGAACAACCGCGATCTCGCGAAGAAACTGGCCCTGGACATGGGAGATGATCTGGTCAGTGCGAGGCTGCTCGTACCTGTTGATCAGGATTTTCCAATCCTTGGAGGTAAAACCCTGCGGGTATCTACCGGTGTGGAGATGGCATTCCGTGATGCCAAGCCGGTGGTGGTCCTGAAGGGTGTCAGCATCATGGGTATCCCCATTCCCAATGCCTGGCTGGGCGGTCTGAAAAACATCGACCTGATCAGCGAATTTGGTGATCAGAACGGTTTCTGGAGCGCCTTTGCCGATGGCGTGGAAGATATCCGTGTTGAAGAGGGGCAGCTGAAGATCCAGCTCAAAAAATAGCTTGCTGGCCAGCGACTTTTTGTTGCCTATTGTTTGCGCCAGTACCCTAACCACTCACTACAGGGAACGCAGGTTTATGCAAGCGGATGACGATTCTGCGACTTCGCCAATGCTGACGATACTGACGGGTATTTCGTCCGTCCTCGGGTTGGTTCTTATCGGGTTTGGCATCTGGGCCCTCGGAGGTGCTGTTTATGCTGCCTGGAAGTTATTCCACGACCCGGACAGCATCGCCTATTTCGCGCGATATTTTCTCGAGACCACCAAGATTTCCGCTTATCTTCAGAGCGGCGGAGAAGGGCTGGCCCATTATCTGTCCTGGCTTGCCGTCGTGTTGCTGCTGCTTGTTTTGGGAAAGTTGGGGGCCTGGGCTGTCGGGGCCGGCGCCCAGCTCATGCCGTTGTCGCGGCGCCGTGACTGACATCCCGAGCTGTATGGTGTGATGGACCTATGTCGCGCCAACGGAATCGGTTTTGGTGACATATACTGGGTAGACGGACGTTCGAGCCGTTGGAGCCGGTATGCATCACTCGATACTGACCAGACAACGATTGGTCGGGATATTCCTGGTGGGTCTGCTGCTGCTGTATTCACCGGCACTGACCCTGTTTGATCGTGCGGTGGAATTGGCCGGATTCCCGGTCAGCTATCTCTATCTTTTTGGCGTATGGCTACTGCTGGTTGTACTTGCGGCCATAACGGTCGAGGCCGACAACCGGTAGTCCGATGAGCCGCGTATGCTGAGTACGAAGCTGATCGTCGTCTATTCGCTGCTTTATCTCGGGCTGCTGTTCGCGATCGCGTACTGGGCAGACCGGCGCGCCGACCAGCAACGTTCGGTGATCAGCAGGCCGACGGTCTACGCACTGTCGCTCGCCGTCTACTGCACGGCATGGACGTATTACGGCAGTGTCGGGCGGGCTGCGGCGAGCGGGGTCGGATTTCTCCCGATCTATCTCGGGCCGACGCTGATCGCAGCACTCTGGGGCACGCTGTTGCTGAAGATGGTGCGAATCAGCAAGACCCAGCGCATTACATCCATTGCCGATTTCATTGCGTCACGCTACGGCAAGAGCCAGCTGCTCGGCGGTATCGTGACCGTAATCGCCGTGCTCGGCGTAGTGCCTTACATAGCGCTGCAGCTGAAGGCGATATCGCGCAGCGTCACCATTCTGCAGAGTTTTCCGGATGTCGATCTGGCCGGAAAGGCGGGAACGGTTCCCATCCTGCAGGACACGGCGCTCTATGTCGCCCTATTGCTTGCAGCATTCACCATATTGTTTGGTGCGCGCCATCTCGATGCGAGCGAACGACATGAAGGGATGGTCGCTGCGATTGCCTTCGAGTCGATCGTGAAGCTGATCGCCTTTCTCGCGGTTGGTGTCTTTGCCACTTTCTTTCTGCACGATGGATTTGCAGATCTGTTCGACAAGGCGGAGCTGGCCGGTTTCCTCAATCCGGTGATCGCCGACGAGGTTGGCAGTTACGGAAACTGGTATTCGCTGACCATCCTCGCGGCACTGGCGGTGATGATGCTGCCACGTCAGTTCCAGGTGGCGGTGGTCGAAAACAGCTCGGAAAACCATCTGCGTCGCGCAGTATGGATGTTTCCGCTTTACCTTCTGCTGATCAATATCTTCGTCATTCCGATCGCGCTTGCCGGACAGTTGACATTCGCGGGCACAAATGTGGATGCGGACACCTTCGTGTTGACACTGCCGATGGCACATGATCAGGGGGGACTGTCCCTGCTTGCATTTATCGGTGGTCTGTCGGCGGCGACCGGGATGGTGATCGTCGAGACGATCGCGTTGTCCACCATGGTCTGCAACGATCTGGTCATGCCCGGATTGTTAAGGCGTTGGAAGCGGATGCCTCCCGAGGCCGATCTGAGTCAATTGCTGCTGAGAATCCGGCGTGGCGCCATTATCGCGATCCTGCTGCTCGGTTATTTGTATTTTATCTTTGCCGGAGAGGCGTATGCGCTTGTCAGTATCGGTCTGATCAGTTTTTCGGCGGTCGCCCAATTTGCACCAGCCATGCTGATCGGCCTTTACTGGCGCGGAGGGACCCACGCCGGTGCGCTGGCCGGCCTGCTCGCCGGTTTTGGTGTGTGGTTATACACCCTGCTTTTGCCGTCCTTCGCCAAGTCGGGCTGGCTGCCTGCCGGTTTCCTCGAGCAGGGTCCTTTTGGAATCGAGCTGCTGCGGCCTCAGGAGTTGTTCGGTTTGACCGGAATGAACGAAATCACCCATTGTCTCTTCTGGAGCATGGTTTTCAATATCGGCGCCTATCTTTTCTTCTCTCTGAGGCGGGCTCCGAACGTCCACGAGACTACGCAGGCGACGCTGTTTGTGGATGTCCTCAAACATGAACGGCCTCTTGGAATAGGTCTCTGGCGCGGCAAGGCCGAGATCAAGGAACTGTTCCGGCTCGCCGAACGCTTCCTCGGGGCGCAGAGTGCACGGCGCGCGTTCAGACAGTATGCGGCAGGGCGGGAAGTCGAGGATGTGAGTGGCTTGCCCGCGGATGCGGAAACAGTACATTTCGCCGAGACCCTGCTGGCGGGCGCCATTGGCAGCGCCTCGGCGCGGGTCATGGTGGCCTCTGTCACCGCGGAAGAGGCGCTTGGGCTGGACGAGGTGCTCGATATTCTTGATGAGGCCTCACAGATCCGCGCATACAGTCGCGAGTTGGAACAGAAATCACTCGAGCTCGAGGCTGCGAGCCGTGAGTTGAAGCAGGCCAATGATCAACTCAAGGAGATCGATCGACTGAAGGATGATTTTATGTCATCGGTCACCCATGAGCTGCGCACGCCACTGGCATCTATCCGTGCTTTCTCGGAGATCCTGTTTGACGATCCGAGGGTCCCGCTCGATGAGCGCCGGCGTTTTCTCGGAATCATTGTCAGCGAAACCAAGCGCCTGTCCCGGCTGGTCAATCAGGTCCTGGATCTGGCCAAGATCGAGTCCGGTCACGCCGACTGGCGTGCCGAATATGTGGATGTGGCGCAACTGATCAACGAAGCGTTGGAGGTGACCGAGCAGCTTTTCAGGGAACGCGGGGCCCGCGTCGAATGCGATGTGCCTGAGCGCTCCTGCGTTGTCCACGTAGATCGGGACCGGCTGATGCAAGTTTTAGTGAATCTTCTTTCCAATGCCGTGAAGTTTGCACCAGCGGATGAAGGCGTCGTCAAATTACGTTTATATGTGGAGTCCGGGATATGTCGTGTCAGTGTGTCTGACAATGGACCGGGAATACCCGAAGCAGATCAGCCGCACATCTTCGAGAAATTCCACCAGGGCAGTGGCGGAAGTGACAAGCCGGTGGGTACGGGGCTGGGTTTGCCGATCAGCCGCCGGATCATCGAGCATCTCGACGGGCGTATCTGGGTGGATAGCGCACCCCGGAATGGTGCTACCTTTACCTTTGAACTACCCATGAAACGCAACAGCGATCAGCGAGTGGGGGAGACAGATGTCGAAGAAAGTCCTGATAGTGGATGACGAACCCAATATTGTCTTGTCCGTGGAGTTTCTGATGCGCCGTGAAGGTCATGAAGTGGTGACGGCCAGCGACGGCCAGGAGGCCATGGATCTGCTTGCCGCCACCAGGCCGGACCTGATGATTCTCGATGTCATGATGCCGCGTAAGAACGGTTTCGAGGTTTGTGCAGACGTGCGTGCCGATCCGGCTCTGTCGCGAATGCCGATCCTGATGTTGACTGCAAAGGGACGCGAGGCCGAGATGAAGAAAGGCATTTCACTCGGAGCCGATGCCTATATTACAAAACCCTTTTCGACCCATGACCTGGTTGCGAAGGTGCACGAGTTGCTCCACCGGAAAAAAGCGCGGGGTTAGCGACAATGATGCCTCGCTCGCGTACTGCCAAATTATCCGAACAGGGTAAGAGCCTCACGCCTTTTGCGCCCCTGGACAGTGAGTTGGGGTTGGGAGAGCCCCCTTTGCGCAGACTCGTACGGCGCGAACTTTTGATCGTGAAACCGGATACGACTCTCCGGGATACGCTGTTCACGCTCAACCAGGCGGGGGTGCAGGCCGGAGTCGTTGCTGAGAACCCCGGTGCACCACTGGGGGTCGTCACCCTTCATGACCTGGTGGAGGCAATTACCCTTAAGAAGGCGAGGCTGAGCGACCCCAGTTTCACGTTCATGACGGCTGCGCCGGTGACCCTCCCGGCGGATGCCTCGATTCATCGGGCCCGGGTTACCATGACACGTGGTCGTCTGAGCCATCTGTTGCTGGTTGAGCCCGATGGTCAGCTGTACAACCTGCTGTTGCCGGAAGACCTGCCTGGATTCCGTGAAGGGGGGGGCGAGGAACTGGTCGAGCGCATCAATCTTGCCGACAACGTCGACAGTATGGCGGATGCGGCCAGGGCAGTGCGTGAGCGCGGGCACGAGCTGTTTGCAAGCGGGATGGGCGTCGAGGTTTTGTGCAAGTGGATGTCCGGCCTCAATGACCTTATCTGCACCCGGGTGATCGAACTGGTTGCCAATGAATTCGATCTGCCCCCGGTGTCCTGGTGCTGGATGGTTTTCGGGTCAGAGGGGCGCCTCGAGCAGGCCTTCGCCAGCGATCAGGATAATGGACTTGTTTTTCTCCCCGAGAATGAGGCGGATACGGATGCAGTGCGCAATGCGATGCTGCCTTTTGCCAGGGTGGTCAATCGTGCCCTGGATATCTGCGGATTCATGCTGTGTCCCGGCGACATCATGGCGGGTAATCCGGTATGGTGCCTGTCGGTCGAGGAATGGCGTGGGCGCTTCGGCAATTGGATGGAGCAACCCGGCCCGGAAGCCTTGTTGAATTCATCGATCTTTTTCGATTTTCGTCCGCTTTACGGCCAGGACGAGCTTGTTGACGATTTGCATAAGTGGCTGCTGCCCCAGCCGGCGAGGCACGCACGATTCCTTCGTGGCATGGCCGAGCAGGCCCTGGGTTGCTCGCCCTCGCTCGGGTGGTTCGGTGGTTTTTCCTATGACGGCGGCCGACGTTATCCTCATACCATCGATCTCAAGACCCGAGGCGCGCGGCCTTTCGTGGATGCGGCCCGTATCTGGGCACTGCAGCATGGCGTGTGGACGACGAACACGGTTGAGCGATTACGTGCGGTCGGCGCGGCGACCCATCGGCAAATTGCGGATACCGCGGCTACGGTCGAGGCTTTCGATTTCGTCCAGCGCCTGCGGATACAGCGTCAGCTGGCCGGTGGTGACTACGACGAAATCAACCGAGTCGACCCGTCTGAGATAACGGCAACACAGCGCCTGATGCTTAAGGAGGCATTCAAGCAGGCCAAGTTGCTGCAATTGCGCCTGAGCCAGGAGTTCATTCAATAGCGATGCGAGTCGGGCAGTATCCTCGGACGGCTTTTACGCAGCAAACGGTTGTCACGCCATTGGCATCTTTTATGCAATTTTTATCCTGACTTCAGCCATGTGGCTTTCCATGTGATGATTGTACGAATCATAAAACATAGAATGTTCCTAACCCCCAATGACAGCAGAAAGTGAGTTGGTTATGAGACTTGTTTTTTTGGTCGCGATGCTCGCCTGCCTTGTCGTCGGTGCGTCGGCATCCGAGGAACTCAAGCTGGACAATCCAGGCGCATATGACGACTCGGCCCCTGCCGGGAAACCGGACAGTGGTGCCAGGGTGCGTGCAGGAGGAGGGCAGGGTGGAAACGCAATCCACTGGATGGCGTTCAATGGCGATGAGGCCGGGGTCCGGCAGGCCATTATCTCGGGCGCCAGCGTCAATGGCCGGGTCAAAAAAGGCAGTACGCCGCTGCACCTTGCCGCCTACAGCGGGCATACGGCGGTGGCAAGGGTGCTGATCGAGCATGGTGCCAAGGTGAACGCCCGTAACGACGCCGGAATCACACCGCTCGACTGGGCGCAGCAGAATGGCCACCGGGAGGTCGCGAAACTGCTGCTCGCGAACGGTGCCAAAGCCACGAACGCAAATCAGGCCAGGTCCAATGGTGCGCCGCGCGCAGACGGTCAGGCGAGCACACAGAAAGATCCGAGACCCGGTGTTGGCAGCCGGACACCCTTGAAGTACAGCCTGATACAGTTGCCCGAAAACATAATGGTCATGGATTCAGGCCTGAGAATCTCTGAGGGGGAAACGGTAAAGCTGGCGTCGGCGGGGATGTACCGGATCCAGCTCGGGGCATTCAGTTCAAAGAAGCTTGCCGAGGATGCGTGGGCTGTTTATCAGAAAAAGTATCCCGAGTCGCTGGGGTCGCGGGATCTGATTCTGGACATGGTCAATGCAAAGGGGAAAAGCCTCTATCGTGTGCACACCGGACCCATGAGCAGACCCGACGCTTGGGCGATCTGCGCCCAGCTGAAGCAGGCTGGTCAGTCTTGCGCCGTAATGAAGCGAGGGTCGCCTTGATTCGATATTTTTGCGAATATCCGGGGATGATCAGCCATGACCTTGAGGCGGCGGGACATGCGCTTCTCTACCCGCGATTGATAGTCAGGTGAGCAGATTCTGCAGGATCGTCTCGTACATGGATGACAACCGATCAAGCTCCGCGACACCGACGCATTCGTTCACCTGGTGGATCGTTGCGTTCAGCGGCCCGAGCTCCAGGACCTGGGCACCGGTCGGTGCAATGAAACGTCCGTCCGAGGTGCCGCCAGCGGTTGACAGTTCGGTATCGGATCCAGCCACTTTCTTTATCGCCATCTGGGCGGCCGCGACGAGTTCCCCCCGCGGGGTCAGGAAGGGAAGGCCGGAAAGGTTCCATTCGATATCGTAATCCAGGCCGTGTTTGTCAAGGACGCTTTCGACCCGTCGACGCAGGGCATTATGCGTCGTCGCGGTAGAAAAACGGAAGTTGAAGGTCACCTGGCAGACGCCGGGGATCACATTGCTTGCACCCGTACCGGCCTGGATGTTGGAGACCTGGAAGCTGGTCTTGGGAAAGAACTCATTGCCCTGGTCCCACTCCGTCTTGGCCAATTCCGCCAACGCGGGCGCCAGCTGATGCACAGGATTCCTGGCCAGATGGGGATAGGCCACATGCCCCTGGACTCCACGTACGCTGAGCACGCAGCCAAGTGATCCGCGGCGACCGTTCTTGACCACGTCGCCGACATGCCGAGTGGAAGAGGGTTCGCCGATCAGGCACCAGTCTATTTTTTCATTGCGCGCCTCGAGGGTGTCGACCACCCTGACGGTGCCATTTTTCGCCGGGCCTTCTTCATCGCTGGTGATGAGATACGCGATGGAACCCTTGTGATCCGGATGGCTGGCGACAAATCGTTCGGTGGCGGTCAGCATCGCCGCCAGCGAACCCTTCATGTCCGCCGCACCGCGTCCATAAAGCTTGCCGTCGCGGATCTCCGGTTCGAAAGGACCTGAGTTCCATTCATCGACCGGGCCGGCGGGCACCACATCGGTGTGTCCGGCGAAACAGAACACGGGACCTGATGTCCCTCGTCGCGCCCAAAAGTTGTCCACCTCCTCAAAGCGCATGGGCTCGTTGCGAAAGCCCAACGCGGCCAGGCGTTCCATCATCAGGTCCTGGCAACCGGCATCCTCCGGCGTGACCGACGGACGGGAGATTAGATCAATGGCAAGGTCGAGTGTTGCGCTCATACAGGGCCGAGGGCCGAGGGCCGAGGGCCGAGGAAAATCACCTCGCACCTCGTAGCTCGCGCCTTGCTCCTACTAAATTCAAGTTTTGAAGATCTTCTCATAGTGTTCCGGCTTGAAACCAACATGCCGTTCTTTCCCGGTATCGAGCACAGGGCGCTTTATGATGCTCGGGGTCTCCAGCATCAAGGCGATCGCGGAAGGCTCGTCGATGCTGTCCTTGACATTCTGCGGCACCTTGCGCCACATCATGCCGCGAGTATTCAGCAGTGGCTCCCAGCCGAGTTCCTTGACCCAGGTCCGTAGCATTTTTTCGTCGATGCCTACCTTTTTGTAATTATGGAACTCATAGTCGATACCGTGCTCGGCCAGCCAGGCCCGAGCCTTTTTCATGGTGTCGCAGTTTGGTATTCCGTAAAGCGTGATCATTTTTCACTCTTCACCACAAAGGGCACAAAGGACACGAAGCAATCTCGGGTATGCAGAGGTCACGTACACTTTGTGATCTTGGTGACCTTCGTGGTTATCTTGCGGATTTAAATATCGCGCAGCAGTTCGTTGATGCCGACCTTGGAACGGGTCTTCTCGTCGACGCGTTTGACGATCACCGCACAGTACAAACTGTACTTGCCATCTTTCGAGGGCAGGTTGCCTGAGACGACAACCGAGCCGGCCGGGATGCGGCCGTAAAGGATCTCGTCATTTTCACGATCGTAGATTCGCGTGGACTGACCGATGTAGACACCCATCGAAATGACAGAGCCCTGTTCGACGATTACACCTTCTACCACCTCGGAACGTGCGCCGATAAAGCAGTTGTCTTCGATGATGGTGGGTGCGGCCTGCAGCGGCTCCAATACACCGCCGATGCC
>Ga0265303_10000270_pt1 | contig 28248 bp, 21 predicted proteins | sample Helome_2_FD_192494 | JGI IMG/M metagenome (GOLD analysis project Ga0265303, IMG submission 192494) | Marine sediment microbial communities from subtidal zone of North Sea - Hel_20160317 (Illumina Assembly) | ecosystem: Environmental > Aquatic > Marine > Subtidal zone > Sediment ... | reverse complement strand
ATTTGTGTAGTTATTGAGCAATACCACAGAGAAGATATGTGGTCATAGGATCGAATCTTCCAGAATCGAAAAATATTTGAAAAAGCATCTTGATAGGCTGCTTATTGAAAATCATTCTGAAACAAGTGTGGCACCTCCGGTAAAAATAAGAAAAACACAAAATATAAAGGAGGCCAGAATCTCCAAAGATACTATGACTCCAAAAGCGGAAATGATACAAGAGCCAGATACCTACGAAGGTAAAACAGCTAATTCATTGGAATTTAATGGCAATACGTATAAAATTGACCAATGGGAAGAAGTGCTTACAACGCTATGTGACCTCCTAGTTGTGAAGCATGAAAAAGACTTTGAAAAGGTGTTATGGGTATCGGGAGGACATAAAAACTATTTTTCTCGCAACTGGGATCAACTGAGTATACCAGAGGAGATTGATAAAACAGAGATATATGTTGAAACTAAGTTGACCCCTGATGAAATTGTGAAAACTGCAAAAGCACTTATAGCCGAATTTGGTTATTCACAGGATAAGCTTAGAATTAATGTAGAATAAGTTCGCGGGTACAACGAAACCAAAATAGTAATATGTCAAAGATACACGCAGAATTTGATTAGCGAAGGACATATCTGATATTGAAAAAGTAAATATTACGGCTATGAAGACAGCATATAAATTCCTCATACTTTTGATTGGATATCATCACGAAATCTTAACCGAATATTACGGCAACATCGCTTCATAATACTTCTCTGCTATTATTTTGTATCCGGCATCATTGGGATGAATCGGATCGCTCATTAATTTGCGGTTGCCCATGATGTCTTCAAGGATGTTGGGAATCAGAATGGCGCCGGTCTCATCGGCCAGTTTTTGATAGCCCCTTCCAAAACCGCGATCTCTAAATGGAATAGACAATCCACCGATCACTACCCGGGCACCCTGGTTGTGGATCAGGCTGACGATCATCTTTAGATTTTTAAATGCAACGTCACTGGCAACACCATTTTTCAAATCATTGCCGCCCAGGGTGATCAGAACGATATCAGGCGAGTATGATAAGACATCCCGCTCAAGCCGCTTTAAGGCGCTGGCCGTTGTATCACCGGGCACGCCGGCATTAATTACCGGTCTGGAAATCATCTTCGATAGCTGCGACGGATAGTCTTTTCCACTGGAGGCCCCGGTCCCGGAAGTCAGACTGTCACCAAAGCAGACGATCCTTTCGCCGGCGAGACCATTGCTGAAGTCCTGGTGGGTAGATGTCAGAAATTTATACCCCGCCAACAAAATTAAACCTGCTAATATAAAATAGATTAACTTTTTCATTTTCAGATACTTCGTCGGATCGGATACACCGGCGGCTCTTCTTTGGATTTCCAGTGTACGACTAAAATTCCGGATACGATGAAAACCAGTGCCAGTAGAATCTTGATGGTAATCGGCTCACCCAGGACCAGACCCCCGAGGGTAACTCCGGCTATCGGCATGATAAATACAAAGGCATGCAAGGATACCGCACCGTATTTTTTGAGCATGGTGTTCCAGGCCACAAATCCGAAAGAGGCGGTCACCAGGCTCTGGTAGAGCAAGGCGCCGATGACCGGCGCATCCAGATGGAAAACCATTGAATCATCCCACAGCAGGGCTTCGACAAGAAAGAAGGGCACTGAAAACAAGGTTGAATACATCACCAATTGAAAAGGGCTGAAGGTGCCGATTACCCGTTTTAAATAAACAGTGGAACAGGACCAGATAAAAACCGCCAGCAGGATGATAAGATCGCCGGTCCGAAAGCCATTGCTTAAGCTCTCCTCATCTAGAAACATGAAAACCACTCCGGTAAAGCCCAGAAGGATCCCAAAAAATTTCTGTTTGGTGATTCGATCCCCCGCTATAAAGTAATGAGCCAGAAATAAAATAAAAAATGGAAGCAGATTCGCCAGCAAGGTTCCACGGGAGGCATTGGATTTGCTGAGTCCCAGGTAAAATAATGACAGCTGAACCGTAAACAGTGAAGAAAAAATTAACACCTGGTGCAGTTGTCCTTTTTTCAAAACAGTGTTCTGGCCGGTGATTTTGGCCCAGAGGAAAATGGCAACGGCAGCAACACCAAACCGAATGGCGGCCGTGGTAAAAACACCCATTCCTGAAAAGGTTATTTTTATCGCAACCGCATTAGACCCAAAAAGAATGCACAGAAATACTGCAAACACCCCGGCGGCAAATGTGAGGTCTTCATTCGGCGGTTGATGTTCAGACATTGTGACGCAACCTCCGGCAACGGCAGTTGAGGACTAAAGAAGTTGTAGTATTTACACCACCGAACTGAACTTAGCAAGAAGTTATGGTCCATAATATAGCGGTTGTCAAAAAAACGTCCCGTTATTTGAGGGGTCGGGGAGTTTTTCGATCTCTGCCCGGTCCGCCAGGGGAATAGCCCGTGCAAGCCGTAACAATATTATCATTGATTGGATGGTTGAATGAAAACTTTGACAAAAAAATACGATTATGAAAAGGTGCGAAACGGAAAAAATTTACCGGCTATCTGCTTGGACCGAAATCAAAATTACAGGAGGTTTTAGCCCATGGATCTGAATGTGAAACGATTCAATTCAACCCCGCTGGAGTACCTCTCCGTAGAACAGATGCGTGACATTCACTCCGCTGCCCTCGATATCCTGGAAGACTGCGGAACGATTATTCATCACGAAAAGTCCATAGATCTATTGCACAGAGCCGGCGCCTATGTGAAGGATGACAAGCACGTCTTCATCCCCAGCGGCCTGGTGGAGTCAGCCATCCGGTCGGCTCCCCCAAGGGTCACCATTTATGACAGAAACGGCCGGCCCGCTATGTTTCTGGAAGGGCGCAACGTTTATTACGGTACCGGTTCCGACTGTCCCTATCTGCTGGACAGCCTTACCGGGAAGCGCAGGGAATTTCTGTCCGCCGACGTTGAAGATGCCGTCAGACTGGTGGATGCTTTGCCGAACATTGACTTTACCATGTCCAACGGGCTGGCGCCTGATTTTCCAGCTGAACTGCAATACCAGTACAAATATGCCCTTATGATACGCAATTCAATTAAACCCCAGGTGATTACCGCCGCCGACAAGACATCCTTGAACGATATCGTGGATATTGCGGCCGCTGTGGTTGACGGGCGCCAAGAACTCAGCCGCAAACCCATCTTCGTATTATATGACGAACCGACCTCACCCCTGGTGCATATCAGTGAAGCCATGGAAAAGCTGATGTTTATGGCGGAGCACAATCTGCCCACCAACTATTCTCCCGGAATCATGGCGGGTGGTACAAGCCCGGTTACCATGGCCGGGGCCATTGCCCAGGCCGACGCCGAAATTCTGGCCGGGCTCGTCATTCATCAGTTAACAAATTCGGGGGCCCCTTTTATTTTTGGTGCCGGCATGTCTCCCATGGACATGCAGAGCATGCAGCCCACCTATTCAGCTCCTGAAGCCATGATGACCCAGGCAGGGCTGTGCCAGATCGGCCGCTGTCTTTATGAACTTCCGACCTGGGGGTTTGGCGGCTGCAGCGCCTCCAAGCTGGCCGATGAGCAGGCGGTCAATGAAGCGGCCACCTACATCATGATGGCCGGATGGGCGGGTACCAATCTCGTGCATGATGTCGGTTACCTGGAATTCGGGCTCACTTATTCCTTCGAACTGCTGGTAATGTGCGACGAATTCATCGGCCAGGTCAGACGTATGATGGAAGGCATCGCTGTTGACAAGGAAAACCTGGCAGTTGAAAGCATCAAACGCGTCGGGCCGGGTGGGCACTTTCTCAGTGATGACCACACCCTGGATCATTTCCGTGAAAACTGGCAGCCTGATTTAACCGACAGAAGGACATACGAGGACTGGAAAGCCCGGGGCGCTAAAAGTATGGGACAGCTGGCCAAGGAAAAAATCAAGAAGATCCTGGATCGTCATAAGCCGAAAGCGCTCGCGGCGGATGTGGAGAAGAAGATAGATAATATTTTAGAAAGAGCCAAAAAGTAGTCCCTTGTTTTTCGTACTCGTCGTCGTTCTCGTACTCGTAATCGAAGAACAGCGCTTTGAATCACGAAAAGAGAAACGGATCGAGGACGAGCACGAGTACGAGTACGGGTACGATGATGACATCATCGCGGTTATACAAACAGATTTTGCAAAAAGGGAGCTAACATGAAGGAAAACAAGCCGTTTTTTATGCGAGATCCATGGAAATATGAACCTGAAGCACAGCAGGCGAAACGGCGGGATAGCACCCAGGGCTTTGACACCCGGGCATTGCACGCCGGGTTTCATCCCCTGCAGGATCTGGAACCGTACCGGTCATTTGTACCGCCGATCACTCAATCCATGACTTACCCCTATAAGACATTTGACGAAATACCATGCCCGGTTTACGGCCGGACCCGCACCCCAACCAACAGCTTGCTGGAAGAGCGTCTGGCATCGCTGGAGGGCGGCGAGGCCTGCATTACAGCCGGATCGGGATCCCAGGCATTGTTCAATCTCATTTTCACCATGGCGCGACCGGGTGATAATGTGGTCACCTCCCTGAATGTCTTCGGCGAGGGCTATAAACAGGCCGCCACCATATTTCCGGAACGATGTCAGGTAGAATTTCGCTTCGTGCAGGATCCGGGCAACCCTGACTCCTGGGGTTCACTGATTGATCAGAACACCAAACTGGTCTGGGTCGAGACCCCCAGCAATCCCTGTCTTTTTATCACCGACATTGCCGCGGTTGCAGACGTGGCCCATTCCAGCAACGTCCCGCTAATGGTGGACAACACCACCGCAACCGCAGCGCTGCAAACCCCCATGGACATGGGAACGGATATAATTCTGCTGTCCATCACCAAGTTTCTGGCCGGCAACGCCACGGTGATCGGTGGTGCCATTGTCGGGCCCGAAAACCTGGTGGAAGATATCCGCTGGAACACCACAGAATTTTTGGGTTCGGTTATCCCTCCGTTGGAGGCCTGGATGACCTTACAGTATTTAGAAACACTTTCCATGCGGATGCAGCGACACAGTTCAAACGCCCAGACCATCGCCGAGTATTTGTCGTCTCATCCCAAGGTAACCCGCGTTAATTATTCCGGGCTGCCGGATCACCCCCAGCATGAACTCGCCAAGAAACAAATGCAGGCCCACGGCGGCTTGTTATCATTTGTGGTGCGAAATGGCATGGCAGGGGCCGCTGCGGCGATGAATGCCTTTAAGCTGGTTGTGCACGCCGTCACTTTCGGAACCAGCAAAACCATCTGTATGCACCCGGCAACCATCACCCACGAACACATGACACCCCGGGAGCGCGCTGAAGCGGGCATCGATGACGGACTGATCCGGTTTTCGGTGGGCCTTGAGAATCCGGAAGACATCATTGCGGATTTGGACCAAGCGCTATCAAAATAGCTGATGGCTCAAGGCTGAAAGCTCAAAGGAAAAACAGTCAAATAGGAAAATAGTCGAATAGTCAAATAGTTCGCAATTCAGATAGTCAAATAGATTGATATCCGATTTACCTATTTAACTATTCAACTTACCACTTGCTATGAGCTATAGGCTATGAACTATTGATGGAGGACTAAAAGTGAGTAAAAAATATGACGCCATCATCATCGGTAGCGGGATCATCGGTGCCGCCATCGCTTTCGAACTGGCCCAGAAGGGCTACCGGACCCTCAATGTCGACAAACTGCCATCGGCCGGCTACGGATCTACCTCCGGCTCATGTGCCGTCATCCGGTTCCATTACTCCACCCCGGACGGCGTGGCCACAGCCCGGGAAGGATATTATTACTGGATCAACTGGCCCGAATATCTGGAGGTCGAAGATGAACTCGGTTTGGTTAATTATATCAATACCGGCTGTCTGGTGATAAAAACCGAGCTCAACCAATACCTTAAAAATGTCATGACCAGCCTTGAAGACCTGGGGATTGATTTTGAGGAACTGGATATTGAAGGGGTTCAAAAGAAATTTCCGTTTCTGGATACCCGCAAATATTTTCCCGTAAAATTGACCGATGACCCCGGTTTTGCAGAACCCACCGGCGAGGCCGTGAGTGGGGCCATATTTATCCCCGAGTCGGGCTATATCTCCGATCCGCAGCTTTCCACCCACAACCTCCAACGAGCGACCGAAGCCAGGGGCGGCGAGTTCAAGTTTAATGCCGAGGTAGTCGATATTCGCAAAAAAGACGGCCGGGTCACCGGTGTTAACCTGAAGGACGGCACCCGGATCGATGCCCCCATCGTCGTTAATGTCGCCGGCCCTCACTCCTACCTCATCAACCGCATGGCCGGCGTGGAAGAAGGCATGAATATCAAGACCCGGGCTCTGCGCCAGGAAGTCTGCCATGTTCCGCCACCCGATGATATGGACTATCAGAATGAGGGGGTGATGATCTCGGACGGTGATATCGGCTGCTATTCCAGACCCGAGACAGGCAACCATATCCTGGTGGGCTCGGAAGATCCGGAATGCGATGAACGCGAATGGGTGGATCCGGACAACTATGACAGGAATTTCTCCAAACAGTGGACGGCCCAGGTTTTGCGGGAAGCACAACGCATTAAGGGACTGCGGGTGCCGAATCAGATGCAGGGCGTGGTAGACCTTTACGATGTTTCAGATGACTGGATTCCCATCTACGACAAATCGGATTTGCCGGGTTTTTATATGGCTGTCGGCACTTCCGGCAACCAGTATAAAAATGCCCCCGTGGCAGGGGCAATGATGGCTGAACTGATCGATAAAGTGGAGGCCGGACACGACCATGACGGCAGCCCGGTGCAATTCTTTATGAAATATACCGGGAGAATGTTCAATATGGGCTTTTATTCCCGCCTTCGGGAAATCAATCCGGACAGCAGTTTTTCGGTGGTCGGCTGATCAGCTGATTATTTCGTGTCCGTCCGGATCCGCCTGAGGCGGATCCGGATGGACACTTATGAGGCGGCAGCGATCTTGTTGGCCTCTGCGGCTGCGGCATCAATTCCGTTGCCGTCCAGCTCCGTTAACACCGCATCCAGCCCGGCGCCCAGATCCGTCTTGATTCCTTGAACTGCCAGGGCCCGGCTGATGGCAGGTATGAAAAACATAACGTTGTCGGCCGAAGAAGAATAGCCCATCAAACCCACGCGCCAAACCTTGCCGGCCAGGTGCCCGAAACCGCCGCCGATATCCAGCTTGAATTTGTCCAGCAGGTAGCGTCTTAATTTCAAATCGTCCACCCCATCGGGTATCACCACCGTATTCAGGGTCGGCAGGCGGTATTGGGGGTCTACCAGCATCTTGAGCCCAAGGGCCTCAATACCTGCCACCAGGGCTTTGTGATTCTTTAAATGGCGTGTAAACCGCACGTGGAGACCTTCCTCGTGAATTAACAGCAGCGCTTCCAGTAGCGCATAATTGAGAGTGCTGGAGCTGGTGTGGTGGTAAACTCGCTCGGAACCCCAGTATTTCTCAATCAAAGACAGATCCAGATACCAGCTGCGTACGGCACTTTTGCGATTTTTGACCATTTCAACGGCCCGGTCACTGAAAGTGATGGGAGCAAGGCCGGGCGGGCATCCGATACATTTCTGCGAACAGCTGAAACAGACATCGACCCCCCATTTATCCACCTTGATTTCAATCCCGCCCAGGGAGGAAACCGTGTCCAGAAAAAGCATGGTGTCGTATTCCTTTGCCAGGCGAGCGATGTCGTCCATGGGCTGGAGGACACCGGTAGATGTTTCGGCATGGACGATAGTCATTAATTTATAAGTCTTCTGTTTGAGCTCCGCTTCCACACGTTCCGGATCGGTGGGCTTGCCCCATTCCTCTTCAAGAAGCGTAACCTCGGCCTCCTGCCGCTCGGCCATCTGGCGAACACGATCTCCGAAATAACCATGGGCACAAACCAGCACCCGATCTCCCGGCTCGAGCAAATTGGCGACGGCGGCTTCCATACCCGAACTGCCGGTGCCGGGCATGGCATTGGTGATGCCGCCTTTACAGCCGAAAACCGGCGGCAGCAGCTCACCGATGCGGTCCAAAACCTTGAGATACACGGGATCCATGTATCCGATAACCGGTGAGGAGAGGGCTTTGTATACCCGCGGATGAACATCCAGCGGACCCGGTCCCATTAGTCTGCGCAAGGGTGCTTCCTGTCGTTGCAAATTCAGATTTGTCATGGCTTAATTCCCTCGATTCTGTATTTTTTTTATCGCTTTTCATAATTATGATCCGAAATACGGATCTGCGGTATAAGCGGTTGTATAAGAAAACGTTTGAATAGCGGAACGTTTTTTTGACAATCACGATAACCTGATCGGCATGGCAAGATACAACAGGTTAAGAGGGTGCTTATAGTGGATTCGGATGGAAGTGTCAAGACACCAAAATGAAGTTTTTACCGATTGGAAATTCGACTTAGGATAATGTAGTGCTCATCCCGCCGTTGGTTGCCGCTTTCAACCTGGCGGTCAGCACCGGAATGATTTCAAAAAGATCGGCCGCGACAAAATAATCAGATCGTTTCATTATGGCGGCTTGAGCGTCTCTATTGATGGCAATAATAATGGCGGCGGATTTCATTCCGGCGAAGTGCTGCACAGATCCTGAAATACCGCAAGCAATATATACCTTCGGACTCACCGTTTTACCGGTTTGCCCCACCTGCATCGCATAGGGCACCCAGCCCTCATCCACGGCCACCCGGGACGCACCCACGGCCGCCCCCATTTTTTCAGCACATTCAAAGAGGACACTGAAATTTTTTGAGTTTTCCATCCCCCGTCCACCCGAAATGATAACATCCGCCTCGGTCAGATCTACGCCGCTGGGGCCACTCCGTTTTATTTCTTTCACCGTCAGGCCGCCTTTTTCAACTTCAGCCTGAAAGGAGATATTCTCAGCCTGGCAAAGGGCGGGTGATGCTTCAATGGCATTGGGCCGGATGCTGTAAATGTGAAATTCACCCTCGGTCTTCAGGGTTGCAACCGCTCTTCCGGAAAACTGGGATTTTTGCACAGTATGCCCGGCAAGATCAACCGCCGAACAGTCCATTACCAGCGGGGCATTCAGGCCGGCGGCAATTCTGGGAAGCAAATTTTGGCCCTGAATACTGGCAAGCCCCAGTAAGATATTTATGCCAAAGTGAGCCATGGCCTGACTGATGGCCTGTGACCAGAAAACCGGATTGTATTCGATGGGCGCATCTTCGGATATGATTTCCACGATTTTATTAACACCATAAGTCTGAAGCATGTTTCTCTGATCCTCAGACAAAGTATCAAGCAAAAAGGCGTATAGCTCCCGGCCATTACCCCGGGCAGCTGTGATAACACCAAAATTGGTTTTTTTGATATCACCGTTTTGAGTTTCTATCAATATTCCGATATTCTGCATGGGCTGTACACCATTCGATTTACCAATATTACATCATTCCACTATTCCATTACTCCATTACAGAGCCAAGCATTCTTACCTCAAGAAATCCCCTAAATTTCATTCAGTTTTAGAAATTTCGATGCGGTTAAATGCCCGCTTGAATGCTTTACATCAAGCGGGTAACACCCTGGCTTCTTCCTGCAAAATTCTGACTAATTCCTCCGCCACCTCATCCGGTGTGCCGGTGATTTCTCTGGCCTGGCGTTCTTCGATAGCAGGCTTTAATTCAAGGATTTCAACCCGTCCCGGTGGATCTTCGAAGTCGAGGTCTTTCAAATCAATCTGTTTTATTTCCTTTTTCCGGGCTTTCATAATAGCCGGCAGGGTGGGATAATTCGGTTTGTTGAGGCTTTTTCCTGCACCGATCACGCACGGCACCGACATTTCGATAACTTCCCGGGCACCCGCCTCCAACTCGCACTCTAAAACGGCTCTACCCTGCTTTAGCGACAAAGAAACGACATTAGATGCCGCCGGTATGCTGAAGTTGGCCGCCAGTCGGTACATGGTTTGAAATCCCTCGCTATCGATGGACTCCTTGCCGGTGAAAATAATGCCCGGCTTACCATCCAATTCAATGGCCGCCTTTAACGCAGCCGCGGTAACCATGCTGTCCGGATAATCATCGGTTTTGATAAAAATCCCCCGGTCGGCTCCCATGGCCAATGCAGACCGCAAGGTGGCCTCGGCCGCCAGGTTGCCCAGGGTCACCGCAATGATTTCTACATCGCCGATATCACGTTTAATCCTGGAAGCTTCTTCAACGGCGTTTTCGTCATAGGGATTCATGATAAAGGTAACCCTTTCATCAATCCGGTTCTCCCCCAGTATGGTAATCCTGGCCGCCGTATCCGGTACGTGTTTTACGCAGACGTAGATTCGCATGAGTGGTTCACTTCTGGATTTGTCAATTAGTGAAACGCCTGAAAGGTTTAGGTTTTTGGTTTAAGGTGTCAGGTGTCAGGGGGCCGGTGGCAGAGTACGGATTATCGGCCCTCGTCGTCGTACTCGTCCTCGTCCATCGTCCTCGAAAAAACCGATTGACGAGAAACGAGCACGAGGACGAGGACGAGGACGAAAAGGAGTCGGCATTTGCAACCCGAACCTCGTACCGCGCAACCCGTACCTCGCACCCCGTAACTCGCAACCCGTACGTTACCCGTTAACCGAAAAGCTGCTGTTATAATTAATTTCTCGTTTCCTTGAGAAAAAGCCGACGTTGATTTTGCGGCCGATATACCGCAGCATGAACTGATGGGGATCCTTGTCGTGATCGTGGCCCTTTTCACAGGCATCGATTAATTCCGCCATCATGGCGCCGACCACCGGTGCATTTTTGTACTGGTTGCCGCTGGTGCCGATGGCCATGTAAAAACCCTTCATGTCGGATTTGTCATAAATCGGTATCCAATCGTCGGAGCAGTCGTAAAGATCACAGGTTCCCCGGGGCTGATTGGGTATCTGCATGGTCGGTACCCGCTTGGCGCACCGGTAAGTCTGGGCTTTCCACTGGGCTTCTGAAAGTTCGTTGCTGCGCCCGGGCTCTCCTTTGCCGGCATAAAATTCATCGGGATCCACCCATTCCTGGGGATCACATTCGGGGTCCTCGCTGCCGATCAGAAACATGTTGCCGACTTCCGGACGGTAATAACAGGCAATGTCGCCATCGGACGTATGATAGCCGTCTTTGAGGTAGTCATACCCTTCGGGCGACGGTAAATGCATCACCTCGTGCCGCAGGGCTTTAGTCTTGATGTTACAGCCTTCGTAAACGCCTTCTGCCATTTGGTTGATCTTGAAAGAATGGGGACCGGCCGCATTGACAACCACCGGCGCATCAATTTGCGTCCCGTCTTTGAGGGTTACCCCCAGCACCTGGTTGTCCTGGCTGCGAATATCAACCACTTCCGTATTGAACAAAAACTCACTGCCGTGGGCTTCAGCCGCCCGCATGATATTATGGGCTGAAAGGGCCGGATCGTTCACGTACCCACCTTCGGGACAGAAAATCGCCCCCTCGAGCATTTTCATCGGTTCGTTAAAAAAGTCGGGGTCTTCGGGTCGTTTGACTGGCCAGAATTCGTGTAATTCATAAATCGGCACCATCTCCTTGATCTTTTCTATGCTCCACTCTTCGTAAGCGACGCCCACGGCGTCATAATTTTTTTGAACTTTGCGCCAGTCATGCCCCTGGGATTTTAGTAAAATTGAGCCGGTGTTCATGTAGCGGGCAAGACCTTTCTCATCTTTGACATGGCCGAGATAATTTTCCCAGTCCAGCCAGTATTTAAAGCCGTCGTAGGCCATGGCAACACCATCCTCGGTGGAATAATGGGCCCGAACAATGGCGCAGGATGCAGCGGTAGAGCCTTCGCCTGCATCCGCCAGCTTATCGATGTTCAGAGTTTTATAACCCATTTTGGCCAATTCATAAGCGATGGGACTGCCAATGACGCCCGCACCGATAATAATGGCGTCGTATTTTTTGTTCATGGTCAAACCTCCTTAGTGGTGATTGAACAAAGTATTTGGTCAAAATCCAATATTGAATTCTTAAAGATAATAAGGTGGTGTATACATAAGGGTTCAAAGTTCTAGGTTCAGCGTTCAGGGTTATTCTGAACATCCGAACTTCAGAACCTCCAACCCTGAACCTTGAACCCTGAACTCTGAATGGTCACTTTACATCAAATAAAGGATGGATTGCAAAGTTTTTTCAAGTCCCAGGCTTTTATTTTAAATGATTTATCGTGAACCCCGGGATTGAAATAGACAAAATTCTTTTTTGTCAAATCCGGATCCATATATATGTCCAGGGCCGTCAAATGCCCGAAGGGCGGTACGCAACCCACCTCACAGCCGACGGCCTGGCTGACATCCTCCGGTTTGGCAAAAGAAACCTTTTTGGTACCGGCCCCGGCGGCAGCCTGCTTCCAGTCTACCTTCTTGTTGCCGGGCAGAACCAGAACAATCATCCGGCCCTCTTTGGTGCTTAACACAAGTGATTTAACCGTTTCCGCTTCAGAAACCTTTAGGGCCTCGGCCATGGCCGGATTGGTATAAACCGGCTCATGTTCGTAAATTTCATAGGCTATTTTTTTGTCATTCATCAACGCAATAATTTTTTCCTCAAGGGTCATCGTATCTCCCATCATCCGTTTTGTCTTTCGATTAACCAATCCGCCTGGGGCGGATTAACTAAAAACTTCATTCAGCCAATCGCTAAAGGCCTGCTCACCGGCAGGACGCAGTTTAAATTCCGCCCCTGCTTCAAGGATCGCCCCAACCATATCACGGGCATATCCCCGGGAACAGGTCATGAGAATACCGGATCTCCCCGGAGTTCTTTCCAATGTCACAATTTGACAGGGCACATGGGAAAAGGGCCCCTGCAGCAAAAACGGCGTCTGTTGTGAAGGATCAAGAAAATCAAGGGAAGTTAATTTCTCCAGTATCGCAAAGAGATCTTTCCCGAGCACAGCCAAAAAAACCGTTGAATCCGTTACATCAGTAAAAGCGGGATTTTTCGGGCAGGCCGGTGTTTCCCCGGACAGATGCCAGACAGAGGCCTGGGTGCGGTTCATGCGATTGATCAAAATTCCATTTCCAACTACAGATTGACCGGGATTATCCGGCACCTGAATACCCAGGGACTGAATTCCTCCGATTTCCGCATCCTGCATATCCCATCTTGCCCGGTGGCTTAAATCGACCAGATACGGTCCTGCCTCCTGGTCTTCATATTCCAGCACAACCGACCAGTTGTCCCGCTCTTCCGTTTTCACAGATGCAGCATCAAATGAAACCGCCGAGCGTCTAATTATATTTTCCACTATTGATTCCTCATATTTTTGCAAAGATTTTTTCCAATAAGTTCAACTATATTTTGATTTGGTCGATTTTATGCCATCACCGCCCGCTTCGCTCGAGAAGCAAAGGACGCAGAGTAAATATTTCTTTTCACTTTCTGCTGAGAGGCCAGAAAGTGAAAAACAACAGCCCTTCGGGCAAAATCATATTGGATAGATTTCCAAATGCTCACAAAAGTACAGTTGAAATGCAAATCACATCACGAAGTGATGGTGGATTATCATTTGCCGCCCTCTCAGCGGCAAATGAAAAAATGAAACCTTTGCGCTCTGTGCGCCTTTGCGGTGATTATAACTATAGATCATAGAAACGATTAACAAGTAACCAATAACAAATAACGCCTTAATTGAGTTCACTCAATTAAGGCTCTAACTCTTCAGTCGTTCGCCATTAGGATCATAAAAAGGCGTTGCCACCACCTTGGCATAAAGATGCTGACCTCCGCACCCATCTTCATAAATTTGCAACCGTGTGCCTTCAGCGGCCAGCGGGGAATCCACCAGAGCCATTCCGACAGGCTTGTTCAATGTAAAGCTGTGGCGGGCGATACACACATAGCCCCTGATAGCATTATCCACTATGATAGATCCGTCTCTGGGAACGCGGGAGGAATTTTCCATTTTAAATCCAACCAGCTTCAAGCGCCCCTCCTGTTTTTGGGTCTGTTTAAGCGCCACAGCACCCACGGTTTTGGCCTCCGACTTATTGCGGCTCCATAAAAATCCAAGGCCGACATCATGCAGGGTGGTACGCTGCTCGGATTCCGAACCGATAATGAGGTGGCATTTTTCCATGCGCAACACATTCTGGGCTTCGAGGCCGAAATTGCGGATCCCGAACTCCTTACCGGCGTCCGCCAGCACTTCCCACAGGGCCTGCATATAGGATGATGGCACATGAAACTCATAGGACAACTCGCCCACAAATCCAAGGCGCATGGACCGGACGGGGATGTTATTTTGAATTATAAGTTCACGGTAACCGACATAGGGGAAGGCTTCGTTGGATATATCTGCATCTGTAACCTTTTCGAGTACCTTACGGGCGTTAGGTCCCGCCAGATTGATGACACCGAAGGTGTCGGTCAGGTTCACCATGTTATAATTCCAACCGTCAAAGCGGCTGTGATAGCGAAACCATTCCACCGTGCTGCCGGCGCGGCCGGTGGAGGTGGTAAAATAATAGTCGTTCTCGCCGCGTTTAACCACCACGCCGTCATCGATGATACATCCGTCATCGGTGCACATGGCCGAGTATTTGACCTTGCCTTCTGAAATCCTGGACATATCGCTGACATATACCCGCTGCAGCGCCTTTAACGCATCCGGGCCCCAGATTTTGAATTTTCCCAGGGTCGATGCATCGAGCATGCCCACATTGGAACGGACATTTTCAATTTCTTCCCGGCAGCTGAAATCCTGGGAAAAATAGCGTGCCCGCTTCCAAACCCCGATGCGCCGCATGACACCGCCGTCCTTCTTCTGGGCGTCATGCATGGGGGTGCACTTGCACATATCGTGGTTGGTGCCGGCATAGGTGGCGATAAACGTCGGCACCAGGGGGGCACGAACCGTGGTCGGCCTGGCCAGGCCGTTGGCGCCGCCAAGATACTGGGCAACAAAAAGCGGCAGATTGTGCCCCGGTATTCCCCCCTGTCCGGGTCCTGTGCCAGCGGCTGTAAAGCGCTTAATCAGTTCGGTGGCATCAAAGCCCATTTCCAGGGCCTGTTCGACATTTTTGATAGTCGTATCTTCATCAAAACAGATAAAACTTTTACGCCCCTTCACAGGGGTCTGGACCAGTTTGCAGCCCCGGGCCGGGCCGGGCATATCATTAAGCCTATCCCGGCTGCCCTGGATGTCTGCTTCAACGCCGGCGCCGCAATCAGCTGCAGCCATAAGTCCTGCCAGGCTGCCAGATACCTCGATGGCGGCATCATTATTTAAACCCAGCAAGCGTCCGGCCGCATGCATTTTGGGAGGCAGTTTTGTCGGTAGAAAGAATCCCGTGTGAAGGTCGAAGTTAAATTCGGCATGTCCCAGGGAGAGCGGTCCGGTAACCGGTGTCATGCCGGCAGAAGCCACCAAAAGATCACAATCAAGCTCCCGCCGGCGGATTCCCGTAATGGTGCTCAGAGCTGCCCGGGTTACACGCTTTTCGCCATGGGCGTTGGTCGCCACCCATCCGCGCATAAATGGTATGTTTCTGGCCTCTATGGCAGCCACCAGTTTCGGATCCTGTCCGTCTTCCCGAATGTCGGCAACGCAGGAAATCTTGAGGCCTAAATTACTCAAATCCAATGCCGCTTCCAGACCCAGATCGTGACCGACACTGAAAACCGCATTTTCACCGGGCAGCAGGCCATAGGTTCGTGCCAGGCGATGAGCAGTGTTAATCTGCATCACACCGGGACGTTCATTGTTTTCAAACAACAGCGGACGCTCAATACACCCGGTGGCCACCACAACACTCTGGGCCCGGATTTCGATGTAACGCTCATCAAAGTGGTCGGATTCACCGCCGGTTTGAAAAGCGGTCACAAGATTGTTGTTATATACCCCCACCACCGCCGTATGGGTAAACAACCGGATGTCGGGGGCTTCCTCGACGGACTTTGCAAGCTCCCGGGCTCTTTCGAATAAGGGGGTCCCATTACTGCCGGTTACCGCACGGTAGTCAAAAAACCCACCCGGCCAGGGACGAGACTCCAGCAGGATTACGCGCAGGCCCTGCCCGGCAGCTGCCAGGGCCGCAGACATGCCGGCCGGCCCACCGCCGATGACACAGACATCCGCACTGGGAAAAATCTCATCAAATTTTCCGCTCATTTCAAATTCAGGCGAAATTTTGCCAAGCCCGGCAGCCTTGCGCACCTGCTTTAGCGCCAGGGGCCAAATTTTGGCCGGCTTGTGCATGGTGCGGTAATAGAACCCGGCCGGCATGGCCCAATCAAGCGTGTCCAGAAAGCCCATCAGGTCATTTTCAGCCGATCCCTTGACGTTTTGGGTTTTCAGAGCCATGCCGTTTTTAAGAAGCGTTTTTTCCGCACAAACGTTGGGAATGCCGTTGACTTCCAGGCAGGTATTGCTGCACTCGCCGTCCAGGCTATATAGCCCCCGGGGCCGATGATACTTAAGGCTTCTTGAAAAAATACGCACCCCGTTGGCATACAGGGCGGTGGCAATCGTGTCGCCGGCAAGTCCATGGTAATGGCTGCGATGGTGATGAAACGCAAGTTTTTGATCGGGATTGACCCGCAATGTCGGCAATTGGCTGCGCCGGTCCATCAGTTGACCTCCGGTTTCTCTACTTCAAGGTTGGTTGTCGTATCTCGGTAGGTGGTAAACCAGGCGCCACAGCCGTCCCGGTGAAACCACCACTCTTTCTGAATGCCGGCCACGCACTTGTTCATATGAACATAGTCACACCAGGTTGCCGAGCTAAGCACTTCTTCAGCTGGCCTGGGTCCCTTGTCGACACCGCCATAGCGGAATTCATAACCATTGCGTTTACCGCATATCGGGCAGGTAATGAGCGCTGACATAGGATGATCTCCTAAATCGTTTTTTAGTAAAATTAAGTAAAGCAAAAATTCGAATCTCGAATCTCGAAATCCGAAACAAATCCCAATATCAAATGACAATAATTCTAAACTCTAATTTACTCGTTCGGTTTCATCTCTTAGGCCATTGCTAATTAGATAGAGTTTTGGTCATTTGAAAATTTGAATTTCGATATTGTTTCGAATTTCGTATTTCGTACTTCGAATTTACTATTTGGGCCTTTGAGAAAAATAAAATTGACATGAAAAAGATTAATTATCAGGGCTGTAGCTTACCAGAGCGGCCGTCTCCCCCATCAGCCGGTGGTGCTCAAAGCGACGCAGGTTAAACGGTCGCAGCAGATCAGGACAATTTCCGCTGGCCATATACTGGGCCATGTATTTCCCGGTGGCGGCACATGATTTGAAACCAAAGTATCCCCAGCCGCAGTTCATATAGTAGCCTTCAATGGTATCATTGCCGTCCATAATTGGCGCCATGTCCGGTGTCATGTCGGCCAGACCGGCCCAGTGGCGCATAAACTTAACTCCCCTGAGACACGGAAGCATTTCCGCGAGGGCTTGGGCCTGGTGCTTGATGTAATAGGCCGTGGTCTGGGTGGTATAATTCGGCCAGGGGTCCATGTGCGCACCGGTGGCGATCTCGCCCTTCAGGGTCTGGTTGGCATAGGCGTGATAGGCACCCGATGAGATCACGTGGTCCAGGATCGGTTTAAGCGGCTGGGTCACCATGGCCTGGATGGTCAAAACACTGATGGGCAGCTCGATTCCCAGCATTTCATGAGAAAGGGCGGCTGAATACCCGCCGGCCGACAACAAAACCCGAGGCGTGTTGATTTTGCCGTGCTCGGTCTCCACGGAGACGATTTTACCGTTATCGACACCGATGCCGGTTACGGCCGTCTGCTGATGAATGTGCACCCCATGTTTGGCAGCACCTTTGGCCAGGCCCCAGACCACGGCATCATGTCGCACAATGCCTCCCGGTGGATGGTACATGGCTCCGAAAATAGGAAAGGTGATGTCCTTGGAAATGTTTAAGGCCGGCATCAGTTCTTTGCATTGTTTGGCATCAATCAGATGGCTTTCAACCCCGTGGAACTGAGCCGTAGCGATATTCATGCGGGCTGAACTCATGGCGGCTTCACTGTGCATCAAGTTCAGGTTGCCGCAATTAAAAAACATCAGGTTGTAATCCAGTTCTTTGGTCAGGATAGGCCAGAGCGCGAGGCCCTCTTTGTAGAGAGGAACATTTTGCTGGGTTCTTTGATTGGCGCGCACAATGGCCGTGTTGCGACCGGCGCCTCCGAAACCGATAAAACGTTTTTCAAGAACCGCCACATCCGTCATCCCTTGATCCCGCGCCAGATAATAAGCAGTGGCCAAACCATGCAGCCCCCCGCCGATAATGACCGCATCATAGCTGGACTTGAGTCGGGGTTTTTTGCCCCACAGGGGCTTAGGATTTCCAAACATTAGCGCGTCCTCTTTTATGATGTCTTCGATGTATACCGCTTTTCAAAAATTAGTTCCGGAATACGGAAGGCTGTTATAGGTGGTTGTAGAAAAAAACGCTCAAATAACTGAACGTTTTTTGATCACCGCTATAAAACGATATCAGTACTTATTCGAATGAAATAAATCATGTCAAGGGAAAAATAGGAAGAATGATACGATTTCTTTCAAAATGAGTTGACAACTGAAAAAATATGGTTGATATTGCTAAAATTTCAATGGGTTTATATTTTTCCCAAATCCGCGAAATACCATGGAATAAGGATTTGCGAGTTAATTCAGTTATCAATTGGGTGATAATTTCTGAATTTGGCTTTTTAATCGCATCAGAATAATCATCCGGTTCTCGTTGATAGGACGTGGTACAGGCCGGCAAGTTAGGACTGCCTGTTTGCCCAAATCAGGTCGAAATCGGCGTAATTTTGAAAGATTTCGATTCATTTGAGTGTAATCATTTCATTTCCGCCAACTAACCGACAGAGAAATTACCCGTGAAGGATCAAAAATCCCATCCAACCATCAAAGGAATCGTCGAGCAACACCACTCGCTGACACCCAAAGCCCGAATCCTCAGCAATTATATTCTCCAAAACCCCCGCAAAGCCGTCTTTATGACCACCAAGGAACTGGCTGAAAGGTGCTATGTCAGCGAAGCGACGGTGGTCCGGTTTGTCAGCCAGTTGGGCTATAAAGGTTATGGTGCTTTTCAGCAGGCATTGAGAGATTATGTGGATACGGAGCTGACATTGCTGGATCGAACCGATATGTCGGGCATGGTAAGACCCGGTACGGATCGACTCAACCGGGTGGTGTTGGAAGAAATGGATAACCTGAAACAGTTTTATGAAACCGTCGATATGGATACACTCAATCGCGTCGTGGATTACCTGGCGACAGATTCACCCGTCTATGTCATTGGATCCCGGCTTTCCTACACATTCGCCTATTACCTGGGCTGGTCCCTGACAAAGATCCGCCAGGATGTTCGCATCGTCAACGGCAGTGACAGCACCGCTATTGACTGGTTGACCATTGCGGCTCCGGAAAGCCTTGTGATCATCATTGCCACTACCCGCTACCCAAACGAACTTATCAGGCTGGGCAAAATGGTTCGCCGACTGGGCCACACCCTTCTTGTGATAGCTGACAGCGCACTTTGTCCGTTAAATCACTTTGCCCATCTGTCGCTGATTGCGCCATCGAAGAATATCCCCTTTATTGGAAACCCGACAACCATTTCCTGCATCATTAACTATCTTGTTTTGGAGCTTGCAAGCAGGAACGGTGCCCCACTTAAAGCGCACCAGGAAAAACTGGAACAGGCCTACCGGGAAAATGATATTTTATTCAATCTTGACAGAGAAGAAATTGGTTCACCTTAGATAGATAAAAAGGTGCACTTTCGCATTTACATCATTCATAAAAAAATAATAATGAACTTTTAAATATCTTTTCAATGACCGTGATAAGGAGAGAAGGCTTATGAAAACACATGCAAGAGTCGTCGTGATCGGTGGCGGTGCCATCGGTACCAGTATCCTGTATCATTTGGCCAAATATGGATGGAAAGACGTCGTACTGCTGGAAAAACATGAACTTACCTCCGGCTCTACCTGGATGGCAGCCGGCAACTGTTCTTTTTTTCACAGTAACTATTATTGCACCCGGGTCAATATGAAAAGCATTGAAATCTACCAGGGGCTCGAGGCGGAAACCGGCCAGTCTGCCGGATGGCACACCACCGGATCCATCCGCAGCGCCGACAATCCGGATCGCATGGACGAACTGGGCTATATGTACAGTATGAATCGCTGTCTGGGCTTAAACGTGAATTGGGTCACTCCGGATGAAATTGCCCAGCTGCATCCGCTGATGAATGTCGAGGGACTTATGGGGGGGCTTTACTGGCCTGACGATGGCGATGTAGACCCCAGCGGCATTACCCAGGCCATGGCACTGGGTGCCAAAAAGCTCGAAGTGGAAATCAACCAACACACCCAGGTTACCGGATTAACCCAGAAACCGAACAGTGAATGGGTCGTCCATACCGATAAAGGTGACATTACCTGCGAATGGGTGGTTAACGCCGCCGGTTTGTGGGCCCCGCAGGTGGCCGCCATGGCAGGGCTGGAAATTCCATCTATCGCCGGTGAACACACCCATCTTTTGTTTGAAACAATCGATGCTGTCGTCAACCGCGACACCATGCTGCCGCTGGTGCGCGATCCCGACCGCTCCATCTACATTCGCCAGGAAATGGACAGTTTGATTCTGGGCCTTTACGAAAGCAAGGTGAAGCAGTGGTATCCCGAAGGGGTGCCCTGGGATTATGCCCAGAGCGAACTGCAGCCCGACATCGATCATGTGGCCGAATACATCGAGCATGGTCTTTATCGATTTCCGATTATGGGGGAGCACGGTTTTAAACACGTCACCGTCGGCCCCATAACTTACACCCCCAACGGGGACCCGCTGGTCGGCCCCGCCTACCCGTTGAAAAACTATTTTCTGGCCTGCGGTTACAGCTTTGGCATCACTCAGGCCGGTGGCATCGGACACTACATTGCCGGCTGGCTGATGAACGGTGAACCGGAGATCGACCTGTGGAGCGTGGACAGCCGCCGCTATGGTTCTTATGCCAACTGGGCCTATAACCATGAGAAAATCGAGGATACCTATCCGCGTCTGTACAGCATCATTTTCCCCAACGAATGGCGCGATGCGGCAAGGCCCAACCGTACCAGCCCAATCTATGAATATCAAAAGGCGGCCGGCGCAGCCTTTGGCGACTACTATGGCTGGGAATGCCCCAACTATTTTACCGATGCGCCCTCCGATCGCAATGAAACCCCGAGTTGGCGCCGCAATAATGCCTTTCAGTATGTGGACCGGGAATGCAAACATGTGATGGAAAACGTCGGGCTTCTCGACCTGACGCGATTCGCCAAAACCAGAATCAGCGGGCCGGGTGCCGAGCAATGGCTCAATAAAATGACCTGTCAGAAGGTTCCGGTGACCGAAGGTCGCATCGCCCTCTGCCCCATACTGGATAAAAACGGTGCCTTCAAAACTGATATGACCATCACCAGGGATGGGGATGGTGAATTTTTTTGCGTAACTGCCAGTGTCGGCAAACGCCACGATCAACACTGGCTGATGCTCAACCTGCCTGAAGACGGCTCGGTGTTGATGGAAGATCTTACCTACAAACAGGGCTGCTTTATCGTTGCCGGCCCCCGGGCGCGGGATCTTCTGGCTAAAGCGGCTTACGGCGACGTATCCAACGAGGCCCTGCCTTTCAGTACCAGCAAAGCGCTTTACATCGGGCGCGTCAAGTGCCGGGTCAACCGCATGAACTACGTCGGCGAACTCGGCTATGAGGTCTTCCACCCCATCGAAGGCCAGATTGCGGTATTTAAAACTCTCATGGAGGCCGGCGTGGAATTCGAAATCAGAATGTTCGGCATGTATGCCATGGATTCCATGCGACTGGAAAAAGGCTATCTGGCATGGAAATCCGAGATGAACGTTCACCATAGCCCGCTGGAGACCAATGTGGCCTGGACGGTGAAATGGGATAAAGACTTTATCGGCAAACAAGGGCTTGAAAAAGAAAAGGCCGAAGGTGTCAAATTGCAACTGGTATGCCTGGACGTGGCCGCCGAGGACTCCGATCCCTGGGGTTACAATCCGATATTTAAGGATGACCTGCGCGTGGGCATGACTTCTTCCGGCGGTTACGGTCACCGGATGGAAAAAAGTATTGCCCTGGGTTATGTCCCCCCGGAATATGCTGCGCCGGGAACCAAGCTCGAAGTAGAGGTGCTGGGCAAGAAACTTCCGGCGCAGGTCGTCGCCATGCCCATGTATGATCCGAAGAACGAACGCATGAAAGCTTAGAAGAATGAAGAATGACAATTGACGAATGTCGAATTAAGGAATCCTGTCTATTCTAAAAATAAGAAAAGAAGGAGCGCAGCGATCACCATAATTCGTCATTTGACATTAGACATTCGTCATTCCACAAGGGAGTAACTATGTTCATTGTAGGAGAACTTATTAACGCCAGTCGCAAGAAAATTGGCGCGGCCATCGAAAGCCAGGATAAGGACACTATTCAGCAGATCGCCAAGGAGCAGTCTGCAAACGGTGCCGATTACATTGATGTTAACGCGGGTGTATTTGTGGGCAAGGAAGCCGAGTATTTGAAATGGCTCGTTACAGCCGTTCAGGAGGTTGTAGACACACCCTGCTGTATCGACAGCCCTGATCCCAAGGCTATTGAAACCGCATTGTACGTTCACAAAGGTACACCCATGATTAATTCCATCTCCATGGAAAAAGAGCGCTACAACGCATTGATGCCGATTATCGCCGGAACGGACTGCAAAGTCGTGGCCCTTTGCATGAGTGACGCCGGTATGCCGGAAACGGCAGAGGCCCGCATATCCATTGCCGAGGAATTGATCAACGGCCTGGTAAAAAATAATGTGTCCCTGGAAAACATCTACGTGGACCCGCTGGTTCAACCCCTTTCAACCAATGACAACTATGGAAGAGAGTTTTTGGAGTCCATTGAAATGATCATGAGCAGGTTTCCGGGAATCCACACTGTCTGCGGGCTTTCAAACATCTCCTATGGTCTGCCCGAACGCATGCTCTTGAACCAAACCTTTATGGTGATGGCGATAACCAAAGGACTCGACGGTGCCATCGTCAACCCGCTTGACAAGAAGATGATGGCGGCCATCGTCACGGCCGAAACCCTGGCCGGCAAAGATGAGTGGTGCGCTGAGTACCTGCAGGCCTATCGTCAAAAAAGATTTGAATTTTAATTAAAAATTTTCAATTCATTCTCGCAAAGGAGACAACGATCATGGGTGAACTATTCGGGAAAATGGCTGAGACTTTAATCGCCGGTAAAGTAGACGATGTTGTAAATCTGACAAAGGAAGCTCTTGTCGGCGGTTCAACACCACAGGATATTCTGGAGCAGGGACTCCTGGCCGGAATGGATGTTGTCGGTAAGCGGTTTAAAGCCAACGAAATGTTTATTCCGGAAGTTTTGCGCTGTGCCAAATGCATGCATGGCTCGATGGAAATTTTACGTCCGTTGCTGGTGGAAACCGGTGTGAAGACTGCCGGCACGCTGGTGCTGGGTACCGTCAAAGGCGATCTGCATGACATCGGGAAAAATCTGGTGGGCATGATGTTTGAGGGCGCCGGTTTTGAAGTGGTTGACCTGGGCATCGATCAGGAACCCCAGGCCTTTGTTGATGCTTTAAAGGAGCACAAGGCTAGCCTCTTTGGTATGTCGGCCCTTTTGACCACCACTATGCCGAAGATGGGCGAGACCATCAACGCCATAAAAGAGGCCGGTATTCGGGATCAGGTTAAAATCATGGTGGGTGGCGCCCCGGTAACGGAAGATTTTGCCAAAGAAATCGGTGCCGATGGCTATGCATCAAATGCTGCCAGCGCTGTTGATAAAGGCAAAGAACTGATGGGCTTGTAACTTAATATTTCGAAATTTCTACACCACAATGAAAATTCGGGAGACTTTTTGAGGCCCGAGTTTTGGTCTCAATTATGGAATAATGGAATTGTGGAACGATGGAATATTGGTTATTAAATGGAATTTTACCTTTTTAATTATCTGGTTAAGACAATTATTGCCTTAAACCCAGTAGCTCCGTATCCTCTCCGAGCTGCAATCTCGACGTGCCGAAGGCCAAAACCCATTTTTCCAATATTCCAGTATTCCAACATTCCATTTGGAGCAAAGCCCTTAACTTGTAACCTCTCTCTCGCAGGCAAGCCGCAACCAAATAAGTATAAATGAATCTCGAATGCACGAAAGGATATAAGTTAAGTTTTGTGCTTTCCCGATTTCACTTGACCAGCTAAACCATTTTTCCTGTTTGACCGGGTGATAGGCTATGAGCACAACAGGTGAGTATGTCGTCGGAATCGACACGGGAGGGACTTATACCGATGCCGTGCTTCTCGACTATCGCTCACGAAAAGTCATTGCTTTCAGCAAAACACTGACGACCCGGGGCAACCTCACCCGGGGCATTACAAAAGCGCTCAAAAACCTTCAGATCGAGAATGCCGACAGCGTCAGGCTGGTGGGAATTTCCAGTACCCTGGCGACAAACTCCATCGCCGAGGGCAAAGAGCGCCAAGCAGGGCTTCTTCTTATCGGTTACGATCGCGATCTTATCGCCGCTTTTGACCTCACCGCCAGATTTCCGACTTCACATGTGGCACATTTTAAAGGCGGTCACACCACCCAGGGATTGGAAAAAGAACCCCTCGATCTGGAAAGCATACGGGAGTGGGTGCGCCTTAATAGTGAAAAGGTTGATGCTCTGGCGATTTCCGGTTACTTCAGCCCTTTGAATCCTCTCCACGAAGAGCACGCACTGGCGGTGGTTCGCCAAACCTGTTCGCTGCCGGTGGTGTTAGGCCACCATCTTTCAACTAAACTCGATTCAATCAAACGCGCCACTACCGCCTGTCTGAATGCCTCCCTGGTAGCCGTCATGCAGGAGTTTATCGAAGCCGTGCGCGAATCGCTGGACAATCGCGGAATTCATTCATCGTTGATGATCGTTAAAGGAGACGGCTCCTTAATTCCCGATACCGAGGCCATTCACAAACCGGTGGAAACCGTACTATCCGGACCGGCTGCCAGCGCCATTGGCGGCCGCTTCCTATCGGGACAGAGCAATGCCCTGGTGATCGATGTGGGCGGTACAACCACCGATATGGCCCTGGTGGATGATTTCAAGATGACCCTTTCAGAAGGCGGCGCCCGGGTGGGTATGTTTGAGACAGCCGTAAAAGCTGCTCGCATCCGAACTGCCGGCCTTGGCGGCGACAGCCGCATCTCTATTGATGCCGGCGGCACGGTTCGGGTGGGACCGGAGCGGGTTGTCCCTCTGTCGCGCTTGGCTGCCCTTTACCCACAAGTCGAAAAAGATATTTACGGTTTGAAAAAAAAGCGGGAGCTCAACCGACGACCTTCAGACCTCGAATACTGGTTTTTATACAACGAAAATGATGCCCCGCTTGCGCCTGCCATAAATACCCGTCAGCGAGAACTGATTTCGCTGCTAAAAGACGGCCCGCTGAGTTTGACCTATATTCTAAAAAAGCTGAATGTCTATCACCCATTGCAGCTGAAAGTCGACGCCCTGATTCGACAGGGCATTATCGAACAGGCGTCGTTGACGCCTACCGATCTTTTGCATGTAACCGGACAGATGGATGCCTGGTGTATGGAGGCGGCCCGTCAGGTGGTAGAATATGCCTGTGAATTGTTCTCTCTGGCCCCGGATACCTTTGCACAAGAAACCCTTGATCTATTGATCGCCAAGATGGCTCAGGAAGCAATCGTTTTTTTGGGACGCCAGACAGGTAAAAACCAACTGCCCGAGCAAATTGACGACGCATGGGGAAAATGGCTTGTCAGCCAGGCCATCATGGGAAAAAACCGCTATCTGGCAGTTACCATTGCCAGTCGCTTCCCGGTCATCGGTATCGGGGCACCGGCCGCAATATTTGTCAGGCGTGTCGCCCAATTACTGCATGCACCGTTCATCTTACCGGAATATGCCCCGGTTGCCAATGCCGTCGGTGCAGTAGCCGGTTCCGTGATCGTGGACAAAGAAGCCATTGTCTATGCCCGGGAACGTAAGGGCGCACGCGCCTATGTCGTGCAAATCGAAGAAGATAATGCTGACTTTCTGGAAGAGGAGGATGCGGTTGCTTTTGCCGAGCATACAGTGGCAACGCTTGCACGGCAGGGGGCCGTTGCAGCCGGGGCGGTCGACCCTCAAGTTATGGTGGAAAAAAACACAGATGGACATTTGCAGCGCATCGTCGCCCGGGGCATAGGCAACCCGAAACTGTAACCCTAAATGATCGTAAAAAAAAAGAAATGGATCGCATGCAGGCCCTCTGGGAATAGTTGGCTAATTTCATATCTGTAGCCACAAAGCGACTATGTGAGGCCGCCGTTCATCCCTATGGAAAACTGTAAAGATTTGAGGTATCATATATTTACCCCGCTCTCATTCTTTTTAGCATAAAATTAGGTGACCCAGTGATTTATCATCAAAACGACGCTCTGGCCAAAAAACACGGAAAACTGTTGGTTGATTTTGCCAATGCAGAAGATACGGATGAAGCATGCCTATCCTTTTTGGACAATGTCCATAGCCTATTTTCGGTTACCCCCAAAGCCGTGGATCAGATTAAAAAAACTTTTCCTATGTTGGGTTCAGGTTCTGGGTTGCCTGGTGGGTCGAATAAAAAGCTTTTGGAATTACTATTGGAAAAAAAGCGACTGATCGCTAAGCTGAATGAACGTTTTTCAGAGATCAATTACGCCATAGATGATTATGATCCATTGAAAAGCACCCTCAGCTTGATGAGTCTCGATTGGGAAAGAGGTGCCGTTGACCCTTTGCAGGGCGGTGATACCCTCGATGCTGAAAATTTTGACAACGGCGGATTTTTGCAAACCTTTAAAATGCTTGGTTTATCCATAGTCGATGGGCCGGTCACCATAAAGATAGATGCCATAAAAGAGGAAGTCGAAACACGCATGGGGTCGAATGCACTGGCCCGGATCAATCAGCTTGCCAGTATCGGTCATACAATCTCAGAATTGACGACCGGAGCAGATAAAGAGAGATTAAACGATCTGAACGCTATTTCAGAAGAGAGCCAGAAAATTATTAAGTTACACAAAAAAATAGAGCATATCCAGACCCAATGCAAAAAATTACTGCATCCGGTAATAGCCGGTCACAACCTTAACCAAAATCCAGCCCTTTCCTACTTTCTTTCTATTTATAACGATATGCAAATAAACCAGATAACCGTCGATGATGATGGTCTAATACAAGTATCACCAATTAATGAAAAAATGTTTTTGGACGTCAAAGAAATCAGTAACTGGTATGATGTATTATTACAGGTATTGGCTTATTGTGTGGTAGGATTTTTTACATCCAGGCGGGCCAAAAAAACTTTGAGAAACTGTCTGCAATGTGAAAAATATTTTATTGCTAAACAGGGTAACCAAAAGTTTTGTGCCGCAGCCTGCCGGCTTGTTTGGCACAAAAACAAGGCTGTTTAAAGTGATATCAGAGGCCGATCAGTCACATGGGATTACATGGCCTAAACCGATATTAAATTTATTTCAGCTTATCAATGAATTTCAGCAAATCTTTATCCACATCCGCCGGCAGCTGGGGTGCTTCATAGGTTTCCAGAATTTCTTTATACTTCGTATTGGCCATTTCCCTGCTCAAAGGAGACCCTTTCTCCTGCCAGGAGACAAAATCATCCCGGTTGGACAGCTGTGGCTGATAAAACTCAGTCCGAAAATGATCGAAGGTATGATCCTTGTCCAGGAAATGACCGCCGGTTCCCACCTCCTTGATAATATCAACCGCCAGAGTATCCGGATTGACTTCGTAACCCCTTTTAATTCTTTTTACCATCCCGCACATTTCATCATCGATGATAAATTTCTCATAGGACATACAATTATAGGACTCCAGAATGCCGGCACTGTGCAGCACAAAATTGATGCCGCAGAACTGGGCCGTTAAGAGGCTCATCATGGATTCATAAGAAGCCTGGGCATCGGGCGATTTAGCATCGCAGACGGCCCCCCCGCTTCGAACCGGCAAGCCGTAGAAACGTGCCATCTGGGCAGTAGCAGCTGTGTTTAAGGTCATTTCCGGAGAACCAATGCTCAGGGCCCCGGTATGCATATCGACGCTGGACGAAGCTCCGGCATAAACCACCGGCG
>Ga0265303_10000268_pt1 | contig 28310 bp, 28 predicted proteins | sample Helome_2_FD_192494 | JGI IMG/M metagenome (GOLD analysis project Ga0265303, IMG submission 192494) | Marine sediment microbial communities from subtidal zone of North Sea - Hel_20160317 (Illumina Assembly) | ecosystem: Environmental > Aquatic > Marine > Subtidal zone > Sediment ... | reverse complement strand
CGATCTCGAGGACCGCATCTACCGCATGCGCTGTGTCGAGGCCTGGTCGATGGTCATACCCTGGGTGGGCATATCGCTCGCGGAGATCGTCAAGCACTTCAAGCCCACGTCGAAAGCGAAGTACGTCGCGTTCGAGACGGTCAATGACCGTTCGCGCATGCCCGGACTACGGCGCCGCTCGCTCGACTGGCCGTACCGGGAAGGGCTCACTATGGCCGAGGCCACGAATCCTCTGACTATTCTCGCAGTCGGCCTCTACGGCGAAGTCCTGCCGAACCAGAATGGTGCGCCGATCCGGCTGGTCGTACCCTGGAAGTACGGCTTCAAGGGAATCAAGGGCATCGTGCGCATGAGTTTCACCGAGCAACAACCTGACTCGAGCTGGAACCTGTCGCAGCCCCGCGAATACGGTTTCTACGCGAACGTCAATCCGAACGTGGATCACCCGCGCTGGAGCCAGGCACGGGAACGACGCATCGGCTCGGGACTGTTCGCCAGCAAGCAGCCGACGCTGATGTTCAACGGCTACGGTGAGCAGGTCGCACACCTTTACAAGAACCTGGACCTGCGTCGCTATTACTAGCCTGCCTTGAACACGCTCCAGATAGTGCGCTTTGTCGGCAAGCCGGCAGTCTTCCTGCTGTGCCTGTTGCCCGCATTGCTCGTTATTGGTGACGCGTTTGAGGTGACCGGACGACTCGGAGCGAACCCCGTCGAGGAAATCCTCGACCGCTTCGGCAACTGGGCGCTCAGGATGATCATGGTGACGCTCGCGGTCACTCCGCTCAGGCGCATAACGGGATGGAACTGGCTTGTTCGTTTCCGGCGCATGCTCGGCCTGTTTGCGTTCTTCTACGCGCTTATGCATTTCCTGACCTGGCTGATTCTCGATCAGGGCTTGCTGCTGTCGGCGATTCTCGAGGACCTGGTCGAACGACCCTTCATCACGATCGGGTTCGCGGCGCTGCTGCTCCTCATCGCCCTTGCCACAACCTCGACGAATGGCATGCGCCGGCGCCTGGGGCTACGCTGGCAGATACTGCACAATGCCGTCTACGTGATCGCCATACTCGGTGTCTGGCATTACTGGTGGCAGGTCAAGAAAGACATCACCGAGCCGCTGATCTACGCGGCAATTCTGGCCGTGCTCCTCGGCGCCAGGCTCTGGTGGCGCCGCCGAAGGGGACATAATTAGGGGGACTAATTAGGGGGACAGTGACCTTAATTGGCACCATAATTAAGGTCACTGTCCCCTTAATTGCCCCCGCAAAGAAAAGCCGGGGCGGCCGCAACCGTCCCGGCAATCTCACACGAGTTTGTCGTCAGGCGACTTTAACCGTGTGTCTTTCCGCCGCCCGGATTTTCGGAAGCGTGACTTCAAGGATGCCGTCCTTCAACTCGGCGTGGATTTTTTCGATGTCCACTTCTTCCGGCAAAACGAGGGTTCTCATGAATTTGCCGTAACCGAGTTCGTGCCGATAGAACTCCTCCTTCTCGTCAACTTCCTCGAACTCCCTCTCAGCTTCGATCATCAGGCGATTGCCGGAGATCGTCACTTCGACGTCGTCTTTCTCTACGCCGGGCAGTTCACCACGGACCATGAACTCTTTGTCGCGGTCAATGACATCGAGGCGAAAAGTCCGCTCCGTGTCGATGTCTCTCGGCCACTTCCACCCAAAGGGTCCAAACGTCTCCATCCAGCGGCTCGGTGGGAAGTCCTCAAAGAACTCCTCCATGCTGCGGGCCAAAGGCGCCGTCCGTCTTACATCAATCTCCCCTTTGCGGGGTTCGAGTTTACGCAGGATTGACATAGACTCACCTCCTTCCCTTTGCATTGCTGGCATTTTCACGCCAGCAGATCATTTATACGCCCGCGCGGCAATGAATCAATTCGGGGATATGCGAATTGACAGGATTCTCGTATCTCCTCCCGACTGTCGACCAGTTCACACTTTTTCGGCGGTTTACCGGCCGACCTCCCAGTTTTACCGTGCATTTATTGACCCGTTATTTGAGCCTTACTACGGTGACTTGCACTCTGGCAAGGGAGGTTGTCAATGAACCCTGCAACTCACTATGAACACTCGGGCAAGGCGCCGCTTGGCGGCATCTTGCTGACGCTTATCGGCGGAACAGTTGCCGGCATCGTGCTGGGCGCTATCTACGGTTTCCTGATCTACTGGAGCCCGTTCGTCTACATCAACGCGTTTATCACGCTCGGCTTCGGCTTCGGCCTCGCCGTTTCCGTAGGCGGGCTGGGCAAAATCGGCAAGATCCGCAACGCGGGCGTGCTTACAGTCGTCGCCCTCATCGTCGCCGCCGTCGCCTACTACGTCCACTGGTCCGTCTGGGTCGGTCGTATGACCGAGGCACAGGTCGTCGACCCCGGCACGCTTTGGGCATTCGTTTCCACGGTCAATGCGCTCGGGCCCTGGTCGATCTTCGGCTGGACACCGACAGGCTTCGCGCTCTGGGCGATCTGGGGCATCGAGGCCATCGTCATCGTAGGGCTGGGCACGGTCTCGGCGCACGGCATGATCGACATACCGTTCTGCGAGGACACCGGCCAGTGGGCGACGGAAACCACATTGACAGGACACTTCGCCCCGTTGGACGCACCGAACGTAACCTCTCCGAACTCGTTGCTGCAGGCACTGCAGCCGAACCAGGATTCGGCCGAGGCCTATACAGAGGTAGCGGTAGCGACGGCAGAAGGGTCGGAACTGCGCTGCGTATCGCTCAACAGCGTCGTCGTCGAGAAGGACAAGGACGGCAAAGAGGAAGCTGAGAAACAGACGATCGTCAAGAACATGCTCTTCGATCGGGACAGCTTCGAACGGTTGATGCAACTTGGGCAGCCTTCGGTCGCCTGACGACTGTTGTCGCTCAGGGCGACTCCTGTAGCCATCGCATGGCTTCATCTTCGTCATAGAAGACACGAATCGGCTTATGCCGATGCGTGGCCGTTTCATCGAGGAACATGACGTCCTCGGGAGTGCCCTTGCCGATGAGGATCGCGGCTCGCACATTCTCTGGCCATGCATCGCCGAAATCCAGGATATCGAGCACCGACGGTACGCCAACCATCTCGCGTGCGTCGACAAACAGCCTGTTTGCGCCGTTTGCCGCGTTCAGCCGCAGTATTTCGTTTCTTGACGCGACCCAATCGGTTATGAATTCGTCGCCCCATGCGCGAATACGGATCAGTCCCGTGCTCGGATCGAAAGTCAGTTCTTCAGGCATGGCAGGTACATTGGTCAGGCCATCAACAATGCGATGTCTCTTATTTAGTGTAGCTCATCGATTGCGTCGACGATGCCGACCCCTAGTAACCTGGTGTCAGCCTGCGGTAATGGGCCATAGACTAACGCTCGAACGAGAAGACGTTCTCCAGCGGCTCGGCAAAAGCATCTGCGATCAGGAAGGCCGCTTCGAGTGACGGCGAGTATTTCTCCTTCTCTATCGCCACGATCGTCTGGCGTGTAACCCCGACGTGTTCCGCGAGCTGCTGCTGCGTCATCTCACCATGCTCGAAACGCAGCTTGCGGATGTTGTTGCGCACGCGTGTCTTGCCCATTACGCTTCCGCCCTGTAGTCCCATATCTGGAAGATCAGCTTGGCAACCTCGGACGCGGTGAGCACGAACAGTATCCACACGGCGACCGTCAGCGCACCGACCGGCTCCGTCTCGGCCAGCGAATGGGTCGCAACGATGTGTCCCACGAGCCAGAACAGGCCAACTGCCAGTACGTAGCCCGAATTGCGCTCGGAGCGCATGTCGATCATCGCATCGCGTTCGTCCATCGAACCGTCGCTGCCGGATGAGCCTGCAATCACGGCGTGATAGGTCGCCTCGATGACAATCAGCGCGATGACCCCGGCAATACTGATCCCGATGAGCGCTGATGGGTGCGGTGCGCTGTCCGCAATGTCAAACGCGGCCGGAAAATAGAAGAATGAGACGAGGCCGATGCCAATCAGCAGACCCCAGGCGCTCTTTTCCTGAAACGTCATATCCATGGTGCCCTCCCAGGCAGGTTCACATTGCAGATCAATGTAAACCTAACCGGACATGATGTCAAATATTTTTTACTTCATGTCTGGATTTGTAGACATTTGGAGAGACAGACACAAAAAAAGCCCGGCGATCGCTCGCCGGGCTTTGATTTGGCGGGTTTCGCCAGGCGTTTACATCATGCCGCCCATGCCACCCATGCCGCCCATGTCGGGCATTGCCGGCGCAGCCGCTTCGTCCTGCGGCGCATCAGCGACCATCGCTTCGGTCGTGAGCAGCAGGCCCGATACGGAGGCCGCGTTCTGCAGTGCATAGCGCGTGACCTTGGTCGGATCCAGGATACCCTCCTCGATCATGTCGCCGTATTCGCCCGTCGCAGCATTGAAACCGAAGTTCCCTTTGCCTTGGGCAACGGCGTTGAGCACGACACTGGCGTCACCGCCGGCATTACGAACGATCTGGCGCAGTGGCTCTTCAACTGCGCGCTTCAGGATCGCTATACCAACATTCTGGTCGTCGTTGTCGCCCTTAAGCTTCGTGATCTCGCTTACAGCCCGAATAAAAGCAACACCACCACCTGGTACGACGCCTTCTTCTACAGCGGCGCGAGTAGCGTGCAGTGCATCTTCGACACGTGCTTTCTTTTCTTTCATCTCGACTTCGGTAGCAGCGCCAACCTTGATGACGGCAACACCGCCGGACAGCTTGGCAACACGCTCCTGCAGCTTCTCTTTGTCGTAGTCCGACGAAGACTCTGCGATCTCGGCGTTGATCTGCTCAACACGACCCTTGATGTCAGCAGCCTGACCAGCGCCGTCGATAACCGTCGTTGCTTCCTTGGTGATCTGCACCTTCTTGGCTTCGCCGAGATCTTCGATGGTAGCTTTTTCAAGCGACAGACCCACTTCCTCGGAGATAACCTGGCCACCTGTCAGAACAGCGATGTCCTGCAACATGGCTTTGCGGCGATCGCCGAATCCGGGTGCCTTGACTGCAGCGACCTTGACGATGCCACGGATGTTGTTAACAACCAGCGTAGCCAGTGCTTCGCCTTCGACGTCTTCAGAAATTATCAGCAGCGGGCGGCCAGCTTTGGCGACGCTTTCGAGTACTGGCAGAAGATCGCGAATGTTGGAGATCTTCTTGTCGTACAGGAGGATCAGCGGGTTCTCGTGCTCGACCTGCTGGCTCTGTGCGTCGTTGATGAAGTACGGCGACAGGTAACCGCGATCGAACTGCATGCCTTCTACGACATCGAGTTCGTTAGCAAGGCCTGAACCTTCTTCAACCGTGATGACGCCCTCTTTGCCAACCTTCTGCATGGCGCCAGAGATGATCTCGCCGATCTCGACATCGGAGTTTGCAGAGATGCTGCCAACCTGGGCGATTGCCTTCTCGTCTTCGCAAGGTTTCGACTGCTTCTCCAGCTCCGCAACGATAGCGGCAGATGCCTTGTCGACTCCGCGCTTCAGATCCATCGGGTTCATGCCGGCGGCAACCGACTTGAGGCCTTCGCGCAGGATCGCCTGGGCAAGGACCGTAGCGGTCGTCGTTCCGTCACCGGCGACATCAGACGTCTGGGAAGCAACTTCCTTGACCATCTGTGCGCCCATATTTTCAAACTTGTCCTCGAGTTCGATTTCCTTGGCAACCGATACACCATCTTTGGTGACCGTCGGTGCGCCAAAGCTCTTGTCGAGCACGACGTTGCGGCCTTTGGGACCCAGGGTCACCTTCACCGCATTGGCGAGGACGTTAACGCCAGCAAACATCTTCTGGCGAGCGTCGTCGCTGAAACGTACTTCTTTAGCAGCCATTTCTCTATTCCTCTTTATGCTTCGATGACTGCCATGATGTCGTCTTCCTTCATCACGAGCAGCTCTTCACCTTCTACTTTGACTTCAGTTCCGGCGTACTTGCCGAACAGGACCTGGTCGCCAATCTTGACGTCGAGAGCGCGGACGTCGCCGTTCTCGAGGATCTTGCCGTGGCCTGCCGCAACGACCTCGCCCTTGATGGGCTTTTCGGTCGCAGCATCAGGAATGACGATTCCGCCGGGCGATTTGCGCTCTTCTTCGGTGCGCTTGACGATGACCCGATCATGAAGCGGACGCATCTTCATGGTGCATATCTCCTATTAAGTATTGATTTTTAACCGAATTTTCGCGGCTTTCGGACCTCGCGCTGTTAGCACTCGGCCACGAGGAGTGCTAATAATAGGCATGGCGACCCAAATTTCAAGCGTTGGGGGGTGAGTTTTCCTTCAAAAATACGACCTGCATCGGTGACAAGTGGCTGCTTTGCGGTAACAATCGCTACCCCTGACCGGTCTATACACTGCGAACGGTCGTCGACAACGCCACTCCCGACCCCTATGACAATGATCCGTAACGCTTTTGCATCACTACTGTTCAGCCTCTGCATGGCGGCTCCTGCACTCGCCCAGGAAGCGCTGATACCGGCAACAGACGCCTATCAATATGTCGCCGGGGACACCGGGGACACCCTCGAGATCGACTGGGTGATAGAAGAGTGCTGCTACCTGTACCGCGACAAGCTGAGCTTCGAGAGCGGCAACGACGCGATCGTGTTCGGCGATGCAGAGCTGCCGGCGGGCGAGCCTCATGTCGACGAGTTCTTCGGCGAACAGGAGGTCTATCGCGATCGTTTCTTTGTAACGATCCCCTACACGGTCGTCGGCGAACGGCCGCAGTCGACCGAACTCATCATCAATAGCCAGGGATGCAATGACGTCATTGGCATTTGCTATCCGCCGCAGACCTGGACCGAAACCGTCAAGCTCAGAAAGGTCGCAGGCAGCGCGCCAAAGCTGCAGTTCGGCAACGTAGGCGGCACAATCTCGAATAGCGAGTTCCCGCCCGTCGACGAGGTGTTTTTTCCCGACGTCTTCCCCGTGGACGGCAACAAGGTGGAACTGGGCATTCGTATCGTTCCGGGTTTCTACATCTACAAGGACAAGATCACGGTACGCTCACTGAGCGACAAGGCCAAAGCCGGTCGCCTCGAGCTGCCGAAGGGCAAGATGAAAGTCGACGAGTCATTCGGCGAGATGGAGGTGTACCTCGAGAGCATCCTTGCGCCGCTGACGATAGCGCGGGCGACGCCCGAGGCCATGGAGCTCGAACTCGAGGTCGGTTACCAGGGCTGCGCAGAAGGCGGTCTTTGTTACATGCCGCAGACGCGCGTGTTCACGGTCAGCCTGCCCGAGGCCACGACCGTATCCGATCTTTCGAACCTGCCCTCCGACGGCGCGCCCGTGAGCGAGCAGGCGAGACTCGCCGGCATCATCATGGGCTCCAGTATCTGGGTGGCCGCCGGTTTGTTCTTCCTGGCGGGCCTCGGCCTCGCGTTCACGCCCTGCGTGCTGCCCATGGTGCCGATCCTGTCGGGCATTATCGCGGGTGAAGGCGAAGGCGTGACGCCGATGCGCGGCTTCACGCTCGCACTGAGTTACGTCATGGGCATGGCGATCGTTTACACGGGTGCCGGCATAGCCGCGGCAGCCGTCGGTGTGCAGCTACAGGCAACATTCAACCAGCCGTGGATCCTGATTCTGTTCTCAGGCCTGTTCGTCTTGCTCGCGTTGGGGATGTTCGGCGCTTACGACCTGCAGATGCCGAGCAGCATTCAGACTCGGCTGTCGAGCGTCAGCGGCAACCAGAAGAGCGGCACGATGGTTGGCGCGTTCGTCATGGGCGCACTGTCGGCTCTCATCGTTACGGCTTGTGTTGCACCGGCCCTGATCGCGGCACTGACCGTCATGGCGCAGACGGGCGACATGCTGCGCAGCGGCACAGCCCTGTTCGCAATGAGTCTCGGCATGGGCGCCCCGTTACTGGCCGTCGGAGCCGCACAAGGCAAGCTGTTGCCGAAAGCCGGTCCGTGGATGGTTGCCGTGAAGAATTCATTCGGCTTCATGATGCTGGGACTCGCGGTGTGGATGCTGTCGCGCATATTGCCGGGTAGCGTCACGATGCTGCTTTGGGCGGTACTGATCTTCATGGCCGGCGTCTACATGGGCGGGCTGACCACACTGACTCCCGAGTCCACAGGGACGCAGAAGTTTGGCAAAGGGCTGGGCTTTCTTGCCATTATCTACGGCGTTCTTTTGCTGCTCGGCTCCCTGACGGGCGGCAGCAACCCGATGAAACCGCTCGCGAGTGTGAGTTTCGGCGGCGGCACAATGGTGGCGGAGGAAGAACACGAGCTGCCATTCCAGCGCATCAAGACGGTCGAGGATCTCGACCGCGAACTCGCCGCAGCTGCGAGCCAGGGCAAGACCGCGTTCCTCGATTTCTACGCGGACTGGTGCGTGTCGTGCAAGGAAATGGAGGCATTCACGTTCACTGACGACGCTGTGCAGGCTGCATTGTCGAACACGGTCTGGTTGCAGGCAGATGTTACCGCCAACGACGAAGCCGACCAGGCCCTGCTCGAACGATTTGGCGTTTTCGGGCCACCCACGATAATCTTCTTCGGCGCGGATGGTCAGCAGCGCCATGGCTACGAAGTGGTCGGCTATATGAAGGCCGAGGACTTCGCCGAACATCTCGAGAAAGCCCTTGCGGTGACCGTGCGCGCTCAAGTCAATCACTAGAATAAAAAGGACCAGTCGTGTCGCGAGTAATGTTGATATTCGGAGTCGCGCTGCTTGCGCTCATGGCAGGCGCGCTGTTCTTCAGGGCCGGCATACAGGCTCCCACGCCGCCGCCCGCCGAACCCGCTGCCGCACCGATGGCCGCGGCGCCGGCAGCGCTTGAAGTCGTGAGCCACCCGGAATTCGCGCTGCCCGACATCGAGGGCACGACGCGCGATTTTTCCGAATGGCAGGGCAGGAACCGGCTTGTCAATTTCTGGGCCACGTGGTGCGCGCCCTGCCGCAGAGAAATCCCCTTGCTCAAGGAATTCCAGCAACAGCAGGCCGGCAACGGTTTCCAGGTGATCGGTATCGCCGTCGACTTTCCTGAAGAGGTTGCCAGCTATGCCGAGAGCGCCGAGTTCAACTACCCGGTGCTGGTAGGGCAGCAGGAAGCCATGGCCGTGGCCGAGTCATCGGGCATCGAATTCATTGGCATGCCGTTCACGATGTTCGTCGCATCCGATGGAGAATACGTTGGTGCCTATATCGGCGAGCTCCACCAGGAACACCTCGACCGCCTGGTTGACATAATGACCCGGCTCGATCGCGCCGACATCAGCAAGGACGAGGCTCGCTCAGAACTCGAGCTGCTGTAAAAAATTGCACTAAAGTCGGAAAAAAAGGGTAGAATTTCCGCCATCTTCGGCTATCTGGCTGCGAATCCCTCGAAATGCCCGATTTCCTGCTCATCAACGGCCCGAATCTGAACCTTTTGGGTTCGCGCGAGCCCGAGGTCTACGGCGCCACGGGCCTCGAAGACATCGAGGCCCGTTGCACCGAGGTCGCCCGGGAACTCGGTCATAAACTGGCGACGTTCCAGAGTAACGCCGAACACGAACTCATCGATCGCGTGCAACAGGCCGCGGCCGACGAGGTCGACTTCATCATCCTGAACCCCGGGGCATTCACGCACACGAGCATCGCGTTGCGCGACGCATTCCTCGCGGTTCAGATTCCGTTTGTCGAGATCCACCTGAGCAATACGTTTGCAAGAGAGGAGTTCCGGCACACCAGCTACTTTAGTGATATCGCGACGAGCTGTCTTTTTGGATTTGGGGCATACGGCTACGAGCTGGCGCTGCAGGCGGCCAGCCAGTATGTGGCCGATTTGGGGAAACAATAATGGATATTAGAAAAGTAAAAAAACTGATCGAGCTGCTGGATGAATCCGGTATCGCTGAGATCGAGATCACCGAGGGAGAAGAATCGGTTCGCATCAGTCGCTACGCGCAGGGTGTGCCGGCCGCACCCGTGATGACGCACCTCGCAGCGCCGCCGCCGGCAGCGGCGCCCGCTCCGGCCGCGGCCGCGGCGGCACCGGCAGCCGCACCGGCCGAGCCCGAAGAAGAAGGCTTCGAAGTCACTTCCCCCATGGTCGGCACCTGCTACGCTGCGTCATCGCCGGGCGCTGCTCCGTACGTGCAGGTGGGCGATCGCGTCAGTGAGGGGGACACGCTCTGCATTATCGAAGCCATGAAGATGATGAACCAGATCGAAGCGGACGTCGCGGGCATCATCAAGTCCATACGTGTCCAGAACGGTGAACCCGTTGAATTCGGCCAGACGTTGTTCGTGATCGATCAACGCCAGGGCGGCTGACGGGCGCGCCGACATGCTGGACAAAATTGTAATAGCCAATCGTGGCGAGATCGCACTGCGCATTCTACGTGCCTGCCGCGAAATGGGCATCAAGACTGTCGCCGTCCACTCGACGGCCGACAACAACCTCAAGCACGTACTGATGGCCGACGAAACGGTCTGTATCGGGCCGCCTGCCTCGAGCGAGAGCTACCTCAACATGCCGGCCATTATCAGCGCGGCCGAAGTTACGGACGCGACAGGTATCCACCCGGGCTACGGCTTCCTGTCGGAGAACGCCGATTTCGCCGAACGCGTCGAGTCGAGCGGCTTCACGTTCATCGGCCCGAGAGCTGACTCGATTCGTCTCATGGGCGACAAGGTATCCGCAATCCGCGCCATGAAGGCGGCCGGGGTCCCTTGCGTGCCCGGCTCCGACGGGCCACTGGGCGACGACTCCGACGAAAACATACGACTGGCTCGTGACCTCGGTTACCCGATTATCATCAAGGCCTCGGGCGGCGGCGGCGGGCGCGGCATGCGCGTCGTACATGCAGAGGCTTCGCTCACAGCCGCGATCACGGTCACCAAGGCCGAAGCTCGTGCGGCATTCGGTAATGACGTGGTGTACATGGAGAAATTCCTCGAGGCGCCGCGGCATGTCGAGTTCCAGCTCCTTGCGGATACCCACGGAAACGCAGTGCACCTGGGCGAACGCGACTGCTCGATGCAGCGGCGTCACCAAAAGGTCATCGAGGAAGCGCCTGCTCCCGGTATAAGCGAAGAGCAGCGCCAACGAATCGGCGAACGCTGTGTCAACGCGTGCAGGGAAATTGGATACCGCAGCGCTGGCACGTTCGAATTCCTGTACGAGAACGACGAGTTCTACTTTATCGAGATGAACACCCGTCTACAGGTCGAGCACCCGGTCACCGAGATGATCACGGGCATCGACATCGTGCGTGAACAGTTACGTATTGCCAGCGGCGAGCCGCTGTCCATGACGCAGGATGATATTCAAATCCAGGGGCACGCGATCGAATGTCGCATCAACGCTGAAGATCCCAAGAACTTTATGCCCTCGCCCGGCCTTGTAACGGTGTGGCATTCGCCGGGCGGACCCGGAGTGCGCATGGAGAGTCATGTCTATAGCGGCTACAAGGTGCCCCCGTTCTATGACTCGATGATCGGCAAGCTGATCGCCCACGGCGCGAACCGTGACGCCGCTTTCGCGCGCATGAAGAGTGCCTTGAGCGAGATCGTTGTCGAGGGCATCAAGACCAACGTGCCCTTGCACCAGGAGATATTCCAGCACGCGGCGTTCCAGGCCGGAGGCACGGATATTCACTATCTCGAGAAGCGGCTCGGGCTGGTTTGACAGGGAGCCAGGGTGGATTGGCAGCAGTTTGTCATGAACCTCGACTCACTGGACCCCTCGGCGGTCGAAGAGATCTTCGCGCGCTATGGCGCCTGCTCGGTTACGTTGAGCGATGCTGGCGACAATCCCGTGCTCGAACCGGGACCGGGTGAGACGCCGCTCTGGGCAGAGACGAGCATTTCGGGGCTGTTCGCGAGCGATACCGACTTAGAGGCACTGAAGGACGCCGTGTCGCAGGAACTCGGCGAATTACCCGAACACCGCATCGAATCGCTGGTGGACCGCGCCTGGGAGCGTGAATGGCTCAAGGATTTCGGCCCGATGCGTTTCGGCGAGCGTCTGTGGATCGCGCCGGGCGACAGCGAAGTAGAACAGGAGGAAGCCGTGGTTGTCCGCCTCGACCCGGGGCTCGCCTTCGGTACGGGCACTCACCCGACCACTGCTTTGTGTCTCGAGTGGCTCGATGCCCTGCCACTGCAGGGAAAATCGGTGCTCGATTACGGCTGCGGCTCGGGAATACTGGCAATCGCGGCGTTGAAACTCGGTTGCGGATCCGCCACCGCCATGGATATCGACCCACAGGCCGTGATTGCCACGCGGCAGAATGCGGAAAGCAATAGTGTCGCCCGAAAACTCGATGTATTCGGCAGTGCGGGCGAGATTCGCGGGGAATTTGACGTTGTGGTCGCGAATATCCTGGCCGGACCACTTGTCGAGATTGCCGAATCCATCACATTAACGCTCGGGAGCCGCGGTATGCTTGCATTGTCGGGCGTATTATGTGAACAAGCGGACGACGTGATGAAAGCGTATGGACCCTGGATCGAATTCGAAAAACCGGTTTTCAGGGAGCAGGACGGCCAGACATGGTCGCGATTGACGGGTACGAGGAGATAGGGCCAGGCAATGTACACGCAATGCCCTGATTGCAGCACAGCATTTCGCGTTTCTGCCGAGGTCTTGAAACAGGCCGCCGGCAAGGTTCGCTGTGGAGGCTGTGGCAACGCGTTCAACGCGCTCGATTACCTCTCGGAAAAAAAGCCTGCGCCGACCGTCGCCAGGGAGCCCCAACCTTCCCTGCCGGAACTCACGCCCGATACCCCCGCAGAACAGGATAAGTTACCGCAGTCCATCTCGGCCCAACAGAGCGCCGCTTTGCTCAAGACACTCGATGAGCTCGCCGGCTCGGATATACGTATCGAAGATACTGGCGTCGAGTGGCGCGTGTTTGATGAGGAAGACGACGACATCGAAGACATCAGCGATGTCATTGAATCGCGCGGGCCGGATATCGATGAAGTTCTCGAAGACTCGCCGACACCTGTTGATCAGTTCCTGACTGCAACGCCAAATGACGTGGAAGCTGCCGAAGTCTTCGAGGAGTCGGCCAACGAGCCGGGACGCACGCCGGTGGACGAGCTGCGTTTCGACGACAACACGCCGCTCCCCGATGACTTCGATCTTGACGATGAATCTTCGTACATACCCGAGGCACCGGCGGTCGAAGAGCCGGCCGCAGGGGAACCCGTTGTCGAAGACGCGCAGCCGCAGTCTGACCTCGATCTGAGCGAACCTGACGAATGGGAAGACATACTCGACGAGTTTGAAGATCTCCGCGAAGGAACGACACCGGCCCCTCTCGAGGCGGAACTCGACGCGCTCGACGCGGCGCCCGAAGATCAGCCACCGGTGACCGACGAGTCGGCCGCAGAATCCGGCGCACCGAGCGCCGACCAGGAATTGCTCGACATGGATACGCAGTTCGCTTTGCAGGCCGAGGCGATGGGCATCGACCTTAGCGGCATGCATAAAGGGATTGAGGAGATCGAGGAAGAAACGTCCGCTGACGATGCAAAGGAGGATCTCGACGCGGCGCCTGAGGAAGAACCCGGGGAGGCGCGGGCAATTCAGCACGACGAGGAGCCCGAGCCGGAAGAGTCCGAAGAAGCGGCCGCAGAACTCGTCGACGAAACGCCGGACGAAACGATCGATGCATCAGTCGTTGCGGCAGAGGAGGACAGCGCGCAACTCGAACTGATCGAGGAAGAGGAAGATGAGGCGCCACTCGAATTCGGTGCCGTCGCAAAAGAACTCGCGGACCTCGAGGATCAGTCCGACGTATTCGATTCGAGTTTCTTCAAGGCAGCAGAAGAAGCGGCTGCCGAGATCGACGAAGATGCGCCGGATGTGGACGCCGAATCGGAACCCGAAGAGGAAATCAATCTCGAGGAGGAAATCGACCTCGAGGAGGAAATCGACCTCGAGGAGGAGATCGACCTGGCGGCGGAGCCCGATCTCAAGGAGGAGCTCGAGCTTGGCGCAGAGCCGTATCCTGAGGACGAACTCGAGCTCGAGCCTCAGGCAGGTGATGATAGCGGCAGCGCAGCCGCGGACGCCTCCGACGACGAGCACGTCGTGCCGCCAATGACCGAGGAAGAGCAGACGATCAACATGATGATCGACCAGGACCTCCTGAGCCTCGCGATCGAGGATGAAGAGGGCTACGCGTCGACAATCATCATTCCCGAAAAAGGCGAAGGGAAGCGGGACAAGAAGGACAAGAAAGGAAAGAAGGGTAAGAGCGGCAAGAAAGACAGGAAGGACAAGAAGAAGGACAAGCAGACCGAAGCCGACGAAAAGGACTTTTTCACGGAATCGGGACAGGGCTTCGAAACCATCATCATGGAGGGGGAGCACGTTCGCTCGGCCAAAGAAGAAGTCAAGCTCGAAGCGCACGCGGCGGAGGCGGCAGAGCTGGTCGCGGCATCGAAAGCGGAAGAAGCCGCCGTTGTGGCAGCGGCCCGGGGCAAGCGCATTCGAATGGTCAGCGGCATCGTCGCGCTGGTGTTGGTCCTCGTCCTGCAGGTGCTGCACCAGTCGAGAGAGGCGCTTGCAACGATCCCGCTCTTCAACAGCGTCGTTGGCCCGGTTTACCGCGCGATCGGCAAGCCACTGTCGCCCGCCTGGGATATTACCGGATGGCGAATCGAGGCGACCAAGGGCAGCATCGAGGAAGATGACGAGCAGCTGGTCGTCTACTCCCGCATCGGCAACAAGTCGGATTCACCTCTGCCCTACCCGATCATCAATATTTCCCTGACCGACCGTTTCGAAGAAACGCTCGGCAGCCGGCAACTCGACCCGGCCGAGTACCTGCCCGACAACCTCGACCCCGGCGAACTCGTTCAGCCGGGTAATAACTTCAACGCCGTGATATCGATCCAGTCGCCTTCTGCTGATGCCTCCGGGTACGAACTCGACGTTTGCTACCGGGTTTCTGACGGACAGTTGCGCTGCGCCATGGCCGACTTCAAGTAGTCCCGACCTGGCCGCAGCACTAACGCGGTAGAATTTCCCCATGCAATGGCAGCCGTTACAGATCGGCCCCTACACGCTGTCGAGCCCATTCGTGCTCGCACCGATGGCGGGCGTAACCGATGCACCATTTCGGCGCATCTGTCGGCGGTTCGGCGCGGGCATGACAACGTCCGAAATGACAACCGCCGATACCAGCCTGTGGCAGACACCGAAGTCTCGCCACCGGCTCGACCTCGACCTCGACGCGGAACCCGTCGCCGTGCAAATCGCGGGCTCGGATCCCGAACAGCTTGCGACCGCCGCGCGGGCCTGCGTCGATCGCGGCGCGCAGATTATCGATATCAATATGGGCTGCCCGGCCAAGAAGGTGCTGAAAAAACTCGCGGGATCCGCGCTGCTCAGGGACGAGAAGCTAGTGGCGTCCATACTCGAGCACGTGGTGCAGGCAGTCGACGTTCCGGTGACGCTCAAATACCGAACGGGTTGGGATCCCGAGCATCGTAATGCAGTCGAAATAGCCCATATTGCCGAGGATTCCGGCATCCAGGCACTCGCGATTCACGGACGAACTCGCGCATGCCGCTACAAAGGGGAAGCCGAATACGGGACGATCCGCGACGTAAAAGCGAGCGTCAATATTCCGGTCATCGCCAATGGCGACATAACAACTTTGGAGAAGTCGCTTGAAGTATTGCGCCTAACTAATGTAGATGGCTTGATGATCGGACGAGGTGCCCAGGGGCGCCCGTGGATCTTCCAGGACCTTGCGACACTGATCGATTCGAACGCGAAAAAATGGCCGGTAGAAAAAAACAAATTGCGTGCTATTATGCTCGACCACCTGAACGATCTGCACCGGTTTTATGGGGAAATAACCGGCGTTCGAGTGGCTCGCAAACATCTGACCTGGTACTGCAACAGCCTGGAAAATTCTGACGAATTTCGTCACCAGGTCGTTCGCGTTGGCAGCGCCGCAGAGCAAATCAGATTGACGGAAGCATTCTTCAGGAATTAAGCAACGTGGCCCAAAAAAAGAACAAGAAGAAGCAACTCAAATCCAGGAAAAGCAAGAAACCGCTCTGCAAGCACACTGAAGACGCTCTCGACCAGTATTTTTCGACCCTGAACGGCGACCGCCCCGGCGATCTCTACGATCTTGTCATTGGCGAAGTGGAAAGGCCGCTGTTCAAGGCCGTCCTGGATTATACGGACGGCAACCAGAGCCAGGCTGCCGGCATACTGGGCATTAACCGCGGCACGTTACGCAAGAAACTCAGGACTTATTCGCTAATTCAGTAGGAGCCGTCCCGGCATCCCCCATCTTTACCAGGTGTACCCATGCTAAACGTACGACGCGCGCTCGTCAGTGTCTCTGACAAGCGTGGACTCATTCCATTCGTGACCGGCCTCACCGAGCTTGGCGTCGAGGTCCTGTCGACCGGCGGTACCTGCCGACAGCTGCGCGAGGCGGGCCTCGAAGTCATCGAGGTTTCGGAAAAGACAGGTTTTCCCGAGATCATGGACGGTCGCGTCAAGACGCTGCACCCCGTCATCCATGGCGGACTGCTGGGCCGCCGCGGCACCGACGAGGCGGTCATGGAGGAGCATGGCATCGAGCCGATCGATCTGCTCGTGGTCAACCTCTACCCGTTCGAGCAGACCATCGCCAGGTCGGATTCTACGATTGAGGAAGCCATCGAGAATATCGATATTGGCGGACCCGCGATGATTCGCGCCGCGTCGAAGAACCACGACGGTGTTGCCGTCGTTGTAAGCCCCGATGATTACGAGGGCGTACTTGAAAACCTCAGGAACGACGAGCTGTCGCTCGACGAGCGCCGCCGCCTGGCTGCCAAAGCTTACGCGCACACGGCGAGCTACGACACGGCGATCACGAAGTACCTGTCGCAATCGCTGGGCGATGAAGTGCTCGGTGAACGCTTTCTTTACTCGGGGAGCCTTGCCGAAAAACTGCGTTACGGCGAGAACCCGCACCAGGACGCCGCTTTCTACGTTGATCAGCACGCGCCCGCCGGGTCCCTGGCCACCGCGAAGCAGTTGCAGGGAAAAGCTTTGTCATACAACAACATTGCGGACAGCGACGCGGCGCTCGAGTGTGTGAAACAATTTGCTGACCCGGCGTGCGTCATCGTCAAACACGCAAACCCCTGCGGGGTTGCAGTTGCAGGCGACATCCTTGACGCCTACGAAAAGGCCTTCAGCACAGATCCTACTTCGGCGTTCGGCGGAATCATCGCTTTCAACCGTCCGCTGGACGCGAAGACGGCCGGCACGATTATCGACCGCCAGTTCGTGGAAGTCATCGTGGCTCCGGCGATAGATGCTGAAGCAGCCGACATTATCTCCGCGAAGAAGAACGTCCGGGTCCTCGAATCGGGGCCGTTCGCAACCGGCGGCTCCGCAGGGCTCGAGTTCAAGAAGGTCGGCGGCGGGCTGCTCGTGCAGAACAGCGACATGGGCGTGGTCACGGCCGACGACCTCAAAGTCGTGAGCGAAATCGCGCCGACGCCCGAGCAGGTCCAGGACATGCGATTCGCCTGGACCGTGGTCAAGTACGTGAAGTCCAACGCCATCATCTTCTGCAAGGACAACATGACGATCGGTGTCGGCGCCGGACAGATGAGCCGCGTGTACTCGACAAAGATCGCCGCGATCAAGGCGGCCGACGAAGGGCTCGACGTCAAAGGCTCGGTTATGGCTTCAGATGCATTCTTCCCGTTTCGTGACGGCATCGATGCGGCCGCGGAGACCGGAATCTCGGCGATCATCCAGCCAGGTGGCTCGATGCGCGATGACGAGGTCATCCAGGCCGCGAACGAGCACGGGCTGGCCATGGTCTTTACGGGCATGCGACACTTTCGCCACTGATGAAGATACTGATTATCGGCAACGGCGGACGCGAACATGCACTTGCGTGGAAGTGCGCGCAGTCGGCGCTGGTTTCTGACGTCCTTGTCGCTCCTGGCAATGCCGGCACGGCGCTCGAGCACAGGGTCCGCAATGTCGCGGTTGCCGCGGACGACATCGAGGGGCTTGCCGGCCTGGCTCAGGACGAGAAAGTCGGCCTGACGATTGTGGGCCCTGAGGCGCCGCTCGTCGCGGGCGTCGTCGATCGCTTCAGGGAACTCGGCCTGCCCTGCTTCGGGCCCTCCGCTGCAGCGGCACAGCTCGAAGGCTCGAAAGCATTTACCAAGGACTTCCTGGCGCGGCACGACATCCCTACCGGCGCGTACCGGAACTTCTCGGACCTCGAGGCGGCGCTCGCCTATATCCGCGAACAGGGCGCACCTATCGTCATCAAGGCAGACGGTCTCGCAGCGGGCAAAGGCGTCATCGTCGCGACCACGCTCGAGGAAGCGGAACAGGCGGCGACCGACATGCTCGCGGGCGGCAGTTTCGGCGAGGCCGGCGCGCGCATCGTGGTCGAGGAGTTCCTCGATGGCGAGGAAGCGAGTTTCATCGTCATTACTGACGGCGACAACGTCTTGCCTCTGGCGACATCGCAGGACCACAAAGCGCGGGACGAAGGCGATGTCGGCCCGAACACGGGAGGCATGGGCGCATATTCACCCGCACCTGTCGTGACGCCGGAAATCGAACGTCGCATCATGGACGAGGTAATACGCCCGACACTCGCCGGCATGAAAGCCGACGGCAACCCGTATCTCGGTTTCCTGTATGCCGGCCTGATGATCATGGACGACGGCACACCGAAGGTCATCGAATTCAACTGCCGCATGGGTGACCCCGAGACACAACCTGTCCTCATGCGCATGCGCTCCGACCTCGTCGAGATCTGTAACGCGACGCTGAACGGCGCGCTCGCGGGCATTGACGCGGACTGGGACCCGCGTGCGGCGCTCGGCGTCGTGCTTGCGGCCGGGGGTTACCCGGCAGGCTATGACAAGGGCATGACGATCAGCGGCCTCGGCGATGCGGACAGCGACACACAGAAGGTTTTTCATGCGGGTACCTCCATGTCGGGCGATGCGGTCGTAACGAGCGGCGGGCGCGTGCTCTGCGTTGTGGGTCTGGGCGATACGGTCGCGGCCGCTGCCGACAACGCGTACGGGGCTGTCGACAAGGTCGATTGGCAAGATGTTTATTGCCGACGCGATATTGGTCATCGCGCGATCGCGCGGGAAACGGCCTGACCCGGATATGCTGACCACCGCCGAGGCATCTGCAGCGATCCGTGACGCGATGCCGGAGTTTCCGGTGGCAAGCACATCGCTGGCCGACGCGAGCGGGCGCGTGCTTCGCCAGACCGTTGTGGCGGAAAGGGACCAGCCGCCGTTTGACCGCGTCATGATGGACGGTATCGCCGTTCGTTACTCGGACTTCGCAGAGGGCCTTCGCGATTTCCCGATACAGGCGATGCAGGCCGCGGGCGACCCGGCGTTGTCGCTCGATGACGGTCATTGCATTGAAATCATGACAGGTGCATCGCTGCCCGAAAATGCCGACTGCATTATCCCGGTTGAACGAATTTCGCTGAGTGGCGAGCGTGCGACGATTGCGGCCGACTACGAGGCTGAGCGGAGCCAATTCATTCATCCGCGCGCCTCGGACCATGCTGAAGGAACTGAATTACTGTTACCGGGCAAGCGCATCACGCCGATGGACATTGCGGTGATTGCGTCGGCCGGCCTGACCGAGGTTGAAGTCAGCAGGGCGCCGGTCATTCGCGTCATCTCGACGGGTAACGAGCTTGTGGCGCCGGGTGAGTCGATCGAGCCTCACCAGATAAGGCTGTCGAACGGGCCGGCGATTCAGGCCATACTCAGCGACCACGGCTTTGAACAAAGCCGCCATGATCATCTCGTCGATGAGCCGGCTATCCTGCGAGAGCGCATTGCTGTGCACCTCGACGAGGCCGGTGTACTGATATTGAGCGGCGGCGTATCGATGGGCAAGGCCGACTATGTGCCGGAGGTGCTTGCCGGGCTCGGCGTAGAAGTCGTGTTCCACAAGGTCGCCCAGCGCCCTGGCAAACCCATGTGGTTCGGCGTGGGTCCAGACAGGCAGGTCGTGTTTGCCCTGCCCGGCAACCCCGTATCGGCCCTCGTCTGTTGCCGTCAGTACGTGGTGCCCGCGCTCGCTGCCGCATCCGCGGCGGCCACGGAACCGCCCCAGTTTGCATCTCTGTCCGCGGACGTGACGTTCAGGCCCGACCTGACCTGCTTCCAGCCTGTACGGCTCATTTCGAACGCGGCGGGCCAGGTACTGGCGATGCCCGTCAAGACCAATACCTCTGGCGATTTTACGGCATTGTCGGCCACGGATGGTTACGTCGAACTCGCGAAGGAGCGGAGCCACTTCGCCGCGGGCACGACAGTCTTCCTGCATCGCTGGTAGATGGGCTAGACTCTCTGCCATGGTCTCGGCAGAAACAGCACTACAACGCCTGCGGGAAGGCAACGGTCGCTTCGTCCAGGGCAAGACCGGCCATGTCGAAGCTGTCGAACGCATTCACCGCGGTGAATCGGTAAGCAGTCAAAGTCCGTTCGCCATCGTGCTCGCCTGTTCCGATTCGCGTGTGCCGATCGAATTGGTTTTCGACCAGGGCATCGGGGATCTTTTCGTGATCCGCGTGGCCGGCAATATCGTCGCACCATCGCAGATCGGCAGCGTCGAATACGCAGCCCAACAGTTCGGCACGAAGCTGGTACTCGTTCTCGGTCACACCAAATGTGGTGCCGTAATCGCCACCCTCAATGAGCTTGCGAAGCGCGAGTCACACCGCTCGCCGAACCTGCGTGCCATCGTCGACCGGGTGCGACCCGCAGTCGAGCCAGTGATCGCGCACCACGAGATGAGCGAAGGCGACGAGGTCCTGCACGACGCGGTGCGAGCAAATATCAGGGCTTCGGTGGATCGACTGTCACATGGGTCCCGGATCCTCGAACAACTGATTGGTGACCGCGAGCTCGTCGTTGTCGGCGCCGAATACTCCGTCGAAACAGGCGCCGTGGAGATCTTCGACGGATCGAGCATGTGAATACGGTCACAGCCGGATGCTTCTGCGGCCAGGTGCGGCTTGAAGTTGCTGGTCCTGAGAAGTTCGCATGCTTCTGCCACTGCGAGAGCTGCCAACGCGCCGCCGGCGCGCCGGTCGTCGCCTGGGCAACCTATGCGCGCGATACGTTTCGCGTAAGCAGCGGCGATGTCCATTGGCACGAGTCCTCCCCGGGCGTTACCCGCGGCAACTGCCGGAACTGCGGTACGACTCTGACCTACGAAAACGTGAAACGAGCGGGTGAGATCGACCTGACCGTTAACTGCCTGGACGATCCGTCTGCGCCCGCGCTCAAGGCCCACATCTGGACCGAAGACAAACAGCCCTGGTTGATACTTGATGACGGCCTCCCCGTCTACGAGAAGAACGCCGGCTAGCGCAGCATTCCTGGCCCCGAATCCAGGCTCGTCGGCCAGGCGGTCATTGGTCCGTATAACGGATATACCGGATTGACCGCCCCGAGTGCGAAGCAATAGGATCTCTATGAGTCCTGATCAATGTCGCGTGGACAGACTGGTGAGCGCACGAAATTTCATGCTGATACTGGCGGCCGTGGTGGCTGGCGCGTGCACGCAGAGCGGCCCCGCGCCGTCCGCTCCAGTGATAACTGCCCAGGGTTTCGACATTGCCGACGCGCGAGTTGCGCCGGTTAGTGCATTCGGCGATGTGCGGCTGCGACTCGAGGTCTCCGGCAAGATAGACAGTATCGGGGTCACGGAGCGGGCCTTCAGTTCCGATCTTGCCAGGACGCTCGACACAAACCTGTTCCGACTTTTCGGCCTCGACCAGCGGCCCTATTCCAGGTCGGACGTCACCCTGAACCTCAGGAAGTACATCAACGAGAGAATTACCGAGGCCGGCGTCTATCAGATCGAGATTATCGTGACCGACTATCTCGGCCAGTCAAGCTCGCAGCGCATCGCTATCGATGCGCGGGATGCGGCTGACGTTGAGGCTGACGAGCCTCGGGAAATTGCAGAAACCTGGGCCGAAATCGGTGATTTTGTCTTTCGGCGAGTCGGCCGCGGGGACGTCAGCGGCGCTGACCCATTTGGAATCACGTGGAAGACCGTCGATCCGATCAGGGTGACGATCAGGTTGGCCGGCGCGGCGGATGGCGCTACCAAGATCGCACGGATAGACGCATCCGATTTCCGGGAGGCACGTACCCGGGCTGAGGTCGAAGAAATCGTGGACCGCTGTGTCGAGGACGAGATGATTGAAGTCGACACAGCCCGCGCCGCAGCCGCCGGTGAGGTTTTCGCCGTAGTAAACGACGAGCAACGATTTCTCCTCGAAGCGTTCGCAAGCGAAACAACCCTCACCGACGCCGGAACGACAGTCGTCGTGGCCGGTCGGTACAAGCGCTGAGCAGCGCCGTCGCTCCCGTAATCAGGAGGCTTCCTTCAATTCGGCCTTTTTCCCAGCCTCATCGAGTTCCTTGAGCTTGTCCCGCATCTGACCCTGCCGCCTGGCCTTCACGTCACGATACTTTTCTGCCTCCAACTCGAGGCTGGTAACGAACAGCGACTCGATTTCTTTCGGCATGCCCTTGATCGATACGCTTGCGCGCTCGCGAATGCCTTCGAATATGCGAATCTTCTCGTCAAGAAACGCCGTCGCATCAAAACCCAGCCCGGCAATATAGTCGCCATAGCGCTGCAATTGACTCTGCAACAGGTGCACATACTCGCCAAGCAAGAACTCGGTCGCTATCACAAAGGGCCGCGGCGGTTTGGCAGCGAGCGTATTGAGGGCGTTGATGATATCGAACAGGCTGTCGGAAAAGCTCATCAGGTGCTCGCGATATTCCCGGTCAATCCGTTCAGCTTCACGGATCTTCGCATCGAAACGCGCCGTCGCATTCCACCAGACCGACAGGATGAAACCCAGGCTGACAGCGAACAGGCTCGACACCAGCAGCTTCATGCTGTGCAGCTCTGGGGTCACGATTTCGATGGCTTCGAACAGGAACAGGGACGCGGCAAACAGCCCTGTGAAGACGAGCACGAGCACGAACAGCGGGCTCGAAAATCGTTTTGACTTGACCGAGTCACTCGCTTCCACAAGCCACGAACCATGGCGCAACTCGGAACCCTTGGCCGGGAATTCCCTCAGCACATCGCTAGCGACCTCGTTCGCACGCTGGCCCTTGGAGAGGCTCTCTTTCACGTATTTGGTCATTGTCTTGATCCTTGTCTGAAACAGTCGTGTAGCGGCTATAAACACCCCGCCACAGCGCCAGCTTATGACCGGCAGGAAACCCTGACAATCGTGGATTATCCGCGTTTAGCTGCGCGGATCGAGACGACCGGGACACGACCGATTTCCTGACGTGCAGCCGTCATATGAGGTAGCTGAATCCCCCGGCAGTCAGGAGAGGAGAACATGAAAACCAGGAAATCAATAGTCAGCGCCAGCATTGCAGCGGCGCTCGCCCTGCCCTTGGTGGCAATCGCGGAAGATCATGACGAAGACGAACTCGAATTCGACGAGGCCCATGTCTTCTTCGAACTCAATAACACCGATGGCGACCTCGGCATCCATGCCCTGATCGACGGCGAGCCCTGGAAAAAACTCGAGATCGAAGACCAGAACGAACGCACGATCCTCAAGATCAAAACGCGCAGCCGCCTGCGCCGCCAGGGTTTGACGGAGCTCTTTTTCGAGAGCGCCGAGCCGCCGTTCACCGAGTTGGGTCCGGAAGAGTTCTTCGCACGCTTCCCTGAAGGCACCTACGAGATTGAAGGCGTCACGCTGGACGGCGAGGAAATCGAGAGCGAGACCGAGATTTCCCACGCAATGCCTGCGCCACCGAATCCAAGCGTGAACGGCATTCCGGTCGCCATGCAGTGCGACGACGAATTGCCGGGCTACGATGCGCCGACGATTGAGGACGACGAAGTCGTCATCGCCTGGGACCCCGTGACGATGACCCACCCCTGGCTCGGCGATCCGCAGAATTCGGACGACATCACGATCGTCAACTACGAAGTGGTTGTAGAGGCAGAACTCGAACTGGACGGTGAAGAGTTCGTCACTGTTCTCAGCGTCAGACTCCCCCCTGGCGTCACTGAGATGACAGTTCCGGAGGAATTCCTCGAGCAAACCGATACGTTCAAGTACGAGGTGCTCGCCCGCGAGGAAAGCTGGAACCAGACGGCCATCGAAAGCTGCTTCCTGCTCGAAGAAGAGGATGACGGTGAGTAGACGGTCTGCCACGTTGCGGTGCGGGGCCCTCGCGAGTCTCGCGCTGCTTTTTGCCGTGCCCTGTGCTGCTGATCAGTCGCTTCGGGACGCCATCAGACGAGACATGGGCGACACCAGCTTCGTGCTCGTCGAGGATCAGGACGGGGCGCGCCTGTACGTTTTTTCTGCCGCAGACGACAGCTACAGCACAACGTTCCCGGCAGAGTCGCCGAGCAGCGAGGGCGGCGCACTGGCAATGACACGGAGTGCGGACGTCCATGACAGGGTACTCGGCCTCACGCTGTTGGCCGGCAAATCGAGCCAGGATGCGCTCAACGCCGCCTTCGTTCTGCTTTCGGACCCCGATGAGGCCGTACGCGAGGAGGCGGTCAACCTGATTGCCGACCATCCGGACGGCGACATCGAAACCGTTGCGCGTATAGCCCTGCGCGACCCATCGCCGCGCGTGCGCGCAGCCGTCGAGGACTTCACGGACGTCGATGATGAAGACGAGGAGGACTGACGTGCACGTCGGCCACATCAATCTCGCAAAGTCCTTCAATGGAGCCGGCGAGAAGTTCGTCAAACTGATCGAGGCATTGCAGGAACACGGCGCGACGCAGTACGTGCTGGTCAGGAACGTGCCCCTCGCCAAGCGGCTCGACATCGTCGACGGTGTAACGGTCGGACCGACCGTGAGATCCGCCGTAATGGCCTATTGCCTGATGCCGCATGTCGACGTCGTCCATGTCCACCAACTCGCCGACGGCCAGGCCGGCCTGTTGTTGACATTGACGCGATCGATCCCGTTTGTGCTGACTCAACCCGATCGCGCGCCAGGGCTGAATCCGGTCTTGCAGGCCGCCAGCAATCGCGCAGCCGGGTTTATCTACAAACATGACGCCAACGCAGCCAAGCACCTGCGCGTCTATCGACATGCGATCGAGTCGTGGGGCACGTCGGCCGTATTGTTGTGAACTCAGAATTCCCAGAGTATGCCGATAGCGGGGAGCAGCGGCAGCCAGTAATCGTGACTGTATTCGAGGAATTCGTTGCCCTCGTCATCATCCTCGAGATCGTAGTCACGACAGCAGACATTATCGCGATTGAGGACGTTCGATACCTCGATAAAGGCGAGCAGCGTTCCACGCCTGACGTCAAAGCGCCGGCTCAGTCGAAAGTCGAGGCTCGCGAACGTGGAATGCTGCTCGTCATTGCGTAGCCCCGGCACGGCAACGTACTCCGGCTCGCCGTCCTCGTCGACGCCGTCCTGCACGAGTTCCAGGTCGGTCGCGGGCCAGCCCGTGTGAACGCTCGCCGCGATGGAGAAATTCCAGGGCTCTGTGTTCCAGCCGAAACCACCCTGGACCGCATGGCGCTGCTCCCAGCTGCGCGGCACGTCGCGCCCGTCGATGCGGTCGGTGACCTCGGACAACGTGTACGACGCCCACCAGTTCCAGGCTCCTCTGGCGCGATCCGCGGAGAGCTCTATTCCCCTCGCCGTAGCCCTGGTCGGATCCAGCCGCACGCGGTCAGCCTGCAGCTCGGGAATAATGCCAAGCGGGTCGTAAAGGTTTTCGAACCGCGGCCTGAGCTCCCGGATCTCCTTCCGGAACGCCTCGACGCGCAGCGAGGTGTCGTTGCGCGTCAGGTGACGCAGTCCGATGATGACCTGGTCCGCACGTTGCGCCGGCCAGAAGTCCGTGATGCCGTCTTCGATCTGCAGTGCCTGCACGGGCTGCGACTGGTAGTAACGTCCGACGCTGAAACGTAGCTCGGTGTGCTCCCTTAGCTGCCAAAGCATGCTGAATCGCGGGCTGAGCTGGGAGTCAGAGCTCGCGTCCGTATAGGTCTGATCATCCCACCGCAGGCCCCACTCCAGCATCGCGCGCGCGCCTACGCGCCAGCGGTCGGACACATAAAGCGCGTAGCTGCCACCGTCCGGGTCTGACGCCAGTGTGCGGATCACCTCGTCGGGCTGGCCCTGGTAAATCTCCTGCAGCCCGAAGTACTGCGCTCTGCCGTCGTAAAAGTAGTCGGCCTCGCTATAAGCGAGTTGCAAACCCCACTGCATGCGATGCCGTTCGGACGGGGTCCACGCCCAGTCCTGCCGAATACCGTATTGACTGACATCACGATCATCGGCAACACGCGCAATCATCTTCTCCGGGTCATTCACGGTTCCGTCGCGGCGGTTCTTGTACTCGATCATCGACAGAACGGTGCTGCTCGTCAGCGTCGGTGACCAGTTGCTGTCGAGCCGCAGCCACAGCTGCGCGTTGCTCGTATCGCTGACAACCCGTTCGAGCTCGCCAGGGTCCGACTCCGTCACGACCTCAACCTCGTCGTCGGCGTACAGCGCGTTCACGGAGAGGCGTGCGTTGGGTGAAATGTCGAAGGTGTATTCACCGAATACGTCGAAATATGACGGCTGGCCGTATTCGGAGTCGATCACGAGATCCAGGTTGCCGCGCCTTGCCGAGAACAGCCAGTTGCTGTCGTTGTCACTGCCGGCCGTAAGCAGGGACGTATTGAAAACGCTGATACCAATCTCCGTATGGCGTGTCTTCTCGGGCTGCAGCGAATTCATAAGCACGAGCCCGCTCATGCGGTCGCCATAGCGTACCGGGAACCCGCCCGTGTAGACCTCCACGCCTTCGATCGCCCGCGCATCGATCGTACTGAAAATGTTCTGGTAATCGCGGATGTGAAACGGATCGAACAGCCACTGGCCGTTGAGCATGATCCCGACTTCGTTCTCCTCGCCGCCGCGGAAATGCGCGGCAGCTGATGCCCCGCTGGCTGCCGCACCCGGCAGCCGCTGGGTGACGCGAATCGGGTCCTCGCCGACATCCGGCATATTCTGGATGGTTCTCTGGTCTATCGAAAACCGGGAGGCAGACAACTCTCTCGATATCGCATACCGGCTCGCCGCGACGACGACCGTCTCGATGTCCTGGCTCTCCGGTATCGACGGCGTCGCGGACACCGTCTCTCCGGCGGCAGGGACCGTCTCGGCCCGCACCACGAGGTATACGCCGGAGTCCTCACGTATCGCAAGCCGGTGTGGTCGCAGGATCTGCCGGACGATCTCGACCGGTGTGCCCGGCTCGGGCTCTGCCTCTACGAGTAGCTCACTGCCGACGAGATTGGTGCTGTAAGCGAATGGCTCGCCCTGCTCGCGGAACTCGTCGATGACCTCGGCGACACCCCGCCCCATGTACGGCGCAGGTAGACCGTCGTCGGCCAGAGCGGCCGCCGATACGGCGATCAGGATCAACAGCAGCAGTCGTATCATGGAATCAGTCGCTGACGGTTAGCACTCCTTTTTCGATGCTGTGACCGAGACCCATGGTGTCGAGTCGCATTCGCAACGCCTCCGCCGGTTCGGTGTCTACGGTGCCGATGAATAATTCGCGATTGGCCACCGATTCCGCACCACCTTCGTATCTGAGCTCCAGGCCGAGCTCACGGCAGGCCCAGTCGAGAAACACGCGTATTGTCCTGCCATCCAGATCGACCGGCGGCGAGGTGCGGGCAACCCAATCCCAGTTCTGGCCCGAGCGGCCGATGCTAAGGACCGTCGGACGTTGCCGGCCGGTCAACGTTACCTGCTCTCCGGGGGCCGCCGGGTGCTCATAGTACAGACCATCGATCGCGACCTGACCTTCCCTGACGCTGACGACGAGCTCGCTCGAATCGGTCTGCGTCATGAACTGCGTGCCCGTATGCATGACTTCGCCATGTTCGGTCAGCACCGTGAATGCCGGACTGCCGCCCGCCGAGATTCCCGCGATCAGCGGCGAGGGTTGTGAATCGAAATAGACGCGGCCCGACTCCAGGTATACCTGGCTATCGCTCGTAAACGTGACCCGGGAATTCTCGTCGACCCGCAGCGAACCGCCCCTGCTCCACGCAAACGCCAGCCCCGCATCGTTGCCGGTAACGATCGTTTGTCCTGAGATAACACTCGACAGCTCCGCGGTTTCGCGAAGCTCCGCCGCCTCGCCAAGCATGTAGATCGCGCCGAAGCTCTTTTCAATCGAGGCGACTTCGACGGCGTCGACGACCGGTACACGAAACATGCTGAACAGGGCAAACACGCCGAGGAGCACCGTAGCTGCCAGCGCAT
>Ga0265303_10000267_pt1 | contig 28343 bp, 28 predicted proteins | sample Helome_2_FD_192494 | JGI IMG/M metagenome (GOLD analysis project Ga0265303, IMG submission 192494) | Marine sediment microbial communities from subtidal zone of North Sea - Hel_20160317 (Illumina Assembly) | ecosystem: Environmental > Aquatic > Marine > Subtidal zone > Sediment ... | reverse complement strand
GTGATTTTTCACCGGAGAGAATCGCTTTGGACAGTGGCGGACGCTGGTAGGGCTTGACGGGTTCGTCGCCAAGCAGCACGATACGGCCTTCCCAGCCGCCCTGGCGCAGGCTGAGAGAAAGTTGGGTTCCAGCATGGCTGGCCCCGACAATAACGCACGTTTGTTTCGGCATGCTGACATGATATATCCATGATCACGCCAGTGACACCCATGGTTGAGGATATTCCGGCCGGAGATTCATTTTTGGTTCGGACTCGCTGTAATATATGCAGCTTCGATGGTGAATAAAGAGAGACTGGATGGGATTCGATTCCACATTTCGCACGTTATTGACCCTGCTGATGCTGAGCATTGGCCTGGCCGGATGTGCCGGCACGGCGCGGGGTATCAAGTCTTCGGTGTACGAGCATGACGAGACACTGACGGTTAAAGACGTCAGCAGGTCGCAGGCGGATGCGATGGTGGTAATCCGGTATCCGGCCGTGGTCGCAAAGGAAGCTCTGCCGGCGTACTACCGCTCCTTCGAGCAGCATGCGATTGGAGGTAAACCGGAGCTTGACGGCGGGACCCGCCAGGACACTGACCGGGTAGCCCAGTCCATCATTACCAAGTCCAATTATTTTGCGATGTCATTGTACCGTGAGTTCAGGGATAAACTGCCGGCCCAGTCGGTGTTGCTGTCGCCCCATATCATTAAGCTGGATGACAATGACAAACTGACCAGTAGTCCGTTGCTGGCCGCCGAAGAAATTCCCAGCGTGGTCACGATTGATTTCAATGTCTACAGCTTTCCGGACCCGCGCAAGATGATGGATTCGGAGCCACTGACATTCGGTGACATCGTCACACCGTTATTCGTCGTGCATTCGAACCGGTGGCTGCGTCCGCCCACTCACGGCCTGCTGCTGTCGAGTCAACCACTGGTGGGCGCCGCCTGGAACCAGTCTGAACGACAAGCGGACCAGCAAACCACGGCACGGCTGGACGATTCCATCTTTGAATTCCGTCGTCCACTGGATTTTGTATCGTTTCTCCATCACGGCGACGAACCCGTGCCGGACTTGCCGCTGAAAAGCGCCGGTCAATCGCGTCGCGACGTGATCGCCGTGGAACTCCACCCGCTTGAAAAAATTCGCATGGACTCGGATGTGGTCGCAGTCCTGACTCGCGACGGGTCGGTCGATCCCTTCGCTGAAGATTTTGTAAAGGGTGCGGCAACCCGCGTGGTCAATGCGCTAAACAGGGCAAACCATGACCGGGCGACGTTTTTTGCCCGCCAGATTGCCTTGTCCCGCTTCGACCCTGCGTTGGGCGAGGCCTTCCTTTCGCGCTCGCGCAGCGAAGACATCAGGGCCCGGTTGCAAATGGGCGAAGCCCTGATATCGGCAGAAAGGAAGTTCCTGTCGGCCCAGTCCGAGAGCCTCTACCAAGGCGCTTTCGAGGGTGTTTACGGTGACCAGATGCGGCAGATGATATCCGCCGAATATCGTCTGCTTGAAGACAGGAGGGACCTCGCCCGGGCCCAGAACCTGAACACGGCTATAGCGGTTGTCGCCCTGGCAGGCGCCGTTTACGCGGGCAGTAATGGAGACAGCAGTAACTTCCTGCGTTCCAGCACCATGTCGAATATTGCCATGATGACGTCACTGTGGTCGATGAACTCAGCCTTCACCAAGAACGCGGAATCCAAAACGGTGGGAGAGAACTTCCTGGTGCAGATGGCTCCGGCGATCAATCGCCAGGTATCTGTGCAGGTGGAGTGGCTGGAATCGAGGCAGGAAATTACCGCACGTGATTTCGGAGAATTTCGCAATAAGACGCTCGGCCTGTACCAGTCCAGTGTCCGCTCGGCCTCGCAGCACACGTTTGACCCTTCCTGTCAGTTCAGGCATCCCGAACTGCAACAGCCCGGCCGCTGGTTCGGCTTGTGCCGGGCGGGGCTGGCCACGTCAAACGGCTATGGACTGATTTTGGACGAGGCCGGGAACGTGGTTGAGTTCGTAGGTACGGCAGAAGCCGGCCTGGCAAGTGGTACGGGCGCCATGATTTACCGGTCCGGCAATGAAATCGGCGCAACTTACTATGAAGGCAATTTCAGCGAAGGCTTGCCGAACGGTGTCGTTCTGGTTGAAAAGCCGGGCCGGAAACCACGGGTCCGGAATTTCCGCAATGGCGCCGAGGCTGGATCTGCAGACGCCGATCAACTGCAGTTCGTTCAGTTCTGATGAGATTTTTATCGCTGTTCGTGACCTTGTTTCTGCTGCTCGCCACAACGGCGATGCTCAGTGGCTGCGCCGGAACAGCGCGTGGTTCAAAGTCCTCGGTTTATCAAAACTATAAATCCACTGAAATGGTGGATTACAGCATGTCGCGGGCAGATGCACTGGTTGTGATTCGCTATCCGGCCATCATTCATGCGGATGCCGAGGCATCGTATTTCCATGCCTTCTCGCTGAATGCCATTGGCGGCGAAGTAGCGCCCGCCAACCGGACCAAGAAAGTCACCACGCGGATCGCCCAGTCCATTATTGCGAAATCCAATTATTACGTGATGTCGCTGTACCGGGAGTTGCAACTGGAACTGCCCGAGATGACCGTTCTGCTGTCACCTCATATTATCCTGTGGGACAAGGACCGTGGTCTGTACAGCCGGCCGATACTGGCAACCGAGCAAATTCCCAGTGTGGTGACGGTGGATTTCAACGTTTACTCATACCCCGACACCACCGAACTGATGGACTCACCACCGGTTACTTTTGGTGACCTGGTGACGCCGATATTCGTAGTCCACGGCGACCGCTGGCTGCAGCCGCCCACCAATGGCCTGCTGCTGGCCAGCTACCCGCTGTTGCAGACAGCCTGGCGACTGTCAGAAGACCAGGCAAACAGCGAGATCGAGCGCAAGCTGGAAGCAAGGTTGACTGATTATCAACGACCGTTGGATTTTGTTTCATTTCTCAACCGGCGTGCGGTGCCCCGGCAGAACCTGCCGCTGAAAAATGTCGGCGAGTCACGGCTGCAAGTGCTGTCCGTTGAGCAGTACCCGGTTGAAAAAATCCAGATGGATGGTCTCTTGCTGGATAACCTGACCGAGGATTTCGCCCAGGACCCCTTTGCAGAAAGCTTTGTCAAGGGTGCAGCTGAGCGGATCAAACATACGCTCAGCGAGGTTAATCATGACAAGGCTACGTTTTTTGCCCGACAAAACGCGCTGGCCCGGTTCGATCCGGAACTGGCCGTTGCCTTCCTGGCGCGTTCAGGCGGAGAAAGCGTGCGTTCAAGGCTGCAACTGGCTGAAGCGCTGATCGAGGCGGAACGCAAGTTTATTGCCGCCCAATCCGTGAGTATTTACGACGGGACTTACCTTGGTGATTATGGCACCAAGATGCGGCAGATGATTGAAGGCGAGTATGCACTATTGGAGAACCGCCGCAGCGCAGCCCGCAAGGCGAATGTCACTACTGCGGTGGCGGCACTGGCGCTGATCGGGTCGCTTTACGCTGCAACTGCGTCCGGCGCAATCGGTGGCATCGCCTTGCAAAGTTTCAGCGGAATACTGGTGCTTGGCTCACTCTGGGCCATGAGTTCGACGCTGGAAACACGAGCCGAGTCGGCAGAGATGTCCGAACATTTCCTGGCGCTGATCGCTCCGGCCCTGGAGCGGCAGATTTCGGTCCAGATGGAATGGCTGGAATCAAAGGAACGCATTTCCGCCATTGGTTTTGCCGAGTTCAGAAGTAAAACCCTGACCCTGTACCAGGCGCGTGTCCGTTCACTGGAAAACCGTTATGACGACAACTGTACGTTCAGGCACCCGGCATTTAATGCCCGTGGCCGCTGGTATGGTTCATGCCGTGGCGGGTTGGCCGAAGAACGGGGCTATGGTGTCATTCTTGACGATGCCGGAAATTCGGTTGAATACCTGGGCACAGCCAAAAATGGTCTGCCTTCAGGGACGGGCGGCATGATTGCCCGTTATTCAAGTGAAACCGGCGCGTTTTATTTTGAAGGCGCATTTGAAAATGGCCTGCCAAATGGCGTGGTCCAGGTTGAAGAGCCAGGTGCCCGCCCACGGATCAGGGAATTCAGGGACGGAAAAGATGTCGGAAATGGGGTGGCGGGTCAATTAACCCGCCTTACATTCTGATTCCGGGTAAGCAATGAAGTATTGGTTCAATAAAATTTTCGTCATCCTGTTGCTCTTTTTGGCAATGTCCCAGACCGGTATGGCCTCATTCCAGTTTGCAGAAATTGAAGGCCTGACGCCTGGCGAGCAATATCGCCAACTCAGCCTGCTCATGCTGGTTTCGGGGGGCGTGGATCCCCGCCTGGTCAACCTGCTGCAGCCCATTGCTGAAAGTCATCCGGAAGTGCTGCAAGCCGGCCGGTCCAACCTGGCGCTGGATGATTTTTCGACGCCGCTTGCGCGGATTGTTGACCAGGATGTTCTGCTGGCCAACGCGACACAAATGTTTAAATTCGCGCGGGAAAACAGCGCGGAGATCCAGGCCCGCATGACCCAAATCGTGCAGGCCAACCCGATCCTGATCAGCATGGTGGATGTCAATCAGATCGCGGCGGATGCGATCATTATCCGCACGGCCATCGCTGACAGCATCGAGTATTCGGACACTATAGATGCACCCGATTACGCGGAACGGTTACAGGCCTTCAGAGGGCAGACTGTCTATTTGCGCAACATGATGGAATACAATATTTTCCAGGAAGAGCTTGCTGAAATCACCAACCAGGCGATCCTGGACCTCGGTGGCAGACTGGATGCCTATCAACGCATGTTTGATGATGACGTGGATCCGGACCTGATCAGCCGCCGGGTCGAATCAGCCGAAATCATGAACCGGCAAACCGGTGATCGCTATGAAGATCAGGCCATGATGAGAAACACCGAATTGCTGATGATGTTGATCCTGATGGAAAGCCAGGTTCATTAGCGGGAAATAGTCAGTCGCCGCAGGCGATTAATGGTATGCCGTATACTGGGTGCCCTTTGTTGTTTCCACAGCTGTGCTAAAGGTGCCTCAATGTCAAAATTTCTGGTTGTTCTCATCTGTTTGATTACCCTGGCGAGCGGCAGTGTGCATGCCGGCTCGGTCGATTCTGAAAAACTTTCCGCGGTGCTGGCTGATCAGCCGGACAAAACGCAGGCCCGCTATGCCTGGCGCCACCCCCTGGAAACGCTGGAGTTTTTTGGCATCGAACCAGGGATGACCGTAGTCGAAGCGCTGCCTGGTGGTGGTTGGTACACCCGGATTCTGGCTCCTTACCTGGGCCAACAGGGCGCCCTGATTGGCGCCGACTATTCACTGGACATGTACCCGCTTTTCGGCTTTTTCAATGAGGAGCAACTGCTAGAGAAAGAAACCTGGGTCAGCGATTTTACCGCCGATGCGGTGGAGTGGGGCGGAGCCGGTGGTGCACCCGTTAGTGCTTTTGTTTTCGGCTCGATGCCGGAAGAAATGAAAGGAACCGCGGACGCGGTGCTGTTCATTCGCGCCCTGCACAACCTGGCGCGATTTGAAGGCCAGGGCGGCTTCCTGACAGCTGCCTTGCAGAACGCCTGGGACGTCCTGAAACCTGGCGGAACCGTGGGCGTGGTGCAACACCAGGCGCGCGCTGAAATGCCAGATGAATGGGCCGGCGGCCAGAACGGATACCTGAAGAAAAGTTTCATCGTTTCCGTTATGGAAAACGCCGGGTTCGAGTTCGTGGCCGGGAGCGATATTAACCAGAACCCGAAGGATCAGCCGACGGACCAGGATATCGTCTGGCGGCTGCCGCCCTCGCTGGCCACCAGCCGCGACAACCCCGAATTGAAGGCCGAACTGGAAGCAGTCGGCGAATCTAACCGGATGACCTTGAAATTCCGCAAACCCTGATTGGAGCCCTGCATGATCAATTTGACTATCAACGGAGAAGCCAGGCAATTTGACGGTGACGGTGAAATGCCGCTGTTATGGTTCCTGCGTGACCAGCTTACGCTGACCGGTACAAAATACGGTTGCGGCAAAGGCCTGTGCGGCGCCTGCACCGTACATCTCAACGGAGCGTCGATCCGCTCCTGCAGTGTTTCCATGGATCGGCTCGACGGTGCGGTTATTACCACCATAGAAGGCCTTGCTGCAGATGGGGAGCATCCCCTGCAAATCGCCTGGGCGACTCATAACGTGCCGCAATGCGGTTACTGCCAGTCCGGCCAGATTATGCAGGCCGCTTCTCTGCTCGTCGAGAATCCCAGCCCGAATGACCAGCAGATAGACGATGCGATGAGTGGCATGATTTGCCGCTGTGGCACCTATCAGCGGATTCGCGCGGCGATCAAATCGGCTGCGGGAGGTGAGGCATGAAAAACATTCGCCAGGTCAACCGCCGCGACTTTCTGAAAACGGGTGGCGTATTCGTTGTCGGCGTGTCGCTATTTGGTTGCGGCAAGGAAAAGGTTCCGGGGATGACCAAATCCCTGTCGACGGATCCATGGTCGCCGGATGTGTATGTCAGTTTCGACGCTGAGGGTACTGCCTACATCATTTCGCATAGAAGCGAGATGGGGCAGGGCATCCGCACCGGTCTGCCAGCGGTGTTGGCAGATGAAATGGAAGCCGACTGGAGCCGGGTCAAAGTGGAGCAGGCCCTGGGTGATGCCAAATACGGCAACCAGAATACGGACGGTTCCTGGTCGGTGCGCGGTTTCATGCAACGCATGCGCGAGGCCGGCGCGACGGTCCGCCTGATGCTGGAACAGTCCGCAGCGCAGCAGTGGGGGGTTGACGTTTCCGAATGCAAGGCGAGCCTGCACACCGTGGTGCACCAGCCCAGCGGCAGGGCGTTGGATTACGCTGAGCTGGTCGCAGGCGCTTCCGAATTGCCGGTTCCCGGTCTGGAACTGCTGCAGCTGAAATCTCCTGATGAGTTCCGCTACATCGGTAAGGATCTGCCGATCGTGGACATGCACGATATGACCCATGGCGGCGCCATGTATGGTGCGGATACCCGCTTGCCGGGTATGAAGTTCGCAGCGATTGCGCGGCCCCCGGTGGTGTTCGGGAAAGTCAAAACCTACGATACAGCAAAGGCACTGGCAGTGGCGGGTGTGGAGCAGGTGGTCGAATTGCCTGCTGCCGAAGCGCCAGCCATGTTCAAGGCGCAAGGTGGTATTGCGGTTATCGCCAACAACAGTTGGGCCGCATTACGCGGCCGCGACCTGCTCAGGATCGAATGGGATGATGGTTCTAACGCAGACTATAATTCCGATAGTTACAAGCAGGCTTTGCTGGAAACCGTCAGACAACCCGGCAACGTGCTGCGCAAACAGGGCGATGTTGAGCAGTCACTGGATTCTGCGGAGCAGACGCTGGAAGCTGAATATTATGCGCCACACCTGGCGCATGCTTCGATGGAGCCGCCTGCGGCAGTTGCCTCGGTGTCGGCCGATTTCTGCGAAATCTGGGCGCCAAGCCAGGATCCGCAATCGCTGATTCCGATGGCGGCAGCGGTGACAGGCCTGAAGCCTGAACAGATAAGAATCAACGTCACTTTGCTGGGCGGCGCTTTCGGCCGCAAATCAAAATGTGATTTCGTCGAAGAGGCAGTTGTGTTGTCGAAGAAGCTCGGCGCGCCGGTGCTGGTTCAGTGGAGCCGTGAAGACGACATACGGCACGACTATTATCACACTGTCAGCGCCCAGCACCTGTCTGCCAGCCTGGACGCGGACGGCGCCGTGAACGGCTGGCGCCACCGGCTGGCATATCCAAGCATCATGTCCACCTTCGACGCGGCGGTGAAGTCACCGGTGGCTTTCGAAGCCGGGATGGGTGCATTGAATGTTCCTTATGACATCGAAAATCTGAGTATCGAGGCAGGTGAAGCGGAGTCCAAAGTCCGCATCGGCTGGTTACGCTCGGTCTGCAATATTTATCAGTCTTTCGCTGTCAACTCGTTTACTGATGAAATTGCTCATGCCCGTGGTCTCGATCCCAAAGACAACCTGCTGGAACTGCTCGGTCCGGACCGCTCGCTCGATTTCACCGATGTTGGCCTGGAAGCGACTGAAAATTATCCCTTCGAAACCGGTAGGCTGCGCAATGTTATCAACCTCGCCGGCGAGAAGGCTGGCTGGGGCCGGGCCTTACCTGAAGGGCACGGTCTGGGTATCGCGGCCCAGTACAGTTTCCTGAGCTACGTGGCAGCCGTGGTCGAGGTGGCGGTGGATGCCGAAGGTAACTGGACCGTCCCACGGGTCGACCTGGTGATTGATTGCGGCCAGTACGTCAACCCGGACCGCGTCAAATCGCAGCAGGAAGGCGCCGTGGTGTTCGGTCTCAGCCTGGCGCGCGACAGTGAAATCACTGCCGCTAACGGCCGGATCGTGCAGGGGAATTTCAACAATTACCGCCTGCTGCGAATTGGCATGACGCCGGAAACCCATGTCCACCTGGTCGAGAGCACTGCTCCGCCGGCCGGTGCGGGCGAGCCAGGCGTTCCGCCCATCGCCCCTGCTGTCGCCAACGCGATTTTTGCCGCAACCGGAAAAAGATTCCGTGAATTGCCGTTGGGACGCAAGCTGGACCTGTCCGGAGCATAGTAAAAATATGCAGACGACGGTTCGGTTTGAATCCCAGGGCGGTGCGAAACTCGCTGGAGTGCTGCATACACCGAACGCCGGCAGCCCCAGGGCCTACGCGCTGTTTGCACATTGTTTCACCTGCACCAAGAACATCAATGCTGCGGTCAATATTGCAGAGTCCTTGTGCGGTGAGGGTATTGCCGTGTTGCGTTTTGACTTTACCGGCCTGGGACAGAGCGAGGGTGATTTTTCCGACACGCATTTTTCCAGCAATGTGGTGGACCTGGTCGATGCGGCTGCGTTCCTGCACAGGGAATACCAGGCGCCGGAAATCCTCGTTGGCCATTCCCTGGGGGGTACAGCGGTGCTGGCGGCAGCACCGCAGATTCAGTCGGCTGTGGCTGTGGCTACCATTGGATCACCTGCGGACGCTGAGCACGTACTGCACTTACTGGAAGAAGATCTGGAATCGATCGAACGGACGGGAGAGGCCCGCGTCAAGCTCGCCGGCCGGCCGTTCCAGATCCGCAAGCAATTTGTCGACGATGTACGTTCGCAGAGCGTCAGCAAAGGCGTTCGCAAATTACGCAAGGCATTGCTCGTCATGCATTCACCCGTCGACGAACTGGTTCCGGTGGCAGAAGCATCGCGCATTTATCAAAGCGCCATGCACCCTAAAAGCTTTATTTCACTGGATAACGCCGATCACCTGTTGAGCCGGGAACGTGACTCGCAATATGCCGGACACGTGCTGGCAGCCTGGGCCAGCCGTTTTATTCACGATCCGGACGAAGCGGTCGAGCCGGCGGCTTTTCACCCCGGTCATGTCGTGGTTACCGGTATCCCGGAAGATATTTTCGAGGTTGCGATCAATGCGGACGGGCATCTGCTGACCGGTGATGAACCGGAGACATATGGCGGCACCAACAAAGGCCCGTCACCCTACGATCTGCTCTCCGCAGCATTGGCTAGTTGCACAGTGATGACGCTCAACATGTACGCCCGCCGCAAGCAACTTCCGTTGCAATCGGTCCGGGTGGATGTCCAGCACGGCAAAATCCACGCGCAGGATTGCATGGAATGTGAGACTCAAGGCGGCAAAATCGACCGTTTTCAACGGTTTGTGCACCTGGAAGGCGATCTCAGTGAGGAGCAGCGCAAGCGGCTTTTGGAAATCGCAGACCGCTGCCCGGTGCATCGTACCCTGCATAGTGAAGTCAGTATCGTCAGCCAACTGGAGGAGTGACTCTTTTGAACTCAAGACAGGATTATGCGTAAAACGCCACTCTGCGAAGCCCACCTGGCCGCAGGAGCCCGCATGGTCGATTTTGGCGGCTGGGAAATGCCCATCAATTATGGTTCGCAGATCGATGAACATCACCAGGTGCGGTCCGCCGCCGGTATGTTCGATGTTTCTCACATGACGGTCGTGGATATCCGTGGCCCCGAAACCCGCGCCTTTCTATCAAACCTGTTGGCCAATGACATCGCCAGGCTGCAAACGCCCGGCCGGGCATTTTACAGTTGCATGCTGAAGGAAACAGGCGGGGTGATGGACGACCTGATTGCCTATTTCATGGACGAAGAGTGGTTTCGCCTGGTGGTTAACGCGACCACGCGTGACAAGGGCCTGGCATGGCTGGAGCGGCACGGCGCTGATTTCAGTATTGCCGTTACCGAACACCACGAACTGGCCATCATCGCGGTGCAGGGACCTGCAGCCAGGGAGAAAGTCCATGCGGTCATGCCCGGGGGCTCCGGCGGGCTGCTGGAAGGGCTCAAACCGTTTTCTTGCGTGGAAATTGACGATATTTTCGTCGCACGCACGGGTTACACCGGTGAGGATGGCTACGAGATTCTGATTGCAGGCCTGCAGGCAGAGTCGTTCTGGAACCGGTTACTGGAGCAGGGTGTGAAACCCTGTGGCCTGGGGGCCAGGGACACGCTGCGCCTGGAAGCCGGCATGAACCTCTATGGGCAGGACATGACCGAGGACGTTACACCGCTGGAATCCGGCCTCGGCTGGACTGTAGCGATGCAGGATGACCGGGATTTCATCGGCCGTTCCGCGCTGGAAAGGCAAAAAGCAGACGGTGTTCCAGCCCGGCTGGTAGGCCTGGTCCTAGAGGGCCGGGGCGTATTGCGCCCGGGCCAGAAAGTGATCACGGAGGCAGGTGAAGGTGTAACAACCAGCGGCAGTTTTTCGCCCACGCTGCAAAAGGCCATTGCCTTTGCACGCGTTCCCGCTGCGGCCGGTGAACGCTGCGCAGTAGATATCCGCGGAAAGAATCTGCCTGCACGGGTTGTGAAGTTACCCTTTGTCCGGATGGGCAAGGCTTGCGAGGGCATTTTGTAACGGCTCGTGACTTTTTCAAAGGCGGTGCTAGAATGGCTTCGCAGTTAACAACAAGGTAGAACCACAATGAGTGAGATTCCTTCAGAACTTCGTTACCGGGAAAGTCATGAGTGGGTCAGGGATGCAGGCAATGGCGTGGCTGTTGTCGGCATATCAGACCCGGCCCAGGCTGCACTGGGCGACATGGTCTTTGTTGAATTGCCGGAGCCGGGTATGAGCTACAGCCAGGGTGAAGCCTGTGCCGTGGTGGAGTCAGTCAAGGCGGCATCCGACGTGTACGCGCCCGTTTCCTGCGAAGTCATCGAAGCCAACAGCGCGCTCGAAGACAATCCTGAACTGGTGAATACCGACCCGTATGGTGAGGGCTGGTTGTTCAAGGTTCAGTTGGCAGATCCGGCTGAAATCGATGGCTTGCTGAACTCAGACGCCTACGCGGCCCAGCAGGACGATTAAGGAGTTTCGCTTCCCTGCTCCCGCAACGTCGTTGCGGAAGGCGGCTGCGCTCAACTGCGTTAATGAGTCCGCTCCGCGGACATGGAGTTTCGCTTCCCTGCTCCCGCAACGTCGTTGCGGAAGGCGGCTGCGCTCAACTGCGTTAATGAGTCCGCTCCGCGGACATAACGTTTTCAAAAGGGGTAGCCGATTTTCCGGTAGACGAACGACATCAGCCAGGCTGGCCCGATCAGCAGGAACTGAACGTCCTTGAAAAAGGACGGCCGCTTGCCTTCAAAGATGTGCCCGATGAACTGGCCTATCCAGGCCAGGACGAAGACTGCCAGTGCAACTTGCCACAACGGCCAGGGTGATGCCTGCTCAATGAGCGCAGTGAGCCAGAGCATGACCAGGTTGTACAGCAACAGGCCCATGCCGAGCCTGCGCGATAAGCTGAAGTAATAGACCTGCGCCAGTACCAGGGCGATCACCGCCCAGTTGACGGCAACGATGCCTGAACCGATGTTCCAGGGGAATGGTATTGACCATATCAACGCAACCACGGTCCATACGATGACCGGCACGCAAATCCAGTGAATGATCTTGTTGAGCCTGTTTTCGTGGCTCTCGCCATATTCATCCAGCAGTCTGTCTATTTTACGCACCTATGATCTCCGGTCCGGTCAGGCGCTCGAAAGCTTCCCTGTATTTCGCAGCCGTTGTTTCGATGATTGCAGCCGGGATCGGCGGAGCGGGTGGGGTTTTATCCCAATCCAGTGTTTCCAGGTAGTCCCTGACGAATTGCTTGTCGTAACTGGGCGGGCTGCTGCCAGGGCCATAGGATTCCTCCGGCCAAAAGCGGGAAGAATCAGGCGTCAGGACTTCGTCCATGACACATAAACGGTCTTCCTCGTCCAGGCCGAATTCGAACTTGGTATCCGCAATGATAATGCCGCGGGTAGCGGCGTGTCTCACCGCAAATTCATAGATACGGATGCTGGCATCACGCACCTGCTCGGCGAGGGCATCACCCACCAGTTGCCGTGTCGCCTCGAAATCTATGTTGACGTCGTGCCGGCCGGCCGCCGCCTTGTTGGAAGGGGTGAAAATAACCTCCGGCAGTTTGTCCGCCTGCTGCAGGCCGGCTGGAAGCTGGATGCCGCAGATTGCACCGGTCTGCTGGTAGTCCGTCCACCCTGAGCCGATGATATAACCACGCACGATGGCTTCCAGCGGCAGGGGCTTGAGGCGTTTCACCACCACTGAACGATGGCGCAGCACGGCCAGTAGATCCGGATCGTCAATGACCTCTGGTACCGATATGCCGCTGAGATGATTCGGGATAATGTTGCGGGTGCGCTCAAACCAGAAGTTGGCGATTTGAGTGAGAATTTCGCCTTTACCGGGAATGGGTTCATTCATTACCACGTCAAACGCAGACAGCCGGTCTGATGCCACGATCAGCATGTGCTCATCATCGACCGCGAAACTGTCCCGGACTTTTCCCTGGTGGATCAGTGGGTACCGGGTTACCAGGTCAGCGTGATAGTGTGGCGTGGTTACGGCGTTCAAAATAGTCCCTTCCATGACATTTGGCTATAGGCGTCTGCCTGCAGCGATTATATACTTCGTTGCCATCCAACGGGTATTGAGGAACATGTCCGGCAACTCATTCAACATACCACGCCACTGGTGGGGCAAAATCATTGGCGGAGTCCTAGGGCTCTTCAAAGGAGGCATCAGCGGCGCCATAATCGGTGCCCTGCTGGGGCACATGATCGATCGTTTCCTGGCCGGAATCATCGGTGTCAGCTCAACCCAAAAGGCGTTTTTTGATGCCCTGTTCGCGACCCTGGGACATCTCAGTAAAGCGGATGGTTCGGTAACCGAGACTGAAATCCGGATGGTCGAGTCGTTGATGCAGCGGATGCAGATCACCGGTGACGACCGCAAGCGCGCGATCCGCCTGTTCAACGAGGGTAAACAATCGGATTTTGATTTGACCAAAATTCTGAACTCGTTTGCCCACCAGTCGATGGTGCGCCAGGACTTACGGCAAATGTTTCTTGAAATCCTGGTCGAAGCAGCGTTTTCCAGCGGCAAGGTGACCCAGGCGGAGCATGAAGTCCTGTTCAATGTGGCCCGCACCCTGAGAATTCCGGGGCACGTGTTTTCTTCCATGCTCAATGCGCGTGGCGGCGCGGGACCGCGCTACAGTTCACCAGGGGGAGGCCAGCGCAGTCCGGGCAAGCAAATGGGCAGCATGGCGCAGGCCTATGCCCAGCTGGGCCTGGAAGCCAGCGCGACCGATGTGGAAATCAAGAAAGCCTACCGTAAACTGGTCAGTCAGTATCATCCGGACAAACTGGTTTCACACGGATTACCCGAGGAAATGATGGACATCGCAAAAGCCCGGGTACGTGAAATCAATATCGCTTATGATCAGATCAAACAGGCGCGCGGGTTTAAATAATGAGTCTTGCTTCCCTGCTCCCGCAACTTTGTTGCGGAAGGCGGCTTCGCTCGACGACACTTATGAGTAAACCTCTGGCTGACGCCAACCGGTTTACATGAGAGTCTCGCGTGCGACAGTTTGCTGACCGGTGTATATTAGAATAGCTTAATGTGACGGAAAGATATCATGAAACAAGCGACAGTGATTTCCCCTTCGATTCTTTCAGCGGATTTCGCCCGCCTGGGTGATGACGTAAAAAGTGTGCTGGATGCAGGCGCAGACTGGGTGCACTTCGATGTGATGGACAACCATTACGTGCCCAATCTGACTTTTGGTCCGATGATCTGCAGTGCCCTGAGGGAATATGGCATCGATGCACCGATTGACGTACACCTGATGGTGGATCCGGTGGATGACCTGGTCGTCCAGTTCGCAAAAGCGGGTGCAACGCGGATCAGTTTTCACCCGGAAGCAAGCCGTCACGTGGACCGTACCATCCAGCTGATTCGTGAACATGGCTGCAAGCCGGGCCTGGTGCTCAACCCCTCGACTCCACTGGGACAGTTGCACTGGACCCTGGACAAGCTGGACATGGTTTTGCTGATGTCTGTGAACCCGGGCTTCGGTGGACAGTCTTTCATTCCTCACGTGCTGGACAAAATCCGCAGTGTGCGGGAAATGATAGACGCCAGCGGCCGTGAAATCAGGCTCGAAATCGATGGCGGTATCACGCTCGACAATGTCGCTGAAGTCGCCGCGGCCGGCGTTGATACATTCGTGTCGGGCTCGGCCATTTTCGGTTCGGCCGATTATCGTGAAACCATCAGCCGGATGAAAGCTGACGCGGGTTAACCGGCGCCTTTACCGGCAAGGCGGTTACAACGTAGCGTAGCGGTCCGCCGGCCTGTAAGCCGTCAAACGGGTAGCAGGTCACCAGGCTGATCCGCTCCATGCCAGGATCAATCACCAGTTCTTCGAGCCGGCTGTCAACGATATCCAGTGCCTGTACTTCGAACCATTTCGAGGTTTTCGGTGTGTTGATATTCAGCAAGTCACCTTTTTTCAACCGGCCCAGGAATCGAAAATGCGTATCCCGGTGGCCGCTTATCACCCAATCCCTGCCGCTTATGGTACTGCCGGTAAAGACCGGGCCAAACGCGAGGTTACGGCCGGAATTCCCCTCCAGCACCACTTGGCGGATGCCGTGCGCCGGCACCGAGAGCACGGCTACGGGCCGGGTATCCGCCCACGGCCAGGGCCGGCTATCTGTCCTTCCGTGCAGAGAGTCCTGCCAGCTTTTTTCGATCAGCAACTGGGCGAGATCGGCTTTGATGGGTATCCATAGCGATTGAAAGAATAAAAGAAAAGAAAAAAAAGCGGCGGTGGACACCACCGCCGCATAAAGCCAATGACGGGGAGTGCTCATTTTTGTAGAGCTGTCATCGGCGAGCGATCACCATCGGTTTTTGCGGCCCGGGAGGGAGGTCTATAAAGGAGCATACCGGTGGCGGTGAAAAATGAAACGAAGGACAGCAGGAGCTGTGTCTTCCAGCCTGTTGCGGTGCCGGAAAAGCCTGAACTCATGCCGTTGCCAGCCGGCAGCAGGCTGGGGATGTTCTCACTTGAGAGCGTATCTGCCGGGTGACGCCTGGGCGTTTTATCCACGGCGACCAGGCTGGTGTAGCGGGTTAGCAGGCCGTACTCCAGCGCCAGGCTGATTGTCTGCTCGCGAATCATATCGGGCTCAGCGCCAAAGATCAGGCTGTCTTCAAGCGCTTCGATCTTGCTGCGCGCCCATAAGGTTGCCAGGTTACTGCTACCGGATGATGGCAGCGGGCGGCTCTCCATCTCCCAGTAACGGCCGTCGAGCTCACCGCAGAGCGTGATTTCGCGCGGTTGCATGGGCAGGCGGGCATAGATCCACAAGGGCTCTCCGGCATACAGGTCAGGGATGACTTCAGGGTAAAACTCCGCGTCCATTCCCCAGTCGACGCAGATATTCTGGATCGCCGGGTTTTCGATGCGCGACCACAGGCTGCTGATGCGTTCTTCCACTTCGCCGACCTGCCCGATATGCGTGTGGCTGCCACGTCCAATCTCCGCTGATTTGCGCATGAACCAGGCGTTGGGTGCCGAGCCGATGGATACCGTGAACAGGCGGCTGTCACGCAGTTCCTCTCCGATCTGCAGCAGCAATTCCTGTTCATTGCCGACACTTCCATCGGTCACGAAAATGATCTGACGCAGCAGTCCGTCCTGCTCGGGCAGTTTCATGGCCATGCTCAGCGCGGGCGCCATCTCGGTTCCGCCATTGGCTGACAAGCTGTCGATAAAATCCGCTGCCAGCTGCAGGTAGAAGGGGTTCGCTGGCTCGGATTCCGCGAACAGGAGTTCGCTGTCAGAGCTGAAACGAACCAGGTTGAAGCGGTCATCCGGACCGAGGAACTGCAGGCCAAGTTTTAATGCAGCCCTGGCTTGCATCATCGAGGTGCCTGCCATCGAACCCGAGGTGTCAATGATAAAGACGACTTCACGGGGTTGAGGTGCGATAGCCTCGGCCAGGGGCGGCGTCAGCATCAACAGGGCGTATACCGAATCGCCCTCATCAAAAGCCGATAGCGTGGCTGCGGGGAGCGTGCCGAAATCCGGCGTCCAGTTCAGCTCGAACACCCGGTCCATGCGGGTGTCCGGGTCGGCCAGGTAGACCCGGTAGCCGCCCAGGGATGGGTGGATGTTGACATCGTGATAACGGCTTTCAATGCTGGCGAGGCTGTTGCCGCTGCGCAACTCGATGTCGAGGTCCAGGCGGTGGTCAGCCAGCCGGCGCTGGACGCTGGATTGGTTTGACTGCAGGAAATTGATTTCGTTAGCCGCTGAGGGCTGGGTTTCCCAGCGTGGGGTGAAGGTCAGGGGAATCTGCAGGCTGAAGACGCCATCACGGTAGTCCACCGGGGCCAGAAAGCTGATCGTGACGGTCACTTTTTCTCCGGCCCCGATATTGGCCAGCCGGGTTTCGAATTGATGGGCTCTTTGCTGCCCGACCAGCGATGCAGTTTTACCCGAAGACTTCGCTTGTTGGTACTGTCGCAGGGCCTCCTGTTTCTCCTCGATGACGCCCTCGAGAATGCGCTCGGCGACATTGACCCGCATGCGGTCAACGGCAGCGCCGGTGGGCAAGGGGAAGCGGTATACCGCCTCTGCCCATTGCTGCCCCGTGTTCTGAAAAACCTGCCGGACCTCAACCCGGGCAATCATACCCGTTACCTCCACCTGGATGTCTGTGTCCATGGCAAGCGATCGCTGCAGGCCTGCAGGGTCATTGAATTCCAGGCCGAAAAAAGGGTCTTCTGCCCGTGCTGTTTCCACTCTCAGAATCAGCAACAGCATCAGGACCACGGATATCAGCAGCAGAGCCCTGTCCTCCCAGCGCAGTTGTTTGCGTTCAGGGTTTGACTTACGCCGGTTCGACAGGCTCTGTGCGAAGCGGTTATGGTTTTTCCATGCATCGGCTTCGAGGTGGTCGCGAATGGAGGGTTGGCTGGGCATTTCGAGCTCCGGTTTAATCATTGAGCCCATTGAACGCTCCTGAAATGCCATCAGCGTGGCTTACCGTGTCAAACCAACGTCCGAATCAGGGCAAGCTTGTGGCAGTGGAGCGGAACAGGGCCCAGTCTGATTCCTCTGGGCGCGATTGAGCCGTATCATGAAGCCAATACTGAAAAGTGCTGGCAACGGGAGTGATCATGGCACGACATATCGCCATCGTGGAGGATGAAGCAGCGATCCGGCATAACTATGAAGATGCGCTGCGCCGTTACGGCTACCAGGTGACCGGTTATGGCGACAAGCATTCGGCGCTGGCGGCTTTGAAGCGCCGTTTGCCGGACCTGGTCATCATTGATGTGGGCCTGGGTGACGAGGTAGAGGGTGGATTCGAATTGTGCCGCGAACTGCGCAGCCAGTCGCGCAGTCTGCCCATTATTTTCCTGACAGCGCGTGATTCCGATCTCGATGTCATCTCCGGCTTGCGTCTTGGCGCAGACGATTACCTGACCAAGGACATCAGCCTGCAACACCTGGTAGCCAGGGTAGTAGCCCTGTTTCGGCGGGTCGAGGCTCTTTCAGGCGGAGCCCTGGATGAGCAGCTGCTGGAACGGGGCCCATTGAAGTTTTCGGTGGAGCGAATGGAGGTGAGCTGGAATGACAAACCGGTTCCACTGACCGTCACTGAATTCTGGTTGATCCATTCCCTCATTCGCCACCCCGGGTATGTGCGCACCCGCCAACAGTTAATGGATGACGCAAACGTGTTGGTAGACGATCAGACCATTACCAGTCACATCAAACGGATCAGGCGAAAATTCGTCAAAGCCGACCCGCATTTTGACCGCCTGGATACGGTTTACGGTGCAGGGTACCGGTGGAAGCCTGATCCGGAATGAAACTCAGGACCAAGCTGGTTGCGCTTTCGCTGCTGACCCTGTTGTTGCCCTGGTCGGCCTGGAAGTTATTGCAGGAACTGGAGCGGTTCCTGCGCGAATCCCAGCAGGATGCCCTGCTGGCTTCGGCACGGGCCATGGCCAGCGCAATTCCCATGGAGTTCAGCAGTCGCTTGCTGTTCTTACCGGAAAATTATGTTCCGTTGTGGGCTTTGCAGGAGCAGCCGGCACTTGACGGATACAACGATGACTGGCCTGGAACCGGACAGGGCCAGGAATTTGTTTCCGCCGATGGCGACCTGTTGGTGCAGTTGCTCGCCGGAAATCACGGTGGACAATTATTTGTCCTGTTTGATGTCGAGGACCGGGGCAGCAATCGTTCCACTTCGATTGACCACCCTGCGGACAGTATTGTTCTGTTTGCACGCAGCCCAAGAGGCCTGTTCAGCTTTACCATCAGCCCGATGGCTCCCGGTCCGATTCAGCTGCACAGCGACAGGGAAAATTCAGGACAAATCGAGGGTTACTGGCTGGAGAGGGAAAATGGCTACCGGGTTGAACTGGCCCTGCCGTCGTCGGTCAGTAACACGGACATCAGTTTCCAGGTACAAAGCAAATCCGGCACCTCCGGTGAAGCCGCCCGTGTTGCAGGACCGCTGGCGGATTTTGACCAGCCGTCCTGGATCAGCCTTGAGGCCGGATGGCCGGGCCTGTCGCGCTGGCTCGACCGGTCTGAAATCGAGTCGGCAAGAACCTGGTTGATCGATAGAGAGGCCTGGGTGTTGGCCGATTCCCGTCTCGATCCGGCCAGCGAGGGTAACCCCGGAACGCAGCGAACCACCTGGCTGCAGCGGCTGTTGTACCGCCTGGTTGCCGGCTCTCGCACTACCTTGCTCGAAAACTGGCCTGCAGTCCCGGTGCGCCTGGATGGCGATGCGATCAAGCGGGTGCTGGCCGGCGAAGAAGTGATCAGCTGGACACAGGATCTCGATACAGCCGTGGTCTGGAATACGGTGGCCGCACCGGTTGAGCTGCAGGGTGAAATCCACGGCGCTATCGTTGTCCAGTCAACTTCGGACGGACTGTTGCTGGTAACCAACCGCGCCCTTGGCCGGCTACTGTTTACAACGCTCGCGATTACCTTTGGATTGGCTGCAGGCCTTTGGTACTTCGCCTCGAGTCTTTCAAGAAGGGTACGCAAGCTCAGCAATGCAGTAAGCCAGGCCATGCAGGACAGCGCCGCGCCGGAAACCTTGCCGCTCAGGGATGACCGCGATGAACTCGGTGAACTGGCGCGCAACAACCAGAAACTGTTGCGCGCCGTTGCCGACTACAACAAGTACCTGGAGACGCTGGCCAGTAAACTGTCACACGAGCTGAAAACACCCTTAGCCATTACGCGATCCTCGCTGGAAAATCTGTCCAGTAAGGGGCTCGATGGTGAATCGAAACAGTTCCTGGAACGTGCGCAGGAGGGCGTGGATCGCCAGTTCGCCATTGTTCGGGCGATGAGCGAGGCCAGCCGCCTGGAAGCGTCGATTGCCGTGGCGGAATGGGAGACCCTGGATCTGGGTAAATTGATAAGGAACTGCGTCGAGGCTTATCGCAGCGTGCATGCGGGCAGGACTCTTCTGGCGCAATTGCCGGAGGGCGAGACTCCCTTGAAATGCGCGCCCGACCTGCTGGCGCAGGCGCTGGATAAACTGGTCGATAATGCGATTTCTCTGAGTGGGGAAAACGATGAGGTAACGGTGGGTTTAAGCTGCAAAGAGACACACTATGAGCTGTTCGTGCGCAACACCGGATCGCATTTGCCCGGGGAACTCCAGGAGCGGCTTTTTGATTCCCTGGTGTCGTTGCGGGAAAGGCCCGGTACGGTGCCGCATCTGGGTCTGGGCCTGTATATCGTACGCCTGGTAGCTGCAGTTCACGATGGGCAAGTGAGCGCCCGAAATCTACCCGCTGGCCGGGGCGTCGAATTCCTGATCTCGATTCCCGTGTAGGTTATTGGGTCAGGCCTTGCTAGAATCGGACCTTTCCGCCTCAAAATATGGAAAAGCCGTGAACAGGGAAGTATTCGAAAACCACAAGGCAGAAGGCTATAACCGCATACCGGTTTACAGATCAGTACTGGCTGATCTGGATACCCCGCTTTCTGTTTATCTCAAATTGGCCGACAGCCCGGACGCTTACCTGTTTGAATCCGTTGAAGGCGGTGAAACCTGGGGCCGTTTCTCCATCATAGGGCTGCCCTGCAAGAAACGTTATTCACTGACCGGCAAGCGTGTGACGATCTACGAAAATGGCCTGGGTATTCATAGCGAACATGTGTCTGACCCGCTGGATTACGTTTCGCGCCTGCAGCAGGAATTCAAAGTACCGGTGATGCCTGAACTGCCGGTTTTTACCGGTGGCCTGGTCGGTTACTTCGGATACGAGATCGTGCAGAATTTCGAGGCCAGGCTGGCTGATGACAGCAAACCAGACCAATTGGGTACGCCGGATATGGTGTTGCTGTTGTCCGAGGAGGTCGCGGTACTGGATAGCCTGGCGGGAAGACTCTTCCTGGTGGTCAATATCGACCCATCGACACCGGATGCCTGGGAAACTGCGCAGAACCGGCTGGATGAACTCGAGCATCGCCTGAGAGACGCCAGCCCGGGTTACGGTGTTCCGGTAAGGCACGACAGCGTGGATGAAGGGGACTTTCATTATGGTTTCAGCCGCGGTGACTTCATCAGGGCCGTGGAAAAGAGCAAGGAATACATTTTGTCCGGTGATGTGTTTCAGGTGGTGCTGTCGCAGCGCATGAGCGTGCCATTCAAGGCCCGTCCGCTGGATGTATACCGGGCGCTGCGCGCCTTGAACCCTTCTCCTTACATGTACTTCATCGACCTGGGCGATAGCCAGATCGTGGGCTCTTCGCCCGAAGTGCTGGTCCGGGTGCAAAGCCGCAAGGTTACATTACGGCCGATTGCCGGTACCCGGCCTCGTGGTGATTCACCCGAGGAGGACGTGCGCCTGGAAGAAGAGTTGCTTAACGACCCTAAGGAGCGCGCTGAGCACATCATGCTGATTGACCTGGGCCGCAACGATGCCGGCAGGGTTTCCAGCATCGGATCCGTCAAGCTGACCGATAAGATGATCGTCGAACGATATTCCCATGTCATGCATATCGTTTCGCAGGTGGAAGGTGAACTGGCGGAAGGCCTGACCGCCACTGACGCCATCCGGTCCTCTTTCCCGGCGGGCACCTTGTCAGGTGCGCCAAAGATCCGGGCGATGGAAATCATCAACGAGTTGGAGCCGGTTCGCCGCAATGTCTACGCAGGTGCGGTTGGCTATATCAACTGGCATGATGACACGGATCTCGCCATTGCGATTCGTACAGCCGTGATCAAGGACGGCATGCTGCACGTGCAGGCCGGCGCAGGGATTGTGGCTGATTCCGATCCCGAAAAAGAATGGGAAGAAACCATGAACAAGGGCCGTGCACTGATAGCCGCCGTTAACAGTGCCTCGATGGGCTTATAATTTGCCCTGAACCCGGAGGAAATCTACATGACAGGTTTAGATATTTTCGCGTTGATCATTTTAATCGTCCTGATATTAGCGGGGCTGGCTATCTGGGCGATGCTGGGTGCGTACCCGGGTAAAATCGCAAAGCAGCGTAATCACCCGCAGGCGGATGCGATCGCCGTGTGTGGCTGGTGGGGTGCCTTGACGATGGGAATCCTGACGCCGCTGGCATTCATCTGGGCCTATTCAAATCCACAAGCAAGCTTGCGGGGAGTTCCCCGGGTCCAGGCCGATGATAAGAATCCTGAACAGGAGGGTGAGGCCTCATGATTGTCTTCCTGACCCTGATTTATGTCGCGTTCCTTTTCCTGGCTGTGAAGCTGGGGTTGATACGCCTGAATACATTCTGGAAGATTTCACCGGCAATCTGGCTGGTGACGTTGTTCCTGGTTTTATTTGTGCCGATGCAATGGGGGGCGCCGGCCGGTGAGGTAAACCTGTTCCGCTCCGTGATAGAGGTCGTGCCAAATGTGAGTGGTGAGGTTACAGAAGTGAATGTCCGGGCCCTGGAGAAAGTCAGCAAGGACGAAGTTCTGTTCACGATTGACCCCACCCAGTACCAGTCGAGAGTGGGTCAGCTTCAGGCCCAGATCGAACTGTCGCAGGCAAACCTGGAAAGAGCGCAGGACCTGATGAACCGCGGAGTGGGCCGTCAGCTCGATGTCGATATCTATCGCGCGGAAGTCATGAATTTCACAGCCCAGCTGGACAATGCCAACTGGGAGTTAGCGGAAACGATGGTGCGGGCTCCCTCGGACGGAATGGTCGTGGGTTTGTCGTTACGCCCCGGTCAACGGGTAGTCAATATGCCGTTGCGCAGTTGGGTGGCATTTGTAGGTGCAGGTGACCAACGCATGGCGATGGGCATTGCCCAGTCCCGCATACGGTATGTCGAACCCGGGCAAAAAGCGGAAGTCGTTTTCCGCATGTTTCCCGGCAGAACACTGAATGCTACGGTGCTGGAGGTCGTCAGAATCAATCCGGCTGCACAAGTGCCGCCCAGTGGAATGGTTCCGCCAGCACCCACCCCGGCCGACCCGACACTCCCCTTTGCAGTGATCCTGGAGCTTGACGACAACTCCATTGATTTGACCGATGTCCCCGGAGGCGCGAGTGGCACCGCTGCCATCTATACCGATTCGGTCAGTGCCACGCACGTTATCCGTAAAGTGATGATGCGGATGGAAGCATGGATGAACTACATCAAGCCCTGAGGCTTGGTTCTGCAGGAAGCAAAAATCATGATCCTGATGATCGATAATTACGACTCCTTCACCTACAACCTGGTGCAATACCTGGGTGAACTGGGTGCTGAAGTTGAAACTGTGCGAAATGATGAAGTCACTATTGCTGATATCGCCGCAATGAAACCGGATGGAATCGTGATTTCGCCAGGACCCTGTACACCCAACGAGGCAGGTATTTGTCTGGACGTGGTGAGCGGACTGGGGCCGATGATTCCTATTTTTGGCGTTTGCCTGGGACACCAGTGCATCGGCCAGGCGTTCGGTGCAAAAGTGGTCAGGGCCGAGCGCATCATGCATGGCAAAACATCCAGGGTTTATCACCGCAGCCAGGGCGTATTTGCCGGCCTGCCGTTGCCGTTTGAGGCGACCCGTTATCACTCACTGGTACTGCAGGAGGATTCGATTCCCGAGAACCTGTCCGTGATGGCCTGGTGTGATTACAAGGATGGGCATGAAATCATGGGGATAAAGCACAATAGATTTGATATACAGGGAGTCCAGTTTCATCCGGAGTCAATTCTTACGCCATGTGGTCACGACCTGCTGAACAACTTCCTGCAATCACTGCGGGTCGGTTGCTGACCGGAATATCGAAATAATGGATATCAAGCAAGCCATTTCTCGTGTAGCCGATAGTCGGGACCTGGCCCTGGATGAGATGAAGGCCGTTATGGGCCAGATCATGCGGGGCGAAGCAACCGACGCCCAGATCGGGGCATTCCTGATGGGGCTGAGGCTGAAAGGTGAAAGCCTGGATGAAATCACCGGCGCCGTCATGGTGATGCGTGAACTTGCGAGCGGAGTCGATGTGGCCGCTGAGCACATGGTGGATATCGTCGGGACCGGTGGCGACGGGGCTAACCTGTTCAATGTATCAACGGCAGCCTGCTTCGTGGTGGCTGCCGCCGGCGGCAAAGTGGCAAAGCACGGTAATCGCTCGGTTTCTTCAAGTTCCGGCAGCGCCGACCTGCTCGAATCAGCCGGGGTCGTGCTGGGCCTGACGCCTGAACAGGTGGCAGCTTGCGTCGAGCAAGTAGGTGTTGGCTTCATGTTCGCCCCGGCACATCACAGCGCCATGCGCCACGCCATTGGACCGCGCAGGGAAATGGGCGTGCGCACGATTTTCAATATCCTTGGTCCAATGACCAATCCGGCCGGCGTCAAACGGCTGTTGATCGGAGTTTACGATTCCGGCTTGTGCCTGCCAGTAGCCAGGGTGCTCAATCGTCTTGGTGCAGAGCACGTCATGGTGGTTCATTCACAAGATGGTCTGGATGAAATCAGCGTAGCGGCTGACACTCATGTGGCCGAAGCAAAGGATGGTCTCGTCAGTGAATACGACGTGAGCCCGGAAGTTATGGGCATGGCACGGACAACTCTCGAAGGCCTGGAGGTTGCCGGGTCTGATGAATCGCTGGCGCTGATCCGCGCAGCCCTGTCCGGCGCACCCGGCGACAGGCCGGACCGGGCACGGCAAGTTATCGCTCTGAATGCCGGCGCAGCCTTGTATGTTGCCGGATTGGCCTCGAGTCTGTCGCAAGGCGTTGCACAAGCGGCCGCCCTGCTGGATTCCGGCAAACCCTGGGCCAGGGTGGAAGCCCTGGTTGATTTAACGGCTTCGTTCTGAGTTCGCTCGATGACCGGCATTCCCTCCATTTTACGACGCATACTGGAAACCAAGCGGGAAGAGGTTGCGGCGAGAAGCCGCGAGCGGAATCTCGCTGCGATCCAGGCGATGGCCCTGGATCAGCCAGCGCCGCGTGGATTCGCCAGCCGTGTATCCTGTTTGGCGGATCGCGGCACAGCCGTTATTGCGGAGGTCAAGAAAGCATCACCCAGTGCGGGAGTCATACGGGAGGATTTTGATCCTGCAGAGATTGCAGCCAGCTATCAGCAGGCCGGCGCGGCCTGCCTCTCGGTATTGACCGATGAACAGTACTTCCAGGGTTGTGATGCGTATTTACTGCAGGCACGCCGTGCATGTGAGTTACCCGTACTGAGGAAGGATTTCATGGTCGATCGCTGGCAGATTCATGAATCGCGCGCCATGGGAGCCGACTGTATCCTGCTGATTGTTGCCGCCCTGCCGCGAGATTTATTGCAGGAGCTGGACGGCCTGGCGCGTGAAATCGGTCTCGATGTGCTGGTCGAAGTCCATAACGAACCGGAACTGGAAGACGCTCTGACCACCGGGGCGAGGCTGGTCGGCGTAAACAACCGCGACCTGCATACTTTTACGACCGACCTGGCAACCTCGGAACGGTTGCACCCGATGATCCCCAAATCCCGCACAATGGTAACGGAGAGCGGAATCCACACGGTTCAGGACGTTGCACGGATGCGCTCTTCAAAAATCAATTCGTTCCTGGTGGGTGAGGCTTTTATGCGCGCGGCGGACCCGGGCACAGCGCTACGGAAGTTGTTTTTCGAGGAAGGTGTAAAGTGATTAAAATCAATTGGATATTAGCCTGTTTACTGTTTCTCTGCTGGCCGGGTTGGGCGCTTGCTGAGTTAGCGCCACAAACCCGTTGGGCCGATCCTTCCAGTGTGCAACTGGAAATCGAATTTCCCGGCCAGGGCTATCATGCCCGCTGGGAGCTGTATCGCTGCGAATGCGAGGACCTGCTGGTTCACGCCTGGCTGGAAGTGCCGGGAGAATCTGAAAACGGAGACATTTTGCTGGTGGGGGGAAGGGCAGTTTTGACCCGGGGCTTTGGCAAATACCCGGATCAGGCAGCCGCCTCTCTGGACGCAGCCGCGTTGATGATGCAATTGGCACTTCGTCTGCTGGAAAGGTCAGAGCCGGGCGGTCCGTCAAAAATCACCGGGCCGATGGAAGTTGATGTCCTGGACGAAATCAATCACATCAACCTCGATACGGGTTCAGCCGCGGGCGGGTTCCAGGCTCCCTGGTCCGTTTCCGGCAAGATAACGGCTCCGGGAGAAACCCAGCGTAAATTCAATCTGGTTTTTAATTTTTCCATTGGTGCACCGGGTGAGGTTCAGCAAGCCAGCATGCAGCTGTACGGAGTGGCGGATTTTGCGGATGCAGATTTCCCAATTCCTGGAAACAGCGCCATTGATGGTTGGGACCTGAGTTGGCGCAATGAAGGGGATGCCGTCCCCGGCCAGGCGAATACGCTGGATGAGCTCCGGGCACTGATCAAGCAGGACTAAATCCGATACGCCAGGGATTTCATCAGGTTAGCGGTCATGGCCATTGCCCGCTGTATCGGTGGCGGCAACTCGCGGGCTCCGGCCTCCTCGGCCATCTGCGCATGCTTCGCTTCATCCGTTTTCATTTGATCGAGAATGGCCTGGCTGCGCGCATCACCTTCAGGTAACCGCTCCAGGTGATCTTCCAGGTGTGCCTCCACCTGGTTTTCTGTTTCCTTGACAAATCCAAGGCTCCACTCATCTCCGGCAATACCCGCCACCGCACCGATAGCGAATGATCCGGCATACCAAAACGGATTGAGGATGCTGGGTTGGCTGTCCAGTTCCTGCAGGCGGTCTCCACACCAGGACAGGTGGTCGATTTCCTCGTCAGCAGCCAGTTGCATGGCTTCGCGGGTCGCATCGTGATGGGCGGTGGCGGCTTGTCCGGCGTAAAGCGCCTGGGCGCAAACTTCGCCGGTATGGTTGATTCGCATCAGGCCTGCCACGTGCCGGCGATCGTCCTCGCTCAGTTCAACGGCCGCGATATCTCCCGCCGGATTCTCCCGGAAAGGTGCGGGTGCTTCGCCGGTAGAAATACGCAGCGCCTCATCAAGGGAGGCGATGATTCGGTCGATTTTCGAGTAGTTCCTGTTCATGGCCGTTATTTTAGTATAATGCGCGCCCTCTATGGGTTATTACACGCGACATATTTTCTTTTGCATCAATGACCGTGGTGCCGATTCGGATCGCCCCAGTTGCAACAGGTGCGGATCGGCGGATCTTCGGGATTACGCTAAAAAGAAAGCGAAAGAACTGGGAATTTCGGGCCAGGGAAAGATCCGCGTCAACCAGGCGGGGTGCCTGGACCGCTGTGAAGATGGACCGGTCTGCGTAGTTTATCCCGAGGGTACCTGGTATACCTACATCGATGAGTCGGACATTGACGAGATCATTGAATCTCACTTGCTCAACGGCAAGCCGGTCGAGCGGCTGAAAATCTGAGCCCAGGAGGGTTGCGTCCGGGCCAAGAAGCCAGTAAAATTCCCGCTCTTCACCTGCGGCCTTTTGGCGCGTGGGTTTTTTCTGAGAGAATGATATGAAAACGTACGTAGCAAAGCCGCATACCGTAAAGCGCGATTGGTGCCTGGTTGATGCGACAGACAAGACACTGGGCAGACTGGCCACCGAACTGGCGAGCCGTCTGCGTGGCAAGCACAAGCCTGAATTCACACCGCACGTGGATACGGGTGATAACATCATTGTTATCAATGCTGAGAAAATACGGGTTACCGGCAACAAGCTGCAAGACAAGATTTACTACCGTCACACCGGCTACATCGGCAACCTGAAATCAATCAACCTGGAAAAGCAACTGGATCAGCACCCTGAGCGGGTTATCCAGTCAGCGGTCAAGGGCATGCTGCCCCGTAATCCGCTGGGGCGCGCCATGTTCCGCAAGCTGCATGTTTATGCCGGCCCGGAACACCCGCACGCTGCACAACAGCCCAAAGAGCTCGACATCTGAGCCTGACAGAGACGGATACCCATATGGCAACCGAACAATATTACGGAACCGGGCGTCGCAAGTCCTCAACGGCTCGCGTCTTCATGACTAAAGGAAAAGGACAGATCATCGTAAACGATCGTCCTCTGGATGAATTCTTCGGCCGTGAAACGGCACGGATGATCGTTCGCCAGCCACTTGAAAAAGTGGAAATGACGGAAAACTTTGATATCAAGGCCACCGTCTGCGGCGGCGGCATTTCAGGGCAGGCCGGCGCGATTCGCCTGGGCGTGACCCGCGCCCTGATGGAATATGACGAAGAACTGCGCAAGCCTCTGCGTAAAGCAGGTTATGTAACCCGCGACGCACGTGAAGTGGAGCGCAAGAAAGTCGGCCTGCATAAAGCACGCAAGGCCACGCAGTACTCCAAGCGTTAATCCTGGCGGCACCGCTGCCGCTGGAGCCACTGGGGGATCGTCTAGTGGTAGGACTGCGGACTCTGACTCCGCCAGCGGGGGTTCGAATCCCTCTCCCCCAGCCAAAATACAAGGCCGCCATCAGGCGGCCTTTTATTTTGCCCGGGGAGATCGA
>Ga0265303_10000266_pt1 | contig 28371 bp, 23 predicted proteins | sample Helome_2_FD_192494 | JGI IMG/M metagenome (GOLD analysis project Ga0265303, IMG submission 192494) | Marine sediment microbial communities from subtidal zone of North Sea - Hel_20160317 (Illumina Assembly) | ecosystem: Environmental > Aquatic > Marine > Subtidal zone > Sediment ... | reverse complement strand
AATTGCTCCGGGATCCATCTATCGTCAGAAACCGGCTCAAAGTAGAGTCTGCGGTCAGCAACGCGAGGGCCTTTCTCGAAGTACAGCAGGAGTTCGGCACCTTCTGCGACTACATCTGGGGCTTCGTAGGCGGCAAACCGGTCCAGAACAAGTTCAAATCGGACAGCGACGTTCCGGCGACATCGCCTGAGTCGGACGCGCTCAGCAAAGACCTGAAGAAACGCGGATTCAAATTTGTCGGCAGTACGATTATCTACGCGCACATGCAGGCGACCGGCATGGTAAACGACCATGTCGTAGGCTGCTTTCGCCACAAAGCGTGCGCAGCGCTGGCCAAGCCGGAGAAATGAGTCACGAGGCGCTTGCAATTCGGCGATTGCAGGGGGAACATTTCGCGAGTCCCGAGAAAAACCAAGAAAAGAGGGAAACACCATGTCTGATGCACTGAACGGCAAGCCGCCGACTTCGTTCTGGGTGATAGCAGCGGTACTTCTGTTCTGGAACCTGGTTGGACTGATGTTCTACTACATGCAGGTAACGATGACGCCCGAGGTTATGGCGGCAAACTTCAACGAGGCACAGCAAGAGTGGATGAACAGCGAGCCCGTCTGGGCTACGGCCGCTTATGCGACCGCAGTTACCGCAGGCGTTATCGGCGCGCTACTGTTGCTGCTGCGCAAGGCGCTTGCCATGCCATTTTTCATCCTGTCGTTTATCGCGGTGCTCGTGCAGGATTTCAATGCCTTCATATTGAGCGATTGGCAGTCGGTATGGGGTAATAGCGCCTTGTACTTGCCGTCGATAGTGATCGTCATTTGCATCTTCGAGATCTGGTATTCGAGATCGTCGAAAGCGAAAGGCTGGTTGTTTTAAACCACCTGCCGAGGTATCGGCGCAGATCAGTTACCTATGGTAATGATCGTGAGGCCCGAAATGCCCTGCGGCGTGTTGTGCGATATGCCACCCAGGTAGATCGTATTCGAGGTCAGGTTTGACCAGTCGATTGTCACGGTTTCGGTAGCGCCTGCACTGACAAACGCCGGCCCTGATGCATTCATGTTGCCTTTGTCGTCATTGATGCCGATGGCCCAGCCAAGCAACTGGTAATTCGCGCCTGGCCCGCCTGAGACCTGGTCGGTCTCGAAGCCATGGACGAGCACGGCATAGAGGCCCGCCGCCGGGCGAAACACATCGAATTGTTCTTCCGATGTCGGCTCGCCGCTCTCGCCTATCTTGCTGCAGCTCGTACCATCCGTACCGCAGTAGTACACGTACATGTCGAGATCGTCCTCGCCGTCTGTCAGCGCGTCGAATAACGAGAAACGCAGGTACAACTGGTCGGCGGGGACCGAGATCGTGTGAGATGTAACGCCGTTCGTGGTGCGGAACGAGAATGTCCTGGTGGGATCGTTGTCGACAAAGCCATCGAGGATGAGAGGTAGGTTCAGGCCGTGAACACCCGGCGAATAGCCACCGGAATAGCCGAACTCAACGTCGAAACTCTGTGTGCCCGTGCCGCCGAACGACGTGATCTCCTGCGGCGCGGAAATGGAAGTTGGTTTTACGGCGATCGAACTGTAGACATCGCGTGCGGTACTCGAAAAGGTCAGTGAACCGAAACGCCACAGGTCGAGCGGTCCCGACAAGTAATTGAGCGTAACGTCGAAGGCAGCCGACTCTCCCGGGCCGAGCGCCAGGCTCGATGGACTCACGTCGACGCTCATTCCGGGCGGTGCTACGACGCTGGCTGTGTACGCGTCCGCTTCGTCGCTGGCATTCGTGACACGACGTTGCACGGTTCGTTGAATGGTCAGGTCCGAAATAGCGATCGATGGCTGATTCAAGTCTGCGGCCACAAAAGAAAATCCGGCAGCCGCCAGTTCGTCGCAGCGTGTCGAAGAAACTGCGGGTGACGCAATGCCGCATGCAAAAGCGTCGTATTCGTCGTCGCTGACGTCGAACACCAGGCCGGGATCGAGCGCGTTATTCGGGACGATATGGCCGGCGCCAAAATCGAACGGATTGGCATCACCGAGACCAGCCGAAGCCGAGACGTCCTGGCGGGCGGAGGTCATCAAAGCTGACTTGATCGCAGATGGTGTCCAGTTCGGGTGAGCCTGAATGAGTAATGCGGCGACACCGGCTACGTGAGGCGTCGACATTGAGGTACCGCTCAGGAACGCAAAATTCTCGCCCGATGCAGCGTTGGCAGCGTCCGGTGTAAAGCCTGCGAGAATGTTGATACCGGGTGCCGTGACATCCGGCTTGAGAATGTCGGGGACGGGGGCCGGACCGCGAGCCGAGAAAGAAGCCATGACATTGCCGGTGTCGTCTGTCGTTAACAGGAAACTCTTGTCGAGAACGACCGAGACCTCAATGCCTTCGTCCAGCTCTGCAAGAATCAGGTTGGCATCAGCCTGACCGATCATCAGCGCCGGAATGTCGGCAACACCCGTCGTCCCGTTCATTATTATGGGATCGCCCGCGTTGTTGTAAACCACAGCAGCAATTGCGCCGGCATCTTCGGCGTTCTTCACCATATCTTCGAACAGGCAGCCGGTACGCTGGATCAGGGCGATGTTGCCGCTAAGTTCATCGCCGTTAACGAGTGCCTGGCAAGCGTCCGATGTTGTGCCGGTCGATCCGTCCGGCAAGGAGTCGTCATCATCATCGACGAGAATGAGCGGACCTTCGATCGGGTCATTGTCCTGTAACAGTGGAGTGAAATTGGCTTCTTTCGTCGCGTATTTGCCGGCCAGAGAAGCCGGCGTGTCGATTTGCAGCGCTTCAACAGATGACTCGCCGTCACGACTCGAGGCAGCAGCCGTAACCACCCATGGCCCGCCAGCCGGCGAACCAATCGTCCCCAGGTTCGGGCCTTCATTACCTGCAGCAACCACCGACAGCACGCCGGCTTTGGTGGCGGCCATCAAGGCGATGTCGTCTGGTGCCGAAACCCGCTTCAATGAGCTGCCAATGGAATAGCTGATGATATCGACGCCGTCTGCAACCGCGGCATCGATGGCGTTTGCCAGGTCGGAGGTGTTGCAACTTGCGCGAGTGGCGCCCGGACGCAGCCAGCAAGCCTTGTATGCCGCTACGCGGGCCTTGGGCGCGATGCCTTCAATATCGCCGATCAATGTGCCGAAGATCGATGCGCTGCTGCGGTTACCTGCGGCCGTGGTTGCCGTGTGCGTACCGTGTCCGTCGACGTCCCGCGCCGAGCGGATTTCGTTTTGATCGATAGGGCCCGATTCGAGCGCGCCGTCGATGAACCACCGTGCACCAACGAGCTTGTTGTTGCAGTCCGCTTCCGCGAATCGTTCTCCCGACTCACACGCTCCGTTCCAACCTTCGGGCGCTTCGAAAATCAGTGTGTCCGGGAGTTTCCTGAAACGTCGGCATAGCCACTGACCGAGTAAGGTCGTGTCCGCCCAGCTGCCGCGGCACAGGCTCGGGCGATCGGCCTCGCGCGTGTCTTTGAGTGCCGGGTGATCGGGTGCGACGCCGCTGTCGATAAAGCCGATAATGACGCCGTCGCCATCCAGTCCCTGCGCGCTTCTCAAGCCCGCGGTGTTGTCGAAAAGACCCAGAAAAGTAGGGCTGTTGCGCGTCGCCATGGGACGAATTTCGTCTTCCCAGACATTCAGCACTTCGGGGAGACTTTCAAGCTTGTGCGCCTGCGCTATGGTCATGCGGGCGGCGAAGCCATTGAGGCCGTACTGGTAACTGTAGATCTTCCGGGCGCCGGGACCGGCCTTGCTGAGCACTTTGTCCTGGTCGTCCGCCAGCTGCTGTGCGTAAGCCTTCAATGTCGGGCTGTTCTTGTCCAGGCGAGGGCCCTGTTTGTCGCTTGCGACGGGACGCGCGGTCGCTTTGCTTAGTTTTGCGTAGTGTTCCGCTGCCGAAGGCGCTTGCAGCTGCACGATGTAAACTCGCGTTGCCGCCGGATCTTCATTGCCAGCGAGCCGCAAAGGAACGGCGCCGGCATCTCGCAGGGCGGACGCGCCTTGCGCGACGGCCCCGGCCGAAACCAGCACCAGGCCGCAAAATAACGATAAGCGATGGCGTTTCATTAGCGGGCCGTTAATCAGTCATTCCGGTAACCGCTCAATTCTTCGGCGGAGAAGGTGACGCCCAGGCCCAGGGCTATACGATTTACAAAATTGAAGTACGAGACAATAAGCGTCAGGTCGAGAATGTCATGGTCGGTAAGACCCTCTGCACGAAGCTCCCCGAGGTCGCTCTCAGTCATTGCTGCGGGTGCTGTCGTGAGTTTCTCGGCGTGCCTTACGATATTGCTGAGGCGTGGCTCGAGCGTCTCCAGACCATCCGCTGTAGTCAGCAGCTTGATCGTTTCATCATCGCTTACATAGCGACGCAGTGCTTCGACGTGATGGCTGACACAATACTCGCAATCGTTGTTGGCTGATACGACGACAGCGACTGCCTCACGTTCGGCCCGACTGAGGCCGGACTTACCGAACATCAACGTCATGTACAGATCGAGGTGGTCGCCCATCGCTTCAGGATTGAGGCTGTGCACCTTGAGAATGTTGGAGACCTTGCCGCGTTGCTTAATCAGCGCTGCGTACATCTTCGCCAGTTTTTCGTCAGCCTCGCTGACCTCGACTTCTTCAATCCAGGACATGGTTCCTCGCATTGCGTCGCCGGAAAAAACACGCCGTATAAGACGTTACCACACGGCGATAAGCACGTCTGTCAGACACCGGTCTCCCCGAGCCAGTCGCGTGGCCTCAGATAGTCCCGGTACAGCGTCTCCTCTGCTGATCCGGGCTCCGGTTGCCAATTGTAGACCCAGCGAACTTGCGGCGGGAGCGACATGAGAATTGATTCGGTTCGCCCGCCCGACTGCAGACCAAACAAAGTGCCGCGATCATAGAGCAGGTTGAATTCGACATAGCGGCCGCGACGGTACAGTTGAAAATCGCGTTGACGCTCGCCGTAAGGATGATTGACACGCTTTTTCACGATGGGTTTGTAGCCGGGAAGAAAACTGTCACCAACCGATCGAACAAAAGCGAAACTCCTGTCGAAACCCTGCTCATTAACGTCATCGAAAAACAGCCCTCCGACACCACGCGTTTCACCGCGATGCTTGAGATAAAAGTACTCGTCACACCAGGCCTTGTAACGCGGGTAAAGGTCATCGCCGAATGGCTTGCAGGCGGCCCTCGCCGTCTTGTGCCAGTGCAGCACATCTTCATGAAATGGATAATAGGGTGTCAGGTCAAATCCGCCGCCAAACCACCACACGGGATCTTGTTCACCAGCGGTGAAAAACCGGAAGTTCGCGTGCGTTGTCGGGACATAAGGATTACGCGGATGCAGTACCAGCGAAACGCCGACGGCCTGGAAGCGTTTCCCGGCAAGCTCGGGTCTGGTCTTCGTGGCGGCTGGCGGCATCTGGTCACCAAACACGTGAGAAACGCTAACGCCGGCCTGTTCGAACACACGACCTTTCGCCAACACGCGGCTTTCCCCGCCACCGCCGCCGGGCCTTTCCCAGGCGTCCCGCGCGAACGCTGCGTCGCCATCCAATTGCTCCAATTCGGCGCAGATGCTGTTCTGCAGCGCCACCAGGTAGTCTTTGACGTCTTCGATACGGCTCATTGTCAGCGTGGTCGCAGTATCTCGCCAGTAGTCAGATCACGAATCTCGGATGCGCCCGAGGCGGGTCCACAGTCGCCGGGAACGATATAGTCTACACGAGTGCCAAATTGACGGCGCAGCACGATGCGATTGCGCGCCGTCGGCTTGCCGCTGAGGTTGGCACTCGTGGACACGATGGCAGAATCGACGGCATCACAGAGTGCCGCGGCAACCGGGTTGGTCGTAATGCGGATCGCGAGATTCTTGTGTTGGCCAAGAATGACCGGGAGTACGCTGGGGCCGGGCGGCACGATCCAGGTAACCGGATGCGCCGGGTCTGCTTGTGGAACTGAAAGTCCGTCGGGCAAAGAAACCCATCCGTCGAGTTGTTCCATTTTTGACGCGATGAGGATCAGGCCTTTTCGCGAGTCGCGCTGCTTGACCTCTAACAAACGCTCGACGGCCTCGACATCATCGGGAAGACAACCCAGACCGAACACGCCCTCTGTCGGGTACGCGATGAGGCCACCGCCCAGCAGAACCTCAGCGGCGCGTGTAACGAACATCATTGCTCGGTTCTCAGCCGCTTTTCGCTTGCGCTTTCTTTGCCGGTTTCTTTTTCGCGACCTTTTTCCGGGCCTTCTTCTTGACTTTCTTCTTGGCGACCTTCTTTTTGGTCGCGTTCGTCGCACTCTTCTTCTTCGCGGTTTTCTTCTTGCCCCTGCGCCCGCGCTCCGGCGCCGCGGCCAGCAGCTCCTTGCACTCTTCGAGCGTCAGCGACTTGGGATCCCTGTCCTTGGGAACGCGAGCATTTTTCGTCTTGTCGGTAATGTAGGGGCCGTAGCGGCCGTTCAGCACCTGAATTCCTTCGTCCTCGAAGTCCTGGATAATACGGTTGGCATCCTCCAGCTTTTTGGCCTCGATCAGTTGAAGCGCTCGCGGTAACTCGATCGTGTATGGGTCGTCATCGTTGTCGCCGCCACTACGAATCGATACATATTTATCGCCGTAGCGGACGTAGGGCCCGAAGCGTCCAACGCTGGCCGATACAGGTAAGCCGTCGGGAGTCTCGCCGAGTTTGCGGGGTAACTTGAACAGCTCCAACGCGGTATCGAGGTCGATGTCGTTCATTTTCTGGCCAGGTCGCAGGCCCGCGAACTTCGGCTTCTCTTCGTCGTCCTTCGTACCGATCTGCACAAACGGTCCATAACGGCCCATGCGCACGGTAACCGGCTTGCTACTTTTCGGGTCGGTGCCGAGCTCCCGCGCCTGTGCAACCTGTTCGCGCGTAACAGACGTTTCCTTTTCCTCGCAGAGTTCGTGGAATGGTCCCCAGAAATCTTCGAGCAGCGGCACCCAGTCCTTTTCACCCAGCGACACGCGGTCGAGATCGTCTTCGAGTTTCGCCGTGAAGTCATAGTCAACGTACTGAGTAAAATGTTCGGTCAGGAATCCGTTGACGATTCGGCCGATGTCCGTCGGGATGAAGCGCTTGCCATCCATCTCGACATACTCACGGTTCTTGAGTGTCATGATGATGCTGGCGTAGGTCGAGGGTCGACCGATGCCATACTCTTCGAGCGTTTTGACCAGGCTCGCCTCGGTAAACCGCGGCGGCGGCTCCGTAAAGTGCTGTTCGATCCGCAGTTCTTCAAGTCTGATTGTGTCGCCTTCATCAATCTCCGGGAGCAGGCGATCACTGTCGTCGTCCTTGGAGTCGTCCTTGCCTTCCTGGTAGACGGCCATGAAGCCTGGTTCGACGAGAACCGAACCGTTGGCGCGCATACGGTGACCCTGGTCTTCGTTACCGGCAGCCATTTCAATAGCGACTGTATCGAAAACAGCGGGCACCATTTGACAGGCCATGGTGCGCTTCCAGATCAACGAATAGAGTTTTTGCTGGTCTTCATCCAAAGAGCTCTTGATGTCATCCGGAACGTATGAGACGGAGGTTGGACGAATTGCCTCGTGCGCCTCCTGCGCGTTTTTCGATTTGTTCTTGAATTCTCGGGGAGACTCCGGAACGTTCTCGCTGCCGTAACGCTCCGCGATCACCTGGCGGATCTCATCGATAGCCGACGCCGCAAGTGTCACCGAGTCGGTACGCATGTATGAGATAAGACCGACGTTCCCTTCGCCCGGCAGCTCTATACCTTCGTAAAGTTTCTGCGCGACGCGCATGGTACGTTGCGTATTGAACCCGAGCTTCCGAGAAGCTTCCTGTTGCAATGTCGACGTTGTGAACGGCGCGGTCGGATTTCGGCGCCGCTGCTTTTTCGAAACGCTGAGGACGCTTAGTTCGCCTTTCGCGGCTTCGAGGATCGTCTTTTCCACGCCGCGCGCGGCGTCTTCGTTCTCGAAGCTGAATTGCTCGACCTTTTCACCCTTGTAGCTGACGAGGCGTGACGCGAATGGCTGTTCGTTCTTGCTAACGTCGGCCTCGACGGACCAGTACTCGCGCGCCTTGAATGCCTCGATCTCGAGTTCACGCTCGACAATCATCCGCAACGCAGGGCTTTGCACGCGACCGGCGGAGAGTCCCCTCTGGACTTTCTTCCACAGTAGCGGTGACAGGTTGAAACCAACCAGGTAATCAAGCGCGCGGCGAGCCTGTTGCGCACCGACGAGGTCGCCGGATATTCCACGCGGATTGGCGACAGCATCCTGCACCGCTTGCTTCGTGATCTCATGGAAGACGACACGGTGCACGGCCTTTGCGTCGAGCGCCTTCTTTTCCTTGAGCAGCTCAATCAGATGCCAGGAGATAGCCTCTCCCTCGCGGTCCGGGTCGGTAGCGAGATAGAGGGCATCGGCTTTCTTCAGGGCGCGGATAATGGCCTTAACGTGTTTCTCGTTGCGCTCGATAACCTGGTATTTCATCGAGAACTGGTTGTCAGTATCAACGGCCCCTTCTTTGGGTACGAGATCGCGAACATGGCCATAGGAGGCCAGAACATCGAAGTCCTTGCCCAGATACTTGCTTATCGTTTTCGCCTTGGCAGGCGACTCAACAATGACGAGATTCTTTGACATCTTCTATTTTGGGTCCCAAAACAAAAAACCGCGGATAGTGCCGCGGTTCAATTACAGGCTTGTTCGCAGTGTGTCAAGGAATTCGGAAAACTCGTCTAATGGATCGACCCCGAAGTTTCCTCGAATACAAGGTCCTCCATGCGGGCATAGGCGAGCTCCTGGCCCGGCTGGCTGAACAGGACCATCAGAACGACCCATTTGATCTGTTCAACGTCTATGTCGGCCGTTTCCAGCGCTAGCAGGCGGTCTACGAGGATCTCGCGCTGCGGAGGGGACAGAATACCGATCTGCTCAAGATAGGTGATATAGCCGCGACAAGCCGAATCCAGCCTTTCGTGCTCGAAGTCGTTATAGATGCGAATCCCGTGCCCGGTCTGGCCACCGTAGTCGAGGCATTGCTGCTGATCTGTCAGCCCATCCAGCCACAGGAGTGCGCGTTCAATCTCGCTGTCACCAAAACCGGCGCGCGACAGCTCGGCGCGCAGCTCATTCTGGTCGGGTTCGGGCTCCTCTTCCGTGTCGACGTACGTCTCGAACAAATACATGAGCACGTCAAGTACATTTTCTTTCATGCCTGGAGCGGCTCCTTGCGCTGTCGTTTGACTAAATGCTCAACCTGATAAGGTGTATCGTCCGCCGGACAATGACTCCACCTCTCCATGGAGCTCCAGGATCAGAAGCATGGAGGAAAGCTGGTCGATCGTCAATCCGGATTGACTCTCTAACTCATCTATCGTTATCGGGTCATGACTTAATATGGTTCGCAGTTCATCGTAGTCGCTGTCGGCATCTACGGTCGACGCTTCTGACGGTGTTGAGTCCTGTGTGTTTCGCATCATGTGCCCGACCAGCGGCGCGAGCTCGTTGAGAATATCGCCAGCGGCTTCGACAAGCTTTGCGCCTTGTCGAATAAGCTCGTGGCAGCCTCGTGCCAGCGGATTATGGATAGAGCCCGGCAACGCAAATACTTCACGGCCCTGCTCCGCGGCCAGTCGCGCCGTGATCAGGGATCCGCTGCGCCTGGCGGCCTCGATGACCAGGGTTCCAAGGCACAGACCGCTGATCAGCCGGTTACGTTCCGGGAAATGCCGGCGCAGAGGCCGGGTGCCGAGCCGATACTCGGTGACGAGCGCGCCATTTTCCGAAATAGCGTGTGCGAGGTCGCGATTAGCGGCGGGATACACGCGATCGATGCCATGACCGAGAAATGCAACGGTCTTGCCGCCCACGTCGAGCGCGCCACGATGAGCGGCGGTATCGATGCCTTCTGCCAGGCCGCTGGCGATCGAGAAGCCCTGCCGCGCCAGGTACCGGGCAAACTCGACTGAATTGCGCAGGCCACCACGCGTCGGATTCCGACTGCCGACAATGGCGAGCGATGGCAGGTGCAAGGTGTCCACGGCCCCGTTGACGTATAAGAGAAGTGGGCGGCCGGGGATTTGCGCCAGAAGCTCCGGATAACGATCCTGACCGAAGGCGATGACATGGTGCGAGTCGTGGTCGAGCCACTTGAGCGCCCTGGAGATATCCTCGTCGTCGGGCGACGCAATGGCCACACTCTTTTCATCGGACAGACCGGCATCATCCAGGTCGCGGCGCTTCTGCCTGACAATGTTGTCAACGTCGCCGAACCTCGACAACAGAACCTGTAGTTCCGCGACGCGCAGATGCGCGTGCGCGAGAATCAGCCATGCACGGTTTTCTTGATCCATGATCGGGTCCGGCTTTGGGTATCGGACCGATGATACCGTCATTGATACGGCAGCTCGCGCCTGTAATTCGATCGAATCGCCGCAATTGGCAGATGAAAAAACGGCGCCCCAAAGGCGCCGTCTTTGCAAATAGCCCAGAGCTGCTTAGCGGACCGGATTGCGCACTGTATCGAGCACGTGCAGGGCTTCCGTGGCCTCCATGACAAGACCATAGCTGATGCGGTCGTAAGTCTTGAAAATCATGACCGTGCCGGCTTCTTCGTCGGGAAGCTTGACCTTGCCGCCCTCGAAACGATCGTGGACCTCCTCACCCGTCTGGAAGACAGAAAGGACATCACCAACCGCAAGCCCGTCGCCCGAACCGCGATTCATAACCACGACCTGATACTGACCAATCTGCGTGACACCGCCAACAACGGCGAGAATGCGGCCGTCAATAACGCTGCTGGGAGCTTTCGGGAAGAAGTTGAGCGGTACGTCCACCAACTCGGGGATCAGCCGGTCTCCGGCGATAGCCTCCTGAGTCGTATCGGTGAGCAACACGGTCGCGGGATCTCCGCCGCGCCGCAGGGTGCCGTCGGCGACCAGGATGCCCTGGTAGCCGATAAGACGGTTGTCATCCGGGTCCCTCAGTGGATCGCCGATATGAACGACATAGAAGCGACTACCGGGCTGCTCTCCTGCGAGCCCACGCACGTAAATCTCGTTGCCAGCGGCCGCGACGAGGTGGTCACCGCGGGTCTGGAGCAGATACGGCAAGGTCTCTGCTTCATCTTTCTGGACGATCTTGCCCGAACGCAGGAAAGCGGCGACGGATTCATAAGGAATGCTGTTGATAGATTCACTTAATGGCGTCACGCGCGCCTGCGGCGACATCCGATAGGCCGATCCTCGCAGGTTGGTAATGCGCGCTTGTCCATCAATATAGACAAGCCCAAGGACATCGCCGGGGTAGATAAGGTGCGGGTTTGCGATGTCCGGGTTTACGTACCAGATTTCGGGCCAGTACCAGGGGTCCTTGAGGAACTTCCCGGCAATGTCCCACAGTGTATCGCCAACCTGCACCACGTATTCATTCGGGTGACCGGAGGCAAGCGGCACAGGCTCGCTCATGCGTTGCAGCACGGGCTCACTGTACGAGGGCTGTGCGGGCGCGCTGGCCGGAGCAGGCTCAAGCGACGATGATGCGCCGCCAGATGATTGCGACGATGAGACAACCGGCGTACTCGCGCGAGGTGCGTCATCATCTTTGGAAAACGGATTCAGAGAGCATCCGGCCAAGGTTACCGCCAGCGTGACGAGGGTCAGCCGGTGACTGTTTTTCAGGCAAATCTTGCTGAGAGACATAACTCGCGGGTGCTCCATACAGATAGGTTTGAGCCGGCGCTTTCCGGGCATTGCTATACTATGTCGGTCCGATAAAACTTAGGCTGCTAATTACGTCACATTTCCGGCCCAAATCGCGGCTCGAAAGGGTGTTTTTCAGGCGGCATTGTCTGACATCTTATTCAATAAAGTCAAACATTTAGGTCGTTTTTGTAGAAGTTCACGCGAAACTTAGCCGGTTTCATTATGTCTGACAGGCTTGATTTTGCACATTCGACCGCAACAATGGCTTTCACGAAATTATGGCGAAACTGAAGATTCTGGAATTCCCTGACCCCCGGCTCAGGACGAAAGCGACGCCTGTCACGGCGGTCGACGACGCGTTGCGCGCGTTGATCGACGACATGTTCGAGACGATGTACGCCGCACCGGGCATAGGTTTGGCCGCCACACAGGTGGACGTGCACAAGCGCTTGCTGATAGCAGACGTGTCAGCCGACAAGTCCGACCCGCACGTGCTGATCAATCCGGAGATCCTGGAAAAGGACGGCGTAATGGTCACCGACGAGGGCTGTCTGTCGGTGCCCGGGTATTACGAAGAGGTTGAACGCGCCGAGCACATCAGGGTTCGATTCCTGGACCGGCAGGGCGATGCGCAGGAAATGGAGGCCGAAGGACTGCTTGCGGTCTGTGTCCAGCACGAGATAGATCATCTCGAGGGTAAATTGTTCGTCGACTACCTGTCTGAGGCAAAACGGCAGCGTATTCGCAAGAAGCTGCTCAAAGAGCGTCGCCTTCAGTCTGCCGCGGTTGTCGCGTAAGCGACTGACCGGGGAACCGCAAACTACAACGCCACTATGAAAAATCCGAGGGTGATATTTGCGGGCACGCCGGAATTCGCGCTTGTCGCGTTGTCGGCGCTTGTCGATTCGGGTGTCATACCTGTCGCCGTGTTGACTCAGCCGGATCGACCTGCCGGACGCGGTAAGCGCATGACGGCGAGCCCTGTCAAACGTTTTGCCGAGGAGCGTGACATTCGGGTAATGCAACCGGCCATCTTGCGGGACGCCGGCGTTGTCGCCGAACTCCAGGCGCTCGAACCCGATGTCCTGATCGTTGCCGCCTACGGACTGATACTCCCGCAAAACGTATTGGATATTCCATCCCGGTGCTGTCTCAATGTGCATGCCTCCGTTTTGCCGCGCTGGAGGGGCGCGGCGCCTATTCAGGCTGCGATTCTCGCGGGCGACGAAACCTCCGGTGTCAGCCTGATGTCCATGACGGCAGGCCTGGATTGCGGTCCTGTGTTCGTCGCGGAGCCGCTTGCGATAGCCGCCGATGAAACAGCAGGCACGTTGCATGACCGGCTCGCGAAACTGGGCGGTGAACTGCTCGTTGCGAATCTGGATGCAATCCTTGACGAACGGATCAGCGCTGTTCCGCAGGATGAATCGGCCGCAACGTATGCTGGCAAGATCGACAAGCGGGACGCACACCTCGACTGGACACAGGGTGCCGCTGCGCTGGAGCGGCGGGTCCGGGCTTATAATCCGGTGCCGGGCGCGTTCTTCTTCACACAAGTCGCCGGGGACGAAGGCACAGACGCTTTGCGCATCAAATGCTGGCACGCGAGGAGCTGCGCAGCAGATATCGACGCTGCACCCGGCACCGTTGTGTCAAGCGGTCCTGATGGCGTTGTTGTGGCCTGTGCTTCCGGGGGGCTGCGTCTTCTCGAGCTCCAGTCGCCGGGTAAGCGGCGGGTGCCAGCTCGCGAGTTTGCCAATCAACTCGACCTTACTGGTCGAGTGTTGAGCTAGACGGACGGCACAAGGTGGCAAGCACGGGAGCCAAGCTACGGGCAGTTGCCGCAGAGACACTGGATAGCGTCATAACGAAGGGTCGATCGCTCGATGGCGCGATCGCGGCGAACGAGGATCGTATTTCGCCGAACGATCGCTCCTTGCTCCGAATGCTGTGCTACGGGGCCCTAAGACATCACTGGGAGCTGCGCGGCTGGATAGACACGCTCCTGGACCGGCCGCTGAAGAGCAAGGACAGCGTAATCAATGCGCTGCTCGCCGTCGGCCTCTATCAACTGACCGACACGCGAATTCCCGATCATGCGGCCGTTTCGCAAACGGTCGAGGCGGCAAGAAAACTGCGGCGCCCGAAACTCGCCGGCGTGGTAAACGCCTGCCTGCGACGTTTTCAGCGCGAAAAAATAGCCGGGAAGCCGCCCGCGAGCGAGGAGGCGCGCTGGAATCATCCCCAATGGCTTATCGATACACACAGGCTCGACTGGCCGGACGACTGGCAAGACATCCTAGCGGCGAACAATGAACGAGCGCCGATGTGGCTGCGTGTGAATACGTCGAGGACCAGCGTAGACGAGTACCAGCAGAGACTGGCCAGCGTCGATATCTCCGCGGAAACTTCGGCCGCTGTGTCCGGCGCCCTGTGCTTGTCGGAGCCACACTCCGTCAATGAGCTGCCGGGCTTCGATGACGGTGATGCCTCGGTACAGGATGCCGCCGCACAGATAGCGGCTCACTGGCTTCTGGCTGCTACACGGGGCCGCATACTTGACGCCTGTGCCGCGCCCGGGGGCAAGACGGGCCACCTCCTCGAGCTGGGCGGGGACGACGTCACGCTGACTGCGGTCGAAAAAGATCCGTCACGGCTGCAGAGCGTCAGTGACAATCTCGAGCGAATCGGCCGGCGTGCAACCATAATCGAAGCCGACGCATCAAAACCCGAAACGTGGTGGGATGGCGAGCCTTTTGCCGGCATATTGCTCGATGCCCCGTGTTCGGCGACGGGCGTGATCCGGCGGCATCCGGATATCAAGGTGCTGCGGCGAGCCAGTGATATCGAGGCGTTGAGCGCGGTGCAAAGTGCGCTTCTCGAGGCGCTTTGGCCCCTGCTGTCGCGTGGCGGCCGACTGCTGTACGCGACCTGTTCGACACTGGCGGAAGAGAATCATGGTCCGATCGGGCGTTTTCTCATGAGCCACGAAGACGCGGCAGAAGATGATGTGTTGCCAAATAACAACATCCGCGATCTAATGCGAAGAAGGGTGCATGGTTACCAGGTCTTGCCGGGAACGGCGGGCCTCGACGGCTTCTACTACGCCTGCCTCGAAAAGAAGGTTTCCTGAAAACACGATGCTCAAGTCCCGATCATCAAGTCACCGGAGAATCGAAAAGCACGTATTGCTCGTGATGCTGGCTGTGCTCGCGATCCGCGTCGGGCTGGCGCAGGAGTCTGTCGAACGAGAGGGGTACTTTGAAGTTCGTTCGGCGACAAACCAGATTGAAAATGGCGTGCACACGCTTGACGCGCGCTTACAACTGGTCCTGAGCAGCGAAGCCCTTGCTGCGCTCGAAAGCGGAGTAACGCTCACTATCGAGCTGCAGGCACAGGTCATCCGCGTACGTCGCTGGCTGGTCGATGACGCCGAAGCAGAGCTGGCCGTCCGCTATGAACTCGAGTATGGCCCGGTCAGCCAGCGATACCTCATAAAAAACCTGAACAGCGGGGAACAGGATTCCTTCGCAACACTCTATTCGGCGCTGAACAGCCTGGGCCGAATCCAGGGACTACCGATCATTGACGATGCTCTGCTGGAGCCGGGCCGGGATTACCGTCTTCGTATACGCGCGATGCTCAATACGCAACAGTACCCGGCTACGCTGCGACTCCTTTTCTTCTGGCGCGGCCAGTGGCAATTACAAAGCGAATGGTTTGAATGGTTGCTCGAACGCTAAAACGAGCTTTTTATTTCCTGGTGGCGGCGTCGGGCGTCGGTCTTGCGCTCGCGGCACTGTTCCTGCTCACGCAGACGGTGCAGAAGTCCGACGATTTCGATCGTCTGCAGGACGTTATTCTTGCCATAAATATTGCGGGCGGCGTCCTGCTGATGGGTTTGCTCATCGGCAATCTCGCGCGCTTGCTTAGGGATTACCGCCAGGATGTACCGGGAGCCAAACTCAAAGCCCGCATGGTTGGCATGTTCGTCGGCCTCGCCGTTCTGCCGTTACTCGTCGTCTTCTACTTCTCGATGCAATTCATCAATCGGGGCATCGACAGCTGGTTCAATGTGCAGGTCGAAGAAGGACTCGAAAACGCCTTGACACTCAGTCGTGCCGCGCTGGAGATGCAGAAACGACAGAACCTGTATGCGACGCAGCAGGTGGCACAACGCCTGTCACAGGCCAACGACAGACAACTCGTTCTCGAACTGGCGCGGTTGCGGCGTGAGAGCGGCGCCAGTGAGATGACCTTGTACGGTCAGAACAACACGGTGCTCGCAACCAGTTCAGACAGTTCTACGGCGTCGCTGCCGAAACCCTTGTCCGAGGAAGTCGTATTACAGATGCAGCAGAACCGCCCGTTCGTCAGCCTGGAATCTTATGGCACTGGCAGCGTTGAGGTTCGCACCGCGGTCATTTACCGGCAGCAGGGTCGCCGCTCGCAGCGGGCCCGTGTCGTGCAGGCACACTACCCGGTCACCGAGCGTCTCGGACGAATGATCAACAGCGTCGAGAAGTCCTACCAGGAATATCAGCAACTGGTGTTCTTCCGTGAAGACCTTAAAGACCTGTTGTCTCTGACGCTGGCTTTCGTACTGCTGCTCAGCTTGCTCGCCGCCATCTATGGTGCTTTTGTTCTGTCGCGGCGACTCGTTGCCCCTATTCAGGACCTGGTGGCCGGCACAAGGGCGGTGGCGATGGGTGATTTCGATACGCGCTTGCCGACACCGACGCGCGACGAGATCGGTTTTCTCATCAGCTCATTTAATGACATGACCCAGCGACTCGCGACCGCACGGCGAGAGGCGAGCCTCAGCCAGGCGCTGGTCGAGGCGGAACGGACGAACCTGGAGGTTATTCTTGCGCGTCTGTCCACGGGCGTCCTTGCGCTCGAATCTGACCTCAGGATTCGTACTGCGAACCAGGCGTCCGGCGCGATCCTCGGCATTGACCTGGGGCATCGGTCGGGCGAGCAGCTGACGGAGGTTGCAAAGGACAATCCGCTACTCGAGCAGTTCGTGGATGTTGCCTGTGTGCACCTTAATGCCGAAGAAACGGAATGGCGTGAACAGATCGTGTTGCGTGGCGAGGTTGGCCGTCGCGTGTTGACCTGTGCGTGCACAACCCTGCCTGGTGATGAGGATCACGCTTCGGGCTACGTCATCGTATTTGACGATATTACGGCGTTACTGCAGGCACAACGGGACGCCGCATGGGGCGAAGTCGCCCGCCGCCTGGCACATGAAATCAAGAATCCACTGACTCCCATCCAACTGTCAGCCGAACGGATGCGCCGCAAGTACCTGCACACCATGCCGGAAGACGAGGCTCAGGTTCTCGATCGTGCCACGCACACGATCGTGCAGCAGGTTGAGGCGATGAAAGAAATGGTCAATGCATTCAGCGACTATGCGCGCGCACCAGACATGGAATTTGCGTTATTCGATCTGGACAAGCTGGTGCACGAGATCGTCGATCTGTATCGCGCCCAGGAAAGCGGTGTCGATATCGTGCTGACGACAGACCCGACGATGCCGTGGATCGAGGCCGACATGGGGCGCGTGCGGCAGATGCTGCATAACCTGATTCGCAACGCGATAGAGGCGCTGGAAGGCACCAGCGACGGGCGAATCGACGTTCATGCTAGCGGCGCGGAAATCGATGGTGTCGAGGTAATCCAGATCAAGGTCGAAGATAACGGACCCGGGTTCAACATGAGTTCCGTCAATCAGATTTTCGATCCGTATGTGACGACCAAGCCCAAAGGCACCGGTCTCGGGCTGGCGATCGTAAAGAAATTAGTGGAAGAGCACGTTGGCTCGATTCGCGCAAAGAACCGAAATGACGGGGGAGCGATGATTAGTGTTCGGCTGCCGTTGAATGACGCAGCGCGTGCGCAGATTATTGCCAAAGCGCCTGGACGCGCAGACACAAGGAGGGAACACGCATGAGTAATCCTCACGTACTGGTGGTCGATGACGAGGCCGATATTCGTGGCTCGATCGAAGATATTTTGTCGGACGAGAGCTTTGGCGTAACGGTAGCGGGTAGCGCGGATGATGCTCGCAAAGCGCGGGCAAACCGGAAATTCGACCTCATACTGCTTGATATCTGGATGCCCGATACCGACGGCATTACGTTATTGCGGGAGTGGTCGGAGAGTGGCGACCTGAACTGCCCGGTTGTGATCATGTCCGGCCACGGCACCGTAGACACCGCCGTTGAGGCAACGCGACTGGGCGCCTTCGACTTCGTCGAGAAACCTCTATCGATCGCAAAGTTATTGCGCACTGTTGAGGCCGCAATCGAATCGGCTGGCAAGCAAGCCAAAACCGCACGCAGACTGTTACCGTCTTTGCTCGCACCGGCGGGTCGAAGCGCGCTGATGCAGGGGCTGCGCGAGCGTGTCCAACAGTATGCGCGCCATGACGGATCGGTCCTGATGAGCGGCGAGCCGGGAACCGGGCGCGGCGCGTTCGCGCGCTATATGCATGCGCTAAGCCGCCGGGCTGACGAACCATTAACGACCCTGACCGCGGCATCGATCACCGAGCGAAATATCGAAGAGCAGATACTTGGCAGTGAGACTGGCGAGGAAGTTACGGTCGGGGCGTTTGAGAGGGCCGCTGGCGGGACGTTGATTATCGATGAGCTGGCCGACCTCGGAGGCACCGCGCAAAAATTGCTGTTTGGTGTTCTGGAAGATGGTTATTTCAAACGAGTCGGGGGCTCACGGCCGATAAAAGTAGATGCGCGTATCGTGGCCACGGTTGGTGCCGACTACGAATCCAAGATCGAGTCGGGCGCTTTGCGACGCGACCTGGTAGCACAACTGAGCGAGCTGACCCTTCGTGTCCCGCCATTGCGTGAGTATGCGGAGGATGTGCCCGAGCTTCTGACTTACTACGTAGACAAGCTCGTCGACTCGGAGGGGCTGACGTTTCGGCGGTTCGGCGTTGCGGCGCAGAACAGGCTGAGAAACTATCCATGGCCTGACAATTTGCGGGAACTCAAGAATCTTGTGCGCCGACTGCTACTGTCTGGCCGTGATGAGGACATCACGCTGCGGGAGGTTGAGGCAGAGATCGACGCGTCCACAACGGTTAACGAGCCGCTGGTCAAGCAAGATTTGCTGGCGCTACCGCTGCGCGAAGCCCGCGAACAGTTCGAGCGCGCTTATCTTCAACAGCAGCTCGTTCTGTGCAATGGCAAAGTGGGGCAGCTGGCAAAACGCGTCGGGATGGAACGGACGCATCTGTACAGGAAACTCCGTTCGCTGGGCGTCGACTTCAAGTCAATCAGCTCAGACGACTAGTCCGCTTCGATCACCGGAGAACGAAACCTGTGGCCGCGATCGCGCGCAAGGCGCTGTGGCGACATGTTTGCCGGCGGACTGTCTCGCTGCGCTCGCCTGATGTCTCGCCGGCAAACACCTCGGCCACACGCTCGCCGCTACAGTCCGGCGGCTCGGGTCCCTCTTTCTTGGTGCGGTGTTAGTGGTCCGTTGTTTGCAGAACGTGCGGTTCGACAAGCGGTCGGTTGGCGGGCAGTACTCGGCCGTCGGGCAGGAACCGGAGCCCCGGCTCTCCGAAATCCTGGGTGCTCAGGTCGCGCACCAGGTTTAATGCCCGATGTTTCGGATCAAGGCTTGGGCCGGCCGGGCGCAATTGAATCGTCGAGACGATCTCGCCTTCGACAAACGCACCGTAACCATCGAGCGTCGTCGTGAGTATCGGTGCGATTCCTTTTATCCCAGCCACGCTGATGCCGTAATACGTTGCGAAGTTGCCAAGGCTGTAGGCGATCAGGCGGCCCTTGTAGCGTTCCATACCGCGTACGACGTGGGGTCCGTGACCGATAACGAGATCAGCGCCGGCGTCGACAACGCCGCGCGCGAACCAAACCACGTCGCCGCGAGGTTCGCCGTAGTATTCCTCATCGGCGAATGGAACGTGCGTGACGTCGGCGCCTTCCGCCCCACCATGAAACGAAACGACGACGATGTCATGCGACGCCGCAAAAGCAGCCACCGTCCGGAAGGCCAGTTGGTAGTCGAGCATCATGTTGGAATTCTTCGTAACGGCGTAAGCGAGCACGGCGACGCTGATGTCATTGACCTCGAGACTCGCAAAATCATCGACGCGGCCCGTGTGATGCATGCCGGCCCCGGCAATCGCCTGCATGCTGCTGCTCCGACCCTCCTCGCCGAAGTCGCGCGCATGGTTATTCGCCAGGCTCAATACATCAAAGCCGGCTGCCCGGTAATGGTACGCGTAGCGAGTTGGCGAGCGGAACAGGTAACAGGCGCTCGGGTTACTGCATTTCTTGCCAGGTTCGCCGCCATCGACCAGGACGCCTTCAAGATTTCCGAACGCCAGGTCGGCCGACGACAGAATCGACGCAACGTCGGCAAGGAAACTGATGCCGTCGTCATCAGGCAGGTGGTTCTCCGGGTAGTCGGTGCCGATCATCATGTCTCCGACGGCGGCGATGCTCAGCCGCATGGCCGCCCTGTCCGGTGCCGGCGGCGGAGGCGGCTCTGCGGCCGGCGGTACGGCCGCAACCGGGGGCGCGGGAGGTTCGGGCGGTGAGTCGGGCGCGGGCGTGACCGCGCAAGCGATCAACTGCAGCAGCGCCGAAGCAACGGCGAGCCGCCGAAGTCCTGCGGCGATTCTAGTCACTGAGGCGGATCCGGAAAACGTCGATTTTTGCGGCACGTAAACGACTGCGTAGCATGTTCAATTCATCGAGATCATCGGTCGGGCCGATGTACACGCGGTGGTAATTGCGGTCGTTTACCTTTACCCGTTGAATGTGAGATTCGATGCCGTGCAGCGCGAGTTCAGCCCGGCGCCGGTCCGCGTCTTTGTTTGTCGAGAATGAGCCGGCCTGGAGCACATAAACGCCGGGCTCTTCGACGGCCTGCGGTGTCTCATCGGCCTCAACATCGGGTGCTCTGTCCGGCGTTATAACCTCGAAATTCGGCAATATGTCGTAGAAAGTGAAGCGCTTGTCCGCAGGCTTTTCGCCAACGGCAGCCGGCTTCGCCTCGTCGTTGTTATCTTCAAGAGTGTTCTTCAGGCTCGCTGGCTGAGGCGCGGCAGTTGTCGCCAATACCGCGGGCTTGCGATCCTTCACGTAAACGGCAAATGCGACCGACAGCCCGATAGCGAGGCCGAACAGCATCCAGACAAACGGCGGATACTCCGACTTTTTCGCCCGACTGACGCGACGTTTCTTGCGCTGCGCCATTACATCTTCTCCGGGGCAGACACGCCCAGGACACCGAGTCCGTTTGCAATAACGACCCGCGTCGCAGAGATCAGGTAGAGCCTCGCGTCTCGCAGCGTAGCATCATCGACGATAAACGCATGCGCGTTGTAATAGGTATGAAAGTCGTTAGCGAGATCGCGCAGGTAATGCACAAGATGTTGTGGCGCCCGGTTGTTCGCAGACAGCTCGACGACCTCCGGGTAGCGGCTTAGAGAGGTCATCAAAGCCTTCTCCTGTGGCTCAAGCAAACGCGCGAGTTGATCTCGGCCGTTAGCGCTGTTCCATTCGAGCGATTTCTCGCCAAGCTGCCGAAATACGCTCGCGACGCGCGCATGCGCGTATTGAATGTAGTAAACGGGGTTGTCACTCGATTGTGACTTCGCGACGTCGAGGTCGAAGTCGAGGTGCTGATCCTTCGATCGCGACACGTAATAGAAACGCGCGGCATCATTACCGACCTCGGCGCGCAACTGCCGCAGCGTGTCGAACTCACCGGAGCGCGTTGACATCTGCATTTTCTCGCCGCTCCGATACAGCGTAACAAACTGCAAGAGGTAGACTTCAAGGCTGTCGCCCTCGTAGCCCATCGCTTCGAGTCCGGCCCTCACTCTCGGCGCATAGCCATGGTGATCTGCGCCAAGTACGTCGATCAGGTGATCGAAGCCGCGTTCGCGTTTCTCAAAGTGATAAGCGATGTCCGAGGCAAAATAGGTTTTCGCGCCGTTGTCGCGAATGACGACGCGATCTTTCTCATCGCCAAAGTCTGTCGCCCTGAACCAGGTTGCCCCGTCTTTCTTGTATAACATGCCGCGCTCTTCGAGCACCTGCAGCGCGTTGTCGATTGCCCCGCCTTTGGTCAGTTGTTGCTCCGAGTACCATTGGTCAAAGGTGACGCCAAATTCGGCGAGATCATCCTCGATATCATCGCGAATCGAGTCCAGCGCCTGTTGACGGACATGGTCGAAGCCGGCGTCGCCCAAAAGGGTCTTCGCTTTCCCGATCAACGCATCGACATATTTATCCTTGTCACCGGCCGGCGCGTCCGGAGGAAGGCCCGAGAGCACCGACTCTGCGGATACGGAGATCACCCCATCCGTGTTGATCGCTGCTGCGATGTCGCGAATATAGTCGCCTCGATAGCCGCCCTGTGGAAACTCGATGGCGACATCCTGCTTCTCGAGCACGCGCAGCCAGACGCTCAGGCCGAGGATATCCATCTGCCGGCCCGCATCGTTGACGTAGTACTCCCGGTGCACCGGGTAGCCGGCCGCCTCGAGCAGGTTGCCGACAGTGGCGCCATAAGAGGCGTGTCGACCATGGCCGACATGCAGCGGCCCGGTTGGGTTCGCGGACACGAATTCCAGGAGAATCTTTGGCGTTTCCTTTCGCGCCTGCCTTCCGTACGCTGCGCCTTGCACTAGAATCGATTCCAGTTCGGCATGAAAAGCGGATGCATTGAGGTGGAAGTTGATGAACCCCGGTCCAGCGATGGCGACCCGGTTTACATATGCATCGTCGGACAGCGCCTCGACAATGCTGGTCGCGATTTCCCGGGGGTTCCTGCGTGCAGGTTTGGCCAGGCGCATGGCGATATTGGTGGCGAAGTCACCATGGCTGGCGTCGCGAGTGCGCTCAACCGTGTCCTCGATTGATAGCTTAGCCGCCGCCCTGGCCAGCTTGGGCAGGTCCGCAAGGGCATTCTCAACAAGTTGCGCGACGATGTGTTTCATTTGTACCCGGTGGCCAGATTTTCGAGGCGGCAATTCTACCCGGATATTTCCCCGGATGTAGTTCTCAAAACAGTTCGATCGGATCGACGTCGATCGACCAGCGAACCTTGCGGGCCGCCGGCTCCTGTTCCAGGGCAGGACGCAGATCCCGAAGCAGGCTGTGAAGCGCCTGGCGATCGCTGCTTTGCAACAGCAGTTGAACGCGGTAGCGACCCGCCCTGCGCGCCATCGGCGCATCGACCGGGCCGAGAATACGCAGCGTTTTATCGGCCCTGTCGGCAGCGGACCGTCTTGCGACCTCGAGGAACTCAATAGCGTCGCCGTGTCCGTGCGCGGCAGACCGGATCAGCGCCAGGCGGGTAAACGGTGGCCAGCGTGTAGCCTCGCGTTCCGCGAGTATTTCGTCGGCGACCTTTTCGTAACCGCCCTCGATCAGTGTTGACCAGAACGGGTGCTCCGGGAAGGCGGTCTGGACAAGGACTTCGCCGCGACGATTTTCGCGACCCGCACGGCCCGCCACCTGCACGATCGATTGCGCCATACGCTCGCCGCTGCGAAAGTCGGTGCCAAACAATCCTTGATCAGCGTTAACGATGCCGACCAGCGTGAGTTTCGGGAAATGGTGGCCCTTGGAAAGCATCTGCGTGCCAACCAGGATGTCCGCGCCGCCCTGTGTTGCCAGCTCGAGGACTTCATGCATCGCGCCTTTCCTCTGCGTGCTGTCGCTGTCGACACGCGTGATGGTCTTGCCGGGAAATCGAATGCGCAATGCCTCTTCCAGTCGCTCGGTGCCTTCGCCGAGAGGCTTGACGGTTTCTCCGCATTGACCACAGCGCGTGTCGAGCGCACGCGAGGCGCCGCAGTGATGGCAGCGTAACTGCTCGCTGCGCGCATGAACGGTAAGGCGGGAGTCGCATCGTTCGCAACCGGCGATGTGTCCGCAGGAAGCGCAGATGAGCGTCGGGGCGAATCCGCGCCGGTTCAGGAAAATGAGCGCCTGGCCGCCTGCCTTCAGGTGCTTGTCGATAGCATCGCTGAGTGGTTCGCTGATGCCATCCGTCGCCGGCGTGCGGACCGTGTCGATGAGACGGATAGACGGTGGATCTGCGGCACCGGCGCGCACCGGCAGCCGGATGTGCGTGTAGTTGCCATCACGACAATGATTCAGCATTTCCAGCGTCGGTGTTGCTGATCCCAGTATGACCGGGACATCGAGGTTTTTTGCGCGGACGATGGCCAGGTCGCGTGCCGAGTAACGCAAGCCCTCCTGCTGTTTGAAAGACTGATCGTGTTCTTCATCAACAATGATGAGGCCCGGGTTTCTTAGCGGCGTGAAAATTGCCGAGCGCGTTCCAACGACGAGACGAGCAGCACCGGAGCGCGCCGCACGCCACGCTGTCAGTCGCTCGATATCGGTCAGGCCCGAGTGCAACAACGCCGGTTCGATGCCGAGACGATTTCTGAGGCGGGCGACCAGCTGCGGCGTCAGTCCGATTTCGGGCGCGAGAACCAGCACCTGTTCGCCGCGGTCGATGACATCCTGCATACGCTGCAGGTAGACCTCTGTTTTGCCGCTACCGGTGACACCATCAATCAGATAGGCGTCGAAGGCATTGCTGGACCTCAAGGTTGCAAGCGCCTGTTGCTGATCGTCATTGAGGGTCAGCCTGTCTGAGGGGGCAATCGCCAGCGTCTCATCGAAGTCGACGGCACGTGCTTCGAAGCGCGTGATGAAACCTTTCCCGAACAGGGACGTCGCCGCACGCCGCCAGTTTGGCAACTCTTCGGTCAGCCGGTCCGCTTCGATGCCATTACCTCCGGCGTCGATCAGAACTTCGAGCAGCCCTGCTTGTTTCGGCGCCCGCCTGGCCAGCGTTTCAACGTCCTGCGATTCGCCTACATCAGAGACCGCGATCGTTTCCACCGTCGGATGAAGAGGCTTGCCCTGGCGAAGTAACGCCGGCAAAGCGGCTGCCACGACCTCGCCAACTGGATGATGGTAGTAGTCACTCGTGAAGCGGATCAGATGCAGGTCGCTGGCTACAAGCAAGGGTGATTCATCAATGGCAGCGTCACAGTGTCGAATCTTGCCAGCGGGCAACGCAGATTCGTCAGAGTGCCCGAGCACGAGCCCTACCTGTTGGCGACGGCCGAACGGCACGAGAACCCGGCACCCGGGGGTGGGTAGCGAGCCGGTTTTCGGCGGCAAATAGTCGAATTCGCGTGACAATGGCACGTTCACAGCGATATTGAGTAGGGGGCCGTTGCTAATTGGAGTGTTACTCCAGAGATTTTACATAATGTGGCAAAATGGCCTCGGAACCTGTCAACCGGGGCCGAAGCTCAGCCGTTGAACAAAGGAGACAAGTTAGATGACCTCGTCGTGGAGTCAAGAGATATGGACATCAGCACCACGGTTTTTGCGGTATCGTGCCCCGGCACACCAGTAACAGGGACCCGAGAACTGCAAAAAGAACGGCAACTCAACCAGTTTCTGGCCGAGGTAGAGCGGCGTGCGTTGCGTATTGCCGAGATTGGCGTACGGGATCGCGATGAAGCTCTGGACCTGGTTCAGGATGCGATGATCAAGTTGGTGCGCAACTACTCGGACCGCAACCAGGACGAATGGGCGCCCCTGTTCTATCGTATCCTGCAGAACGGGGTTCGGGACTGGCATCGTCGGCAGGCCGTGCGCAATCGCGTTCTGGTCTGGTTCGGGCGTAAGGCGTCCGACGATAATGCCTACGATGCCATTTCGGCGGCGCCCGACCCCGCCGGGCGCGCGCCTGACGAGGAGCTCGAGAACAGTGAGGCCATGCGACGCCTGGAAACGGCGGTGCATGCGCTGCCGACCCGACAGCGTGAAGCATTCATGCTGCGCACGTTTGAGGGTCTGGATGTCGCCGGAACGGCCGTTGCGATGGGCTGTAGCCAGGGCACCGTAAAAACGCATTACTCGCGGGCCGTCCATTCGTTGCGGGCAACTTTGGAAGATCACAGGCCTGACGACTACGGGCCTGGAGGATTTAAGCGATGAACGAGGCAGACGACAGGTTTGACGAGAAGTTAAAGGCGACCTTCGACGCATCTGTCGAGGAGCTGGATGCGGCGACGTTGTCGAGGTTGAATCGCGGCCGTCACGCGGCGCTGGCCGAGTTGCAGCGCCCCAGGGACCAATGGTCGCGATGGATGCCGGCCACCGGCGTTGCGGCGGCCGTCGTTGTCGCTGTCATGGTGCTGCAGAGCCCCCTGGCCGTTAAAGAGTTTCCCGAGCCAGCGACCGTCACGGACATAGAGATTTTGCTTGGCGAGGACAGTATCGAGATGCTGGAGGACCTGGAGTTCTACAGCTGGATCGACACTGTGGATATGGAAGGCGATGTCGGCTGAGCACACGGCACTTGCGGTCTTGTGCGGCCTTGTGCTGTGCGGCGGGGCGTCGGTCCTTGCAGACGACGAGGAGGTACCGGACATGGAGTTTCTCGAGTATCTCGGCATGTGGGAAGAATCGGATGAAGATTGGCTGATCGTCAATGAAGCCATCACAGCGGACAACGAAGAACGGAGCGATCCCGTACCGGAAGGTGAAGAATCGACGGAGAACGAAGATGAAAGTTAAAACGATTGTCGTATTTACCGCGCTGCTGGTATTCGGCACGGCTTTTGCCCAGGACAACGGGGTCAGCTGGGACAGTCTGAGCAACGGGCAGCGCGAGGTCCTGAGTCAGCTTGAAGAAAGCTGGGATACTCTGCCGGCGGAGCGCCAGTTGAGACTGTCGAGGGGCGCCGAGCGCTGGGACGGCATGTCGCCGAGGGAACGCAAGAACGCGCGCGCGCGATTCAGTTCCTGGCGAGAATTGCCCGATGGCCGGCGCCAGCAGATCCGGGAGCGTGCGCGGATTTTCCAGGGACTTTCTCCGCAAGAGCAAGACCGTATTCGAAAAAACTTTCGTAACTATCGTGAGATGAACCGGGATCGCCGGCAGGAACTCAGAGATCGCTACAAACGCATGTCGCCCGAGCAGCGGCAACAGTTGCGAGACCGTTTGCAGAAACGTCCTCGTTCGCGCCCCAGGGATTAAACAGCATTACGGAAAGTCCTTATGAAAAGGCCTCTATCTTAGAGGCCTTTTTCTTTGTGCCTCGAGATGGCCTTCGCTACACTGCCGCAGTCGTAAAGGAGGCGTTCCAATGAGAATCGGTGTTCCGAAAGAAGTCCATCCGGGTGAGCGACGTGTCGCGACGACACCTGATGTGGCGGCGCAGCTCATGAAGCTTGGTTTCGATGTGTCGGTGGAGGCCGGAGCCGGAGGTCCGGCAAGCTATTCCGATGAGGCCTACAGGAACGCCGGCTGCGAGGTAGTGGCCTCCAAAAGCGACTTATGGGCACAGTCGGACCTGGTTCTCAAGGTCAGGGCGCCCGAGGGCGACGAGACCACAAGGCTGCGTGCTGACCAGACGCTGATCAGTTTCCTGTGGCCGGGCCAGAATCCTGACCTTCTCCAACAGCTGGCCGAAAGCGGCGCTACGGCGATGGCGATGGACAGCGTGCCGCGCATCTCTCGTGCACAAAAGATGGACGCACTGAGCTCCATGGCCAACATCGCGGGTTATCGCGCCGTGGTAGAGGCCGCGCAACATTTCGGCCGCTTTTTTACCGGACAGATAACGGCGGCAGGAAAGGTGCCGCCGGCCAAGGTGATGGTCATCGGAGCCGGTGTTGCCGGGTTGGCTGCCATAGGTGCGGCCAAGAGCATGGGTGCGATCGTCCGCGCATTCGATACCCGTCCCGAAGTCAAGGAGCAGGTTGAGAGTATGGACGCCGAGTTCCTGATGCTCGACTTCGAAGATGATGAGGATGGTGCGGGCGAAGGCGGCTATGCCAAGGTGATGAGCGAAGAGTTCATCAAGGCCGAGATGGCGCTGTTCGCAGAGCAGGCGAAGGATGTCGATATCATCATCACCACAGCGCTGATCCCGGGGAAGCCGGCGCCGAGACTCATTACCGCGGACATGGTTCGCTCGATGAAGGACGGCAGCGTCATTGTCGATCTGGCCGCTGAGCAGGGCGGAAACTGTGAGCTCACGCAAGCGGACGAGGTTGTGCAAATCAACGGCGTGTCGATTATCGGTTATACGGATCTGCCCAGCCGGCTCGCCGCCCAGTCTAGCCAACTCTACGCGACAAATCTTCGCCACCTGCTGACCGACATGACGCCGGAAAAGGACGGCAACATCGTTGTTGATTTTGATGACGAAGTCGTTCGCGGCGCGACTGTCTGCAGGGGCGGCGAGACAAGCTGGCCGCCACCAGCGCCGACCTTGTCGGCAGCACCACCGAAAGCGAAGCCAGCGCCAGCGCAAGCACCAGTTGTGGCCAAGGAGGAAAAGCGCTCAATCCGGGGTCCCATCATCGGCATGGCTGTTGCTGGCGCGGCGTTACTCGGGCTTGGCGCGGTAGCACCGCCATCGTTCATGGCGCACTTCACGGTCTTCGTGCTGGCGTGTTTCGTCGGTTACATGGTCATCTGGAATGTTACTGCCGCCCTGCACACGCCTCTGATGAGTGTCACGAATGCCATATCGAGCATCATCATCATCGGCGCGCTCTTGCAGGTTAGCTCAACCAACCCGGTGATCATGTGGATCGCT
>Ga0265303_10000264_pt1 | contig 28392 bp, 29 predicted proteins | sample Helome_2_FD_192494 | JGI IMG/M metagenome (GOLD analysis project Ga0265303, IMG submission 192494) | Marine sediment microbial communities from subtidal zone of North Sea - Hel_20160317 (Illumina Assembly) | ecosystem: Environmental > Aquatic > Marine > Subtidal zone > Sediment ... | reverse complement strand
CTGCTGGAGTTCAGGAGCGAAGAGCACCCGGTAGCGCTGCAACTCGGAGGCAACGACCCGCAGTTAATGGCCGACGCAACGCGGCAAGCGGCGCGCTTCGGGTATGACGAGGTAAATATCAACGTCGGGTGCCCCAGCGACCGGGTCCAGGGTGGCCAGTTCGGCGCCTGCCTGATGGCTACCCCCGAAGTCGTTGCCGATTGCTACCGTGCCATGCAGGCCGAAACCGATGCCCCCGTTACGGTCAAGACGAGAATCGGAATCGACGACAAGGACAGCGACGAGTTCCTGCAGCGCTTCGTCGACGTGCTGGCCACCGTGGGATGCCGGAAACTTGTAGTGCACGCCCGTATCGCGATTCTCGAAGGACTGAGTCCCAAGGAGAATCGCAGCGTGCCGCCACTCAACTACGAACGAGTCTACAGACTGAAGAGCGACTATCCCGATCTCGAGATCGGGATCAACGGCGGCCTCACGAGCATTGATCACGTCGAGGAAGCGCTCGCGCATGTCGACGGCGCAATGATCGGCCGGGAGGCTTACCACAACCCTTACTTTCTCGCGGAACTCGATCATCATTTCGACCCCGGTCGGCCATTGCCCGATCGACGCGCGATCGTCGATCAGATGCTTCCTTACGTCGAATCGATGCTCGCCGGCGGCCTGCCGCTCAATCGCATAACACGCCATATGCTCGGTTTGTTTGCAGGTCAGCCCGGTGCGCGGGCCTGGCGCCGCTACCTCAGCGAGAACGCCCACCGCGAAGCCGCGGGCCCCGAGGTGTTGACCGATGCACTAAAGGCTATGCCTACTGCCGCCTAGGCAGATACAATGCCGGGCCCGGTTCCGGCACGAAGACAAGGATGGATTACACACAATGAGCGCGAAGTCCGCCAAGCAACACCCGACGATGGCCGAGCAGGCCGACAAGCACGAACTGTACGAACTGTCGGTACAGAATGTCGAGAACGAGGTCGAATTCCTGCAAACGACGTTCAAGTCACTAACGGGTCGAACGGCGAACCTGTTCCGGGAGGATTTCTGTGGCACCGCAAGCGCGTCGTGCCAATGGGTGCGGCAGGGTAAGGAGTACCAGGCTATCGGCGTCGACATCGACCCCGCGGTGCTCGATTGGGGGCGCAGAAATCGAGCCGGCAGGCTTGATGCCGAGGACCAGGCGCGCCTAAGCCTGATCGAATCGGACGTCATGACCGTGGAGACCCCCAAGGTCGATCTCCTTGCTGCCTTCAATTTCAGCTTTTTCATCTTCGACACGCGCGACAAGCTGCGCGCCTATTTCAAACGTGCGTACGACGCGATCAAGGATGACGGTGTGTTCTTCTGCGATATGTTCGGCGGCCCCGAAGCGCAGGAAGAAACCAGGGAGAAGACCAAGCACAAGAAACACGGCTTCACCTATATCTGGCACCAGGCCGAATTCCACCCGGTCACGCACTACATTCGCTGCCACATCCATTTCAGGTTCAAGGACGGATCGAAGCTCAAGAAAGCCTTCACCTACGAATGGCGCCTCTGGTCGGCACCCGAAATCCGTGAATTGCTGCTCGAGGCCGGATTCCGCAAGGCCACGGTCTACTGGGAGGGCGAGGACGAGGATGGCGAGGGCAACGGCGAATTCACGCCGGAGGAAAAAGGTGAGGCGGATCTCGCCTGGATAGCGTATATCGTCGCCGAAAAATAGTATTATTATTAGTCGCTTGGCGCGTTAAGTTTTGGGGCTATGGCAAAAGACCTTGAAGTAGCAATTGTGTTTGCTGACGTTGTCGGCAGCACGCAGCTGTACGACAAGTTTGGCGATACCAAGGCCAGTGAGACGGTCGCCCTGTGCCTGGACGTCATGAAGGACGCGACCTACCAGTTCAATGGCGCCGTGGTCAAGACGATTGGTGACGAGGTCATGTCGACGTTCGACACGGTCGACGAGGCCATGGGGGCTGCCGTCATGATGCAGTCACGGATCACGACCGAAACGAAGAAAGACGACGGGATACCGGTGTCGATCCGTATCGGCTGCCACTACGGTCCCGTTGTGCAGGAACAGAACGACATCTTCGGTGCCGCCGTGCACACGGCGAACCGCATGACCTCTCAGGCCAAGGCACGACAGATCGTGATATCGGGATTTACGGTCGAACAGATGAGTCCCGAACTCAGGAACCAGACGCGCCAGATCGATGTAGCGACCGTGCGCGGTCGCCTGGATGAGGTCGCGCTTTACGAACTTGTCTGGCAGCCCGACGAGGCGACCAGCATGCTACCGACGATCGAATGGGAAAACAGCTCGCGCAAGGCCTCCAAGCTGCTCCTGAATTTTCGCGATACGACGATCGAGATATCAGACCTGCGCAAGTCCATCAACCTGGGCCGCGCTGACGACAACGACCTGGTCATCAAGGGCAACCTGATCTCCAGGATCCACGCGAAGATAGAGATGCGACGCGGCAAGTTCATGCTCGTGGACCAGAGCACGAACGGCACGTTCCTGCACAACTCGCAGGGTCAGGAGAAATTCGTACGCCGCGACTCGACGGAACTCGAGGGCGAGGGCACGATCGGTCTCGGCCGGGCAGAAGAACCCGGCTCGAACCTCGCGATCTATTACAAGATGATCGACTGACCGCCCGGTCGACTCGTCACGACGCTTCGGCGAGCTCCTCGCTTAGCGCATCGAGTACCAGGCGCTGTTGCTCGAAAAGCGCGTCGGGCGTGTGTTTGCCGTAGCTCTCGAGGTATTCGCCCAGCGAGACCATCTCTTTACGAACCTGCTTCGTGTCGAACGACGTAAGTATCTCCATGGTCTCGTCGCTGACATCGAGGTCCACGGTATCGATATCCGACGGGTGAGGCAGGAATCCAATCGGCGTCTCTTTCGCATCCGCGCGGTGCTCGCAACGATCGATGATCCATTGCAGAACGCGCAGGTTCTCGCCGAACCCGGGCCACAGGAACTCGCCCTTGTCGTCCTGGCGGAACCAGTTTACGTGGAAGATCTTGGGCAGGTGCTTGGTAGTCTCCTCGAACGATAGCCAGTGTGCCCAGTAATCGCCGTAGTTATAGCCGCAGAACGGTTTCATGGCCATCGGATCGCGGCGAATCACGCCGACTTCACCGACCATGGCGGCCGTCGTTTCGGACGCCGTGCCGGCGCCAACCAGTACACCGTGTTTCCAGTCCTTGGCTTCGTAGACGAGCGGTGCGACATTCTTGCGGCGCCCGCCGAAGACGATCGCCGAGATTGGTACGCCCTCGGGCTCATCGCAGAGCGTCGAGTAGCTGGGATTGTTCGTGGCGGCCACGGTAAACCGCGAATTCGGGTGTGCGGCAGGCCCGTTGGCCGGATCGTAGGGGCGTCCCTGCCAGTCGATGGTCGGTTCGCCTTCCTTCTTGCCTTCCCACCACGGCTCGTTGTCCTTGGTCAGCGCGACATTCGTGAAAATCGTGTCGTGCATGATCATGTCGTAGGCGTTCTTGTTGGTCTTCGGGTTGGTGCCGGGGACCACGCCGAAATAGCCGGATTCCGGGTTGATGGCGCGCAGCTTGCCCGTGTCATCGGGGTGCAGCCAGGCGATGTCGTCGCCGAGAGTCCAGACCTTCCAGTCGTGAAGTTCCTCGGGTGGGATCAGCATTGCCAGGTTGGTCTTGCCGCAGGCCGACGGGAACGCGCAGGCGATGTAGTGCACGGCGCCGTCGGGATTTTCGAGGCCGACGATGAGCATATGTTCGGCGAGCCAGCCTTCCTCGCGGGCCTGGTGACTCGCGATACGTAGCGCATGGCATTTCTTGCCGAGCAGTGCATTGCCGCCATAGCCCGAGCCGAAGCTCTGTATCGAGAGTTCGTTCGGGAAGTGCATGATGAAGCGGCGCTCGGGGTCCAGTTCGCCCGTGGAGTGCAGCCCCTTGACGAAGAAACCCTCTTCTTCGATGCGCTTGAGCGCCGCAGCGCCCATGCGCGTCATGATTTTCATGTTGACGACGACGTACGGGCTGTCGGTGATCTCTACGCCGCAGCGCGCGTAAGGCGATTTGATCGGGCCCATGCAATAGGGGATGACGTACATGGTACGGCCGCTCATGCAGCCCTCGAACAGTGCGTCCATCCTGGCGTGAGCGTCGGTCGGGTCCATCCAGTTGTTGTTCTGGCCGGCTTCTTCCTCGGTCTCGGTACACACGAACGTCAGGTGCTCGACACGCGCGACATCATTCGGATCGGAGCGGTGCAGATAACAGTTCGGGTAGGTCTTGTGGTTGAGCCTGTGGAGGGTGCCATCCCTGAGCATTTCGTCGACGAGAGCCTGGTACTCGCCCTCGGAACCGTCGCACCAGTGAATGGCAGCAGGCTTCGTGTGCGCTGCGACCCGGTCTACCCAGGACTGCAACGCCTCTAGCTTGGTCGTCATGATTCGGACTCTCTGTATTGGCGGCGGCCGGCACGCCAGGCCGCCAGGAAGCAGGGCCTGATTATACTTGGCAGGTACTGGCTTGGCAGTATGTGAAAACGCTTACGGACTACCGTTATTGGGGTAGGCGAGGCGTCGTGCCCTACTCACAGATGCGCGGCTGACCGCCGACGAGCGTCGCTTCGAAGCTCCTGAGCGTGTCAAATTCGCGCGTGACCTCGCCGGTCCCGGGATCAGCCGAGAAGCGCCATTCCGCAACATCGATGCGGTCGCAGGAATCGGCGCCCTGGTTTACAACGAGGGCAAGCAGCAGCGTGTGCTGCAGGGACGCGGGGTCCGGGTAACTCGCAATGACCTTCTTGTGAGTTACGTTGAAGAACGTAAACTGCCAGAGGTATTCTGCAAACTCGCGCAGCAGGGCAGCATCGAGCCGAGCCGGGTTGAGCCTGCCGGCGTAGCCTTCGAGCAGCGCGCGGTCGACGCCATTGCGATTCGTGTGACCGCACTTGAACACGCGGGCGTAGCCCGGCGATGTCGGGTCCCCGATATTGCCCACGTCCTCGGTGTAAGCGAGTTCGCGGACGAATTCGAAGTAGCGGTCGTTTTCGTAACTCGTGACGTAATAGCCGTTGACGGCCCTGGACGCGTTGTCTGCATCTTCGAATGCCTGGGCTGCGACGAGGTCATCGGTGCAGATCTCGTAAGAGCGAGATGGGTCAAGCACATGATGGAGCGTGTAGCTGCGCGGTGTCGTTGCGCGTTCATCGACGAAGAAACCGGCAGGAACGTGGTAGTCGTTGTCGTAGGCCTTGCCCAGGATTTCACTCTCGGCAGGTAGCTGGAGCGTGGCCGCGGCGGCCTTTTCGACGGCATCCGTCGACCCGGACCCGCCGCAGGCGCCGCCAATAATAAAGATCGGCAGCAGCGATAGCGTGGAGAACTTCATAGTAGCGAACGGGGTAACCGTTCGAGCGCAATCAGGCAGCGACGGCTTTCTTGCGCCAGATGCAGAGCTGCTCGGGTGCCTGGACACCCATTTTCACCCGGTTGTTGTTCGAGGAGAAAATGGTGATCTCGATCGGGCCACCGCTGAACAGGTCTGCCAGCGTCATGCTCGGATCGATGTCGTCACCCGGTCGGATTTCAATGGACTCTGCGTCTCGTCGGCTCACAATCAACATAGTTCAGTTTCCTTTCTTCACAATGCGTATCAGGCTTCTGCGAGCGAGCGCCGGTTGAAACTGCCGGTTTCGTCGCCGTTTCGGCCATAGGTATCGGGTCCGGGCGTGCCGCCGCGGAGTATCGAAAGACTGGATTCGAAGTGTTGCTGGCGGACGCGAATAATCGCGCCGTTCGTCATGTTCAAGGCGCTGCCTTCGGCAGCGAGAACCAACAGCTGCTCCCAGCGGCTGCTGATAACCTGGTCTGCGTCACACCATTCGATGATCGCTGTCATCTGGTGGGGACCGCTTGCGAAACCCCATTGTTCACAGAGCGCCACGCGTTTCTCGTCGAGGCGGCGCAGCTCATCGACACGAGCCGATTTGCTCTCCACCACGGCATCGAGGCCGTCGAGATCCTGGGCCTCGAGCGCCTGGCGTTCGTCTTCGAGCGCTTCTTTAAGACCCAGTGCCTGGTAGACACTGTCGCCGATCAGGTCAGAAATCCTGGTACGAGCTTCACTGGGAGCGACGGAGGGCATGATTATTCACCAAAAGAGCGGTCGAGGCGGATCATCGCGTCGGCAATCGCATCCGCGTCGATCTCGTAATCGCCGTTTTCTATCGCCGCTTTAACTTCGGCGACGCGCGAGCTGTCAACGGCCGGCAGCGATGCCAGCGTCTTGTCCAGCCGCTCGAGTAACTTCGCATCACTGGTCAGGTTGACCGTCTCGCCGGCCGTCGCGGGGTTCTGCGGCGCCTTCTCGGCAGCAGCGTCTTCCTTCGAGACCTTGCTGCTGGCGCCGGCCTCGTCGACCTTGTTGCCAATTTTCCCCAATATTCCCTGATCCATCGGACCGATCCTGTTTGTCATAACGTATAAACCTCAACGATCATTGTTGCTAGACCTCATATCGGCCACCTGTGGCGATACTTTAGGTTTCGCGTGAAAAAACTGGCTGCTGGCTGAAAGCAGAACCTCGACGTGTTCCCGTGAGCGCACGATACCTTCCACGATACGCCCGGAATTCGTGTTTTCGACCCGGATGCGCTGGCTCACAGCCCCGTCCGTCAAGGCTTTGCCGCCCATCTGGATGCTGATATCGCCGCTACGAATGATCAGCGTGACGCTCTGTCCGCGACGGATAGCCACATCGGCCTTGAGGAGCCTCGGGGTCAGTATGCGCCCGGCCAGCAGCTGGGACTTGAGCCGCTGCCCGACCAACTGCTGCTTGTCCGAAATGTACCCCGACACGAGTCGCGTCACATCGCGCTCCTCTTCGACCAGGTCCGCCTCGCCAAGAAGGTGGCCGCGAGGCAATGTTCGGGCAGCAACATATACCTTGTCCGTGACGATCACGTTGACGGGTACATATATTTTCCAGGGTTTTTCTCCGCTGCAGCGCACACCGACGATGGTTCTTGCCGTGATCTTGGTGCCGCGACGGAGAAAAGGTTCTATGGGTTGCGAACAGTAGGCGAGCAGGTGTCGAGGGTCGAGCGCGCTGGCTTCGACCGTCGTGCGGCGCGCCGAGTCGCCGAGCCGGCTCTGTAGAAAATCTTCCGCCGCCGCGGTGATTTCGCCGGTTGGCTGCCAATCAGTAGTGGCAGCGTGTGCAGCAGGCAGCATTGCGAGCAGCATCGCGGCCAGCAGCGCGTCGAAATTACGTCGCCGGCTCCGGCAGGCCGTCAATTTCCTGACGATAAATAACGTGGGTAACGCCATTGTTCGGTAACTCTCCCGTTCGCAAAGCCAGCAGTAGCAACGTATCGCCGTTTGCCGGCCGGTTCGCGCCACGATCGTTCCGCGGCGCAGGAATTTCTCTTGCCAACACGTAATGCAATTGCCGTGCCAGTGTGTTTTACGCGCTATTTCAAGGGTCTCCGGAGGGGCTGCACGGAATTGCCGACGGCGGCAACGAATTGCCGGCGTGGCTGCGGGGCGAGGGGACTATTGTTTATCGGCCGGCGTCTGACGCGCTTTAGCCGGTGTCACGATCAAGTTGGCACACGCTTTGCATAGAGGTTGGCAGGAGATCAATTCCGGGAATACAGGCAATGGAAACATCTGCGTTAACACATCACGGTCAGGCGTTGCGCTTTCGCGCACTGCGAAACCAGGTGCTGGCATCGAATATTGCGAATGCCGACACACCCAATTACAAGGCGCGCGATCTCGATTTCAGCACCGCATTGAAGGGCGTGCAGCAAGAAAGCCTGAGCCTGACCCGAACCAGCGACCTGCACAAGCAGGCGTGGGGAAGCAACGACATCGGCGCGCGCACGATGTACCGAGTGCCGATGCAGCCGTCGCTCGACGGCAATACCGTATCGATGGACATGGAACAGGCCGCCTTTGCCGAGAACGCGGTGCAGTATCGCGCGAGCCTGGCATTTCTCGACGGACACATCCGGTCCATTCGGTACGCGCTGAAAGGAGGTGACTGATGTCGCTTTTCAAGGTTTTTGATGTTGCGGGCAGCGCGATGAATGCCCAGTCCGTACGCATGAACGTCACGGCGAGCAACCTCGCGAATGCGGGCAGTGTCAGCGGTGATCCCGGCCTCGTGTATCGCGCGCGGCAGCCGATCTTTTCGAGTTTCAGTAGTTCGCTGGCCGACCAGCAGGGTGTCGCCGGCGTCAGGCTCGACGGCATTCTCGAGAGCACCACACCGCTGGAGATGCGCTATCTGCCCGATCATCCCGAAGCCGACAGGGACGGCAATGTCTATGCGACCAACGTCAACACGGTTGAGGAGATGGTCAACATGATGTCGGCGTCGCGTTCGTACAAGAACAATGTCGAGATGATCAACACGAGCAAGGATCTGCTGCTGCAGACCCTTTCGCTGGGGCGCTAACACCGAATGAGGCTATGACATGACATCGCTTGGACCCATTGAAGATTTCCAGAATATCGCGCCGGTGCCCGAGAACAAGGCAAAAGACAGTCTCGGGCAGGACGATTTTCTGACGTTGATGATTACGCAGTTCCAGAACCAGGACCCGTTCGAGCCGATGGACAACGGCGAGTTCCTGGGGCAGCTCGCACAGTTCAGCACCGTCAACGGCATCTCGTCGCTCAACTCCGCATTTGCCGGACTGGCCGGATCGATGCAGGACAACCAGGCCTTACAGGCCGCCGGTCTCGTGGGCCACAGGGTACTGGCCGTGACGGACATCGGTCATCTCGAAGCCGGCGAGCCTATGAAAGGCGGTATCGAGCTCCAGTCGAGTGCCGGCAGCGTACAGATCGATATTACCGACCCGTCCGGACAACTCGTACGGAGGCTGGACCTCGGCCAGCAGCCGCCGGGGCTCGCGGAGTTCACCTGGGATGGCAGGGACTCATCGGGCGAATTCGCCGGCAGCGGCTATTACCAGGTCTCGGCGCGCGTGCTCCGTGGAACCAATGTAGAGAGCGCGCCGACGGTTATCGAGGCAGAAATTCAGAGTGTCACGCTGGGCCAGTTTGGAGAAGGCATGACATTGAACCTCGCGGGCGGGCAGGCGATGCCACTCGGCCAGGTTTACCAAATTATCGGATAAGGACCTGCAGAACTCAGCAAGGAGAGACAGTATGTCATTTGCAATATCACTCAGCGGACTCAACGCCGCATCAGCGGACCTCGGCGTGACGGCGAACAACGTCGCCAACGTCAATACCACGGGCTTCAAGATGTCGCGCGCTCAGTTTGCCGAAGTATTTGCCGTCGGCACGCAGAGCGTCAGCTCGAGCGCAGCGGGCAGCGGCGTTCGCCTGTCGGCCATCGCGCAGCAGTTTACGCAGGGCAATATCGATTTCACCGATAACGCGCTCGATCTCGCGATCGGCGGAGAAGGCTTTTTCGTGATCAGCGACAACGGTGCCCGCAGCTACACGCGTGCAGGCGCATTCGGCATCGACCGCGACGGCTACGTCACCAACGCACAGGGCCAGCGGCTGCAGGCATACCCCTATGCGGGTAACAACCTGTTTAACACGGGCACACCACAGGACCTGCAGCTCACTATTGGCTCGAATCCGCCCGAGGCGACGACGCGCGCGTCGTTTGGCATCAACCTGCCGGCCAATGCAGCGCTGCCCGCGAACCCGGTCTTCGATCCGCTGGACCCGAGCAGTTTCAATCATACGACCTCGGTAACGGTCTACGATTCCCTGGGTGCGGCCCACACGGCGACCGTGTACTTCGTCAAGGACGCCGCGGCGAATACCTGGAATACGGAGATCGAGATCGACGGCACGGCGGTCGCGGGCGCAGCCCAGGTCATTTTCAACCCGGACGGCACATTGAATTCGCCGCCGGGTGGCCTGATGGCGCTGGGTGCTTATACGCCAACCACGGGTGCCGACGATATCAACATGTCGATCGACTTCGCTTCGGCGACACAGTTCGGCGATAGCTTCGGCGTGAACTCGCTGTCGCAGGACGGATTCACGACGGGACGACTGACAGGTGTCAGTGTCGACGCCGAGGGCGTCGTGTTCGCTCGCTTCACGAACGGCCAGTCGACCTCGCTCGGCAAGCTCGCATTGGCGAACTTCGTCAATCCGCAGGGTCTGCAACAGCTCGGCGACACGACCTGGGGCGAATCCTTCCAGTCCGGCGACGCATTGCTGGGTGAAGCGGGCACCGCATCGTTCGGCAACATCCAGTCGGGTGCGCTCGAGGCCTCCAACGTCGATCTGACGGCACAGCTCGTGCAGATGATCACAGCGCAACGCAACTTCCAGGCGAATGCGCAGGCCATCGAGACCAATGACACGATCACACAGACAGTCATCAATATCCGCTAGGTGACTGGCTGAACAGGTAATGACGGGTTTCGACTATGGATGAAATGCTCTATCTCGCGATGACCGGCGCCAAGCAGACTGAATATGCGCAGGCTATCAACAGTAATAATCTCGCCAACGTCTCCACGACCGGTTTCAGGGCGGACCTGCATTCGTTCAGTTCCGTACCGATCGAGGGTCCGGGTGTGGAGACGCGAGTGAATGCCGTGGTCGAATCCTATGGCACGGACTTTTCCCAGGGCCCCATAACGAATACCGGCCGCGATCTCGACGTCGCAATTCAGGGCCGCGGCTTCATTGCGATCCAGGCGCCAGATGGTACGGAGGCGTATACGCGAGCGGGTGACCTGCGTATCGAGCCGGGCGGTCTCCTGTCGACCGGCGCCGGCCACCTGGTTATGGGTAACGGTGGCCCCGTGGCTATCCCGCCGCACAAATCCCTGTTGATCGGTGGCGATGGCACGATTTCGATCCAGCCGCTCGACCAGGGACCTGAGACGCTCGCCATCGTTGATCGCATCAAGATGGTCAAGCTGGATCTCACGATGCTGCAGAAAGGCGAAGAGGGACTGCTGCGCATGGATGGGGAGGGCGTCACTACCGCCGATGCGACCGTGAAACTCACATCCGGTGCGCTCGAACTCAGCAACGTTAATGTCGCGAAGACGCTCGTCAACATGATCGAGCTCGCGCGCCAGTACGAGATGCAGGTCAACGTCATCAAGACGACACAGGAAAACGCCGACACCGCGGCACAACTAATGAGGCTCGGCTAGGTCCGGCGCCAGGGAGATTTGAAATGAACCAGGCTTTATGGGTTGCCAAGACAGGGCTCGATGCGCAGCAGACGCGCATGGCGGTTGTGTCGAATAACCTCGCGAACGTCAATACGACCGGATTCAAGCAGGGCAGAGCTGTATTCGAAGACCTGCTGTACCAGAACGTGCGGCAGGCCGGCGGACAGAGTTCCCAGGACACGATGTTGCCTTCGGGCATGAACCTCGGCACGGGCGTGCGCGTCGTCGCTACCGAGAAGCTCTTCACGCAGGGCAGCGTCCTGCAGACCGATAATGCGATGGACGTCGCAATCAACGGCCGCGGATTCTTCCAGATCCTCAAGCCCGACGGCGATCTCGCCTATACGCGCGACGGTGCATTCCAGATCAACGACCAGGGCGAAATCGTGACCTCGAGCGGCTACATCGTGCAGCCCGGTATCACGATTCCCGACCAGGCGCAGTCGATCACGATAGGACTCGACGGTGTCGTGTCGGTCAAGACGGCGGGGCAGACACAGACCACCCAGGTCGGCACGCTGGAAATTGCCGATTTCATCAACCCCGTTGGCCTGCAGCCCGTCGGTGAGAATCTCTTCATCGAGACCGCGTCGAGCGGCACGGCTCAGCCCGGGACTCCGGGTCTCGATGGCCTGGGCTCGCTTAACCAGGGTGCGCTCGAGGGCTCGAATGTCAACGTCGTGTCCGAGCTCGTCAACATGATCGAGACCCAGCGCGCCTACGAGATGAACTCCAAGGCGATTTCGACCAACGACCAGATGATGCAGTACATCAACAATAACCTCTAGGACCGATCATGACTCGTAACTGCCACAGGATGGTGCTCATAGTCTCCGCAGTGTTGCTCGTTGCGGGCTGTGGCAGCGTTCCGATCCACACGGAGAGCTTCGAGCCGCCATACCCGTCGCAGCCTGAGTTCAGCCCGCCAACCAGCGGGTCGATCTACAACGACGGCGCCGACGTGCGCTTGTTCGAGGATCGCAAGGCAATGCGCGTCGGCGATATCCTTACCGTGAGGCTCAGGGAGCAGACCAACGCGAGCAAGAACTCGGCGACTTCGACGTCGAAGAACACGGAGGCGACGCTCGCCAACCCGACAATCTTCGGCCGTCAGCCGACAAAGAACGGCAGGCCGCTGTTCGAGGGCTCCCTTAGTGGCGAGTCGACGTTCGATGGCGAAGGTTCGAGCAGCCAGAGTAACAGTCTCGTTGGCGACATCACGGTAACCGTCGTGGAACGATTCCCGAATGGCAATCTCAGGATTCGCGGCGAGAAGTGGCTAACGCTGAACCAGGGGCGCGAGTTCATCCGTCTCTCGGGCATTATTCGTCCGGACGATGTCGGTACCGATAACGCGATCGAATCGTTTCGTATAGCCGACGCGCAGATCAGCTACAGCAGCAAGGGTGTCCTCGCGGCAGCCAATCGCATGGGTCTGATTTCTCGCTTTTTCAATTCCATGTTCCACCCGTACTAGCCAGAGGACGACATGATGTCGCTAACTTACAGAGCACGTAAATCGCTGGGACGCTTCGCCCTGGTGGCGTTGTTCATTGCAGCGTTTTTCGCCGAGCAGGCGATGGCTGATCGGGTGAGGGACCTGGCCAGCGTTGCGGGCGTTAGAAGTAACCAGCTCGCCGGCTACGGCCTCGTTGTCGGTCTGACCGGTACGGGTGACCAGACGACGCAAACACCGTTCACGGTACAAAGCATCATCAACATGCTGACGGAATTCGGCGTCACGATTCCGCCCGGCGTGAGCCTGCAGCTCAAGAACGTGGCGGCCGTCACGGTGCATGCCGAGCTGCCGCCGTTCGCCAAACCGGGGCAGACGATCGACGTGACCGTATCGTCGATCGGTAATGCGAAGAGCCTGCGTGGCGGCGCACTGATAATGGCGCCCTTGCGCGGTGCGGACGGTAACGTGTACGCACTGGCCCAGGGCAATCTCGTGGTCAGCGGTTTCGGCGCCAGTGCCGACGACGGCTCGAGGATCGTCGTCAATGTACCGAGCGCCGGCCGTATTCCCAATGGCGCCACGGTCGAACGCTCTGTCCCTTCGGACTTCCTGACGCGCGAAGCCATTGTCCTGAACCTGAATACACCCGACTTCACGACATCGAACCGGCTTGCGGACCAGATCAACAAGACGATGGGGCCGGGCACTGCACACTCGATCGACGCGGTCTCGGTGAGCGTGCGCGCGCCCGCGGATCCGGCGCAGCGCACAGCGTTCGTATCGGCGCTGCAAGGCCTCGAGGTCCAGCCCGGCGAAGTCCAGGCTCGCGTTATCGTCAATTCCCGGACCGGCACGGTCGTCATAGGTGACAACGTACGAGTCACGGCGGCTGCCGTGTCGCACGGTTCACTGGTCGTCTCGATCAGCGAATCGCCGTACGTCAGCCAGCCCATCGCGCCTTTCGGTGGCGGTGGTCGCACCGTCATCGCGCCCAGTTCGGAAATCAGTATCGATCAAGGGGAAGGCAGCATGTTCCTGTTCGAACCCGGCACCAGCCTCGACGAGATCGTCCAGGCCGTAAACCGCGTTGGCGCGGCGCCGGGCGACCTCGTGGCGATTCTCGAGGCCCTCAAACAGGCTGGCGCGCTGCGCGCCGAACTCATCGTGATCTAGCTGCGAGCACCGCGATGACCGCATCCATAACCGACTTTGCACACTTCACCGGGCTTCGTGCCGCGGCGGATAACAAGGATCCTGCCGCGCTCCGGGAGGTGGCGGGTCAGTTCGAGGCGTTGTTCCTGCAGACCATTCTAAAAAGCATGCGCGAGGCATCGCTGGGAGATCCGATATTCGGCAAGAGCGATCAGCACGAGATGTACCAGGGCATGATGGATCAGCAGCTGGCGCTCGAAATGGCGAGCGGCAAAGGCATCGGCCTTGCGGACATGCTCGTGCGGCAACTGGGCGGGGAGCAGGCGTCGAAGCTCACCAGGACCGAGACCGCCGAACCCGCCTGGTCGGACCCGAAAAAATTCGCCCGTGACATCTGGCCGCACGCAGAGCGTGCCGGCAGAAAACTCGACGTCGCGCCTGAAGCCATCGTGGCCCAGGCGGCGCTCGAGACCGGCTGGGGTGCCCACGTGATGTCGGGCAAGGACGGCAGCAGCAGCTTCAACCTGTTCGGGATCAAGGCCGGCGGCGGCTGGCGGGGCGACCAGGTGTCGAAGCAGACACTCGAATTCGCGAACGGCGTGCCGCGCAAGGAGCGCGCGCAGTTTCGCGCCTATGACGATATCGGCTCGACCTTTGATGACTACACGAAGTTCCTGACGGACAATCCGCGTTACTCCACGGTGCATGGCCATGGGAACGATGCGGCCGGGTTCGCGGGTGCGTTGCAGGCGAGCGGATACGCGACCGATCCTGAGTATGCCGACAAGCTGACGAGCATCCTCGAGAGTCCGACGATGCAATCTGTGATCCGGGAACTCAAGAATTCTGCGTCCCGGCCGATACCCAATTCACTGTCAGTACGTGCTCACTAATGCGGTCGGCTGACAGCAGGGGAAACCGATGCCAGACATATTAAATACCAGCCTCACCGGGATGCTCGCGTTTCAACGCGCCCTGCAGGTGACGAGCCACAACATCTCCAACGCGAATACCCCGGGGTACAGCCGGCAGGTTGCTGAATTCAGTGCGCGTGTCGGGGGCGGCGCGGGGAGCGGCTACGTTGGTGGCGGTACGCAGATCTCGACGGTCAAACGTATCTATGATGCGATACAGGGCGAGCAGCTGCGCTCGTCGACAACGGGCTTCGCACGTTTCGACGCCCTGAACACGCTGGCCAATCGAATGGACGTGCTGCTTGCCGATACCGATGCCGGCCTCAACAGTGGCCTGCAGTCGTACTTCAACGCCATGCAGGATCTTGCCAATGATCCGTCGTCGATCGCGGTACGACAGGTACTGGTCGGTGAAGCAGAAGGTCTCGCGGCCCGTTTTCAGTCGCTCGATTCGCAGCTCGACAACCTGGACTCCGAAGTCAATTCCCGTATCAAGCTGGCTGTCGACGATATCAACCGGATCGCAGAGTCGATTGCCGACGTCAATGACAAGATCTCGCTTGCGTACAACGCACCGACGCCGCCCAACGACCTTTTCGATGAGCGGGATCGGCTCGTGCTGGAGCTCTCGGAACAGGTCGCCGTTCAGACGACAGTTCAGGATGACGGCACAATGAGCGTGTTCATAGGCTCGGGCCAGTCGCTGGTGCTCGGTGCCCGCGCAGACAAGCTTGCCGTGACCGGATCCGAGTTCGACCTGACACGCCCGCAGATCGTCTACCAGGGTTCGGCCGGAAACTCGCCAATCGATACGTCCGCGGCCGGCGGCGCTCTCGGCGGACTCCTCGACTTCCGCTCCAACATGCTCGACCCTGCACGACAGTCGCTGGGACAGACGGCGACGGCGCTGACGGCCTCACTCAACGAACAGCACGCTTCGGGCATGGACCTGCGCGGCAACCTCGGAGGCGACCTGTTCAGCCTGGCGCCGCCGACCGTATTGGCGTCCGGCTACAACGCGGGAACGCCGACCGCTACGGTAGCCGTTACGGACCTTGGCCAGCTGACCGGCGCCGACTACGTGCTCGAGTACGATGGTGCGGCTTACAGTCTGACGAGAGCCGACACGGGCCAGGCAATTCCGCTGTCGGGGACAGGCACCGCCGGCGATCCGTTCGTCGGTGACGGCATCAGTATTGTGGTCGGTGGCGCGCCTGCCGCTGGCGATCGGTTGCTCGTCCGTACCGGGCAGGATGCCGCTGGGACCATTCGCAACGTCATCACTGATCCGCAGGCAATCGCGATGGCTGCGCCGACTCGCTCGGCCGTGTCCCAGGGCAACATCGGCGACGCGACCATCAGCCCTGCGAGCGTGTTCGACCGCACCGATCCGGCATTACTGACCGCGGCCGTGATCGAGTTCACCGGGCCGGGGACTTACAGCGTCAATGGGGCCGGTGCGTTCGCCTATACCGACGGTGCGCCGATAGTCATTAACGGCAGTTCGGTGACGATCAGCGGCACGCCCTCTGTGGGCGACCAGTTTACGATCGAAGCGAACTATGGCGCGGCGGGCGACAACAGCAACGGCCTGCTGATGGCCTCAATTCAATCAGTCGGCATACTCGACGGCGGCGCGATCAGCATCAACGAGAACTACGGTCGACTGGTGTCGAACGTCGGCGCAACCTCGCGCCAGTTACAGGCAAACGTAGACGCGCAGAGCGTCGTGCTAACCAATGCCCAGGATGCAGTTTCGCAAACATCGGCCGTTAACCTCGATGAAGAAGCGGCGAACCTGATCAAGTTTCAGCAGTCTTACCAGGCCGTCGCGCAGATCGTGGCAGTCGTGAGTACGATGTTCGATACGCTGATCGCCGCGACAAGGAGATAGCAATGAGAGTGTCGACGAGTGGCATGTTTCAAGCGGGTCAGAGCGCGATGCTACGCCTGCAGCAGGCTATCGATTTCACGCAGCGGCAGATCTCAAGTGGAAGGCGCATTCTCACGCCGTCGGATGACCCGATCGCGGCGTCGCGTGCCCTCGAATTACGCGAGTCGATAGGGCGGCTCGATCAGTTTGAACGCAACTCCACTATTGCGACGAATCGGCTAAGCCGTGAGGAATCGGCGCTGGGCGCCGTCAACAATTCGCTGCAGCGGGTACGCGAACTGGTGCTGCAGGCCAACAATGCTACGCAGAGTGTCGAATCGCGCAAGCTCATCGCCATCGAGATGCGCCAGGCGCTTGACGAGATGGTGCAGATTGCTAACCAGAAGGATGCCGGTGGCCGTTTCCTGTTTTCGGGCAATCTCGAAGGGACAACGCCAGTCACTCGGGTATCTGCGGCCTTCCAGTACAACGGTGACCAGGGACAACGGCTGATCCAGATCGGGGAAGGTCGGCAGGTACCCGATGGTGACTCCGGCGCCGCGATCTTCTTTAACATTCGCAACGGCAACGGCACGTTCACGACTTCACCGGCGGGCGGTAACACGGGAACCGGCGTGCTGGGCGTCGGCAGTCTCGTCGATCCGGTGGCGTGGGACCAGGGCCAGTACACGGTTCGCTTCATCGACCAGACGAATTACGAAGTACTCGATGCGGCCGCCGCGGTCGTAACGACGGGAACCTTCGAGTCGGGCGAGACGCTTGCGTTCCGCGGTATCGAGTTCTCGATCGACGGCCAGCCCGAGGCCGGTGACGAGTTCAATGTGGCGCCGAGCCGTTTCCAGGACGTCTTCTCGATGGTCGAAGACGTCGCGGCCGCTGTGGAGCAGAGTGGCGACAGCCCGGTCGCCCGGGCAAGCCTGAATAACGCGGTCAACGCCGGGTTACAGAATATCGACCAGGCGATCGGCAACATACTGGATGTGCGCGTACAGGTTGGATCTCGTTTATCCGCAATTGAGAACCAACTCGACAGCAATGGCGCCCTGGAGCTGACGTTTCGCGAGACTCTGGCCGACATCGAGGACCTCGACTATGCCGAGGCGCTGTCGCGCCTGAGCCTGGAAGTCAGTACGCTGGAAGCCGCGCAGAGGTCTTTCGTACGCACGCAGTCGCTTTCGCTGTTCAATTACTTCTGATCATAACGAATGAAATCCGGCGCATCGCGTCACAGTTTTCGACATTCGCGCTAAAGTTTTTTCATTAGCTGCCGGCGCACCGGCTGTAGCCTGCGCCCAATCCCTGAATTAGCCCTAAAGGTTCGCTTCCAGCTACCGATAACCCCACTGTACGGAGGTCTTGAAAGGATATCGCGGCCCTGGCATTGATGTCCGGCGGCATTAGCAGACCGGGTTAATTTAATAGGAGTTAAACAATGGCACTTACGATCAATACAAATGTTGCTTCGCTTAATGCGCAACGCAACTTGGGTCGTTCGCAGGGTTTGCTTAACCAGTCTCTCGAAAGACTGTCTACCGGCCTGCGAATCAATAGCGCGAAGGACGACGCGGCGGGTCTCGCGATTTCCGAGCGCTTCACCACTCAGATCCGTGGTCTCAACCAGGCTGTGCGGAATGCCAACGACGGTATTTCACTGGCACAGACGGCTGAAGGCGCACTGGCCGAGCTGAACAACAACCTGCAGCGCATTCGTGAGCTGGCAGTACAGTCGGCCAACGCGACCAACTCGGCTTCTGACCGCGCCGCGCTCGATCAGGAGGTGCAACAGCGCCTCGCCGAGATCGACCGCATCGCGACACAGACTGCGTTCAACGACCAGACACTGCTCGACGGCACCTTCGGTAACGCCTCCTTCCAGGTTGGCGCCAACGTTGGTCAGACGATCAGCGTAACGCTGAACTCATCGATGCGTACAATCTCGATCGGTAAGACAGCTGATTACGTCGGAAGCGACGCGTTCAATGCTGCCTTGGCTGTTGGTCAGCAGGGCAACGCAGTGGATGGCAGTGCGATCGGGGCGAGCGAAGTCACGATTGCGGTTGGCAGCGGCGACGCGCAGGCTGTCGTCGCATCAGTAGCTGAAGACGCTCTAACCGGGCTGACGGCCAGTAGCGCCTACGCGAAAGTCCAGGCGATCAATTCATCTGGTATCTCGGGCGTGACGGCTACTGCCGATACGACCGTGGTTTTCGCTTATGCAGACGTTACTGATGCTGCGTACAACCTGACGATCAATAACCAGGCTATTTACACAGCACAGGACTTCTCAGGAGGCGGAGACTTGTCGGGCACCGACTTCGTTACGGCGATCAATTCGAACGCCTCGGCGACGGGAGTTACGGCATCGTTCGACAGCACCGCAGGCTCTGTAACGCTGAGCGCCGCCGATGGCCGTGATATCAACATTACGGAACTTGACGCAGCGCTAGCTTCGTCTACTGGTCTTGGTGCTGCGGCCGCTTTTGACAACAACGACACCAACGATGTGCTTGATATTGATGGTACTGCAACGTTTGTGGCACGCGGCTCGATCCGCCTGACGGCGGCCGAGCAGTTGATCATTGGCGGCAGTGACGCTGAAGAGCGTCTCGGTTTCACCGAGCAGCCATATGCGCTCGGTGCATCCGCGTTGAACACGGCGGCGGTCACGACGGTCGCGAACGCCAACACGACGATTACTCGTGTCGACGCGGCGTTGAGTGCTGTTAGCGGATTACGTAGCCAATTTGGTGCGATCCAGAACCGCTTCGACTCGACGATCGCCAACCTGACGACCGTGGCCGAGAACCTGACGGCTTCGCGCGGACGGATTCAGGACGCTGACTTTGCTGCCGAGACGGCTGCATTGACCAAAGCACAGATCCTGCAACAGGCCGGCGTAGCCGTGCTCTCGCAGGCGAACGCCCAGCCGCAGCTGGCGCTGAGTCTCTTGCAGTAAGCAGGGTCGAGTAAGACACCTTGAGGAGGTCGCAGGGAAGCGGCCTCCTTCAAGGGATCAGGAGAACTCTGATGTCTAGCGAAGACTTAAGGTCAATATCCGCTACAACCGGATCGTACCGACAGCTGACGCCGCTAACGGCAAAAGCTGCAGAAGCGAAAACCGGCAATGCGGAACCAACGTCCGGCAAGAACGTGCCGGTCGTCGAGAAAACCAGTACTGACATGAAGGAACTGGCACGCAAGCTGAACGTCGCGAGTCGGTCGATCGGCCGCGATCTGCGCTTTGAAGTGGATATGAACAGCGGCAGGTCGGTCATTCAGGTGCTCGATAGTGAGACGGGTGAGGTGATCCGGCAGATTCCGCCGGAGAAAGCGAGCCTGTACCGCTCCGAGAGTGGAGCCGTCGCGCTTCGGCTTTACGACGCCCAGGTCTGATCCTGGCAGTCGGCCGAAATACGGAACTGGCACGATTCTTGTAGCTCAAGCCGGTATGAACCCAACGAATACGCAGAGATTGCGGACTGAGACCTAACCATGGCCAGTATTATTTCAAGTGGAATCGGCTCCGGCCTGGACATCGCGGGCATAGTACAGCAGTTGGTAGTTGCGGAGGGTCAACCAGTGGCGGCCAGGATTACCCAGAAGGAATCGCAGGCACAGGCGAAGCTGTCTGCGTTTGGGAGCCTGAAAGCCGCACTTTCCGACTTTCGCGACAAGCTCGACGTGATGAAGAACCTCGATAAGTTTCTCGTTCGACGGGCAAGCTCCTCTAACGAGGACTATTTCACAGTCAGCGCCGATACCGACGCGGTGTCGTCGAATTATTCGCTCGAGGTGATCCAACTGGCCCAGGCAGAGAAACTCACCTCGGGTGCGTTCGCAGATTCCGACGCCGTCGTGGGCACAGGCACACTCACAATTCAGCTCGGCACCGAATTCGTCTCGATCAACATCGATTCCGAGAACAATTCGCTCGCCGGAATTCGCGACGCGATTAACGCGGAACAGAACAACCCGGGTATCGGCGCTTCGATCGTTAACGCCGACAGCGGCAGTTATATTATCCTGACCGCAGAGAAAACCGGTGCTGCGAACACGATCACCGTGACACAGAGTGGCGGTGACGGTGGCCTTGCCGCGCTGGAATACGATCCGCCCACGTCGACGGCGCTCACGGAAACCGTCGCTGCGCAGGATGGCCTGATTCGCATTGACGGTCTGGACGTCTTTAGCGACACAAACACTTTCGATGGAGCAGTGCAGGGCGTCTCGATTTCGGCTTTGCAAGTCACAAGCGTCCAAGAGGGCCTGACGGTTGAGGACGACGGTGAGGCTACGCAGGTACTCGTTGCCGAATTCGTCGAGAGTTACAACGCGCTGGTCCAGACATTGAACTCGCTTAGCGCGTACGACGCGGATACCGAGATCGCGTCGCCATTGCTCGGCGATGCAACCCTTCGTGGCATTCGCGACCAGATTCGGCGCGAGCTAAGCGTCGCTGTATCTGATATCGAAGCAGATTTTTCTACGCTGGCCGAGGTCGGTGTCGAAACACAACTTGACGGCAGCCTGAAACTCAACAGCGCGACCTTGTCCGAGGTACTCGACGGTGACTTCGTCAAGTTCGGTCAACTGTTCGCCAACAGCGACGGCTTCGCAGTTCGATTGCATTCCCTGGTTGATGGTTTCCTGGGCACTGGCGGCATTATCGATACGCGCACCAAGGGACTGAGCAGCTCTATCGAGGAGTTTGGCGACCAGCGCTTGGCGTTGAATGAGCGGCTTGCCTCGCTGGAGACGCGGCTGCTGCGGCAATTCAATGCGCTCGACTCGCTGCTCAGCGAACTCAACTCGACCAGCAATTTTCTCAACCAACAACTAAACAATCTGCCGGGCTTCACGCCACCAGGCAGTAACGGATAGCAGGTAGCAAAGTGATGACACCGACAGGAGCCGCGGCGGCTCAACAATATCGAAACATGGATTTGAGCAGCAACGTGGAAGATGCGTCTCCGCACCGACTGATTCAGATGATGATAGCGCGCGCGCTGGAAAAAATCGGCCTGGCCCGCGGCCACATGCAGCGTGACGAGGTGCCACAGAAAGGCCGCAACATCAGCGATGCCATCAATATCATAGAAGGGCTCCAGGCGAGCCTGAACCACAAGGCGGACGAGAGAATGTCGGAGAATTTCGACGCGCTCTATACCTACATGATGCGCCGCCTGCTGGAAGCCAACCTGAACAACGACGAGACCATTCTCGACGAAGTGTTCGGATTGTTGCGCGAATTAAAGGAAGCATGGGACGCGATTGCCGACGAGGTAAAGACGCACCCGGGAGGTTGATCATGGTAGCCAGTCAAGCAGCACTTGCAGAGACCGCAACGTCTATCGCGCTCGAGATGTCTGAGCACATCGCGATGCTGGCCGACGCCGGCGAATGGGATGATGTCGAGGACATCGTGATGCGACTGAGAAGCGCCGTCATGAGAGTTCCCGAGGCGGAGCGTCTCGCGGTCATTCTCGAAGTACAGCGAAGCCTCGAGAAGGTCGCCACAGCCGCAGGCAGTGCACGCCAGGACATTACGGGCAAGATCTCGGAACTCCGGCGCGGCCAGGCGGCCAAGAAGGCGTACGAATTACGTTAAAAAGCGCTTATTTGTGACTCGGGTCACAAATGTAGCCATTTCAAGCGTTTATGCTCGCCTCATAGGTTTTCGTATACATCTCTGGGGAAGGGCATGGCAAACGGCAATGATAGCCGCGCGAAAGTTCTCGTACTCGATTCCGATCGTGCGCACGCGGCTGATCTGAGCCACCGTCTCAAGTTTCTCGAATACGACCCGATCATCGGCGATTCAGCCGAAGCACTAAAGGACCGTAACGACATCACGGCTGTCATCATAGACAGCAACGGCGACGACACCATCGTCGAGACAGCCAGCGAGATTCGCTCGCAGCATCCTGGGCTGCCTTTCCTCTGCCTGTCTTCGGACCTGCAATCCGAAAGCGGCCCGAACTGGCGGCTGGAACTACCGCTCAAGCGTGCCCAGCTCGAGCGACTCCTGGGACGCGCCGAGCGCTACCAGGGCAGTGAGCGCCGCCACCGCATCACGGGCACGTCGCACCCCATACGCGCGGTGCGCCGCCTGATCGAACAGGTGGCCGATTTCGATACCAACGTGCTCGTGACGGGGCAATCCGGAACCGGCAAGGAACTCGTCGCGCGCACGATCCACGATCTCTCGGATCGCGCTGACAAGCCTTTCGTGCCAATCAATTGCGGCGCCATCCCCGCCGACCTGCTCGAGAGCGAACTCTTCGGCCACAAGAAAGGCGCATTTACGGGCGCGATCAGCGACCGCACGGGCCGTTTCGAACTTGCCGAGGGCGGCACGCTGTTTCTCGACGAGATCGGCGACATGAGCCTGGACATGCAGGTCAAGCTGCTGCGAGTCCTGCAGGAGCGTACCTTCGAGCGTGTGGGCAGCGGCAAGAGCCAGCGCTGCGACGTGCGCATTATTGCCGCGACGCACCACGATCTGCCGGCCGCGGTGGAAGCCGGCGATTTCCGCGAGGACCTGTTCTATCGGCTCAACGTGTTTCCGATCGAGATGCCACCCCTTTACAAACGGGTCTCCGACCTGCCGCAGTTGCTCGATGAATTGTTGATCTCGCACCGGGGCGAGGCCCAGGGCGCACTCCGGGTCAGCCCGGACGCCGTGCAGGTTCTCGCCAGTTATCCGTGGCCCGGCAACATCCGTGAGCTGTCGAATCTCGTCGAACGACTGGCCATCATCAAGCCAGAGGGCACGATCGACGTTGACGACCTGCCGCCCAAGTATCGCGAGGCGTCGTCTGCAGCCGGCCACGAAGTGAACAATGTCTCCGAGGCCATGCAGCTCACGGATGCCAACCTCAAGCAAAGCCTGCAATCGCTCGAGCAGGACCTGATTACCCAGGCCATGCAGGCCGCCGACGGCGTCGTTGCGCAGGCAGCCAGGCTCCTCAACATGCGTCGAACGACGCTGGTCGAGAAAATCGGCAAGTACGAACTCGGCTGAGTCCGAATCCCGACGCACCCCGCTCGAATGTCAGAAATTTGACGCTTCCACACCCCGTCACAAATCCGTAAGTCATTGAAAAATATGTAAACAGTGTTCTGGCACGCAACTTGCAAAAGCATAGGCGATAGCACAGGCAGACGTCTTTTTCTTGCAACGGAGAACACTTTGGCAGCAATGTCACTCAACGCGGAACAACTGCATGACGCGTTCCAGGCCTTCAATCAGCAATCAGGATTGCTCGAGGAGTCCTACCGCGACCTGCAGGAGACCGTCGCGGCCCTGACGCGCCGTCTCGAGCACGAGCAGTCGGCAAGGCTCAGCGAGCTCATTGAGAAAGAGCAGTTGAGCCGCCGCCTGTCGGAACTGCTCGAGACGCTGCCCGGGGCCATCCTCGTCATCGACGGCGACGGCGTCATTCGGCAACAGAACAGCCAGGCCAGTGCATTGCTCAACCAGCCCCTGATCGGCTGTTCGTGGGCGTCCATCGTGCGGCGCGAGGTTCGCGAGAGCAGCGGCGAGGACGGCAACATCCAACTGTGCGACGGTCGCTGGCTGAGCCTGTCACGGCGCCCCCTCAGGAACGAACCCGGTGAGGTCCTGCTGCTGGCGGACATCACCGAAAGCCGGCGAATGGCCGAACTCAGAGAGCGCAACGAACGTCTTACCTCGATCGGCGAAATGACGGCCGAGTTCGCTCACCAGGTTCGAACCCCCTTGGCATCGGCCATGCTGTATGCCTCGCAACTCGACCACCGCACGCCGAACAACGCGCGTGCTGCTCGCAAAATCACCGAGGGTCTGCACGACCTCAAGCGCATGGTCAACGATATGCTCGGTTTTGCGGGCGGTGCGCAGCGGGCCCAGGAACAGATCAACATCGTGGGCCTGCTGAACGAAGTGCAGCAGACCCTGGAGGGCCAGCTCGGCAGCGAGACGGACCTGCGGGTATCGGTCACCGATGTCTCGCTCTCGGTTGCCGCCAACAAGGACGCGCTCAAGGGTGCGCTTCTCAATCTTGTCACCAACGCCGATCAGGCAGTCCATGGTAGCGCCAGGATCCTGCTGCACGGCCATTGCTTCGGCGCTACGGTGCACCTCTGCGTGAGCGACGATGGGCCCGGAGTGCCTGATGAGGCCCTGCCACGCCTGTTCGAACCGTTTTTTACGACGCGCCCGCAGGGTACGGGACTCGGACTTTCCGTCGTCAAGGCGGTTGCCTCGGCCCATGGCGGCGACGTTTCCGTAGCAAGCTCGGACCTGGGCACGACTTTTACGATCATGCTACCGGCGGACGGCGCGGAGGACGGAGGATCATGACCCAACCCGCCGTCCTGATCGTCGAAGACGACGCGAACCTTCGCGAGGCCCTGTTCGATACGCTCAACAGCGACGATCGGCCTGTGCTGACGGCAGACAGCGGGCCGGCGGCGCTCGATATTCTCGATAAGGAACCGATCGGGCTGGTCGTCAGTGACCTGCAGATGGAACCGATGGACGGCGTTACGCTACTCGGCAAGATTCGCGAGCAGCATCCGACGTTGCCTGCCGTGCTAATGACGGCTTACGGCACGATCGAAAACGCCGTCGACGTCATGCGTAACGGCGCCGCGGATTACCTCGTAAAGCCTTTCGAAGCCGACGAACTCAAGACCGTCGTCGACAAGTACATCAAGACACGCGTAACCGACAGGCAGCCCGTTGCAGCCGCTGCCTCCACCGTCGAATTGCTGAACGTCGCGCAGCGCGTCGCGAAGACCGAAGTGACGGTCACGATCAACGGTCCGAGCGGCTGCGGCAAGGAAATCTTCGCACGCTTTATCCACGACCAGTCGCCGCGCAGCGAGAAGCCGTTTGTCGCGATCAACTGCGCCGCCATCCCCGAGAGCATGCTGGAAGCCGTATTGTTCGGCTACGAGAAAGGGGCTTTCACAGGAGCCACCGGGGCGCACGCAGGCAAGTTCGAACAGGCGGAGAGCGGAACCCTGCTCCTCGACGAGATCTCTGAGATGGACCTCGGGCTGCAGGCGAAGCTGTTGCGCGTCATCCAGGAGAAGGAGGTTGAGCGTATCGGCGGACGCAAGGTCATTCCGCTCGACGTTCGCATTCTTGCGACCACCAACCGCGACCTGCGCCAATACGTTGCCGACGGCAAGTTCCGTGAAGATCTCTACTATCGTCTCAACGTATTCCCACTGCACATTCCGGCTCTGCGCGACAGGCCGGAGGACATATTGCCACTCGCCGAAATGCTGCTGCAGCGGCACGGCGGCAGAGCGTTGACACTTACCGACTGTGCGAAGGACGCGTTGCAGGCCCATGCATGGCCAGGCAACGTGCGCGAACTCGAGAACCTGATCCAGCGCACGCTGATCCTCCTCGGCGGCTCGGAAATTAGATCTGCGGACCTCGCTCTCGAACAGGCGATCACAGCGGACAGCGCTGGCGCGGACCTTAGCCAGGGACTCCGCAACCGGGAGTTCCAGTTGATTATTGATGCCATGAAGACGCAGGGCGGCAAACGCAGCGACGTTGCCAGGGCGCTCGGCATCAGTCCCCGCTCGCTGCGCTACAAGCTCGCCCGCATGCGGGACGAAGGCATAGCAATACCCGGAGAACGCTCATGAATGAAATCAATGCCAACGACCTGCTGAGCCAGATTCGCACGCTGGGCCGCGACCTGCAGCCCACACAGGCGCCATCGCAGCCACCGGCCAGCAACTTCGGTGACATGCTCAAGACCACGCTCAATGCCGTAAACGAAGCTCAGCAGCAGTCGACGGAGCTGAAGATCGGCTTCGAGAACGGCACGACCGACAAGAGTCTTGCCGAGGTGATGATCGCGTCGCAGAAAGCGAACCTGTCCTTCAGGGCCGTAACGGAAGTCAGGAACAAGCTGGTCAGCGCGTACCAGGACATTATGAACATGCCGGTCTGATAACCGGCCCAGTCCAGAACCAGGGAAACGATAACAAGTCATGGAAACCGGAAACGTAATTGAATCGACCGTTGTGCCATCGAGCCAGCTGAACCTCGCTGGCGTGCTGCGCATTCCAGCCGTCCGCCAGGTCATATCATTGATCGGGGTAGCCGCCGCTGTTGCCGCAGGCTTTGCCATCGTGCTGTGGTCGCAGACACCACAATTCACGAAGCTGCCCGGGAATATGAGCCCCGCCGAGGCCGCCGAAGTTGCCGAGGTGCTGAAATCGGCTGACATCAGGTACAGGCTCAATAGCAATGGGACAATCATGGTGGCCGAGTCACAGTTTCACGATGCCCGCATGGAACTCGCATCCCAGGGACTGCCGGCAGGTTCGGCAGCCGGCATGGAGATGATGCAGGAACAGTCGAGTTTCGGCGTTAGCCAGTTCATGGAAAGCGCCCGCTACCAGCATGCCCTAGAGGCCGAACTGGCGCGCACGATTTCTTCGCTGGGCGCCGTACGCGAAGCGCGTGTTCACCTGGCGATACCCAAGCAGACTGCTTTTATCCGCGACAGCAAGGGCGCGAGCGCGTCGGTCTTGTTGCAACTCTATGGTGGCCGTGTGCTCGAGTCCGACCAGGCGTCGGCAGTCGTTAACCTGGTTGCGTCCAGCGTGCCCAACCTGATCGCCAGCGATGTGACGCTTATCGATCAGCATGGCCGACTGCTGAGCTCCGGCGCAGACCAGGCCGCAGGTGCGCAGGCAGCGACACAGTTCAAGTTCTCGCGACGCCTGGAAGAAACCTACAAGCGGCGTATCGAGGATCTCCTGACGCCGCTCGTGGGCGCGGGCCGTATTCGGGCTGAAGTCGTCGCGGACGTCGACTTCACCTATACCGAGGAGACCCGCGAGTCATTCGACCCGGCGCGCACGGTCGTGAGGAGCGAGCAGATCGAGGAAAATCTGACGAGCGGTGCGGGCGGTGTCGCATCAGGCATTCCCGGCGCACTGAGTAATCAGCCGCCCGAAGCGACCGGCATCGACCCGCAGCTGATCAGTAACGAAGGAGAATACCTCGAACCCCAGAACTCGTCGCGCAGCAGTGTCAGGAATTTCGAAGTCGACCGAACGATTCGTCATACGCGCCCGCAGTCCGGCGCGATCCGCAAGTTGTCGGTTGCCGTGTTGATCGATGACACGCCGGCAGAAGGCGCGGAAACACAATCGTCGCTTTCCGATTCTGATGTCGAACGGTATACCGCGCTCGTCAGGGAGGCCGTCGGATTCAATGAAGCCCGGGGAGACTCGGTCGTTGTCCTCAACGAAGCATTCCAGACCGCGGCACCGATCGAAGAGATCGAGCCGCCGGCGCTGTGGGAACGCCCGGGCGTGGTTGATGCGGCGAAACAGGTACTCGGCGCGATCCTGGTTCTCGCGATTGCTTTCGGCGTCGTGAAGCCGATGCTTAGCGGCGTGGTTTCGGGCAGCACAGCCGTGTCGGGCGAGTATATCGGCGCCGGAGGGAACTTCACGGGCGCGCCCGGTTCCGCGCAGCTGGCGGGCGGCTCAGCGGCACTCGCGGGTCCGAACTATGACGAAAAAGTCGCCGCAGCCAAGAATTTGACGGGTAACGATCCGGCGCGAGTTGCCCAGGTCGTCAAGAAATGGGTAGCGACCGATGAGTGAATTCGTTGAGAACATGAGCGGCACCGAGAAGGCGGCGCTGCTGCTGATGACCCTCGGGGAAGGAGAGGCGGCCGAGGTGCTGAAATACATGGAGGCCAACGAGGTCCACCAGCTCGGCAGCGCAATGGCCTCGCTCAAGAGCGTGAGTCGTAACGACGCGGATCGC
>Ga0265303_10000262_pt1 | contig 28498 bp, 25 predicted proteins | sample Helome_2_FD_192494 | JGI IMG/M metagenome (GOLD analysis project Ga0265303, IMG submission 192494) | Marine sediment microbial communities from subtidal zone of North Sea - Hel_20160317 (Illumina Assembly) | ecosystem: Environmental > Aquatic > Marine > Subtidal zone > Sediment ... | reverse complement strand
GGATGGTAGCTGGCATGCTGCCAGTAGTTGGTGTGCCGTTACCCTTGATAAGCTATGGGGGCACTTCGATGGTGACCTTGATGATGGGCTTTGGTTTAATTATGTCGATTCGATCGGCAAAGCGATATATGGTGCGATGAGAAGATTACTATTTATCCTGGGTTTTTTTGCAGCCCCACTGGTATCCGCGTTGGAAATACCTGGCGGTGATTATAAGGGCCGTGACGATGTAGTTGCCTTTGTGCAGCGCATGGCCTCGGATACCAGTTATAGCGAACAGGAGCTGGTGGGTTTGTTTGCACAGGTGAAAAAACAGGAGCACCTGTTTGAGAAACTGGATCGTCCCGCTGAAAAAGAACTCGAGTGGCATCAGTACCGGAGTATTTTCATCAAGGACAAACGCATAGAACTAGGGGTTAAATTCTGGCGAGAACATCAAGAGCTTCTTACCGCTGTCAGTGAAAATACCGGCGTGCCCACGGAAATCATTGTCGCAATAATTGGGGTTGAATCTTTTTATGGAACCTACACGGGTAAAGATCCCGTGTTTGATAGTCTGGTGACCCTGGCCTTTGACTATCCCCGACGGGCCCAATTTTTTATGCGTGAACTGGAAGAGTTCCTTTTGCTGTCCAAGGAGCAGGGCTTTGACGCGCGCTCTTTGCGAGGATCCTATGCTGGCGCGATGGGTATGCCGCAGTTCATTTCTTCTAGTTATCGTAACTATGCGATCGATTTTGACGAGAATGGACAGACCAATTTATTCGATAGCATTCCCGATATCGCCGGCAGTATCGCAAACTATTTCGTAAAGCACGGATGGCAGCGCGATGGACGTGTCGCGCGACCGTTGGTTGCCAGTGAAAACAATTCGGTCGATAGTCTCGAATCCGGCGTTAGAACTGACTACAAGTGGGCGCAATTGAAACAGAATGGCCTGACTTCACAGTTTGATATTAGCGAGGAGACGCCGGTAGCCCTGGTCAGGCTGCAACAAAAAGATCGCCTAGAATACTGGGCCGGGTTTCAAAATTTCTATGTTATTACGCGCTACAACCATAGCGAACTCTATGCGATGGCCGTATACCAGCTCGCCAAACTGATCAGTCGAGAGTTTAAGAAAACGATATGAGAAGACGTCTCGGCCTCCCGTTATTGCTGGCCTTTACCCTGAGTGCCTGCACCTTCGGTGTGCCAATCGGCAATCAGACACAACAGCAGGATTTGGTGGCCAGGAAAACGACCCCATCGAAACGGGGAAATCCGCCGTCCTACGTTGTGTTCGGCAAGCGCTACCATGTGCTCGACAGTTCCAAGGGGTTCAGGCAACGTGGTGTCGCCTCCTGGTATGGAACCAAGTTTCATGGTCGCCCGACCTCCAGTGGCGAGGTCTATAATATGCATGCCATGACGGCGGCGCATAAGACCTTGCCAATTCCGGTATACGTACATGTTAAAAATCTGGATAACGGTCGCTCTATAGTGGTCCGGGTTAATGACCGGGGACCATTTATTACGGGTCGTATTATCGATCTGTCTTATGCGGCGGCCAAAAAACTGGGTGTTGACGGTCCCGGTACCGCCAATGTCGAGATCAGTGCGCTAAGAGCAGGGGAAAGCAAACCGACCAGCGTGGTGCGCAGTATTCCCTTGACCGATGAAGCCGACTTTAATGTACCGTTGTTTATTCAAATGGGATCTTTCTCCAATCCCGTGAATGCCAATAACCTGGTTCAGAATCTAATTGCTTCGAACGAATCCACGGCCCGGGTATCCCGCCTGCAAACTGATCAAGGATTTTATTACCGGGTGCGGGTTGGGCCCCTGTTTGATATCGACGAGGCAAATGCGATCGTCAGGCGCCTCAAGACCAAGGGTTTTCAGACGGCACGCATCGTGGTAGCGGACTCCACCGAATAAACCTTGTGAGCAAAGTCGGCGATCGCTACAATCGCGTCTCGTTACGGGTCCCCTTTGTAAAGTCTGTCTAATATGAAAATCGTCTCGCTATTTATTACTCTCCTCGCGCTGCTGTGGTCTGCATCTGGCTGGGCTGCGGCCAAACCGATTCCGGATCCGCCCGCCCTTAATGCGACGAGCTATATCCTGGTCGACTTTGAATCGGGCAGGGTACTGGCAGAGAAAAATCCGGATGATCATATTGAACCAGCCAGTATTACCAAGTTGATGACTGCTTACCTGGTTGACAAGGCGATCGCCGACGGGGACATTACCCTGGAGGACATTGTGACGATCAGCGAGAAGGCCTGGCGCATGAAAGGGTCCAAGATGTTTGTCGAAGTAGGCAAGCAGGTATCGGTTGAGAATTTGATGAAAGGCTTAATCATACAATCCGGCAATGATGCAAGCGTGGCGCTGGCCGAGCATGTCGCGGGCTCGGAATCGGCCTTCGCAGGCTATATGAATCACCAGGCGCAGTTACTGGGGATGTCAAATACCAATTTCGTTAACGCGACCGGCTGGCCAGACAAAGACCACTACAGTAGTGCGCGCGATATTGCGACTTTAACCCAGGCCGTAATCCGGGAGTTTCCCGAATCTTATCGTTATTACAAAGAACGTGAGTATACTTTTAACAAGATCCGGCAGTTTAATCGCAATCGCCTGTTGTGGCGCGATGAGTCAGTTGACGGGGTCAAGACCGGCCATACCGAGGCAGCTGGATTTTGCCTGGTGGCATCAGCACGGCGTGACGAAATGCGGCTGATTTCGGTCGTGCTTGGAACGGAATCTGACAAGGCGCGCACTCAAAGTAGCCAATCGCTTTTGAATTATGGATTTCGTTTCTTCGAAACTCACCAACTGTATCGAGCAGAAGAAATATTGAAGTCAGCAAGAGTCTGGTACGGCGATCAGGAGCAGGTCAACATGGGTGTTGGTAAGGATATTCATATCACGATTCCACGGGGACGTTACAGGGATTTAGATGCCGCGATGGAAATCGATCGTGAAATTTCGGCGCCGATTGCTCGTGGACAGCAACTTGGAAGAGTCAGTATAAAGCTCGATGATGAATTGATCCTGTCCGAGGACATTGTAGCGATGCAGGCTGTCGCGGCAGGCAGCTTCTTTGCCAGGGCGATGGATAGAATCAAGTTAATGTTCCGCTAATGAGCGGCGACCAGGCACCCGCTGAATCCGCGCTAGCACTGATCGACTATCCCAGCCGATTTCCACTCAAGGTATTTGGCAAACAAACCGAAGATTTCGAAGCCATCGTCCTGGCGCTGGTGAGGTCGAGATGTCCCCAGGCGGAGCATATAGAGGTTCGCCGACGAAATAGCAAAGGCGGCAAGTACCAGGCGTTAACGCTCACGTTCACTGTATATAGCCAACAACAACTCGAAGAGATATACCAGGACTTATATGACTGCGATGCGGTCGTAATGTCGCTATAGGGTTCCACGGCATCTGATGCGGTTGTGGCCGATCGCTGGATATTTCTTAAAATAATGACTGGCTCTCGTGTACACTCCGAGTATTGGATTTTTGCCTCCCTAGTGCGGCGCACGTGACGACCTTGCCGAATCATATTGCAGTCAAATCTCTGGGTATATCTGATTACCAGAAAACCTGGGACGCGATGAAGGATTTCACCAATCGACGTAATTCGGAAACCCGTGATGAGCTCTGGATCACCGAGCATGCCCCGGTATTTACCCAGGGTCTGAATGGGCGTGCCGAGCATTTGTTGGATCCCGGTGATATTCCTGTCGTGCAGATAGATCGGGGCGGCCAGGTTACCTACCACGGCCCCGGGCAACTGGTGCTTTACTGTCTGCTTGATATCACGCGCCTCGGCCTCGGGGTTAAGGGGCTGGTGACACGGATTGAAAAGTCCGTAATTGATTTACTCGAAGGATACCAGGTGGAGGCGCATGGCCAAAAAGGTGCGCCTGGCGTATATGTTGGCCGGGCCAAGATCGCGGCGCTTGGTTTGCGTATTCGAAAAGGTTGTTGTTATCATGGCCTGAGTTTGAATATTGATATGGACCTGGAACCATTTACGCGTATTAACCCCTGCGGCTACGCGGGTCTTGCTGTTACCCAGTTGCGTGACCTGGGTATCGCCGAAGAGATGGAGCAGGTGGGCCGTAGTCTGGCCGAAATACTCATTGGAAATATAAGTGAAAAAGAATCAGGTTATTCAAGGAGTTAAGCTTAAGGGTGCTGATAAGGTAGCCCGCATCCCGATCAAGGTTGTGCCGTCCAGGACGATACAACGTAAACCACCATGGATTCGTGCCAAGGCCCCCACCGGGGACCGCGTAAAACAACTTAAGGCACGCCTGCGCAAAAATAGCCTGTTTACGGTTTGTGAAGAGGCGTCCTGTCCCAACCTCGGAGAATGTTTTTCCAAGGGCACCGCGACTTTCATGATCATGGGTGATATCTGTACCCGGCGCTGCCCTTTTTGCGATGTGGGTCATGGTCGGCCCAACCCACTGAATACGGATGAACCAGCTAACCTGGCCAGGACGATTTACGACATGGAGCTGCGCTATGTTGTCATCACCTCGGTCGACCGAGATGATTTGCGCGACGGGGGTGCGGGTCACTTTGTTGACTGTATTCACGAAACCCGCAAGTTGAATCCCGAAATCAAAATTGAAATCTTAACCCCGGACTTTCGCGGTCGCATGGATGTCGCGCTTGAAATTATGACCCAGGCGCCGCCAGACGTTTTCAATCACAACCTCGAGTCGGTACCCTCTTTGTACCGGAAAGTACGCCCGGGATCAGATTATGAATGGTCGTTGGACTTGCTGGAAAAGTTCAAGCAAATACATCCACAGGTGCCGACCAAGTCTGGCTTAATGCTGGGGCTTGGTGAAGAAATCGACGAGGTTAAGCAGGTCTTGCGCGATCTGCGCGAGCACCAGGTTAATATGCTGACCCTGGGCCAGTACCTGCAACCCAGCCTGGATCATCTCGCCGTCGAACGCTTCGTTACTCCGGATGAATTCGATGAACTTGGTGCTTACGCCGAATCAATCGGCTTCGACCAGGTCGCCAGCGGCCCGATGGTGCGCTCCTCCTACCACGCCGACCTGCAGGCCGAATCCGTCCTCAACGCCTGATACTTTACCTTCGAGTCGCCATCTCGGGGTGAAGCCTACAAAAGACGCTTCCAACCGGCGCAAGCGCCGGTTGGTCCATCCATGGAATCGCTTGGAGCTCGGCATCCCTGCCTCGCTACACTTTTGTAGGCTTCACCCCGAGATGGCTCACAACTGTTTAGGCCCATAAGGTGAAACCTCTGATCGTGCCACTTGTACGAATTTTCCCGTTTGACTGACTATAAAGACTGATGTGAGGGGAAGAATCAATACTATTGGTCGTAGATGGTGGCGATGGGTTGGCGTTTGTGGGCGGTGGTCAGGAAGATGTGGATGATGCGCTGCTCGGCTTCAGGATCGATTTTTTTACCTTCGAGGAAATCATCGATCTGGTCGTAGCTTAGTCCGAGTGATTCCTCATCGGGTTTGGACGGTGTCAGCGACTCGAGATCCGCGGTCGGTGTCTTGTTAATGATTTTTTCCGGCGCACCGAGCTGGGTCGCCAACTGTCGAACCTGGCGCTTGTTTAGCCCGAATAAAGGGGCAATGTCACAGGCACCGTCACCATACTTGGTATAGAAACCGGTAACGTTCTCGGCTGAGTGATCGGTACCCAGCACCAGGCCTTCGAGCAAACCGGCGATTTCATATTGCGCGATCATGCGCATGCGTGCCTTGACGTTGCCCTTGACGAAATCTTGGTGATTGGCAGTCTGGTCAGCCAGTCCCTGCTCCGTGAGTGCTGCCAGCGTCGACTCGTGGATTGCATCAGTGCCGGGTTGCACGTTGACCGTAACACTATGACTGGGCAGGATAAAATCGAGCGCCTGTTGCGCGTCGGTTTCGTCTGACTGGGCGGCATAAGGCAGGCGCACCGCGATGAAACGATATCCGTCGTCATCTTGATTGAGTTCATCGACTGCAATTTGCGCCAACCGGCCACAGGTACAGGAATCGACACCTCCACTGATTCCAAGCACAAGCGCTTTTTGGTCGCTCAATTCCAATTGATACTTGATAAAGTCGATCCGGCGTCTGATTTCGTATTTAACATCGATTTCGGGCATTACCTGCATATCGGTAACTATGTCAGCTTGATTCATGGCTATTGGTTAATAGGGTGTTGGGTTGAGGCAATATACTGACTGTATATCTTCGAGCACTTCCTCACCCAGTTCAAGCTCGGCGGCGCCAAGGTTGACGGCGAGCTGGTCAAGGCTGGTGGCACCAATAATACTCGATGTCACGAAGGGCCTCTGGTTGCAGAACGCGATTGCCATCTGGGCAGGATTGATACCATGCTTACACGCGATCGATACGTATGCGTCAACCACCGGCCAGGTTCCGTCGTTGACGCGGCCATAAAGATCAGGAGCAATTGTCAGGCGCGAGCCATCGGGGCTGGTACCGTTTTCGTATTTTCCGGTTAGCATGCCGCAGGCCAGGGGTGAGTAGGGTAAAAGTCCAACCTTTTCGTGGTGTGAAAGCTCTGCCAGGTCAAGATCATGAGTGCGATACATCAGGCTATATTCATTTTGCAACGAGACGGCTCGCGGGAAGCCATTGGCATCCGCAATTTGTAAAAACTGACAGGTGCCCCAGCAAGTCTCATTGGAGAGACCAATTGTCCTGATTTTCCCTTCTGCCACCAGCTCGCCCAGGTATTCAAGGGTTGTAAAAATATGATCGAGGGTTTCCTGCTTATCCTGGCTGGTAGGATCGTAGCGCCAATTCTGCCGAAAATGATAATGCCCGCGGTTTGGCCAGTGCAGTTGATACAGGTCGATATAGTCGGTTTGCAATCTTCTGAGGCTGCCTTCGATACTCACACGTATCTTCTCAGGACTGATAGCAATGCCATCCTGTACATCTGCACTACCTTTGCCAGCAACTTTACTGGCCAGGATTACCTGGTCACGCTTGCTCGATGTCTTTAACCAGGTACCGATAATTTCTTCGGTTCGCCCTGTAGTTTTCGCGGTCATCGGGATGGCTGGATACAGTTCAGCGGTATCGATGAAATTGACTCCGTGATCAAGCGCGTAGTCAATCTGGGCATGTCCTTCGGCTTCGCTATTCTGGGTACCCCAGGTCATGGAACCCAGGCAGATCTCACTAACCTGGATATCGCTATGGCCGAGTTGCCGATACTGCATCAGGAATCCTGGTTATAGTTCAAATCAATAATGCGTTGTGTATCGCGCGCGAGCTCGTCCAGTTCCAGTGCCTGGTAGGCCTTGAGTTGCAAGTCAAGCGTGGACCTGATCACGCTTGAGCCCTGGTAATTGAGTAAGATCAATTTGGTGCGATTGGCAACAGCGACCCATGCGTCTCGTGACGCATAGTAGTTGGCGATATTGAAATCGGCCCGGGCTAACTCATCGCGCAGGTAGATTAGGCGCTTGGTTGAATCTTCCGCATATTTGCTATCCGGGAAGCGTTGCACTAACAGTTTGAAATCACGGTATGCGGCTAGTAATAGATTTCTGTCGAATTGCGACAAATCGCGCTCCACCAGCGCATCCAGGATGGTGCCACCACGTTCAAAGTTGACCAGTCCTTTCAGGTAATAGGCGTAATCTACCGAGTCGTCTCGCGGATGAAGTTTAATAAATCTATCAAGCGCCGTGATCGCTGATTCCGGCTCATCGAATTTATAGTAGGCGTAAGCGACGTCGATTTGCGCCTGGGTGGCGTATTTACCAAATGGATACCTGGATTCCAGCGTCTCGTAGTACTCGATTGCAGTCAGGTAGTTCTCATTGGCGAGCTCGGCACGAGCTTCAAGGTAGAACTTTTCCACGCTCCAGTCCGCGGTGGGATCAATTTCCTCCTTGGCGGCGCCACAGGCAACCAGGCTGAGCACTATAGTAATGTAAATAATGAAACGCATTGTCGTAACTACTTTGTTAAGATCGGAGAACCTGTTGGGCGAAAAACGAATAGTATAACGAGCGCATGAAATTAATTCAGCAAAGTTTCCAGATTGAGAAACACCAGGCTGGGAACCGACTGGATCATGCTTTACACCTGTTACTTCCCAACTACTCGCGCGCCAGGATTCAACAATGGATTCAGCAGGGACTTGTCATCGTTAACGATGAACTCTGCAAGCCCAGGCAAAAGGTATACAGCGGTGACCTGGTCGACCTGGACGTTCCCGAGCAGGTAATAATTTCAGACCAGCCGCAGGCGATCAAGTTCGATATCCTTTATCAGGATGAAGATATCATCGTGGTGAACAAGCCGGCCAACCTGGTAGTGCATCCCGCTGCCGGTCATCTGGACGGAACCCTGGTTAACGGGTTACTCGCGCATGATTCACGCCTGGATCAGTTGCCCCGTGCGGGCATTGTGCATCGCCTGGATAAGGATACTACCGGGGTGATGGTAGTCGCCCGCAACCTGACTGCGCATAGTTGGCTGGTCGAACAATTGCAGCAGCGGCTGGTGAAACGTGAATATGTGGCGCTAACCCAGGGTGTCGTTACCGCGGGTCGCAGCATCGAGGCGGGCATCGGCAGACATCCTCAGAATCGTAAAAAGATGTCAGTACAGGCAGGTGGTAAATCGGCGATAACGCATTTCCAGGTAGCGCGAAAATTCAACCACTATAGCCTGATAAAAATACAACTCGAAACAGGACGTACCCATCAAATTCGGGTACACATGGCGCATATAAACTATCCGTTGCTCGGAGACGGCGTCTATGGCGGTCGGGCACGTACCCCGGCCGGAATTGACGAGGCATTGCGACCCTTGATCCAGAACTTTAAACGACAGGCGCTTCATGCCGAACGGCTGAGTTTTGAGCATCCGCGCAGTCACGAGATGGTCAGCTTTGAAGCGCCGTTGCCGGAAGATTTCGAAAGCTTGCTCGAGGCACTGATACGGTATGATTAAGACCATTAAGCCGAGCTGGGTAGCGCCACCGAGTGTTTGTGCCTATACGACTACACGCACGGGAGGTGTTAGCCAGGCCCCGTTCGACAGCTTAAACCTGGCACTGCATGTGGGTGACGATCCTGTACATGTTGCACGAAATCGCGAGCTGCTACAGCAGTCGTTGAACCTGCCGGCCGAACCTTGCTGGATTAACCAGACCCATGGCACCCATGCCGTTACACTGGGGCTGGACAATAGCCGCGATGCTGATGCCGCGATCACGCGTCTACCCGGGGTCGTCGCGGTGGTGATGACAGCGGATTGCCTGCCGATCCTGGTTTGTAATCGTGATGGCGGCGAGGTCGCTGCGGTGCACGCCGGCTGGCGTGGCCTGCAGGCGGGCGTAATTCAAGGCACGCTTGCCAGGATGGAGTCTTCGAGTGAACAATTGCAGGCCTGGATCGGGCCAGGCATCTCGCAGGACAATTTTGAAGTCGGTGCAGAGGTGCGTACCGCCTTTATCGATTCGATGCAGAATGCAGAATCCTATTTTAATGAGAATCGCAAGGGGCACTGGCTCTGTGATCTCGCGGGTCTTGCTGAGCGAGTGTTAAAAAGGCAGGGTGTTGTCGATGTTTACCGTGATCTCGGTTGCAGTTACCGCGATTCCGAGCATTTTTTTTCTTACCGCCGAAATACGACCACGGGCCGCATGGCATCATTGATCTGGATCAAATAATCCATGCGAGTTTGGGGTTGAAATACCGGGTGTTAGTCTTATTTAACCCTAGTAATTTTAATGTTTAGAGGATCGATTCATGCGTATGGATCGCTTGACCAGTAAATTCCAGGAAGCCCTGTCTGACGCGCAATCAATTGCCGTTGGCCGCGATCACCAGTTTATAGAGCCGGTGCACTTGATGATCGCTTTACTCGATCAGCAGGGTGGGTCGGTACGGCCGTTGTTTTCGCATGCAGGAGTTAATATAAACCTGCTTCGATCCCAATTGGGTGAATTGCTGGATAAGCTGCCAAGTGTCGAAGGCACTGGCGGTGAGTTGCATATTTCAAACGCGCTCGGAAAATTACTCAATGTCACCGACAAGCTCGCACAGGAGCGAAAAGACCAGTTTATCTCCAGCGAATTGTTTGTGCTGGCAGCGATGGAAGAAAAAGGACCGTTAAGCGATTTATTAAAATCCGCCGGTGCCAACAAGCAGACTCTCGCCGCGGCAGTTGATGCGATTCGAGGTGGTCAATCGGTGAACGATGCTAATGCTGAAGATCAGCGCATGGCGCTGGAAAAGTACACCATCGATTTAACCGAGCGTGCCGAGCAGGGCAAACTTGATCCGGTTATCGGACGTGACGAGGAAATTCGACGCGCGATACAGGTGTTGCAGCGTCGCACCAAGAATAACCCGGTTTTAATCGGTGAGCCGGGCGTCGGCAAGACGGCGATTGTCGAGGGACTTGCTCAGCGAATTATCAACGGTGAGGTTCCCGAGGGACTGAAACATAAACGCGTTTTATCGCTCGATATGGGTTCCCTGATTGCGGGCGCCAAGTTTCGGGGTGAATTTGAAGAACGCCTCAAGGCGGTTTTGCATGACCTCGGCAAGCAGGAAGGGCAGATAATCCTGTTTATCGATGAGTTGCACACCATGGTTGGCGCCGGAAAGGCGGAAGGCGCAATGGACGCCGGCAACATGCTCAAGCCAGCCTTATCGCGTGGCGAACTGCACTGTATTGGCGCGACCACGCTAGATGAATACCGGCAATACCTCGAGAAAGATGCTGCACTTGAACGACGCTTTCAAAAGGTGTTGGTGCAGGAGCCGAGTGTCGAGGATACGATCGCTATACTGCGAGGTTTGAAAGAGCGTTACGAAGTTCATCATGGCGTCGATATAACTGATCCGGCGATAGTCGCAGCTGCGACCCTGTCTTACCGCTATATTGCTGATCGGCAGCTACCGGACAAGGCTATCGATCTGATTGACGAGGCGGCCAGCCGGATCCGTATGGAAATTGACTCCAAGCCGGAAGATATGGATCGTCTCGAAAGGCGTCTGATCCAGCTCAAGATCGAGCAGGAAGCGCTGAAAAAAGAAAGCGATGCAGCGAGTGTGAAACGACGCACGATCCTGGAAGACGAAATCGGAAAACTCGAACGCGAATATTCCGATCTGGATGAAGTCTGGAAGGCGGAAAAGGCCGCGCTGCAGGGTGCCACCCATGTCAAAGAGGCTCTCGAGCGAGCAAGGCTTGATCTCGAAACCTCGCAGCGTGCCGGGGATCTCGCGCGCATGTCTGAATTGCAGTACGGTCGTATCCCGGAACTCGAAAAACAACTCAACCTTGCTGCCAATGCCGAAATGCAGGACATGAAGTTGCTGATCAACAAGGTCGGTGAAGAGGAAATTGCATTAATTGTGTCGAGGTGGACCGGTATTCCGGTATCCAAAATGCTTGGATCGGAGCGGGAAAAATTGCTCAATATGGAAACCATGCTGGGTGAGCGCGTGATCGGTCAGGGTGAAGCGGTGAAGGCCGTAGCGGATGCGATTCGACGCTCACGCGCAGGTCTTTCAGACCCGGCGCGCCCTAATGGTTCGTTTCTGTTTCTGGGACCAACCGGGGTTGGCAAAACCGAGTTAACCAAAGCCCTGACGAATTTCCTGTTCGATACCGAAGACGCAATGATCCGCATCGATATGTCGGAATTTATGGAAAGGCATAGTGTGGCGCGCCTGGTGGGTGCTCCACCAGGGTATGTGGGTTACGAAGAGGGTGGGTATCTGACCGAGGCAGTACGACGCCGTCCCTACTCGGTAATCCTGCTGGATGAGATAGAAAAAGCACATCCGGATGTGTTCAATATTCTTTTACAGGTGCTTGACGATGGCCGGCTTACAGATGGTCAGGGGCGCACGGTTGACTTTCGTAACTGTGTCATCGTTATGACTTCGAATCTGGGTTCGACCGAGATTCAGGCCATGGCCGGGGAACAAAACTATGATCAAATCAAGCGGGCGGTGATGGAGCACGTGTCAAATCACTTCAGGCCCGAATTCATCAATCGCATCGATGAATCCGTGGTTTTCCATTCCCTGACCCAGCAGCAGATTCGAGCCATCGCCGAGATTCAGTTACAGGCATTGATAGCACGCCTGAAAGAGAAGGATATCGGTATCTCTTTCAGCGATGCGTCGATGGATCTACTGGGCGAACTCGGCTTCGACCCGGTATACGGTGCCCGACCGTTGAAACGAGAGATTCAGCAAGCGATTGAAAATCCGCTTGCGATGTCGATATTAGCGGGAGAATTCGAGGCGGGTGACCAGATTTCAGTCGATCTTGACGATGTGCAGCATTTCAGTTTCACAAAGCAACGCTTAAACTGAAAATCGATGCCAGCTAAATAAGCCTAAGCTGGTCTTTTTAAGGTGATTTACGTCTATAATCCTGTCGTAGAGGTAGTAGTTGCGCAGATTGAAGGCTAAATTATAAAAACATGGCAGTGTTAGGCTCAATTCTTTTCAAAAGAACCTTGAAAAAATTTCTGGATTGTGACGATCTGGAGAGCGATAAGGGCGTTGCGCTCGTCGAAAAACTGCGTCAGTCGTCAAAGGACTCTCTGCAGCACCTGATCCAGGTAATTCCGGAAACCTCCGGGGTACATCAGGCGATGCTAACCGAGATTTGCCTGGAGAATGCCGAAGGCAACAGTGAAGAGTGGTTTTTAAAGAGCCTGGACAGCGACGCCACCAAAATTCGTTCAACCGCGGCATCGATACTTTCAAAGTCGGCACAGATAAACCCCAGCAAACTGTTCAAAAAACTGCACGAATCGGATGTTTCTAAAACCGAGGTTATCGATATTCTTGCGTTCCAGCGCGAGCGTCTCAAGCCTGAGCAAATAATAACCAATGCACTCAAGCTGGATAAAAGCCATGCTGAGCAGTTGCTTAAGCTGGCGCCAGATTCGCTTGTTCCGCTTGACCCGGATGTGCTCCACATTGAACCGGCATCCATAGATAGTCCATCGGTTAAAATACTGCTACTGCGTTATCTTGGCCAGGTTGACCAGGCGGCTGTGGCGCAACAGATTGGCAAGTTTTTAACCGATGAAAACAAGACGGTGGTAATCGAAGCGCTGAAGGCCTTCAAAAGCCTCCCGGTTAAATTTGATGCGTCGGTTTTGCTGCCTTTTATCGAATCCATGTCCGAAGTTGAACGCGAGATGGCGATCGAAGTGTTGAAGGCACAGGCGGATGCCGAACTGGTACCCAAGTTAGCCCCCTGGACTTGTGGTAAATCGGGCGAAATTCGCCAAATCTTCATCAGGCTCTTCGTCAAATACGTCACTCCAGAGGGCTTAGAAAAATATCTGAAATTGCTCGAACGGCAGGAATGGTGGGGGAAGGAACAATCCCTTAAATGTTTGCAAAAATTCGGAAAGGACAAGCTTTACGCGGCAGCCGAGAGTTTAACCGAACACGAAAACGAATTTGTTCGTGAACAGGCGCAGCGATTTGCTGCGCAAAATATCGACTCGTCGGATCTGGAGCAACTCTGGGACAATGCCTTGCACGAAAACTGGCAGGTGCGTGATGGCGCAATCGCGTCTATTGGCAGATCGAATAAACGCGAATCAATCGATATCCTGAAAAAGGTGATTGTGAAATGGCCTGAATCGGCACCTGCGGTGCTAAAAGCGGTAGGTGATCTTGGGTTTAGCAAAGGACTTGAAATCGCATTTTCCTGTCTACGTATGCCCGAGGCGCTGATACAGCGTGAAGCACTCGAAGCGATCGGCAAGCTCGCAACCAAGCGACATGCCAAGACCGTTCGCGACAAGTTAATGCAAAAAGTCCCAACACTGCAGGCTACGGTGCGTGATACCGCGGGCGAAGTCGTCAATCGATTAACCGAAGCATATGGGTTACCGCAACTCAAAGTTGACCAGGCAACTTATTTTGATACCCGCTTAATCAAGTTTGAAGATACCGCCATGACCGAAAGGCCGGACTCCCAGGAGGAACAATCGGCTACCCAGGTGGTGCAGTTCCAAAATATCGAGGAACTAAAGGATGGCGATCTATGGTTGGATAGATACCGCATCCGCAAGGAAATCGGCCGTGGTGCAATGGGTCGCGTCATGCTTGCCGAAGACGAAATGGTCGGTGAACGCGTGATTCTGAAATTTATGCACCCCGAGCTAACCGCCGACGGCGCCTCGCGCGAACGCTTTTTGCGTGAAGTAAAGTATTCGCGCAAGGTCAGCCATCCAAACGTTATCCGTATCCACGATATGCTATTCAAGGATAACCTCAGCGCCATTTCGATGGAGTTTTTTGAGAGCAAGGGGATCGATGAATACCTGAAAGAAAAAAAGTATTCTGAACCCAAGGAGGGCCTCGAAATACTGCTGCAGGTCGCTAACGGCATGGCCGCTGCGCATAATCAGCAAGTGATTCACCGCGATTTGAAGCCTAGTAATATCCTGATGAACAAGGACGGTCTCGTTAAGGTAGTTGATTTTGGTATTGCATCGGCCCAATCCCAAGCTGATATGACCCTGACCAAAACTGGTTCAATTATTGGCACCCCAGCCTACTTGTCTCCGGAACGTGCCAAGGGTCTGGAGGCAGATCATCGCAGCGATATTTACGCGCTTGGCATAATCGCTTACGGGATGTTTACCGGGCAACTTCCGTATACCGGGGAACCCATGTCACTATTGTTTCAGCACCTGGAAGGTAAAGCGATCCCAGCTCATGAGCTCAAGGATGACCTGGATCCAGTTATCGGCAAGCTGGTTCAAAGATTGATGGCGGTAGAAATCGAAGATCGACTGCAAACCATGGAAGATGTCGCTGAAGCCATCAAAGAAGTGCAGCAGAAAATAAAATAAGTTACAGGGTTATAGCGTATGTCAATCCAGGCCAATATCGAACATAAACTCGCTAGCGAATATGATGCCGATTTTCTGCAGGTCGAAAATGAAAGCCATCTGCATAATGTCGCGCCGGGCTCGGAATCCCATTTCAAGGTGACCATCGTGAGTAACGCGTTCAAGGATCAAATGCTGATCAAGCGCCACCGCATGGTGAACAGTACCTTGCAACAGGAAATACAGCAGATTCATGCATTGGCGTTGCATACGCTAACCCCGGAGGAATGGCAGGCTCGGGCTGGTAAGGTCGCCGATTCTCCGCAATGTCGGGGTGGTGGTAAAAATCAATAACACGGGATCCTAAATGACCCCATGTCCGGTCGGATTGGTGTTGTAAATTACGGATAGCACCCGCATTAAATCGATTCCAAGCTGTTGTGACAAACTTGTCGCGTATTTTATATTTAGCGTCATGTCGCGCGCGGGTTGCGCAGAGCAGATACCAAAGGCGATCGTATTTTCCAAACCTTTTACCGGCAGGCACAGGGTTTGCCCGTCAAATGCCAGGCGCAGGTCCCGGTAGAAAAGATTAAAATCATGCTCGCTATTGATTAACAGGTTGTAGGCGAGGGCGCCGCGCCGGGTAAGCAGGCGGTAAAGATTATTAATACTCTCTTTTTGAAGCAGCCAGGCGGGCGATTGTGAACCGTTAAAAATATCGATTAGAATCAGGTCATAGCTCTGATCACAATGAGCTATAAAATGAACTGCGTCATCGTAAACATAGCTAAGCCCGGTCTCCACAGGTGGCAGAATTCCCTTTTGCAGCAGCTGCTCAATGAGTTCGACATCGATGTCGACCGTAGTGATGTCAGAACGCGGATAATGGTGTTTAAGGAAATGCAGTAACGAGCCGGCCGCGGTGCCGAGCATCAAGATTCGTTCGGGATCGGGGATGAAAAGTAGTACCCCCATCAGGTACTCGAGATTCTTGAGTTCAAGGTGGTGGGGATTTGCCAGATCAATCACACTTTGTAGCGCATTGTCGCCACTGCGAAATTCCAGGCGTCCCTGGTGGTTACAGACATTGATGCGGTTGTAGGCGGTTTCGATCTTGAAATTTTTTATTTTGTCTTCCATATTACATTTGTAATGACGAATTTTGCATGGAATCGAGCTTTGATGAAATTTACCAAACCATTACTGATTACCAAGCTAAAAGCAACCGGGGTCCACATTAGCCTGAGCCTGGCAGTTTTTATTTACCTGGCTTACCAGATTTATTACAACTGGTATCCACAACCCTATTTTTCAATCGACGGCGGTTGGCAGGGAATTCGGTTGGTGGCCGGGGTAGACCTGGTTTTGGGACCACTCCTTACCTTTTTAATATTTGATCTGAGCAAGAGTCGCAAGGAAATTGTGTTCGACCTGATGATAATCGTGACGATCCAGTTCGGCGCGCTTGCTTACGGTGTTTATGCAACCTATAGCCAGCGGCCGGTGGCTATTGTAATAATCGATGATTACGTATTAACGGCGATAATGGAGCACTATGGCGGCAGCTTGAGTTCCGAGAGCGTACTGAAACAGTATAGCGATGAAAAGCCACCGATTATTTACGCCCACCTTGAACAAACCGTCGCAGCATTCGACGAAGCAAACCGGAAAAAGATCGAGGAAAAGATAGCTGAGCAGGCTCAGCTCAATCTCTACCGACCACAATCAGAACTCAAAAATGCCCTGAAAGAGCGGCAGGAACTGGCCAACAAGGAAATTGAATTCTATAAAGTCACGGATAAATTCAATGATTGGCTGCAACAGAATCAAAAAACCGGGGAAGAAGTTTTGATTGCGCGATTTGCCGGCCGTTACGGTGCGGCATGGCTGGTTTTTGATCTGGAAGGTAAATATCTGTCATATTTTTGATTAAATTTCGTTTTACCAGTGTCAGACCAGCTTATCGGTGAGTTCTCATGTTGGAAATTGCTCCGGACTATTATAGAATCCTGTGCCTTTTCAAATGTGCTGGTTTGTTTTACGGGCCGACTCGCAGGATAGTTTACCGGAGATATCGATGCCAATTTACGAATATGTATGCAACGAGTGCGGTCATGAATTTGAAGCGCTGCAGAAAATGAGCGATCCGTCGCTGAGTGACTGCCCTGCCTGTAAAAAGAGTGCGTTGAAAAAGAAAATCTCTGCTCCTGGCTTCAGGTTGAGCGGTTCAGGCTGGTACGAAACCGACTTCAAATCCGGCAATCAAAAGAATTTGTCGAAAGGCGACAATGTCGATAAGAATACCTCCGACAAGTCGTCGGATAAAACTTCAGCTAAACCTGGCGGCAAGGAAAAGGCATCCAAGAAAGAGGCCGCGGCCTGAAAACTCTGTCCTGCGGTCATGCCGGACGTTTCTTAATTTAAATCTACTCGGATCAATCAATATGCGTACGCATTATTGTGGTGAACTCAATCAACAACATATCGATGAAGTGGTCAGCGTTTGTGGCTGGGTCAATCGTCGCCGTGACCATGGCGGGGTCATTTTTGTTGATCTGCGCGATAAAAAAGGAGTTCTACAGGTTGTTTTTGATCCCGATGATGCAGACATGTTTGCCCAGGCTGAAACCCTGCGCAACGAGTTTGTACTCCGGGTTGAAGGCAAGTTACGAGTCCGCCCTGAAGGCACCAGCAATCCCGAGATGGCGACCGGAGAAGTTGAATTACTGGCCCATAAACTGGAAATTTTAAATGCATCCGAAACCCCCCCGTTCCAGCTCGACGAGGAAGAGGTGCATGATGATAATCGTTTAAAGTACCGTTATATAGACCTCCGCAAACCGGAAATGCAATACCGCATGCAATTGCGGGCAAAGGTGACACACTTTCTGCGTAGCTGGCTGGAAAGCAACGAATTCCTCGATATCGAAACTCCGATGTTGACCAGGGCAACCCCTGAAGGCGCACGCGATTACCTGGTGCCGAGTCGCACTCATCCCGGCGCGTTTTTCGCGTTACCCCAGTCACCACAGCTGTTCAAGCAATTGCTGATGATGTCGGGCATGGATCGCTATTACCAGATCGTGCGTTGTTTCCGAGACGAAGATTTGCGCGCAGATCGCCAACCTGAATTTACGCAGCTTGATATCGAGACTTCATTCATGGACGAAGAACAAATCATGGGAATGATGGAGTCGATGATGCGGAGCTTGTTCACCGAGGTGCTCTCGGCCGAAGTCGATGACATTTTTCCGCGAATGTCCTGGGAGGAAGCGATGGAACGCTTTGGCTCAGATAAACCCGATCTGCGGATCAAGCTCGAGCTAAAAACCGTATCTGATGTACTCAAGGATGTCGAATTCAAGGTGTTTTCGGGTCCCGCAAACGATCCACAGGGCAGGGTGGCTGCGTTGCGCGTGCCAGCTGGCAATGAGTTGACGCGCAAGGAGATCGATACCTATACCGAGTTTGTTGGTCGTTACGGTGCCCGGGGACTTGCCTATATAAAGTGCAACGATGTTTCCGCGGGTCGAGAGGGTCTGCAATCGCCGATACTGAAGTTCCTGCCCGATGAGGCGATCCAGACAATTCTCGAGCGTACGGCTGCCGAATCCGGCGATTTAATTTTCTTTGGTGCCGACAAGGCGACAGTGGTTAATGAATCTTTGGGTGCTTTACGCTTGAAGATCGGTCAGGACCGAGGCCTGGTTGAAGAAGGCTGGTGTTTTTTATGGGTGGTTGATTTCCCGATGTTTGAGTACGACGAACGCGAAAACCGCTGGAATGCGCTGCATCATCCATTCACCGCACCAGCGACTGACAACCCCGATGAACTTGAAGCTAATCCTGGTGGCACGCTATCACGCGCATACGATATGGTCCTGAATGGGACCGAACTCGGTGGTGGCTCGGTACGTATACACAAACTGGAGATGCAGCATCGAGTTTTCAAGCTGCTTGGAATCGACGAGCAGGAAGCAGAAGAGAAGTTCGGGTTTCTGCTCACCGCGTTGAACTACGGTTGTCCGCCGCATGGCGGGATTGCCTTTGGTCTCGACCGCATGGTAATGCTGATGGCTGGCGCCAGTTCGATTCGCGATGTGATGGCCTTCCCAAAGACACAAACCGCTTCCTGTCTTCTGACCCAGGCGCCTGCCGCGGTGAGCGAGCGGCAGTTACGTGAGCTGTCGATTCGGCTGCGTAAGCCTCAGAACGAGGAATAGCGCAATTGGCAGCAGATGTCGCAGGTGATAGAATTTTCTATTCGTCTGACAAATAGTGTAAATCATGGCCGCTACCGCAATTGATCTGCAACCCTACGCATCCTTAGATGATGAGGATTGCGAAAAGCGCATTATCCGTGCCAGGGAAGTACTGGGTGATCGCGTGGTTATTCTTGGCCATCATTATCAGCGAGACGAGATTTTTAAGCATGCGGATTTTTCGGGAGATTCGTTAAAACTGTCGCGTCATGCTGCCGACTCCAGGGCTGAGTATATTATCTTTTGCGGGGTCCACTTTATGGCCGAAGTGGCCGATATTATTTCGCGTCCCGAACAGGTTTCGATTCTGCCAGATTTGTCTGCGGGTTGCGCGATGGCCGATATGGCCGATCTCGAACAGGTACAGCGCGCCTGGGATGAACTGAACTCGGTGCTGGACGCGGAAGAATGCGTGACGCCGGTAACTTACATCAATTCGGCCGCAAACCTGAAGTCTTTTTGTGGTGAGCATGGCGGCATTATCTGTACCTCTACCAACGCGCAGAAAGTTCTCGAGTGGTCTTTTGCGCGGCGCGAAAAGGTATTATTTTTTCCGGATCAGCATCTGGGTAGAAATACCGGTTACAGGATGGACATACCGCTCGAGGAAATGGTGGTCTGGGATTACGACCTTCCGATGGGTGGTTTGACCGCGGAGCAGATCAAGCAGGCCAGGATGATTCTGTGGAAGGGTTTTTGCTCGGTGCACCAGATGTTCAAACCCGAGCAGATCGAAAACTTTCGCAGTGAGTTTCCGAATGGCTACGTGATATCGCATCCCGAAGCCAGCTTCGAAGTCTGCCAGATGTCAGACTATGTCGGTTCCACCGAATACATCATCAAGACAATAACCGATGCCGAGCCGGGTACTCAATGGCTGGTTGGGACCGAGCTGAACCTGGTAAATCGGCTACACCAGACGCTTGCAAGCCAAAATAAGACCGTGCAATTCATGTCGCCCATGGTTTGCATGTGCTCGACCATGTTTCGGATTGATCCCCAGCACCTGGCCTGGGTACTTGAGAACCTGGTTGAAGGTAATATTGTTAATCAAATCTCGGTTCCGCAGGACGTCGCGAATAATGCCCGCATCGCGCTGCAACGTATGCTCGATATTTGAAGTAACCCTGCCGATCAAAAAAAATGATCAAAGGCCTAGTTTATGGCAAATGAAGAAAACGCTTACAGTTTTACTACCAAGGCTACCCGGCAGGTAACGCTTCGCAACCTGGGCGATGACGGTTTCAAGATGTGGCGCGGTGGTCGTCTGCCCGAGGTAACGCTTGCTTACGAATCCTGGGGTATCCTGTCCGATACTGCGGATAATGCGATATTGATATTTACCGGCCTGTCGCCGAGTGCACATGCCGCATCGTCCGCCCAGGATGCCTCACCCGGATGGTGGGAATACATGATTGGGCCTGGTAAGGCCATCGATACCAACCGATTTTTCGTGGTTTGTGCCAATACCCTGGGTGGTTGTTACGGCAGTACCGGACCGGGGTCGATTAATCCTGAGACCGGTCAGATGTATGGCGCTGATTTTCCGGACGTGACCGTCGAGGATATTGCGAGCTCCGGGTATTACCTGATGCGCGAACTCGGTGTTGAAAAATTGCATGCGGCGGTAGGCTCGTCGATGGGCGGCATGTCATCCATCGCTTACGCGATGCAGTATCCGGACGATATCAAATACCTGGTATCGATATCAGCGGCCACCCAGGCGCTGCCGCTGACGATAGCGTTGCGCTCATTGCAGCGGGAGATTATTCGCAGCGATCCCGCCTGGAATGAAGGACGTTATACCGATGACAGCAAGCCATTGGTGGGGATGTCGCTGGCACGAAAGCTTGGATTAGTGTCTTATCGAGCTGCGGACGAATGGAATTCCAAGTTTGACCGCAGCCGTCTGCCGGCGGAAAAACTGACTGGAAAACGCTTCGAGCGTGAATTCGAGATCGAGAACTACCTTGAGTACAACGCACAAAAATTCATCAACAGCTTCGACCCCAACAGTTATCTCTACCTGTCCCGCGCGATGGACTGGTTCGATATTGCCGAACATGGCGATTCGATTAGCGACGGTATGTCGAAACTCAAGGTTAACAAGGCGTTGGTAGTTGGCGTAACAACCGATATCCTGTTTCCTGGCAGGCAGCAGCTAGAGATTGCGGACGTTATGCGAGATACTGGCACCAATGTCGACTATGTCGAAATCGATTCGGTGAATGGCCACGATGCCTTCCTGATCGATGACGAGCATTTCTCGCCAGTCGTCAAAAAATTCCTCGACGAATCCGTTACCTAACGATTCAAACGCTATCTCGGGTGTATGCTCGCAAAAGACGCTCCCAACCGGCGCACGCGCCGGTTGGTCCATCCATGGAATCGCTTGGAGCCCGAGACGTCAACCCCGCGTACGCGGGGGGCGGCATCCATGCCTCGCTACACTTTTGCGACCATACACCCGAGATAGCTTAATATTTAAGGCAACCGAAGGAGCTCCTTGCGACATAAAGGCTGGGTGCTGAAAAGGTGGCGAATTTGGAGGGTCAGGCCGCAGGGATGCGGCCTGTGGCGAGTCGAGACAGGGATGTAGAGTCTCGCCTTGCCCTCCAAATTCGCCGCCTTTTCAGGAAGCCGCAGGCCACCCAGTCAGTCGCAAGGAGTTCCTTCGGTTGCCGTTCTGGCATCTAGCGATCGTGGGGAAATAATGTTAACTAGAAGATTTCGACGCTGGGGGACTTGGGTGGCTTGACTTCCGGGATCAATCCCTTTTCGAGCAGTTCATTGTAGCTATGCACCGCGTTGCGGGTGGTTGTCTTGCAGTAATAGAGCGCGCTGTCAGACTGGCCGATCAATTCATCCATCGAAAGGCTTTTGTCGAATTCGGTAAAGCCGATGCTGACGGTTACCTGTTCTACGTTGGGGAAATTGTGGCTTGCGATTTTTTCTCGAAAGCGTTCCAGTGATTGCTGTGCCTGTTCGATGGTAATATCCATTAGCACCATGGCGAACTCTTCGCCACCATATCGAAACAGCAGATCGTTTTCGCGGAACGAATCAGTCATTTGTTGCGCCAACAATAATAAAACCTCGTCACCAAACAGGTGTCCGAGGCTGTCATTGACCGACTTAAACCGATCGATATCCAGCATGACGAAGACCGTGGGTGAGAAATTTATCGCGCGACGCTTGTGGCTGTTGGAATGTTCCAGCAATTGCAGTATTTTTTCATTGAATGCACGGCGATTGTAAAGGCCGGTTAACGCATCACGGTAAGTGCCTTGCAACATTTGCAGTTGGTGGCAATAGAAATGAAACAGGAATTGCAGGTATTCTTCTTCGATCAGTTTCTTTGAATCGCTGGATTTGACGAGCAGCACAAAATGCTTGCTGGATAAGGGTTTATAACTGCAAAACCAGCCTTCGATATTGCTGTCGTAGTACCAGCTTCCGGCGTCCAGGGCCCCAAAATTCTGTTCTAGTGTCGCCAACATCGGTTCGGGAATGTTTTGGTCGAGTCCGCCGCTTCTGGTCAGTCGATTCCAGTGTTTGTCGCCATACTCAAAAACTTCGATTTCGATTTCATTGGCATGACCTGGTGCGATCTGTTGGCGAAATGCCTCGTATAACAGTTCGGGGTCGTGAATCTTCGCGAGCGCGTAGAAAGAATAATAATTGCATTCAGCCATGATGCCCTTCTGCTCAAATCCCCAGATTTGAGAACAATCTGCGAGAAAGTTTCTGGATCAATGCCGTTCGATTTTAGAGACCGGTTAGATCAATGTCAAAACATTGGCCTGGCTAACGGAGTCAAAGTGCGTATCAGCGTTCCAGGTATTGAAGCTTATCGGGGACACCTTCCCATTCGGCGGCATCATCAGGCGCTGGTTTGCTGGCTGTAATAACCGGCCATTGCTGTGACAGTTCTTCATTGAGTTCGAGAAACTTTTCCTGCCCCGCGGGTATATCATCCTCCGAGACGATAGCCTCAATCGGACATTCCGGTTCGCACAGGGTGCAATCGATACATTCTTCAGGATCGATGACGAGAAAATTTGGACCTTCGTGAAAGCAGTCGACCGGGCATACGTCGACGCAGTCCATGTACTTGCACTTGATACAGTTTTCGAGAACAATAAATGTCATTGCTTACCTCTGGGCTACGCGTCTTGGAGTGGGCGCAGTCTAAATTGGCACCCGTATTAATCAAGTTGATTATCCTAGTGTTGTTTCACGATTTGGCAAGGCTTTTCAGCTGGTAAATCAGCTCCAGCGCTTGTTTAGGGCTTAAATCGTCCGGATCAATCGCTTCAAGTTCGGCAATTAATGCATGCGGCGTCGTGTCTTCAATCGGTGTTTCTGCGGTAAACAAATCACCCTGCACCTGGGTCGACTGCTGCTCGAGTTGGTGAAGCTTGTGGCGGGCAAGTTTTATCGCCTGTGCGGGAATGCCTGCGAGTCTTGCGACCTGTAATCCGTAACTCTGATTTGCCGGGCCGGGTTTTACGCTATGCATAAAAATAATGTCGTCACCATGTTCTACCGCGTCGAGGTGAACATTTTCGATATTTTGATAGTGTTCAGGTAACTGGGTTAATTCGAAATAATGCGTTGCAAACAAGGTCAATGCATTTGAATTCTGTGCCAGATGATCGGCGCAGGCCCAGGCTAGCGCCAGCCCGTCAAAGGTACTGGTGCCACGGCCAATTTCGTCCATCAATACCAGGCTATTGGCGCTGGCATTATTCAGAATATTCGCCGCCTCGGTCATCTCCACCATAAATGTCGAGCGCCCGCTGGACAGATCATCGCTTGCGCCGATACGGGTGAATACCTGATCGATCGGGCCGAGCAATGCCCTGCGTGCAGGTACATAGCTGCCCATGTAGGCGAGGATTACGATTAATGCGGTCTGACGCATGTAAGTAGACTTACCCCCCATGTTGGGGCCGGTAATCAACAGCATGCTGGAATCATCATCGAGATGTAAGTCGTTGGCGATGAATGCCTGGTCGAGCACTTTTTCGACCACGGGGTGTCGGCCTGCTTCGATTTCGAGCAAGCGATCCCCGGTGAGCTCGGGTTCGCTCCAGTCATTGACACTCGCGCCAACCGCGAAACAGTTCAGCACATCAAGCTGCGCGAGCGCCAGCGCACACTGCTGCAGGCGCGCCAGGCTATCCCCGAGTTGTTTTAATAAAGCTTCATAAAGGTATTTTTCACGCGTGAGCGCACGTTCGCGAGCACTGAGCACCTTGTCCTCAAATGCCTTGAGCTCGGGCGTGATATAGCGCTCGACTGCTTTCAGGGTTTGTCGACGAACGTATTCGTCGGGTACCCCATTACTCTGCGTCTTGCTGACTTCGATATAAAATCCATGAACCCGGTTGTAGGCCACCTTAAGCGAGTTGATCCCGGTCTTCTGCTGTTCCTGCGATTCCAGATCAAGCAGAAATTGATCGGCATTGGCGCTGAGAGCCCGCAACTCGTCAAGCTCGGGATCAAACCCGGTTTTGATGACACCGCCGTCACGAATTAACATCGGTGGCTCATCGATGATCGCGGCATCGAGTAACGCCACCACTTCGGGATGGGTGCCGATGGCTGCTGACAGTTCCTGCAGCAGGGGACTGTCGAGTTTCGCCAGCAGTTGCTGCAGTGCTGGCAGTGACTGCAAGGTTGACGCGAGGGTTGAAAGGTCGCGCGGTCGTGCCGAGAGCAGCGCTACCCGCGCCAGAATACGTTCGATATCGCCGATTTCGACGAGCATCTCGCGCAGGGTTTCAAATGTGTGATTGTCGAGCAGGCTCGACACGGCGTGATGGCGTTGACGCACACGGTCCTGGTCACGCAACGGTTTCTGAATCCAACGGGTCAGCTCCCGATGTCCCATCGCCGTGCTGCAGAAATTGATGATACTTAGCAGGCTGTTTTGTGGCGACTGTTCATTGAATGACCGGGTCAGCTCCAGGTTACGGCGGCTATTGGCATCGATCAGCAGCGAATCGCTGATCGCCTCGTAGCGCAAAGGTTGCAGATGGTTAACCTCGGTTTTGAGTGTGTCATTGACATACTGCAACAGGCAACCGGCAGCACTGATCGCAAGCCCTGACTCGGCGACGCCAAATCCCTGCAGGCTGGCCGTGCGGTATTGTTCGCATAGCAATCGGGTTGCTGTATCGAGCTCAAAATACCAGGGCGGCATGGCGTGCGCCTGTTGCGTATAGATCGAATCGAGCGGCAGGTCCTGATCTTCACAAAATATGATTTCAGCGGGATTGAGCCGTGCGATTTCACTGGCCAGTAATTCATCGCTATCGAGTTCGCTCAAGCTAAAACGGCCCGAACTGATTTCGAGCGCCGCCAGTCCCCAGCCTGTTTGTTGTCGATAAATACAGCACAGCAGATTTTCACGGCGATCCTGCAATAGTGCCTCGTCGGTTAAGGTACCCGGGGTTACCACGCGCACCACCTTGCGTTCCACCGGACCCTTGCTGGTGGCTGGATCACCGATCTGCTCGCAAATTGCTACCGACTCCCCTTTTCTGACCAGTTTACCGAGGTAGTTTTCTACCGCGTGATAGGGCACGCCGCACATCGGTATGGGTTCCCCGGAGGATTGACCTCGCTTAGTCAGGGTGATGTCGAGTAGCCGAGCGGCCTTGCGCGCATCCTCGTAAAACAGCTCGTAAAAATCACCCATACGATAGAAAAGCAGGGTGTCGGGATGGTCGGCCTTGATGCGCAGAAATTGCTGCATCATTGGTGTGTGCGTTTTAAGCTTGGTATCTAACTGATTCATATAAGGAAACAATCTGTGCGAGACTCTTTAGCGCTGACCGCATTGCGGCTCCAATTGTACGCAAATTGGTAGCTTCGCCCAAATAAAACCGCCAAATGAACAAGGTTTGTGGTGTACTAATTCCAGCTGGGTCGCGGAGGTTTAACCAGGGAATACTCGATCCCGCACTATTAAAGAATGCCGTCGTAGGGAGCAGCTTTACTTAATCGTACGACCTATGGCTTCTTTTTGGAGCGTCGCTGCTCCGGGTGCAGGCTCTTGCCGAGAATATGTTCGCTCCTCGCAATCGCGTTATCACTGGAGGTGACGATAAATGAATCGGGCTCTCCGACCGATTCAAAGTCCTTGTCATCGTAATTTAAGGTCGACAGGAAATGGCGCATGCAGTTCAGGCGGGCGCGTTTCTTATCATCGGACTTGATGATCGTCCATGGTGCATCGGCGGTATCGGTGTAGAAGAACATCGCTTCCTTGGCCTCGGTATAGTCGTCCCACTTGTCGATCGAAGCCTGGTCGATTGGTGATAATTTCCACTGTTTGAGCGGATCGCTTTTACGTGATTCAAAACGTTTACGCTGTTCGTCCTGGGTTACCGAAAACCAGTATTTATACAACAGGATGCCGGAACGGACCAGCATACGCTCGATCTCAGGGCACTGGCGCATGAATTCGAGATAAGCGGTCGGATCACAAAAACCCATAACGCGCTCGACCCCGGCGCGGTTATACCAGGAACGGTCGAGTAGTACGATTTCGCCGGCGGAGGGCAGGTGTTTGAAATAGCGCTGGAAATACCATTGTGTTTGTTCAGCTGTGGTCGGTTTTTCCAGGGCAACGACCCTTGCGCCGCGAGGATTGAGGTGTTCCATGAAACGCTTAATCGCACCACCCTTGCCGGCGGCATCTCGGCCTTCGAACAAAACCACGATCTTCTTACCGCTCTCCTTCACCCAGCGCTGAACCTTGAGCAACTCGACTTGTAACAAGGCTTTTTCTTTTTCGTATTCCGACTTTTTAATCCTGTCCTCGTAGGGGTACATGCCGTTTTCAAACCGGCGGATAACGTCCATGCGTTCTATTTCATGCTGGGCGATGCTGCTGTCTTCTAACGGCGGGATTTCGATTTGCGAATTATCGTCAGCATCCAGTACGGAGCCAGAGTCTGGATTTATAGAATCGTTCATGTCGGTAGTCGTCTTATTTTATTTGGCAGCATTATATCACTGCCATGTCGATAAACCATGCAAAGCGATTAGCAGTTGATGCAGGTCAATGATTCAACGTTACGTTATAATGCCTGTATGGTAAGAGACAGCAAGGCATCGGTGCAACGGTTGGCCACACGGTTGCTAAAGCAACGTCAAAAGCTGTGCACCGCGGAATCCTGTACCGGTGGACTCATCGCCAAAACGCTTACCGATCTGGCGGGTAGTTCTGACTGGTTCGAACGCGGATTTGTTACCTACAGTAACCAGGCAAAAAACGAAATGCTGGCGGTGCCGGCGTCGGTCATCGAAGACTATGGCGCGGTTAGCGAGCCGGTTGCAGCGGCGATGGCGATTGGCGCTTTACGCCATAGTCATGCCGATTTCTCGGTTGCGGTTACTGGTGTTGCTGGTCCCGGTGGCGGGAGCGAGGAAAAACCGGTCGGCACGGTCTGGATAGCGGTGGCTTCAGCCGACGAGGTTATTGCCAATCGGTTTCAGTTCGGCGGTGATCGCGAGGCCGTTCGTGTGGCGACCCTGGTCGCGGCACTCAAAGCCCTGATCGACCTGGTTGAATCCGATTAAAACCGTTTCAGGGACTATTTTTGTTTGAGCGCTGGATTGCAAGGCGCGTGAATACCGGGCCGATGACTTCGAAGACCACGGTTGATGCGATTACGATCGGCAACATGATCTGTCGATACTCGGGAAATTGATTCGACGCCACCAGCGCCATGCCGATCGCCACGCCGGCCTGGGGTAGCAGCGCGACACCCATCCACAGTTGATTGTCCTGCCCCGATTTGCTCAGGTAACCGCCGATCCAGGCGCCCAGGTACTTGCCGAGCGCGCGGCATAGAATGTAGACCCCGCCGATGACGCCGATCGCAGCAAGCGCACTCAGCTCTAGTGATGCGCCCGCGAGCACGAAAAACATGATCACGAACAACGACTGGATGCCTTCAATCGCGTGGAAAGGGTAGTCGTGATGACGTGCCAGGTTGGCGATTACCACCCCCATGACGATGGCTGCGATCAGAAAAGAAACGTTCAACCACAGCGCAATGCCGCCACACAGGAAAACGATGCCGAGCGCCTCGCTAAGCATCGGCTTGCCTTCCTTGATGCGGCCGGTCAGGTAAGCAGCTGGCACTCCGATCGCGAGGCCGAGAACAACGGCCCCACCCAACTCCCAGGCCACAAGCCCGATGAGGCCAGCCTCGCCGGCAACACCATTGAGTGATGTCACCACCGCCATGCCGATACCGAACAGCACCAATGCCCAGACGTCGTCAAGCACGACGATCAACAGCAACAATTCACTGAACCTGTTTTTTATCCCTGATTCCTGCACC